>UMLL01092202.1_pt1 | contig 180675 bp, 172 predicted proteins | sample 1966591 | NCBI WGS metagenome assembly UMLL01 (sample SAMEA4836200, study PRJEB28245) | human gut metagenome | biome: gut microbiome; material: fecal sample | place: Denmark | collected 2008 | reverse complement strand
CAGCTTCAGCTTTTGCTGAAACTGTCTTTTTCGACAGACTGAAACGCTGAACAAAAATGTTCAGCGTTTTTATTTTGCCTTACGTGCTTATTGTACGGCACAATGCACAAATTTTTTCTTCTGTTTGCGGCAGCAGGCATTATGGCAGCGCCATTTTAAAAGCAGCGCCGAACTTATAATAACAGCCACCGAGCCTGCGTTATGCACCAGCGCACCTGCCACCGGGCTTAAAAGCCCGGTTACGGCAAGCACAATAGCCGCAAAATTAAGCACCAGCGAAAAAATAATATTTTTTCTGATAGTCTGCATCATTTGCCCGGATAATTCCAGCAAATGCCCAAACTCCCTGAAATCATCATTAATAAGCACTATATCCGCCGCATCAACGGCAATATCGCTGCCTACGCCGCCCATGGCAATGCCGGTGCAGGCTTTCTTCAGCGCCGGGGCATCATTAATACCGTCGCCAAGCATACAAATATGCTCGCCCTTATCTTCGTAACCGGCAATAATGTTTAATTTATCTTCCGGCAGGCAGCCGGCATAAAATTCGTCCACGCCAACCATGGCAGCAACACTTTCTGCCGCGTTAAAATGGTCGCCGGTCAGCAGCATGGTTGTTTTACCGGCGCGTTTTACTCCGGCAAGCATATCTGCCGCTTCCGGCCTTACGGTATCGGCAAGGGCAATAAATCCGGCGGCTTCGCCGTTTACGGCAACATAAATTATACTGCATCCGCTTTGGGCGTATTGCTGCGCGGCGGCTGTAATTTCCCGGGCAATAATAATGCCCTCAGAGCCAAATAATTTTTCGTTGCCGGCAGTAATTTTAAGGCCGTTTACTTTGCCCTCCACCCCGCGGCCAGTAAACATTTTAAAAGCGTCGGCAGGCAAAACGGTTTTGCCAAAGCTTGTAACCACGGCCTGCGCCAAAGGATGTTCCGAAAGTTTTTCCACGCTAGCGGTATATAAATATAAATCATCGTCAATTAAAGCATTATTAAAACTTTTTACTGCTGCCACCTGCGGCCTGCCATAAGTTAAAGTTCCCGTTTTATCAAACGCAACACGTTTAACCTGCGCCAACCGTTCAAGCGCATCACCTTCGCGCACTAAAAAGCCGTGGCGCGCGGCGTTGCCAATGGCAGCCATAACCGCCGTTGGCGTTGCCAGCACCAAAGCACAGGGGCAAAACACTACCAGCACCGTTACCGCGCGTATTACTTCGCCGGTAATATAACCGGTTACTACCGCCGTTGTAAGCGCCATTACCACAATCCATGTAGCCCAGCGGTCTGCAAGGCACACAATTTTTGCCTTGCCTGCGTCGGCAGACTGCACAAGGCGAATCATACGCTGTATGGAGCTATCCTCGCCAACCTTTAATGCACGCATTTCAAAGCTGCCAAACTGGTTCACCGTCCCGCTTGCCACTTCATCTCCGGCAGTTTTATCTACCGGCAGAGGTTCACCCGTCATAACAGCCTGATTAACCGAAGTTTCGCCCATTGTAATTACACCGTCAGCGGGAATGGTTTCGCCCGGCAGCACACGCAGAATATCGCTCTTCCGTACATCTTCCGCACGGATAATTTCTTCTTTACCGTCAACAATCCTGCGCGCAGTACGCGGAGAAAGGCGCACCAGTTTTTCAATGCCTGCCCTTGCGCGGGCAACGGTTGCTTCTTCCAAAAGCGAACCCAATTGCATGATAAAGGCAATTTCACCGGCAGCAAAGTCCTCGCCAATAGTAAGCGAAGCAATAAGCGCTATGGAAACAAGCACGTCCGCTTTAATGTCAAACTCCGTTACAAGCCCTTTCAATGCACCCCAAACAATGGGCGCACCGCATAAAATAACTGCAAGCCATGCCAAATCAAACGGCAGCGGACGTATATCAAGCATGCTTGCCAAAAGTGCCGCACCGGAAATAGCAATGCACGCAAGCTGCATTCTCAATTCTTCATTTTGCAATATATTTTTAAAAAACTGCATCTTTACCGCCTCTTTTTATACCCATAGGGGTATAGGTATTTATATTTATAATATACTCCCGGCAAAGTGCAATGTCAATAAAAAAACACCTTTAAAACTCAACAGCAAACTTATTTTTTATGCCGGACTTCTGCTATTTTTCTTTTACAATTATAAAATTTATAGCGCTTACGGCAAATTTGGTTTATAATAAAGATAAGGAAAAATCTTTGTTATAAAGGGAGGATTGCTGTTATGGATAACTATGATAACGATTTAATTAAACTTGATTATAGAAAGCGTCCCAAAAAATCAGCTGATAATATGACCCCTTATGATAAAGCCATCCGCATTATGTTTAAGGTTTTGTTTTTTATGGTTATTTATATGTTTTTTATGGGAATTGTAAGCTACATTTTAAATGCGTTTTAACTCCGTTCTCTGGCCTCCGCATTAAGCGGGGGCTTTTTTTATGCAAAAAAATAACGCAAACACATAATGTATTTGCGTTCAACGGTTACTGCTTATATAACTAATGCGTCAGGCCATATTGGCAAAACGCTCAACTGCTTTGGTAAAGTTTTGAATGGTTTTTTCGGCGTCGCCGTGTTCAATACCGTCGCGCACGCAGTGCTGAATATGCCCTTCCAGCACAACCTGCCCTACGCGGTGCAGTGCCGATTTTGCGGCGTTAATCTGCATAAGAATGTCCTCGCAGGCCACATCTTCGTCAACCATTCTGTCAATAGCCTGCACCTGGCCGATAATTTTTTTCAGGCGGCGGTGCAGATTGTCAGCATCCATACATTGTCTCATTTAATACCTCCCATCAGGGCGTCAGACGCCAGTTTTAAAAAGGCCAAACCAGCGGCACAATAATTACCGTGGCAGCAAAACATAACAATATCAGCGGCAGGCCCGCTTTAATGTAATCCACAAAGCGGTAGTTGCCCGGGCCAACCATAAGTGTACACGGCGGCGTGCCGATTGGCGTTGCATAAGCACAGGAAGATGCCACCGCTATTACCATTAAAAGCGGATAAGGCGAAATGCCTAGCTTCTGTGCAATTACAATGCCTATCGGGGCAATGAGAGCCGCCGAAGCGGAATTGCTCATAAACTGAGTAAGAAGCGCCGTTACTGCAAACAGCAGCATGGTTATTGCGAGCGGCGAAGGCGTGCCAAGCGCTTCCAGTATCCAGCGCGCCAAAAGTTCTGCCGCGCCGGTGTTGTAAAGCGCATGGGATACAGGCATCATGCCTGCAAACAGAAAAATTGTACTCCATTCGATAGAATGATAAGCCTGTTTTTCCGTAAGGCAGCCTGTAAGCACACATACCAACGCGCCGATAACGGCAGCCATTTCAATGGTTATTTTTTGCAGATCAAGGCACATAACAATTATGCAGCCAAGCAAAATGCAGCCTGCAATTACCTGCTTCGGCACATTGTGCTGCATGGGGTCAAGCTCTGCCAGAAATTTTTCCGGCACTTCGCCGCCTTCCGGCAGCAGCCTGCGCCCGGCAAAATACATATAAAGTATGGTCAGCACCGTAAGGGGCACGCCAACCCAGGCGAATTCAAAAAAGCCAAACGGACGGTAGCCAAAATTGCTCAGCGCACCGCTGACAATAATATTAGGAGGCGTACCGACAAGGCTTATCATGCCGCCGCTGCAAACAGCATAAGCAAGCGGCAGCAGCTGACGCGAAGGAGCCATTTTAGCTGCAGCGCAGATGCCCATAACCACGGGCAAAAGGCATGCCGCCGTACCTGTATTGGAAAGGCACATGCTTAATACGGCTGCCACAATCATAATGCACAGCATTAAATTTTTCTGGCTTTTGCCGGCACGTTTAACGATAAATACGCCTATGCTGTGCGCAAGCCCTGTATGAAACATTGCCGCACCCACAACAAACATGCCTGCAAACAGCGTTACCGTGGGGTGTGAAAGCCCTGAAAACACAACATTATCGGGTATAAAGTTTAAAAAGCCGCAAATTATGGCGCCGCCCATTGCGGTTACCGCCAAAGGAATCAACTCTGTAATAAACAGCAGGGCCATTACGCCCAAAAGGATCAAACAGCCGATAGCCGGATCCATACCTTCACCTCAATCCAATAAATATAATTTATTCCGCAGTGCTTGTTTCTTCTGCCTGTGCGGCAGGTTCTTTGGCTTCTGCGCTTTCGTCAGCCGCTGCTGCGGTTGTATCAATAACTTCACCGGCAGTTTCGTTTTTGGTTTCCGGCCTGCCGTGTTCCAAAATATACATAAATTCTTCGCCGGTAATGGTTTCTTTTTCCAAAAGATATGCCGAAAGCTCATGCAGCTTTTCGATATCGTTTTCCAAAATTGCGCGTGCTTTGGCATGGGCATCTTTAATAATTTCCATTACTTTGGCGTCAATCTTGCCGGAAGTTGTTTCCGAGCAGGCAAGCGAAGTATCGCCGCCCAGATATGCGTTGGTAACGGTTTCAGTCGCCATCATGTCAAATTCATCAGTCATGCCGAATCGTGTAACCATGGCGCGGGCAATGCGCGTTGCCTGTTCAATATCGTTGCTGGCGCCAGTGGTAATGCTTTTAAAAATAACTTCTTCCGCACTGCGCCCGCCGGTAAGCGTGGTAATTTTATTGAACAGTTCTTCCTTGCTCATCAGCACATTGTCGTCCTCGCTAACCTGCATGGTATAGCCCAATGCGCCGCTGGTACGCGGAACAATGGTTATTTTATGCACCGGCGCAGAATTTTTCTGCCGCGTCGCAACAAGGGCATGGCCGATTTCATGGTAAGCAACAATGCGTTTTTGCTCTTTGGGTATTACCGCGCCCTTGCGCTGATAACCGGCAATAACAACTTCCACCGATTCCTCAAAATCGCTCTGCGTTACGCTGTCGCGGTGCATACGCACTGCACGCAGCGCAGCCTCGTTGACGATATTGGCAAGTTCGGCACCGGAAGCGCCACTTGTGGCTCGCGCAATGGCCTTATAATCAATATCGGGTTCGGTTTTAATATTTTTGGCATGTACGCGCAAAATTGCTTCGCGTCCCTGTAAATCCGGCAGTTCAACCGGTATGCGCCTGTCAAAACGTCCGGGGCGCAAAAGCGCTTTGTCAAGCGAATCGGGCCTGTTAGTGGCAGCCAAAATTACTATGCCTTTGCTGCCGTCAAAGCCGTCCATTTCCGAAAGCAGCTGGTTTAAAGTCTGCTCACGTTCGTCGTTGCCGCCAAAGCGTCCGCTGTCGCGCTTTTTGCCTATGGCGTCAATTTCATCGATAAAGATAATGCACGGAGCTTTTTCCTGCGCCTGTTTAAACAAGTCGCGCACGCGGGCAGCGCCCATGCCGACAAACATTTCAATAAATTCGCTGCCGCTGATACTGAAAAACGGAACTTTAGCTTCACCGGCAACGGCACGGGCCAGCAAAGTTTTACCGGTGCCCGGAGGGCCTACCAAAAGCGCGCCCTTAGGCATATTAGCACCAATAGCTTTGTATTTATCAGGGTGATGCAGAAAATCTACCAGCTCCATTAAGGCTTCTTTGGCTTCATCCTGCCCGGCTACATTGGCAAAGGTAATGCCGGTCTGCGCCTCCACATAAACTTTGGCGTTGCTCTTGCCAAGGTTCAGCGGCCCGCCTCCGCCCATGCGCCCTGCCATAAAGCGCATAAACAGCTGCCCCAGCGCAAAGAAAATAAAAATCGGTAAAATCCAGTTGGTTAAAATATTTTCAAGCAAACTCGGTTCTTTCGGAATTACCTGCGAAAACTCAACTTTCTTTTCCATCAGGCTGTTTACCAGCTGCGGGTCTTCCACCCTGCCGGTAACGTAAATTTCCTTATCGCCGCTGTCTTTAGCAAGTACGGCAATTTTATTGTTGGTAATTTCTACCTTGTCTACCTTGCCTTCGTCCACCATCTGCAAAAAGCTGCTGTACGAAATTTCCTGCACCTTGGGGCTGAAAAACATCGGTATAATTACCGTATTCAACAAAAGCAAAATTGCCAGTGCCAGCATATAATAATAATATATTGACTTTTTAGGTCCTTTGTCTTTATTCATTGTGCCCTCCATAAAAAAGCATAAAATTATAAATATATTTTATCTTATCTACGCCTATAAAACAAGCAAACATTTTGTGTAATGGCACAATTTTAAGCCTTTCTTTTTAATGACTTCAACTGTTAAGCTTATTTTTATAAAGTTATCTTGTTTAAGCAAATAAAAAACGCACCCCGTAAAGAGGTGCGTTTTAAGTTTAAGCTTATCTCATTTTGGCAGCCATGGAAAGTTCTACTGTCCTGATTCTGCCGAGAGCTCTTGCCTTGGCAGCTTCGGCTCTTTTAATGTTAATATCAACCGTAAAGTTGGCAATGCGGTTTTCAGCTCTTTCCAAAGCCGCATGCGCGCGTTCAAGGTCAATGTCCTCTGCTGCTTCAGCCTGAATGCTGAGAATTGTAATTTTGTTTTTTACAATTTCAGCAAAGCCGCCCGATAAATAAATGAAATGTTCTTCATTATTGGCGTCCCTGTATTTAAAAGGAGCGTCTTTAAGTGCTGCAATAGCAGGCATATGATTGGCAAATACGCCAAAACCGCCGTCTAAAGCTTCAAAGCCTGCATATACAACATCATCTCTTTTAATGAAGTATTTATCAGGGGTTACAATTTCCAATTGCATTAAATTTGCCATGCAATCAATCCACCTTCATGCTTTCAGCTTTCTTAATGGCGTCATCAATAGTGCCTACCATGTAGAAGGCGCCTTCGGGCAGATCATCATGTTTACCTTCGAGGATTTCTTTAAAGCCTCTGATGGTTTCGTTCAAAGGAACATATTGTCCCGGGGTACCGGTAAACTGTTCTGCTACGAAGAATGCCTGGGACAGGAATCTTTGAATTTTACGTGCGCGGGCAACGGTAAGTTTATCTTCTTCGCTAAGTTCTTCCATACCAAGAATTGCGATGATATCCTGCAATTCTTTATAGCGTTGGAGAATAGCCTGTACGCCGCGGGCAACATTGTAATGTTCTTCACCGATTACCAGCGGGTCAAGAATACGGCTGGTGGAATCCAGCGGGTCAACCGCAGGATAAATACCAAGCTCTGCAATCTGACGGGACAGTACTGTGGTTGCATCCAGGTGGGCGAAGGTGCCTGCCGGTGCAGGGTCAGTCAAGTCGTCCGCAGGTACGTATACAGCCTGTACGGAGGTGATGGAACCGGTTTTAGTGGAGGTAATACGTTCCTGCAATGCACCGATATCGTTTGCCAAAGTAGGCTGATAACCTACTGCGGAAGGCATACGGCCGAGCAATGCGGAAACTTCGGAACCTGCCTGAATGAAACGGAAAATGTTATCGATAAACAGAAGTACGTCCTGGCCGCCTACATCACGGAAGTATTCAGCCATGGTCAGGCCGGTAAGGCCTACGCGCATACGTGCTCCAGGAGGTTCGTTCATCTGACCGTAAACCAGAGCGGTTTTGTCGATAACGCCGGATTCTTTCATTTCGCACCAAAGGTCATTGCCTTCACGGGTACGTTCGCCTACTCCGGCGAATACGGAGTAACCGCCGTGTGCAGTTGCGATATTATGGATAAGTTCCATAATAATAACGGTTTTACCTACGCCTGCACCGCCGAACAGACCGATTTTACCGCCCATTGCATACGGAGCGATAAGGTCAACGACTTTAATGCCTGTTTCCAAAATTTTAGTGCTTGTTGCCTGTTGGTCAAAAGTCGGAGCAGGACGGTGGATAGGCCAGTAGTCTGCTGCTTCTACTTTCGTGTCATCATGGTCAACAGTTTCACCGAGAACGTTGAAGATACGGCCCAGTACGCCGGGGCCAACCGGTACGCTGATAGGAGCGCCGGTATCTACTGCTTCCATGCCGCGAACAAGACCATCGGTAGAGCTCATGGCAACAGTACGGACAATATTATAGCCGATATGCTGCATAACTTCACAAGTAAGGTGAATTTTTACTTTACCGTCATCAGTAGTACCATCAATTTTGATAGCATTCAGGATCGCGGGCATTGTTTTCGGACTGAACTCAATGTCAACAACAGGGCCAACAACTTGTACTATTCTACCAGTATTCAAGGTTTTAGCCTCCTAATTTACTAATATATCATCAGTTCTGTTTTAATGCTTCTGCGCCGCCGCAGATTTCTGTCAGCTCGCGGGTAATAAGTGCCTGACGTGCTTTGTTGTAGTTAAGCTCAAGGCTCTTAACAAGCTTTGCTGCGTTGTCTGTTGCGGAACTCATAGCAGTCATACGGGAACCGAGTTCGCTCGCTGCGGACTGTACGAGTGCGGCATAAATAACAGTTTCCAAATAACGAGGTGCCAAATCTGCCAGAATTTCTTCTGCTTCAGGTAAGAACAAATACTGGGTATTTGCTTTAACCTGTGCTTCGCCGCCTTTGGGTGCTTCTTCTGCCGGTGGTTCCAGCGGAAGAATAGTTTCATTGGTCGGGGTCTGCGAAAGTGCGGATTTGAACAAAGTATATACAATGCGCAATTCATCAAACTGCTCATCGGCAAAACGCTGTGCTGCATCATATGCTATTTCAACAGCGTTGTTGTAAGAAGGCTTGTCAGAGAAACCAAAGTGTGCCTGAATGACATTAAAGCCACGATGTCTGAAAAAGTCTCTGGCACGGCGGCCACAGGTAATAATAACCACTTCGCCTTTTACTTTTAAGATTTCACCCATGGCATGTTTTAAAACATTGCTGCCGTAAGCGCCTGCAAGGCCCTTATCGGAGCACATTACCAAAAAGCCAATCTTTTTTACCGGGCGTTTTTGAATTAAAGGATGTTTTCTCGGGCTCAGTCCGGACAAAGTTCCTTTATCGCCAACGATATTACTCAAAACCTCTTTAATTTTTATAGCATACGGACGGCTGGCGGCAGCTCTTTCCTGCGCTCTGCGCAGACGTGCCGCAGCAACCATTTTCATCGCCTTAGTGATTTGACCAATGTTCTTTACACTTTTCATGTGGCGATGAATCTCACGTGCAGTAGCCATCAGTCAATCACCTGCCTTCACTGGCAAGAAAAGTTTCCTTAAACTGTTCTATAGCTTTTTTCAGTGTAGCTTCAGCTTCGTCGGTGATTTTCTTTTCGGTACGGATGGATTCGCCAACCTGCGGGTAAGCAGCGTCCATAAATTCAAGGAATTCTTTCTCGAAACGAGTAATCTTTTTAACGTCGATATCGTCAAGATAACCTTTGGTACCGAGGTAAATCGACATAACTTCCTTCTCAACAGTCAGAGGCTGGTACTGGCCCTGCTTCATGATTTCCATCAGGCGCTGGCCACGTTCGAGCTGAGCCTTGGTAGCTTTATCAAGGTCAGAAGCGAACTGGGAGAATGCAGCAAGTTCGCGGTATTGTGCAAGGTCAAGGCGCAGGGTACCGGCAACGGATTTCATTGCTTTAATTTGTGCTGCACCGCCTACACGGGATACGGACAAGCCGGAGTTGATAGCCGGACGGATACCTGCATAGAACAATTCGGATTCCAGGAAGATTTGTCCGTCGGTAATGGAAATTACGTTGGTAGGAATAAAGCCGCCTACGTCGCCTGCCAGGGTTTCGATAACCGGCAGTGCGGTAATGGAACCATTGCCAAGCTCTTTATTGAGTTTTGCAGCGCGTTCCAAAAGACGGGAATGCAAGTAGAATACGTCGCCAGGATATGCTTCACGTCCAGGAGGACGGCGGAGCAGCAGGGACATTGCACGGTATGCAACGGCGTGTTTGGAAAGGTCGTCGTATACGCACAGAACGTCTTTGCCCTGATCCATGAAATATTCTGCCATTGTTACGCCTGCATACGGAGCGATATACTGCAAAGGAGCAGAATCAGCTGCGGTAGCTGCAACAACAATGCTGTATTCCATTGCGCCGTGCTGTTCGAGGGTACGAACGATACGGGCAACGTTAGAAGCCTTCTGGCCGATAGCAACGTAAATGCAGATTACGTTCTGGCCTTTCTGGTTAAGGATGGTATCAACAGCAACGGCTGTTTTGCCGGTGCCGCGGTCGCCGATAATAAGTTCGCGCTGGCCACGTCCGATAGGAACGAGAGCGTCGATACATTTAATACCGGTCTGAAGCGGAGTATCTACGGATTCACGGTCAGCAATGCCGTGTGCAGGAGATTCAATCGGGCGTTTTTCAGCATAAGCAATGCTGCCTTTGCCGTCGATAGGTTCGCCCAGCGCGCTTACAACGCGGCCGAGGAGGCCTTCGCCTACGCCAACTTCCATGATGCGTCCGGTTCTGCGTACGATGTCGCCTTCTTTAACAAGCGTATCGCCGCCAAGCAGTACAACGCCAACGTTTTCACGGTCAAGGTTAAGTACCATGCCGGTTACGCCGTTCGGAAGTTCAACCATTTCGCCTGCCATAGCGTTTTTCATACCGATAACGGTTGCGATGCCGTCACCGATTTTTTCAACAATGCCGACTTCTTCAAGGTCTACATCCACTGTGTAATTCTCGAGCTTAGCGCCCATAGCATCGGAGATTTTGGCAGTATCCTGCAGGGAGTATTCATGAATGTCAATGCCATCCATTACAACTTCCATTTTTTTCAGCTTACGCAGTGCGGAAGCATCGAATACTTTATCGCCAACTTGTACTATGATGCCGCCGAGGATAGCCGGGTCAACAATTTTATTCATGTAAATTTCGCTGCCCAGTTTCTCGGTAAGAATTGCAGAAATGGATTGATACTCGTCAGAAGTCAGTTTTTTAGCAGTAGTAACTTTGACTTCCAGCAATTCTTTAATGGAACTGCGGTCAATTTTGAAATCGGACAATTCTTGCTCTATCAAAGCAATATTTTCTTCATTCTTCATATTGTATCAATCACCTCAATCTGCCGGTACAAGCAATGCCCAAAAGGAAGGCAGAGCCCTTTAATCCGGCTTTTATGGAACACAAATCAATATTATTTCATTATTTTATCAACAACGGAACCTGCCAATTTTTCATCTTCTGCAGAATTTAATTTCTGTTCCAGGATTTTACCGGCAGCAACCAAACTAAGTTTGATAACCTGAGCACGTACTTCGCCGAGAGCCTGCTGTTTTTCAAGAGCAATTGCGTCTTTAGCGGAAGCAACAATCTGTTCCTGTTCTGCTTTGGTTTCAGCAATAATCTTATCATGTACAGACTGAGCAGTTTTACGTGCGCTGTCAATAATGCTCTGTGCTTCCTGACGTACAGTAGCAAGCTGAGCAGCATATTCAGCTTTTAATTTTTCAGCTTCGGCTTTCGCCAATTCAGCGTTTTCCAGGTCGCTTGCGATTTTGTTCTTACGCTCATCCATCATGTTAATGATAGGTTTATACGCAAATTTTGCAAGTATGAACACGAGGAACAAAAAGTTCAGAACCTGCGCAATCAAAGTTGCGTTAATATCAATCACTTATGACCCTCCCTTTTATTAATTTTGTTTAACATCACAACTTAACCTATTAAATGAAAGGGTTAGCAAATACAAGAACGATTGCAATAACGTAGCAAAGGATAGGCATGGATTCGATAAGGCCTACGCAAACCAACATGTTGGTAAAGATTTTACCAGCTTCTTCAGGCTGACGAGCCATAGATTCGATAGATTTTCCGCACATATTGCCGTTACCAAAACCAGCACCGGCAGCAGCACCAAGGCAAACAAGACCAGCAGCAATCAAAGATGCAGCAGTAATAATTGCAGTTTCAGACATTTAATTCATCCTTTCAAATTTAAATAAATTTTAATTTTAATAAATTAATGGTGGTCATTAAACGCCAGTGCATAGCTGCCCAATGCCAAAATCGTGAAGATAAAAGCCTGGACAAAGCCTATGAACAAGCTGAACATAACCCAGAACTCCGGAATAATCCAGGGAGATAACTGGTAAAGAACTATGAGCAAAATTTCGCCTGCCAGAATGTTACCGAAAAGACGAAGCGCCATAGTCAGCGGTTTTGTAATAGCGTCCAGTAAATGTAACGGCAAAAATGCCTTGCTGGGGCTTACAAAATGTTTAAAATGGCCAATACCCTGCCTTACAACGCCTACAATATAAGCGCTTAAAGCGATGAGCAGCGAAAGAGCAAAACATGTGTTGATGTCGTTGGTCGGTGAAGTCCAGTGTACACCAACTTGCGGAAGCATACCGATTTCGTTGCTGACTAAAATAAATGTGAACAGGGTAATGATGAAGGATGCCATATATTTACGGCCCTTTTCACCAATGTTCTGATTCATCATGCCATCGAGGAAATCGATAACCATTTCCATCACATTCTGCAAGCCGCTCGGAACTAACTTCGGGTTGCGGGAGACTAAGAAAAATAATACAAATACAATAGCCATCGCAATCCAAGTCATATACATTGTCTGCATATTGATTACAATACCTGGTGCTATTTCAGTTGCAGCATAATGTATAATTTCACCTGACTGTTCAGCTCCCTGTGCCATAGCAGCTGCTTCATTTCCCATCCTTTTCAACTCCTTTCCTCACGCTTCCTTCTTATTAAGTCGGTACGCGAAAAATAATAAATTGATGATTAAAAATATATGTATCAGAAGAAATCCCAGACTCGCACCGAAAACCGGGTATTTCATCCTTAACATCAACACAAAAATGCTGCCCGCAGACATAAGGCGATAAATACGATAACGCCCCATAATCGAAATACCCTTTTGGGGTTCTTTGACATAGGGCAAAGCTCTTTTCATACCATGAAACATGATTACCGTATCTAATACACCAATTACAACACCTCTGAACAGCGACACAGAAAAGGCATAATCAATAAATCCGGCAAGTATAACCAGTGGCATAGCCGATATGAACAGCCTTGCCACAACCTTATAACCGCCAGCCTGTACAAGCGGAGTTAAATCAAATTTCATCATAATTTATTTAGTTACTAATCTCGTTTTCTTTAGGAACATTATCTTCATTTTCAGGTATGTTTTTTTCTTTATCAGCATCTTCTTCAGTTTTTTCTTCTTCCATCGGCTTTGTCAAATAAATTAATTTAAAAACGCCGAGTGCAAACGTGAGGCCCGCAAGGCCGAGGCAGATTTTTCGCCAGAAATGGTCACCCGTCTGAAAATAATTATCGAGCCAGTCGCCGCCCCAGTATGCAAGCAGAAAATCTATAACAGTCATCATGCCGAGCGAAGAAACTATTGCAAAAGCGTTCATCATTCTGATGCGCTCAAGTTCCTGCCGGCGCTGCCTGTCAAGGCGTGCTTTAATGCGTCTGGCTATTTCCTGCCGTTTTCTGTCGGCAAGTTTTACTTTTTCCAGATTCTCATTCATGGCGCTCACCAAATTTCACGTCATCATAATATATTAGAAATCTTCATACCTTCTTAATATTATTTTAAAATATTTCACAAATTCTGTCTATATCAAATTACAGTAAATTCGGGTAAATCTTCAACATCAAAACCAAATTCTTTTAAAATCCTGTTTACAATCCTTGCGCAGGCTTCACCGTCGCCGTAAGGGTTAACGGCTTCCGCCATGCTGCGGTAATGGGCGGCGTCATCCAAAAGCAGATTGGTTTCACGCAGCACATCTTCATAAGCGGTGCCTATAAGTTTTACCGTGCCTGCCGAAACTGCTTCGGGGCGTTCTGTTGTATCACGCAGCACAAGCACAGGTTTGCCGAGTGCCGGCGCTTCTTCCTGAATTCCGCCGCTGTCGGTAAGCACAATATCCACGCGCGCCATAAGGTTGGCAAACGGTTCATAGTCCAGCGGCTCTATTAAGTGAACCTGCGGCAGATGCCCCAGCTCTTCATCTACAATCTGGCGCACCTTCGGGTTTTTATGCACCGGGAAAATTGCTTCCACGCCGGGATGGGTGCGCAGCACTTCACACAGGGCTTTATAAACATGGCGCATCGGTTCGCCAAGGTTTTCGCGGCGGTGCGTGGTCATTAAAATAAGGCGTTTGCCGCTGTCAAGCACTTCATGCAGCGCATCGTCATCAAAGCGGTAATCTTTTTTTACGGTGGTTTTCAAAGCATCGATAACGGTATTGCCGGTAACTACAATTTTTGCTTCCGGCACGTTCTCGCGCAGCAGGTTGGCCTTGCTTGTCGCGGTAGGTGCAAAATGGTAATCGGCAAGTGCGCCGGTTAATTTGCGGTTCATTTCTTCCGGAAACGGCGAATATTTATTGCCGGTGCGCAGGCCCGCTTCAACATGGCCTACCGGAATCTGCGCATAAAAAGCTGCCAGAGCACCCGCAAAAGTGGTAGTGGTATCGCCGTGTACCAGAACAAGGTCCGGCTTAGCTTCTTCCAAAACTTTCTGCAAGCCTCGCAGGGCTTTTTCTGTAACGTCATAAAGCGTCTGCCCGGCGCTCATAATATTCAAATCATAATCGGGAGTAATGCCAAAAAGGTGCAGCACCTGATCAAGCATTTCGCGGTGCTGCGCTGTTACAGCCACCAGCGGTTCAATTTCGTCAGGATGTTTGCGCATTTCCAAAACCAGCGGGCACATCTTAATAGCTTCAGGGCGTGTGCCGAAAACTGTCATTACTTTCAGTTTTGCCATCAATCCCACTCCTTATCTGTCATTTAAAATGCCTATCTTTTTGGCGCCAAGCGCGACGCCGGAAATAATACATGCAATAATGCCGGCCGCAAGATACCCGTCAACTTCGGTAAGCAAAATAGCGGCAATGCCCAGCACTGCGCTGATAACGTACATTAAAAGCACTGCCTGGCGCTGGCTGAGGCCCATCGCCAGCAGGCGGTGGTGCAGATGCCCCTTGTCGGGCTGAAAAATCGGGCGTCCGTTTGTATAGCGGCGCACAATGGCAAAGGCGGTATCCATAATAGGCAGGCCCAGCGCAACGGCAGGCACCAGAAGCGCAATGGTGGCCGCACTTTTTACAGCGCCGAAAATGGAAATTGCCGCCAGCATATAACCGATAAACATACTGCCGGTATCGCCCATAAAAATGCTTGCCGGGTTAAAGTTGTAGCGGATAAAGCCGATAATGCCGCCGGCAAGTGCGGCTGTAATAACGGCAACCGGGTAAAAGCCCTGCTGCAGGGCAACAAGAATGACCGTAACCGAAGCAATGCCGGAAACACCGGCAGCAAGCCCGTCAAGGCCATCCATCAAATTAACAACATTGGTAAAGCTTACAATCCAGAAAACCGTCAGCGGCACGGAAAAATACTCAAGGTAAAAATAACCGCCCCACGGATTGTTCAGCCATTCGATTTTAATATCAAACAACACCAGCACAAACGCCGCCGCAATCTGCCCCAGCAGCTTTACTTTGGCGGGCAGCTGGTACTTGTCGTCCAGAATGCCGACGATAACAATTACTGTACCGCCCAGAAGCAGCGCAAAAATATCGCGCGTCATGTGCATGGTGGCAAGCACGGCAATGACAAAGGCCAAATAAATAGCAAGGCCCCCCAAGCGCGGCATAATGCCGTGATGAACCTTGCGTCCGTCCGGTTTGTCAAGAGCGCCGATGCGAAAAGCCAGTTTTTTTACATAAGGGGTTAAAACCCAGCTTGCTAAAAGAGCTATAATAAACGCTAAAATATACACTTGCACTTTCCCACCTCGAGGCTTAAAGCCGGAAATTAAATTCAGTTTTATAAAATTTGAGCAATTCAGATTATCGTAAATAGTATATCAAAAAATCGGCAGTTTGAACAACTTTTTTGAAAATTTTTTGCAGATTTGTAACAATTTTAATAGAAGCCCCAAAATCGCCAATTTCCTCATAAGCATAAACGGCAGCGCCGCGATTGGCACTGCCGTCTTTACGTTTTAACATTAATTTTATTTTTCTGTTTCGCCGTCCAGAATAGTAATTTCCATTTTGGATGCTTTCAGCATTTCTTCCGCCAGCTTATCCGGATAGGGATTGGCGTAAACAATGCGTTTAATACCGGCGTTGATGAGTATTTTTGTGCATACCACGCAGGGCTGGTGCGTGCAGTACAGCGTGCCGCCGTTTACCGATACGCCGTGAAAAGCCGCCTGTACAACGGCGTTTTGCTCGGCATGGATGCCGCGGCATAGTTCGTGCATTTTACCGGAAGGAACTTTAAGCTGCTCGCGCAGGCAGCCGGTAACGGCGCAGTGTTCAAGCCTGGAAGGCGTGCCGTTATAGCCGGTAGCCACAATCTGCCTGTTTTTTACAATTACGGCGCCTACACTGCGGCGCAAACAGGTGCTGCGCTTGCTTACCACGCGGGCAATTTCCATAAAGTAGTGGTCCCAGTCCGGCCTTGTATCCATACTCATTTCGTGCCGAAAATACGGTCGCCGGCATCACCGAGTCCCGGCACAATGTAGCCGTGCTCGTTAAGCTTTTCGTCCAGCGCCGCCGTATAAACTTTAACGTCGGGATGTGCTTTGTTCAGCACTTCAACGCCTTCCGGTGCTGCTACAAGGCACATAAAGCGGATATTATTGAGGCCGCGTTTTTTCAGCATGGTAATTGCCGCTTCCGCACTGCCGCCGGTTGCCAGCATCGGGTCTACAACAATGGTAATCGGGTCTTTATCGGGCGGAATTTTGCAGTAGTATTCATGCGGCTCCAGCGTTTTTTCATCGCGGTACAAACCGATATGGCCAACATGGGCATTCGGAATCATGCGCAGCACGCCGCTTAAAAGGCCAAGGCCAGCGCGCAGGATGGGCACAACAACGATATTATTGTGCAGCTTGTAGCCGGTAGTTTCACAAATCGGGGTCTGTACCGGGATTTCGTCCAGTTCAAGGTCGCGCGTTACTTCGTAGGTCATCAGCATGGCAATTTCATCAAGCCATTCGCGGAAATCGCGGGAAGTAGAGTTAATGTCGCGCATTTTGGAAAGTTTGTGTTTAATCAGGGGATGTTCTACAACGGTTATCTGCATGCAAATCTCCTCCTTAGGAAATTTCATTATCTGTTACAGCATGGGATACATTGGATATTTTGCGCACAATGCCGCAACGCGCTGTGCTGCTTCTGCCTGTTTTTCCGCATCTTCGGGGTTGTTAAGCACAAGGCCGATAATGGCTGCAACTTCTTTCATATCAGCTTCTTTAAAGCCGCGGGTGGTTACGGCAGCAGTGCCAAGACGGATACCGCTGGTAACAAACGGGCTTTCAGGGTCAAACGGAATAGTGTTTTTATTGCAGGTTACGCCAATTTCGTCCAGCAGATGTTCTGCGGTTTTTCCGGTCATTTTCTGTCCGCGCACGTCAACCAGCAAAAGGTGGTTATCCGTACCGCCGGAAACAAGGCGGAAGCCTTCGGCAATAAGGCCTTCGGCAAGAGCCTGGCAGTTGGCAATAATCTGTTTGGCATATTCTTTAAATTCAGGTTTCAGCGCTTCGCCAAGCGCAACTGCTTTGGCAGCGATAACATGCATCAGCGGGCCGCCCTGCACGCCGGGGAAAATAGCCTTGTCGATTTGTTTGGCATATTTTTCCTTGCACAAAATAAGGCCGCCGCGCGGTCCGCGCAGAGTTTTGTGCGTGGTTGTGGTAACAATATCGGCATAGGGAACCGGACTGGGATGCAGGCCTGCTGCGACAAGCCCTGCAATGTGGGCCATATCTACCATGAAAATGGCACCGACGCTGTGGGCAATTTCTGCCATGCGTTCAAAATCAATTACGCGCGGATAAGCGCTTGCACCGGCAACAATCAGCTTCGGCTGCGCTTCTTTGGCAATGCGCGCAAATTCATCGTAATCAATACGCTCGGTTTCGTGCGTAACTCCGTAAGGGACTACATTATAATATTTACCGGAAATATTAACCGGTGAACCGTGAGAAAGATGCCCGCCCTGCGACAGGTTCATGCCCATAATGGTGTCGCCCGGCTGCAAAAAGGCAAAGTATACTGCCGTGTTGGCATTAGCGCCGGAATGTGCCTGTACGTTGGCGTGTTCAGCGCCGAACAGTTTTTTGGCACGTTCAATGGCAAGGGTTTCTACCTTGTCCACATATTCGCAGCCGCCGTAATAGCGGTGGCCGGGGTAGCCTTCCGCATATTTGTTGGTCAGCACGCTGCCCATCGCTTCCATTACTGCGGGGCTGACAAAGTTTTCGGAAGCAATCAGTTCAATTTTATTGCGCTGGCGTCCGAGTTCTTCACCGATAGCCGCAGCAATTTCGGGGTCACATACTGCAAGTTTTTCCAAATTCATTTAAGTCCCTCCATGAGTTTTATTAAACTGCATAATTAACAAAATCAGCGTTTTTCGGGGTAATGCGCGCGCTCGCCGCCGATAAGGGGCGGGCGTGTACGCGCTGCCGTAACTATGGCCGCGCCGATAGTTTTCTGCGCAAGGCGCACCGGCACGGCAACACGTTTAAGGTGCATGCCGATTAAAGTCTGGCCGATATCAATGCCAAGATGCGCTTTAATGCTTTCAACCACTACCGGGTCAGTAAAATTATCGTAAGCCGCAGTTGCCATAGAACCGCCTGCATGAGGCATGGGGCGCACGGTAACTTCTTCCCAGCCAAATTTTTCCATGGCTTCGCGTTCCGTTACCAAAGCGCGGTTTAAATGCTCGCAGCACTGAAAAGCAAGGTACAACCCGTGCTTTTTAGAAACAGCATAAATGCTTGCAAAAACTGCCTGCGCCGCTTCTTCAGAACCGCAGGTGCCTATTTTGCCGCCGACAATTTCGCTGGTGCTGCAGCCAACAACAAGAACCTGACCTGCACGGCAGCCGGAAACTTCTATCAGTTCTTCAACTGCCCGCTGCGCTTCGGCAGCAAGTTCTTCCTTATTCATCAGCCTTCCGCCTCCAGCGCCATAATCTTTTCTACGCGGCGTTCGTGGCGTCCGCCTGCAAATTCGGTATGCAGCCAGACATCTACAATCATTTCGGCAAGGCCAACGCCGGTTACGCGCTCGCCCAAAGCCAGAATATTGGCGTTGTTATGCTCGCGGCTCATTTTTGCGCTGTATACGTCGCCGCAAACTGCTGCGCGCACGCCTTTAATTTTGTTGGCCGCTATGGAAATGCCAAGCCCGGTGCCGCATACAAGTATGCCCAAATCGGCTTCGCCGCCGGTAACGGCATGCCCTACTTTGGCAGCAAAATCCGGGTAATCGCACGATTCTTCGGTATAAGTGCCTTTGTCAATTACCTCGTAACCTTTAAGTTCCAGATAATCTTTTAAATGGTTTTTAAGATGGATACCGCCGTGATCGCTTCCCATTGCGATTTTCATTACAGTCACCCTCTGTCTTTTTATAATATATTACTATTATTGTTATTTTAACACAAAACTTTTAAGTTGCGTACTGTTTTTTAACAGCTCTTCAATATCGGCTGCCGTAAGCACCTGCCGCCCGGCAGCTTTGCGCATACGGTTCATAACCGCAAGACCAATGCCGTCTTCCGTTACGCCTTCGGAAAAAATAATACCCACACCCAGCTTATCGCACCGGCGCAGCAGGCAGTACAGTTTAACGGCAAGTTCCGTTGTATCACTGCCCCAGTTTAAAATGTGCAAATTCTGCGCGCGCTGCATGGTTTCCGCAGCTTTACCGCCGCAAATTACCGCTGCGGTAGTAAATTTGGCTGCTTCCTTCGCCAAAAGTGGCAGAAGCTTTAACGCTTCTTTATCTTCAACAACATACATTTTTGCTTTCGGAGCATAATGGCGGTACTTCATGCCCGGTGCACGCGGCTTTAAGGTTTCCGCTCCGGCAAGGGCCGGGTCCAGCTCCACTCTGCCCAAAACTTCTTCCAGCTGCTCGCGCGTAATTCCGCCCGGGCGCAAAATAACAGGCACTTCGCCGGTAGTGTCAACTATGGTTGATTCCACGCCTACCGTGCATGCGCCGCCGTCGATAATACCGGCAATGCGCCCCTGCATATCGGCAAGCACCGTTTCGGCATCGGTCGGGCTCGGTTTGCCCGATAAATTTGCCGAGGGCGCCGCAACAGGCGTTCCGGCAAGGCGGATAAGCTGCGCCGCCACCGGATGCGACGGCATACGCACCGCCACCGTGTCAAGCCCGGCACTTACTTCATCTGGCACGATACTGCTTTTGGCAACAATTACCGTCAGCGGCCCGGGCCAGAACTTTTCAATTAAAAGCTGTGCCTGTTTTGTAAGCCCGGTTGTTAATTTTAAAATATCTTCTTTATCTGCAATGTGCAAAATAAGCGGATTGTCATTCGGGCGGCCTTTGGCTTCAAAAATTTTGCGCACCGCTTCGCCGTTAAGGCCGTCGGCGCCAAGCCCGTAAACCGTTTCCGTAGGGAAAGCAACAGCTTCGCCCTGTTTTATCAGCGCAGCCGCTTCGCGCAGCATTACGCCGTCCGTATCATTTTGCAAGTTCCAATAACGCGTCTGCATAAGTAGTTCCTTCTTTCGCTGCAAAAACCATCCGTTCTATGCCGGCATAATCGCGTCTTACTGCCACAACGCCAAAACCGTGGCTGCGGCATAAATCCGCAACGGCGCTGCCCTGGTTAATGCCAATTTCAAACGCCATAAAGCCGCCGTCTTTTAAATGCGCCGTGCTCCCGGCAATAATGCGGCGGTAAAAATTAAGCCCGTCCGCCCCGCCGTCCAGCGCAAGGCGCGGTTCACGCTTAACGTCTGCCGCAAGGCCTGCTATATCGGCGCTCGGTATATACGGAGGGTTGGAAATTATCACGTCAAATACGGCGTCACGCGGCAGTGCGGAATATAAATCGCTGCGTACAAACTGCAGCCGGTCCGCAACGCCAATATTTGCCGCGTTTTCTTTGGCAACGGCAAGCGCCCCCGGCGATACGTCAACTGCTGTGCCGCGCGCCGCCGGAAGCATATCCAGAAGCGATACGATAATAGCACCGCTGCCCGTTCCTATGTCAAGAATCTTCGGCTTTTCAATAAAGCCTGCCAGTTTTGCCGTGCACTCAACCAAAAGTTCTGTTTCCGGCCGCGGCACCAAAACATCCGGCGTTACTTTAAAATCGTATTTCATAAACGCGCGGCTGCCCAAAATGTAAGCCAAGGGCTCAGCCGCCGCACGCCGTGCCACATAACCGCGGTACTGCGCCAGCTCGTGTTCTTCAAGCGGCTGGTCAAAATGCACATATAAAGTTATACGCTGGCACTTTAAAACGGAACAAAGCAGTATTTCCGCATCCAGGCGAGGATTTTCCAACCCTTTCTCTGCGAAATACTGCTTTGTCCAGTCCAGCACCTTAGCAATAGTCCATATAGGTTTTGCTGTCATTTTATTTCACCTGCTGCAGCAGCTTGCTTTGCTGCGCCGTAATCAGTGCGTCTAAAATTTCGTCCAAATCGCCGTTTAAAACTGCGTCCAGACGGTGCAGGGTTAAACCAATGCGGTGGTCGGTAACACGCCCCTGCGGATAGTTATAAGTGCGGATACGCTCGCTGCGGTCGCCCGTGCCAACCTGACTTTTGCGGTCCTGCGCCGTTGCTGCGCGCTGCTTTTCCTGCTCCATTTCCAAAACACGGCTGCGGAGCACGCGCATACATTTTTCGCGGTTTTTAAGCTGCGATTTTTCGTCCTGGCACTGTGCCACAATGCCGGTGGGGATATGCGTTATGCGCACCGCCGATTCGGTTTTGTTTACGTACTGGCCGCCTGCGCCGCCCGCACGGTAAGTATCAATCCTTAAATCAGCCGGGTTAATGTCAATGTCCACTTCTTCCGCTTCCGGCAGCACCGCCACCGTAACGGTGGAAGTATGAACACGCCCCTGCGATTCAGTTTCCGGCACACGCTGCACGCGGTGTACGCCGCTTTCAAACTTCATGCGCCCAAAAACACCCTGTCCGCTCAGCTGAAAAACTATTTCCTTAAACCCGCCGAGCTCCGTCGGGCTGGCATCCATTATTTCAAAGCTCCAGCGGCGGCTTTCAGCATAATGCTGATACATGCGGAACAATACGCCCGCAAACAGTGCCGCTTCCTCACCGCCAGCACCGCCGCGGATTTCCACAATCGCATTCTTGTCGTCGTTGGGGTCGGAAGGCAAAAGCAAAATTTTCAGCCGTTCTTCATATTCTGCCAGCTGCGGCTTAAGTTCTTTCAGTTCTTCCTGCGCCATTGCCGCAAGTTCCCTGTCGCTGCCGTCGGCAATAATTTCTTCCGCTTCTTCTCTGGCTTTATCCAAAATTTTATATTCGCGGTAAGCGGCAACAACGTCGGTCAGTTTGGCATGCGCGCGCGCGTATTTCTGCCATTCTGCCTGATTGGCAATTACATCGGGGTCGCTTATTTTTGCTTCCAAATCAAGATATTTATCTTCAAGTGCCTGTAATTTATCCTGCATTAGGTTCTCCTACTAATTTTTCTTCCGGGCAAGTTTCCGGTTCCTGCGCCAAATCTTCCGGCGGCACAACCGCTTTCAGCGAAGCAATCGCCACTTCAATCTGGCTGTCATCCGGCTGGCGCGTGGTTAATTTTTGCAGCAAAAGCCCCGGCGTAATGGCAATGCGTACCAGCGGGTTATCGGTATGCGCACCGGCATAACGGATAAGCTCGTAGCTTACGCCTGCAATTACAGGCATTAAAATAATACGCGAAGCAATACGCTCCAAAAGGCTTGGCCAGCCAAGAAAAGTAAAAATAAACATGCTTATCAGCATGACAATCATCAAAAAGTTGGTGCCGCAGCGTGGGTGCAGCGTGCTGAACGGGCGCACGTTTTCTACCTTTAAAGGCAGGCCCGCTTCATAAGTGTAAATGGTTTTATGTTCAGCTCCGTGATACTGGAACACGCGCTGAATATCATTCATCGAAGAAATTGCCGCGATATATGCCAGAAAAATTGCCATACGCAGCACGCCTTCTGCTAAATTCAAAGCCATGTGGTCCTGGGTAATGCCTGTTAAAAAGCGCATTGACCAGGTAGGGATAACTATAAAGAGCAAAATGGCAAGCCCTGCCGAAACGGCAATGGTCAGCGCCATCTCTTTGGAATCGAGCTTTTCGTCTTCATCGCCCGATACCTGCGCCGAATAAGCCAGCGCCTTCATACCCATAACGAGCGATTCTACAAGCGACACAACGCCGCGCAAAAACGGTTTTTTCAGTATAGGATAGCGGTCGGAAATACTGTTTACCGGGCGCACATCAACGGAAATTTCACCGTCCGGCTGCCTTACGGCAACGGCAACATGCGTTTTTCCGCGCATCATTACGCCTTCTATTACAGCCTGTCCGCCAACATTTGGTTTCTTATTCATAATATTCCCTCAAACAAACTCCATATACAAACACAGCAGAGCTTTCGCTCTGCTGTCGGTAAATTATTTTCCATAACGTTTGTTGAATTTTTCGATACGGCCGCGGGCAGCTACGTTACGCTGCTGGCCGGTGAAAAACGGATGGCATTTGGAGCAAACGTCCACGCGCAGTTCCGGTTTAACAGAGCCGGTCATAAAAGTGTTACCGCATGCGCAGGTAACTTTAACTTCACCATATTTCGGATGGATTCCTTCTTTCATTCAATTGCACCTCACTTTACAAAAGACTCTATATAGCATGTCGATATTAACGCTTATATATTGTAGCATAGCGCGGCAAGTTGTGCAAGCATTATTTTAGTTGTTTGCCGTTTAAAAAAGCAGTCCGCTCTGTTATCGTTAATACCTCCGCACTTTAATCCGCAGACATTCATCTGCCGACCAGCTTTTTAATCAGCTCCGGCGTTGCCGCGTTATAAATTTCGCCGTCCCATTTAATATTCGGGCCTTTGCCGCAGTGCTTCAAGCAGCCGCAAATTTTAAAACTAAAGCCGCCCTTGGTGCTGATGCCGCCGCTTTCTGCTCCGTACGCCCCGCGGATATGCTTTAACAGCGCTGCCGAACCGTTGGCGGCGCAGTTTTTGCCGCCGCAAACTTCCAATCGGTGCGGAACAGAGGCCGGTTTTAAACTGGGATAGCGTTTGATAACGGCGTTTAAAAAAGTTACCTTGGTATTAAGCAGGGCGGCAATTTCTTCAACCGCAATATCCGTCAGCACGCCGCCGTTATGCTCCTGCACTTCTTTTAAAAGCTCCACCAGCGCAAACTGATTCTGCGGCGCGTCCTGCCCTTTATAATATTCAACCGCTTCATGTATATTCCAGTTATTCATAGGGTTCCTTTCTAAAAACAAATAATTTATAAAACGTATTTTATCATTTGCTGCCGCAGCATGCAAATTTTAGTCCGCCCTATGCGCCGCTTTTGCCAGCATCAAACTGCAAAATTCGGCGCTGCGCTGAATAACAAGTCCCGAACACAAAACAGTAAACACTGTACATATGCCAAACTTTCCTCCAAGCAGCACGCCGGAAACAACCAATAAAGCATCCAGTGCTGTACGGACAGTTTTGACGGGCCAGTTATTTTTTTCTGCCAGAGAAAACGTCAGCGCCTCATAAGAACCTTTGCCCAAATCAGCAGCAGCGTAAGCACCTGTACCGGCAGCAAAAATTATAATACCAACGCACATAACTACCAAACGCAGCCAAGCCTGTTCGGGATAAACATTAATTTTGGCAAATACATCAACGAAAAAACTATATATAATTTGATATACGATTGTACCGGCGTTTATCTGCCTGCGGTCATAAAACAAGGAAATTATAAGCATGGCTGCCGCTACAATAAAAGAAGCCATGCCGAGCGACATTCCGAAAGTTACAGACATTCCCTGCCACAATACAGCCAGTGTTGCGCCGCCAAAGCCGGCGCCCATAGCCAACATAATGCCGTAAGCGGCAACTATCGAACCAATAATCAACAGCGCAGTTTTATAAATGAGCAGGCGTTTTTCCATCATATCCATCTCCATATGCTACATTAAAACGAAAAGGACTACAAATTTTACTGTTGTGTTCAGAAACAGAAAAATTTATAGTCCTTAATAAACGGGCACAATATATACTTATAAAAAAATGGTGGAGACAAGCGGGATCGAACCGCTGACCTCTTGAATGCCATTCAAGCGCTCTCCCAGCTGAGCTATGCCCCCATAACAATAAAAATTATACTTGAGTTATGCGCGCTTGTCAATACCTGCACAGCACAGTTTAAATTTTGCCAAGGCATTTATTATGCGTTTTTATTTTCCAGTGCGGCGTTTAAACTGCCGCTGCGGAAACCTTCCAAATCAAGCGCAGCATACAAAAAGCCTGCGTTTTTAACGGCAGCGGAAATTTCTTTGCGTTGTGCCGCAGCTTTTGCAAAATCGTTTTCCGCAACTTCAATACGCGCCAGTTTTCCGTGACAGCGTACGCGCATTTCCTTAAAGCCCATATCTAACAGCGCCTGCTCAGCACGCTCTGCCATGGCAAGTTTTTCCGCGGTAATCTCCTCCCCGTAAGGGATGCGTGATGCAAGACAAGCATAAGAAGGCTTATTCCATGTAAAAATGCCCAGTTCTTTTGATGCTTCCCTTATATCCAGCTTGCTGAAACCGGCGCTGCGCAGCGGACTTAAAATGCCAAGTTCCGCCGTAGCGCGCATACCGGGGCGATAATCGTTTTCGTCATCAGTGTTGGCGCCGTCAGCAACCGCAGTTATGCCGTGTTTTGCCGCTTCAGCTTTTATCTCACTGAACAGCGCATATTTGCAGTAATAACAACGCTGTGCTCCGTTTTCGCAAAAGCCCGGTATTGCCAGCTGGTCAAGCGTAATTTCTTCGTGCTTAACTCCGTATTGCGCAAGTATTCTGGCAGCGTCCGCCGCTTCGTGCCGCGGATAGCTTTGTGTAACGGCGGTAATCGCCAAAAGTTTTCCGCCCAGTGCTTCGTGCGCGGCGTAAACCAGAAAAGCGGAATCCACGCCGCCGCTGAAGGCCACAGCAAGGCCGCCCGTGCTGCGTAAAATATTTAAAAGTTTATTATATTTTTCCTGTAAGTTTCCGTTCATTTTGCCCCTCCGGTTATAATGCAGTTAAAATTATAGGTTTTCTTCAATTATCATAATCATTATTTCCTACTGCGTCAATCAGCTTTAAAATTTTTCACATATCCGTCAAAATAAAACTTCTGCCACTTGCGTAAGTTATAAAAAGCGTTTAAGATGTTAGCATAAGCAAATTTTACAGTAAAGGATGTATGAAATATGCTGCAAGAATTAAAACCCGGCCTTACCGGAACCGCCGAAACCGTTGTGCGCGAAACCAACACTGCGCTTGCCATGGGCAGCGGCAGCCTGCATGTTTTTGCCACCCCCAGCATGATTGCGCTGATGGAACAGGCTGCCTGCAACGCCGTTGCCGCCTGCCTTGATGAAGAATCGACCAGCGTCGGCACTTTGGTAAATATTACGCACGATGCCGCTACCGGCATGGGCAAAAAAGTTACCGCCACCGCCACGCTTACCGCCGTTAAAGGGCGCAAACTTATTTTTGAAATTACCGCCGCCGACGAGGACAAGCAAATCGGCAAAGGCACGCACGAACGCTTTATTGTAAACAAAGAAAAATTTATGGCAAAGCTCGGCTGAGAGCCGTAACAGTACAAAAGGCATTACGCACAACGCGCAATGCCTTTTTGTTATTTAAGCACTTTATGCAAAAATGCCTTTAAACGTTCATTTTGGGGATTTTCAAAAATTTCCTGCGGCGTTCCTTCCGCCTGCACGTAACCGTCTGCCATAAACAGCACTTTGGTTGCAACCTCGCGAGCAAAACCCATTTCATGCGTTACAACAACCATGGTCATTTTTTCTTCGGCCAGTTCACGCATGGTGCGCAAAACTTCTCCGGTAAGTTCCGGGTCAAGCGAAGAAGTAGGTTCATCAAACAGCATAATGGCAGGTTTTGTTGCCAGCGCCCTTGCAATGGCCACGCGCTGCTGCTGCCCGCCGCTCAAGCGGCGCGGGTATTCGTGCGCTTTTTCCAAAAGCCCTACCTTACTCAAAAGAACCTTCGCTTCCTCAATAACCTCGTCGCGGTTGCGCTTCTGCACCTGCACCGGCGCTTCAATAAGGTTTTCCAGCACCGTCATGTGCGGAAACAAATTAAACTGCTGAAACACCATGCCCATTTTGCAGGCAATGCGGCGGCTTTCGTCGCCAGGCGCATATACAACCTGCCCGTCCGGTTTAGTTTCGGCAAGCGTTTCTCCGTCGATAACGATTTTGCCGCTGTCAATAATTTCCAGCTTATTCAGGCAGCGCAGAAAAGTACTTTTGCCGCCGCCGCTGGGCCCTATAACCGCAACAACTTCGCCTTCGTCAACACTTAAATTAATGCCCTTTAAAACTTCCAGCCCCTGAAAACTTTTATAGATATTTTGTGCGTTAATTTTGTTCATGATACTAAATGCTCCTGTCAGTCATATCTGGAATATTTGCGTTCCAACTTATTGAACCCATAGGTTAAAACAAGGGTCATCAAAAGGTAAAACACACCTGCAACCAAAAACGGCGTAATGCTGAAATCGCGCTGTACAAGGTTGCGTGTTGTACGCAGAAGGTCGTTCATTGCCAATACGTAAATTAAAGAAGTATCTTTAACCAATGTAATGGTTTCGTTGCTTACCGGCGGCAGAATCAGGCGGAAAACCTGCGGCAGCACAATGCGGCGCATGGTCTGCACATAATTCATGCCCAAAGTGCGGGCAGCTTCGTACTGGCCTTTAGGCACTGCCTGAATGCCTGCGCGGAAAATTTCGCAGAAATAAGCGGCATAGTTCAGTACAAAGGCAAATACCGCAGCCGGAAAATCATCCAGCCTTACGCCGATGCCAGGAATAAACGGCAGGCCGTAATATACAAACAGCAATTGCAGCATCAGCGGCGTACCGCGCAGCAGCCATACATAAACGCCGATTATATCGCGCAGCGCCTTAAAGCCGGATACGCGCCCCAGCGCCAGAAGCACGCCAAGCGGTATCGAAAGCACAATAGTTATCGCAAACAATCTTATAGTTTCAAGGGTTCCCTCCCACATCTGCGGCAGGATGCTTATAACATAATCCATTTTTTACTCCTCGGGCATTAACAGTTTGGCGGACCGGCAGCATTACTACCGGCCCGCGGCTTTAATAAATCTTAGTAGTTGGTTAAATCAGCGTTGAACCATTGTTCGGAAATCTTTTTGGCAGTGCCGTCTTTTTTCATTTCGTCCAGCGCTTTGTCAATCAGCGGTGCATAATCTTTGTCGTCCTTACGGAAAGCAACGGCTACAACTTCATCACCGAGGTTTTCTTCAAGAATTCTGTATTTGCCGGGGTTTTTGCTGTCATAGTAACGGGCAAGTACGGCGTCTACAACTGCTGCTTCAACACGGCCGCTGTCGATATCCATGTAAACGGCTGCAAAGTCAGGATATTTTCTGTATTCTTTCAAAGAATTGCGCATTTCGTCGTTGCCGTCGATAATGTAAGAACCAGTGCTGTCATCCTGTACTGCTACAACTTTTCCGGCCAGGTCGGCAATTTTATTAATGGAAGAATTTGCCGGTACAACAATCAGCTGAGCGTTTTTCATATAAGGTTTGGAAAGCTGGTAAACTTCGGCACGTTCCGGATTAACGGTAAAGCAGTTCCAGATGGCGTCAATGCGTTTGCCTTTCATTTCGGCTTCTTTGGAAGCCCAGTCGATAGGTTTAAATTCAACTTCCAGCCCTGCGCGTTTGCAGGCTTCACGTGCCATGTCAATATCGTAGCCGACAATTTCATTTTTCTCGTTGCGGAAGCCCATCGGCGCAAAGTTGTCGTCAAGGCCTACAACCATTTTTTTCGGGCCGTCACTGCCGCAGCCGGCTACCAGCATTACTGCCATCAACATCGTCATTGCTAAAAGTAAAAGTTTCTTCATTTGAAAATCCCCCTTCAAAAAATTAAATATCGTTGTTATGTTTTAGATTATACTTTAGTTCGCTAAATTTGTAAAGCCCTAAATTAAAAATTTTTTAAATTTTTCCGCAGGAATTTTTGCAAAGCACTGCGAATAAACCATTGTGTTAAATTTATTACAGAGGGGATGTACAAAAAATGCTTGTAACCGACAGGAAAACCGATTATTTTGAAAAACGCGCCGGAGGCACCGGCACAACCATTATGGAGCACATTATAGACGAGAAAGTTTATAACGGCAAAATTGCAGCTTATGCCCGCGTTATTTTAAAACCGGGCTGCTCGCTTGGCTACCATAAGCACGAAGGCACCAGCGAAACGCTGTATATTTTAAGCGGCACCGCCGAATACAACGACAACGGCACGGAAATGGAGCTGTTTCCCGGCGACGTGGCATTTTGCCCCGAAGGCGAAAGCCACAGCATCGGCAACAGTGCACATTCCAAAACCGACCTTGTTGTTATGGCACTGATTGTCAACGAAAAATAAAAAGAGCAAAATAAAACACTTCCGCTGCTTTAAGATAAAATCTTTAGTTCCCGCTAAAAGTTTTTTATGTGCAACGGAAGTGTTTATTGTTTTATTTTTATATTTTCAGCGCACGGCGGCAACTTCTGCTTCCGGCTTAAAAATAAGGCTTATGCCGTTTTTTAACCTGCACTTTTTTAAATTACTGCCATCAGCACTTTTAATATTGTTATTTTCAACTAAATGCAGGCAGGTGCTGTGCGGTAAATGCAGTTTTTCTTTTATTATTGCAATAACTTTTACCGCTAATGGGTATTTTACACAAGCCTCCTTCATGGAGGATTTAAAAGCCCCCAGCAGCATTGTGCCGTCGATAACGGCCTGCGCGTTGAACCACGTTACCACACAAGCCGCCCACACGGTTTTGCCAAGCGGCATTTGCTGCGCGCCGCCAATTTGCCGTACGCTGCTTTTTAAAAGGCTTACGCCGATATACATTACCACCAGCCCACCCAGCAGCAATACGCCAAGCTGCACTGGCGGGTATTTTTGCATAACAAGGCCAATGCCGAAAAAGCATGCCAGCGCCAGCGTAACATCAAAAAAGATAACGATAAGCGCCGTTACAAGCGCACGCAGGCGCGTCTGCGTAAGCGCGCTGTTAATAACAAACAGGTTCTGCATACCGATTGGCGCAACATAAGCAAGCCCTAAAGCCAGGCCTTGCAGATAAAAATCCATATAAAGCTCCCTTTCCCTCAAAGCAAGGTATACCTTTATTCTACTCTAACCCGCCGTTAATTTTTATTTTGCGCTGCAAATACCAAAAGCGCCCGCCCAGAAACAGCACCGCGCATAAAAGCCCTATATCAAGGCTCAGCCAGTAAGATGAAGGGCCAAAGTGCATATAATAATCGAAATAACAGCCCAAAGGCAGGCAAATCAGCCAGTAAGCTGCCAGCCCCGCCCAAAAGGTTGCCTTAACGTCTTTATAGCCGCGCAAAATGCCCTGTATCGGCGCGGCAGTAGCGTCCATAACCTGAAAGAACATGGCGTAGAACAAAAAGCCTATGGTCTGCCTGATAATTACAGGCTCCGAAGTGTACAGCCCGGCAATAAATTCACGGTCGAACAATACAAAAATCGTCAGCAGCACTGCCACCGTAATATTGCAGGCAATGCCGAGCAAACTGTAGCGCAGTGCTTCGCCGAAACGGCGGGCACCGGCTTCGACGCCTACAACAATGGTCAGCGACATGGAAAAACTGAGCGGCACCATGTAAAGCAGCGAAGTGAAACTCATTGCCGCCTGATGCGCAGCAATAATAACCGTGCCGAACTTGGCAATAAAAATGGCTATAACGCCGAAAATACTCGCTTCCATAAAAATTGCCATGCCCATGGGCACGCCAAGCGACAGGTTTTCGCGCAGCTGCGCTATATCAAATTTAAACTTGTCGGTAAAAATACGCAGGGGCGCAAATGCAGGCAGCTTATGCACTACCCACACGAAGATAAAAAATTCCAGCCAGTAGGTAATGCCTGTTGCAAGGCCAGCGCCAATGCCGCCCAGCGCCGGTGCGCCGAATTTGCCGAAAATAAGGCAGTAGTTTAAAAATGCATTTACGGGCAGCGCCAAAAGGTAAATTTTCATGGTAATGCCGGTGTAGCCGCTGGTATCTACCAGTGCACGCAGTGCCGTGGATAAAAAGAACGGCAGCACGCCAACGCCGATAGCGGCGATATACATTTTGGCAATATAGTGAACCTGCGGCTCCAGCCCAAAGGTTCCCAGCAGCCTGTCTAAAAACAGCACGCCCACAACCAGCAGCAGCAGTGAAAACGCCGTTGCCAGCAGCATGGTATGGCGCACTACCCTGCCGATATTCTGCCGCTCGCCCCTGCCCAAAAGATGGGCAATTATCGGCATGGAGCCAAGCAAAATACCGTTCAGCGATGCCATTACAGGCATCCATAAATTGCCGCCGATTGCAGTACCGGCAAGGTGTACCGCACCGGCATGCCCGCTCATGGCCGAATCGCAGAAATTCATTGCCATAATGGCCGTCTGCGTTATTAAAATGGGTATCATTACATCCAGCAGCCGCCTAAGGCGCACTGCATTCTTTTTGCCTAACATAAACTTCCTTTCTATTTTGCCGCTTCCGCTTCGGCAAGTTCTTCTAGATACGCCCAGCGGTCGGTTAAATCGCTGATGCGCTGCGTAAGGTCCTGCTGCTTGGCAGTAAGCTCCGTAAGTTTTACAAAGTCCGTGCCGCAGGCGTTAATTTCCATTTCCGTCATTTTCAGTTCCGCTTCTGCCTGTGCAATAACCTGCTCTATCTGCTCGTATTCCAGCTTTTCCTTATAGGTCATTTTGGGCGCACGCTGCTTTTCCTCGCGCTGCTGCGGTTTAACCGTGCTCTGTGCGCGTTCCTGCTGGCGCGCAAGGTTCTGCGCTTCGGCGCGGGCCTGTTCGTAACGGCTGTAATCGCCAATAAACTGGCGCACTTCACCGCCGCCCATAAAAGCAAAAATTTTACCGGCAAACCTGTCTAAAAAATAGCGGTCGTGCGATACGGCAATAACCGCACCGTTAAAAGTATCAAGGTAATCCTCCAGTACCGAAAGCGTCGGTATGTCGAGGTCATTGGTAGGTTCGTCCAAAATAAGCACGTTAGGCGCGCTCATTAAAACGCTCAAAAGGTACAAACGGCGCTTTTCGCCGCCGCTTAATTTGCTTACCGGCACCCATTGCAGCTCCGGCGGAAACAAGAATCGTTCCAGCATCTGCGCCGCAGTTATGCGCGTGCCGTCTGCGGTTTCAATATAATCACTGACGTTTTTTATATATTCCAAAACGCGGCAGTCGGCATCCTTAAACTCGCTGTGCTGGGCAAAATAACCGATTTTTACAGTTTGCCCAACATTAACGGTGCCGCGTGTCGGTGCAAGCCTCCCGGCGATAATATCCATTAAACTGCTTTTGCCGCTGCCGTTAGGGCCAACAATGCCAATGCGGTCATTGCGGAGCAGCACGTAATTAAAATCATCAATATAGGTTTTGCCGCCGTAATCCAGCCCGATGTGCTCGCACTCAATAATGGTTTTGCCTAGGCGCGAACCAACGGAAGAAATTTCCAGCTGCTGCTCGGTTTTGATATTATTTACTTCTTTTTTCAATTCATTAAAACGCTCAATGCGCTCTTTGCTTTTGGTGCGGCGTGCTTCCGCCCCACGGCTTATCCACGCAAGTTCGCGCCGGTACACGTTGCGCAGGCGCTGCGCTGCCCCTGCTGCCGCAATACGGCGTTCTTCGCGCTTTTGTAAAAACAAACTGTAATTGCCGGTATATAAATAGCCTTCGCCGCCGTCAATTTCCAAAGTGCGGTTTACAACGCGGTCAAAAAAATAGCGGTCGTGCGTAACCATTAAAAGCGCGCCCTTGCGTTTCTGCAAAACTTCTTCCAGCCAGGCAACGGTTTCGTTATCCATGTGGTTGGTAGGTTCGTCCAAAATCAAAAGGTCGCTGGGGCGCACCAAAACACCGGCCAAAGCCACGCGTTTGCGCTGCCCGCCGCTTAGTTCTTTCATCGGCTGCTGCAAATCGGTAATGCCAAGTTTATCCAAAACGGCTTTGGCTTCGCTTTCCATCTGCCAGGCAAATTTGCTGTCCATCTCCTGCTGCAAAGAAAGCAGCTTCTGGCGCGCGGCTTTGTTTTCCGGCTCTGCCGCTGCCTGCTGCACTGCTTCTTCATAACGGCGCACAACGTCAAGCTGCGGCGATTCGCCCCTGAATACCTGCTCCAGCACCGTTGCGTCAGGGTCAAAAGCAGGGTCCTGCGGCAAATATTCAATTACGCAGGTACCGTTTTTGGTAATCTTTCCTTCGCTTGGTTCGCCGGTGGCTATATCGCGCAGCAGCGTGCTTTTGCCCGTGCCGTTAACGCCGATAACGCCTATTTTGTCGCCTTCTTCTATATTAAAACTGATATTTTTAAACAAAGTTCTTACGCCATAGCTATGGCCCAAATTTTCTGCACTTAAAATCATAATCTTACCTCGCTCACAAGTATGTTTATATCTTAACACAAATCAGCGCCAAAAACAAAATCGCCCGGCTTATGCGCAGATTTGCTTGACAAAAAAACCGTGGCTGATATAATTAATTTATTCAATTGCATAGGCGACGCGGAACTGACGGATATAAGTGGAACTAACCACGTGGACCGCGCTGCTGTAAGATTAGCCGGCCGTCTGGGCAGAGAGAAATGCCCGGACGGCTTTTTTGTCTGGATGTTTCTCTCCTTCGTTGCACAGGAAAGGAGATTTTATCATGAAAAACAGATGGCTTATCGCACTGGCAGCAGTAGGCATCCACATTTCCATCGGCAGCGTTTATGCATGGAGCGTACTTACCCGCCCCATTATGGCGGAACTTGGCTTTACCTTGCAGGAAACAACGTGGGCTTTTTCCATTGCAATTTTGTTTTTAGGGCTTTCCGCCGGTTTTTTAGGCGGCTTTGTAGAAAAACACGGCCCGCGCAGAAGCGGGTTTACCAGCGCGCTGTTTTTTGGCACCGGTATGCTTGGCACTGCCCTTGCCGTACATTTAAAAAGCCTTGCGCTGCTGTATTTGTTTTACGGTTTTATCGGCGGCATCGGGCTGGGCGTTGGCTATATAACGCCGGTATCAACTTTGGTTAAATGGTTTCCCAATAACCGCGGCTTTGCCACCGGGCTTGCCATTATGGGCTTTGGCTTTGCAAGTTTAATTGCCGGGCCGTTAATGCAGCACCTTGTTGCGGCCTACGGGCTTATGCAAAACTTTATTATTTTGGGTGCAGCCTATATGGTAATTATGGTGCTTTCAGCCTCGTACTTAGAGCCGCCCAAAACACAGCCGCAGGAGCAGCAAACCAAAAGCGGCTACACCACACTTTTGCAGCCCAAAAGCTATACTGCTGCGCAGGCGCTTAAAACCTGGCAGTTTTACGCACTGTGGTGGATATTCTTTACCAACATCACCTGCGGCATCGGGCTTTTGGCAGTTGCTTCGCCCATGGCGCAGGAGGTTGCAGGCATGACGCCGGAAGCAGCCGCTTCCATGGTAGGCATTATCGGGCTGATTAACGGCGGCGGGCGCATTGCCTGGTCCACGGTTTCCGATTATATCGGCAGGCGCAGCGTATATGTTTTGTTTTTCATTATCGAAATCGTAGCGTTTTACCTGCTGGCACAAACAGCTAATGCCCTGCTGTTCCAGATTTTGGTATTTGTAATTATTTCCTGCTACGGCGGCGGCTTTTCGTGCATGCCGGCGTATTTAAGCGATTTGTTCGGAACGAAAGAATTAAGCGCCATCCACGGCAAAATTTTAACGGCGTGGGGGCTGGCAGGTATTGCCGGGCCGCTGCTGTTATCCTACATGCGCGAAACCACCAGCGGCTACACGGCAACGCTGTATGTTTTTGCAGCGGCATTTGTGTTAAGCCTTATCGTTGCGCTTGTACTGAAATGGAAAACATCTGTGGATGCAGAGATAAAAAGGCAATAATTTTATATTTGTTATATTAAAACGCCATGACCTAAAAGTCATGGCGTTTTTTGGTTAATAGTTTTTATTAACGTTTAATCTTTGTATTTACGTTTAATGTTCTTAATTTACTTTATTACTCATGTTCATTCTTTGTAACCAAAGAACGAACCAAGAAAGTTTCGCTCCAACAAAAAATAAACGGCAAAAGCAGTAAATAAGCTGGCACTTGCAGCTCCTGCGGAACTCGTTTGCTGCGCAAACTCAAACAGTCCTCGGTAAACGCTGCAAGTGCCTTAATTATAAGTTTGCCTATTTTTTGAATGTCGCGCTTCGTCCAAATTCGTACTTTAGGTAAATTGTTATGAACAATAGCAATGTTACCGAAATTATTAAAAATACAAAATTATAAATTGTATTTTTATAATAAGCATTTGAGAAGTAAGATTTACGCCAGAGCGCGGCATTAAAAATTTAGCGGTGTTTACTGAAAGCCAATAAAAATTTCCCGATGTTTGAGCGCAGCGAGTTTCGCGGAAATTTTTATTGGTTTCGGCGTACCGCATGCAGATTTTTTGCTTTAGCAACAAAATCTGTAAATTTTTGTTTGCCGCATGACTTTTCTTACTTCGTTCTTTTGGTCACTCAAAAGAATGAAGATGTGTAAAAACGTAAATTAAAAAATATTAGCGTAAATACAAAGAGAAAACGCAAATTAAAACTAAATGACATAAACAATAACATATCCACAATTTAACTTGCCAAGCCTGCATATTTAAGAGATAATATATTTATCACCTGTTAATTATGTTTTGGGAAAGAAGTGTTGATATGCAGCAAAAACAAGTAAGTTACCTGCACATGTTCAATGTGTTTTTTAAAATAGGGTTGTTCACTATCGGCGGCGGCCTTGCCATGATTCCCTTAATCCGCGACGAATTTGTTGAACGCCAGGGCTGGATTGACGATAAGGACATCACTGACGTGCTGGCGATTGCACAATCGCTGCCGGGCGTTATTGCCGTTAACTCCGCCACTTTTTTAGGCTACCGCCTGGCAGGAATTATGGGCGCGCTTGTCTGCACCATCGGCGTAGTGCTGCCTTCGTTTTTAATTATTTTTGCCATTGCCATGCTGTTTGCTTCCAGCGGACTGGACAGCAACACTTATATTTTAAAATTCTTCGCCGGAGTTAACGCCGCTATTACCGTGCTTTTGGTAGTTGCCACAAAAAAAATGTTTGCTTCCTCCGTCAGCAACAAACTTGGGTGGGCTATACTTTTAATTTCCGTTGCGGAAATTTACGTTTTGGGCTTCGGCATTGCCTCCACCGTTATCGCGGCGGCGCTGTACGCCATTGCCGCTTACCGCCTTTTGGGAAGGAGGGCTGAATGATGGGCATTTACTGGGATTTGTTTTTTGTGTTCTTTAAAATCGGCCTGTTTTCCTTCGGCGGCGGGCTTGCCATGGTCAGCGTCATTCAACAGGAGGTTTTAGCACATGGGTGGATTCCGGCTGCGGAATATGCGCGTATTATTACCATTTCGCAAATGACGCCGGGGCCGATTGCCGTCAACACCGCAACCTACGTTGGGGCGCGCGTGTGCGGACCGGATTTTGTACCGGCGTTTATGGGGTCGTTTATCGCCACACTCGGCGTATCACTGCCTTCGTTTATTATAGTTTATTTTGTTGCCCGCTCGCTGGAAAAATTCAGCCAGTCGCGTCTTGTTAAAGAAGCGCTGTGCGGTATCCGCCCGGCGGTTATTGCCTTTATGATTACGGCGGTAATTTTCTTTTTAGATATTACCGTTTTCCCGATAGACAATGCCACCAGCGAAAGCAGCACGTTGAACCCCATCGGCATACCGGTGCTGGCAGTGCTGTTTTACCTGCATTACTACCGCAAAGTCGGCGCTATCAGCCTTATGCTCATCAGCGGCATTATCGGCGTTTTAGTGTATTGAGTTTTTAATTTCATATAACTTTAAACGAAGAAAAGTGTGGAAAAATATACTTATGCTACTTTAAGGCAAAAGCCGCAGTTCACTTTTGAACTGCGGCTTTTACGTATGTAGCATTAGTTTGTAAGTTTTAAATTTAAATGGGTAAATAATGATCCTTCATTTTTTACCTTTTTAGGTGACATATTCTTGAATAATTCTTTTGAAAAAACTGCATTATTGCTTACTTCTGCCACATCTAATACAAAATTTGGTATATCATAATATCTTAACTTATCGTTTACCTCATAAATTTGAGATTTCTTGCTACTAAGCAATGTAATATTTCTTTTGCTTTTCTTTAACTGTTTTATCGCAGGAGTATTATCCTCATTACCCATTAAAGGATGATCTCCTAAAATAATTATTTCTGTATTCTCAAAATTCGGTTGCTTTTTAATATATTGATAAAAATCATTAATCAAATAATCCAAACTATTTACACTGTATTCTATTTTATCCATTGAAAATTGTTTAGAAACTATATTAGTTAATCGTTCATCAGGAACGCCTTTTGTAAAATGAGTATCTACAGTTAAAAGTGTAAGATTAAATGGTTTTTGCTGTTTCATCAATTTATCGTATTCAATTTTTGCCTGTTCAAATAAATCTTTATCGTGAACACCCCAACCGGTTTTACTAAAAGGAACATTAAATTGTTTAAAATCTTTTATATCATATCCAAGCATATTCATCATATTACCAGTTCCTGCAAAATCAAGTTTAGCACTTGATAAAAAAAGATTATTGTATCCGGCTGATTTTAATACTTTTGCATATGATACTAATTTACAATCTTTAACTCTATTAAAAATTGCATTCCCATCTGTCCCAAAAAAACATGGTAAACTCGTCTGCGTTGAGTACAATGCACCAATAGTCCAACCCGAACCCACACAGTTTTCATAGTTTTTATAAGAAAATAGTTCACCATTTTCTATTAATTTATTCATTAGCGGTGTTACACCAGAAAATAATTTACTATCAAAATATCCATTTTCCAATGATTCGCAATAAATTATTACAATATTTTTTCCAGGTTTAGCTTCAATTTTTTCATCATATACATATTTATTTTCAGCACCTAAATTTTGAAACAATTCATCAGCAGACATTGCGGAATATTTAATATATTCTGCCCCATCACGAATTATTTTACACCATGCATTTCCTGTTGGGGTAAAATTAAAAACTACTATAAGTATAGGTATAACAGCAATAGTTTTCACTTTATAATTAATCTGCTCTATTTTTTTCACAAAATCATATACATTACTATAGAATTTTTTTAAACTTGAATAAACCAGTTTAAAATATCGCATTACATTTTCTAAAGACACTAAATCCAATTTTATTAAAATAATTAGAATAGTAATTAATGTCAGTAGCAAAATTCTAAAGAAAAGTTTTTTCAAAACATATGGTGACATTGCTATCATATCGCCATCAATTCTAAGTAATGTAAATAAATCTATATTACTTCCTAAAAGTTTATGACAAGTATAATCGCTTATACCCATAAAACATCCTAAAACAATGAATAAGCAGCCAATAAATTTATTTTTAATTAAAAAATAACCACTAAATACAATTGGTAAAACAAATATAAGTAAATCTTTTGTCATCATGTACCTCTATAATAATTTAATTTTATTAAATCTACTCATAACCAAGCACTTTGTCTACCATTATAATGCATTTACCCCCCCAGTAAAGACCAGGTTTGCGAATTATTTACTATAGGCGTTTATGCCGATATTGCCTAAGCACGGCACATATAGGTTCAACTAAAAAAATAAGGGCTCAACCAACGGTTGAGCCCGCGCTCTGCGCAAAAACACCAACAAAGATATTTTCTATTTTTATCTTTGCATTAAAATATGGCAGTTTTATTTTACTTTATAGTTTTTTCAATCAAAGAAACACAAAAACCGCAGCAAAAGCTGCGGCTTTTATTTTTTATGTTATGTAATTTTTACCAATGGTACTTTTCCCCGCGGCTTATTTTAAAAGCGCGGTAAATTTGTTCTACCAGCAAAAGGCGTATCATCTGGTGCGTAAAAGTCAGTTTGGAAAAGCTCCAGCGCATATCTGCGCGCCTGCGCAAAGCATCCGTATAGCCAAATGCTCCGCCGATAACAAAGGCGATATGGCTTTTGCCCGCCAGTGCCCAGCCGTCAAACAGTTCTGCCAGCTGCGGCGAGGTTATTTCCTTACCCTGCAAATCCAAAAGCACCACATAAGCGCTTGCCGGTATGGCGTTTATCACACGCTCCGTTTCTTTAGCCAGCACCTGCTCTTTTTCGGCAGGCGAAGGGTTATCCGGCATTTTTTCTTCGCCAATGGCAATGGTTTCCAGCTTACAGTACGGCGTCAGGCGCTTGGTAAACTCGGCAATGCCTTCGGTAAGGTATTTTTCCTTAATTTTACCTACGCAGACGAGGCTGATTTTCATATCAGTTTCCCTCCGGCATTTCCTGCAAAGTTACCTGCAAGGTGCGTTCAATGCCTGCACGCAGCACAACAATGGCAACGGTGTCGCCAACTTTCTTTTCTGCAAGTTTGGTGCGCAGTTCAGGCACGGTTTCCACTTTAGCGCCGTCAAAGGTTAAAATAATGTCGCCGGGGCGCATGCCTGCGTTATAAACAGGGCCGCCGGTAACAATTTTCATTACAAAAATGCCGCCGTGCAAATCAAGGTCAAAGCCATAACGTGCGGAAATATCTTTATCAATCAGGCTGGCGCCAATATAGGGGCGCGCAATGCGTCCGTGCTGGGCAAGCTCGTCCAAAATAGGTTTAGCAGAGTTTACCGGGATGGCAAAACCAATGCCTTCAACGCCGCTTACCGCTACTTTGGCAGAGTTAATGCCTACAACCTCGCCGTCGGCATTAACAAGCGCGCCGCCGGAGTTGCCGGGATTAATGGCGGCATCAGTCTGAATAAGGTTAAACTTGCGGTCGCCCAGTTCGATAGAGCGGTTTAACGCGCTGATAACGCCAACCGTTACGCTGCCGCGGAATTCCAGCCCCAGCGGGTTGCCGATGGCAATGGCAGGTTCACCAACCTGCAAGGTGGAAGAATCGCCGAATTTGGCTACCGGCAAATCTTCATCAACATCAATTTTAACAACGGCAAGGTCTGTTGCGGCATCTGCGCCAAGCACCTTGCCTTTAACGCTGCGCCCGTCCGTCAGGCTCACGATAATTTCCTGCGCACCTTCCACAACGTGGTTGTTGGTGGCAATCAGGCCGCTTTTGTCGTAAATAACGCCGCTGCCTGTGCCGCGCTCGGTAAGCTGCACGCGGTTAAAAAAGTCGCGCACATAAGCTTTGTTGGTTATGCCTACAACGGCAGGGCCAACTTTTTGCGCCGCTACCACTACCGGCGTATTGCGCGCGCCGGAAAGCTTTACTTCCTGCTGAACTGCGGCGGCAGGCTGTTCTTCTTTCTGCGTATTGGCAGTATTGCCGATGCCGCAGCCGCCTAAAAGTACGGCCGTGCTTAATATGCCGCACAAAAATAAATTCATTGATTTTTTAAGCAATGTTTTCTGCATTTTTTACACCCCTCAATAATTTTTTACTATTTCATCCTGCGAGGCTACATATATTTGCGTATCCCCGCCGGTTTCTCCTGCATCCAAAATTCCGCGCACCGTTTTAAGCGCAAGCTCCGGCGTGTTGTTTTCCTGGCTGAGATGCGCCAGTATTACTTCACCCGGCAGCCGCTCCATCTGCGAAAGCAGCCAGCCCGCGGCTTTGTTGGATAAATGCCCGCGCGTGCCCAGAATGCGCTGCTTTAAGGCATATGGGTAAATGCCTTTTTTAAGCATTTCTTCGTCGTGGTTTGCTTCAAGCACCAGTGTATCAGCACCGGCTACGTTATTTTTAATTTCTTCCGTAATAAAGCCAACATCCGTAAGGTACACACAGCGCGCACCGGCATAACTGAACACATAGCCTACGGCACCTGCCGCGTCATGCGGAACGGCAAAGTTTTCAATTTTCAACCCTTCCGTTTCCAGGCACTTGGGCAGCAGACGGCAGCAGCTGCGTTCCATTTCGCTGCGCTGCGGAAAACTGCGCCAGGTTGGCTCGTTGGCAAACACCGGCAAGTGGTATTTACGGCTGAATACCGGCAGGCCGCTGATATGGTCACGGTGTTCGTGCGTCAAAAGCACGCCGTCCAAATCTTCCGGCTGCATGCCGGTTTCTTTTATGCGCTGTGTAAGCTGACGGCAGCTGATACCGGCATCTATCAAAAAGTTTTTGCCGCCAGCTGTAATAATGGTGGCATTGCCTTTGCTGCCGCTGGCCAGCACGGAAATTTTAAACTCGCCCGTCATGCTTCACCTGCGGCAATGGCTGCGCCTGCGCTGGTTCCTATGCGGTCGGCGCCTGCTTCTACCATGGCTTTGGCAGTTTCCGCATCGCGGATTCCGCCTGCGGCTTTAACTTTTAAGCCGTATTTATCGGCTTCCTCACGCAAAAGCTTTACATCCTCCACCGTTGCGCCGCCTTTGCCGAAACCGGTGGAAGTTTTTACAAATTTTGCGCCGCCGTCGGCAATAATGCGGCAGGCAGTGCGTTTTTCACGCGGAGTAAGGTACGCCGCTTCGATAATAACTTTTACCGGGCATGGCACCGCTGCTTCCACCACGCGGCGGATATCTTCCGTTACGGCAGCATAATCGCCTGTTTTAAAGGCCGAAACATTCATAACCATATCAATTTCATCGGCATGTTCTTCCATTGCCGTTTTGGCTTCCAGCGCTTTAACGCTGCTGAAAGTTGCTCCCAGCGGAAAACCAACCACGGTTACAACTTTTACCTCCGTGCCCTGCAAAAGATGCTTTGCCAGCGGCACATAGCACGGATTTACGCATACGGCGTACAGGTGGTATTTCTGCGCTTCGTCGCAAAGACGCATAATATCTTTAACGGTTGCTTCGGGTTTTAATAATGTATGTTCAATTCTTTGGGCAAGTTCCATAATTAATCCTCCCCATTTTTACTTTTATACCTTATAATTATAGCAAAAGTTAAGCACTTAAGATTGATAAAAAAGTAAATTTTTTTAAATATTTGTAACTTTTATTTCCCACTGAAAAATAAACAGGACCCCGAATAGGGTCCTTTCATACGCTCAGTGTTTTTTGCGGCAGTTTTCGCAGACTCCGTAAAAATAGAACTGGTGCCCGCTTAATTTGTAGCCGCTTTCTTTTTCGGCCTCTGCCATAATACCGCTGTAATCAACATTAAACAAATCCTCTACCTTGCCGCAGCAGGTGCACTGCACATGGTGATGGTCGCTGATGTCGGCATCATAGCGGAAGCTGTCCTCACCGGTATTGATGATTTGGATGACATGCAGCCTGTTTAATATCTCCACGGTTTTATATACGGTAGCAAAACTCATGGAAGGATATTTGGGGCGCAGCGTTTTGTACAGCATTTCAGCGCTGGGATGTTCATGCGTTGCTGCCAGCGTTTCGTACACAGCCAGGCGCTGCGGCGTAACTTTATAGCCGTTTTCGCGCAAAATAGCAGTAAGTTCGCTGTTAGTTAACATAAGCTCCTCCTTCCGGCATTGCCATTAAAGCAATGCAGCCTTAATAAATCTTTTTAATAATTATATTAAATAAGATTTTCTCTGTCAATATTCATTATCCGTTGACAAAAATATTTCACTAAAACGCCACAAGGATTTTTCCTAACCGCGGCGAATGTAGTAATATTATTTTTGTAAAACGAGGTACGCCATGACTATTGAACAAATTATAGCAGCCGAGCTGAAAGTAAAACCGCAGCAGGTGCACGCCGCGCTGGAGCTTTTGGACGGCGGCAACACCATACCCTTTATTGCGCGCTACCGCAAAGAAGCCACCGGCACTTTGGACGAAGAAGCGCTGCGCAGCATTGAAGAACGTGCCAAATACCTGCGCCAGCTGGAAGAGCGCCGTGCTGAAATACTTGCCGCCATTGAAGCACAGGAAAAACTGACGCCGGAACTTAAAACGCAGATTGAAGCTGCCGTAAAAATGCAGGAACTTGAAGATTTATACCTGCCCTACCGCCCCAAAAAGCGCACCCGCGCGCAGATAGCCCGCGAAAAAGGGCTGGAGCCGCTGGCAGAACTTATAACGCAGCAGGTACAGCCGCCGCTGCCGCTTAAAAAACTTGCCGCACTGCATATTGATGCGGAAAAAGGCGTAAACAGCGCCGAAGAAGCGTGGCAAGGAGCAATGGACATCGTTGCCGAAAACATCTCGGATAACGCCGCCGTGCGCGATTTTATACGCCGCGAACTGTGGAAGAACGCAGAGCTTGCATCGGCGCTTGGCGCAGACGAAACAGAAGCCAAAGACTTTTTAATGTACGCGGATTATGCCGAACCCGTGCACCGCCTGCCGCCGCACCGCATTTTGGCACTAAACCGCGGCGAAAATAAAGGGCTGTTAAAAGTAAGCCTTAAATACCCCGCCGAAATTATGACCGAAAAACTGGCGCGCAAACTGAAAATACAGCAGCACACCGTATGGACAGAAATGTATACAGCGGCACTTGCCGACAGCTACAAACGCCTTATTTTCCCTTCGCTGGAGCGTGAAATAAGAAACGAACTTACAGAAAAGGCCGAAAAGCAGGCCATCAGCATTTTTGCGGCCAATCTGCGCCAGCTGTTATTGCAGCAGCCTGTTGCCGGGCACACCGTGCTTGGGCTTGACCCCGGCTACCGCACCGGCTGCAAAGCGGCTGTCATCAGCCCGCAGGGCAAAACACTGGCCACCGACGCTTTATACATTACCGGCAGCGAAAAACAAAGGGCGCAGGCCGAAGCAGGCTTTTTAAACCTTGTAAATACTTACGGCGTAACGCTTGTTGCCATCGGCAACGGCACTGCTTCTTACGAAACGGAAGAATTTACCTCGCAGATGATTGAAAAACACCGGCTTAACATTGCCTATACCATTGTCAGCGAAGCAGGGGCTTCCGTGTATTCTGCTTCTAAGCTCGCACGCGAAGAACTGCCGGATCTTGACGTTTCGCTGCGCGGAGCGGTTTCCATAGCACGCCGCGTGCAGGACCCGCTGGCGGAGCTTGTAAAAATTGAGCCGAAGGCCATTGGCGTAGGGCAGTATCAGCACGACGTTAACCAGAAAGAACTGGCCGAAACGCTCACCGGCGTTGTGGAAAGCTGCGTTAACCACGTTGGCGTGGAACTTAACACCGCCTCACCCGCTCTTTTAAGCTATGTGGCAGGCGTTTCGCCAACCGTTGCCAAAAACATTATTGCCTGGCGCGATAAACATGGCAGCTTTACCGCCCGCAAAGAACTTTTAAAAGTAAGCAGGCTTGGCCCCGCCGCCTTTACGCAGTGCGCAGGCTTTTTACGCATTGCAGGTGCGCAAAACCCGCTTGACAACACCAGCGTACACCCGGAAAGCTACAAGCTGACGGAAGAAATTATAAAACTTTTGGGCTTTGGCTTAAAAGACTGCGCCGGCACGGAATTGCAGCACGCCGCCGCAAACGCCGACGCTGAACAAATAGCCAAAACGCTTGATGCAGGGCTGCCCACCGTTACGGACATTTTGGCAGCACTGGCACGCCCCGGGCGCGACCCGCGCGAAGACACACCGCCGCCCTTAACACGCAAGCACGTTGCCAAATTAAGTGACCTTGCCATTGGCAGCATTGTTAAAGGGCGCGTGCAAAACGTGGTAGATTTTGGCGCTTTTATTGATATCGGCTTAAAAACAAGCGGTTTTGCACACCGCAGCGAACTGTCGGATAAACGCTTCCGCCATCCGCTTGATGTTGTCGCCATCGGCGATATTGTAGAAGCGGAGATTATCAGCATCGACGAAGCGCGCAACCGTATCGGCTTAAGCCTGAAACGTGCCGCCGCACGAAATAAAAATTAAATATCCTGTTTAAAGCAGAAATAAAACAACCTGCCGGGCGTTTTTGCGCAAGGCAGGTTTTGTTTTATTTGTATATGATTATATTTACGTTTTTAATTATAATTAAGTTTATTATTTATTAAGTTAGTTTTTACTGCTGTTACTTTTTATACAAAGCCAATTTTAGTTTTATAACAGCCTTATGATGCCTATGTAAATTTAATAATTTTTGATAATTCATATCCCACATTAAAATTTTTTCTTAATTATTTATGTTAAAATATAATTAGAATAATAAACCTCAATTCAATGTATTTATTAGATAAGGAGGATATTATCATGCTGTCAGAAGAAAGAAAAAAAGAACTTGATCTTTTTATGGAACGTGCGTCTTGTGCTGGAGATGACTATTATTTAGACATGGAACAAGATGAGTTTGACGATGAAATGGAAGGCTGTGAGGAAGAAGAATTTTACAAAGGATTCTGCCGTCAAAGAGAAATAGGTTTTGAAGCTTATAAAAAAGAAATTGCAGAATTATTTTCGCATATCACATCCGCTGAAGAGCTCCACTACATGATTGCAGATTATAATTATGATGATGGAATGTTTACAGTTGAACAAATTGTAATGAATCCCGCTTGTGATATAGTTACTGCTAAAATGGTCTACTGGCTTTGCGGCCCAACTTATTATTACGACAAATACGGCAGCCCATCAAAGTGCAGTGAGGAAGATATAAACCGGGATGCGGCGTTGCTATTAACAAAAATGGAAGCAAAGGCTGCTGCAAACGCTTTCAAAACCGGACTTGAGTGGAATGGAGAGTTAGTTGATGAACAACCCGCTAATCTTGATTTCACTCGAGAGCCATATTGCCATGTGCCAGCAGCATTTAGATAATAACTTCCCATTTATCTGGGAGTGAAGAAAAGCTCCAAATTAAAAAATTTATAGGAGTTAAGACGATATGAAAAATTTTCAAAATTTCACGCCCAAAAAAATATATGACATCTGATTTTCAAAAAATATCGGACGGAATTTATAAAACTAAATCCCCTTATGATTCCAATGATATTTTTGTAACTTCTCTTACCTTTGAAATGGAACCAGAATGCTATGGTGAGGAAAATGCCTCACCCAGCAATCTTACGCAAATTCCAAATACTAAACTGCAAAGCAAAATGTTTACACTGTGAAGCAAGGTACAAAAACTGCGGCGGCTAAATTTAGGGCACTTTGTACAAGAGTCCGGTACCATGCCCGGACGGAATCGGAAGAGCCGCAGCATTTTTGCATCGTTGAAACAGTGCAAACACTTTGCGAATGTAAAAAAACAGTACAAATTACAACTGCATAATCAGTTACAAACATAAAATAACCTGCCCACGTTTTACGAAAGGCAGGTTTTGTTTTATAAATTGACGATATTTTTCATCTTAAACTCAACAGCCACGAAATGAGCACCGGCACAATGAGTGTAAGCACCAGCCCGTTAATGAAGGAGTACATCCCTACATGCAGGTTGGTATATTTTATTACTACCGGCAGCCCGCTGTCCATAGTAGCCGCACCGCTGGGGGCAAGCGCCAGAAATTTATGCACGCGCACCAAAAGCGGTATTAAAAAGAAGCCGGAAATTTCGCGCATCATATTTGCCAAAAACGCTACTGTACCAATTTCCGTACTGTACATAGCGCTGATAACTACCGAAGAAAAACTGTACCATCCAAGCCCGCCGCCGACAAGCAGCGAATCATACGCGCTCAGCCCGGCGATATGCCCCAAAAGCAGTGCGCCGCAAATGCTGCCGCAGGCTACCGCCAAAGGTATGGCAAGCGCCAGAAGCGCGCTGTGCAGGTTGCAGATGCGTTTTAAAATGCCGCGGTTGCTGCCGATTTCGATACCGGCAATAAAAATCATTACGTCCAGCGCCGACATTAAAATTAAATCCAGCGTGTCTTTAACGCCCGTATCTAAAAACAAATAGCCAAAAAGCAGCCCGCCCACGAGAGAAACGGCAACACTAAGCATTACTCGCCCTCCTCTGTGTCTGCCGGGCGCGCCAGCAGTTTAATGGCGGCAGATAAAAAAAGTATGCTGCCGCAAACCGCGCCAAAAGCAATGGCTCCGGCCTGAACGCCGAGCGTGCCCAGTTTTGCCAGCAGCGCATCATCACAACCGATTTTTGCGCCAAGGCAAAACAGCATAGTACACAGGCACAGCGTAGAAAGTTTACTTAAATAAAATTTTATTTTATAACTCAGCAAATTGGCGAGCCCCACAGCAATGCCGAGGACAATCGCCAGCATGATTTCCTGCATAAGTCCCCTCCAAAACAAAAGGCATGCGGCCTGCATGCCTTAATTTTATGTTATTCCAAAGTTATAATCAGCGGGTATAAAGGCTGCGCGCCTTCAAGCACCTGCACTTCCGCACCGGGGCACAGCTTTCCAAGTTCTGCAGCTGCGCTTTGTGCTTCGCTTTCGGTAATATCGCTGCCGTAGTACAGGGTTAAAAGTTCCCAGTCTGTACCGGCTTTCTGCACCGCGCCCACGGCCGCTTCGTTTAAGCCCGAGCCTGTGCAGACTATTTTATTTTCCAACAGACCGATATAATCACCTTTAATAATGGGCAGCCCGCCAACAACGCTGTCGCGCACGGCAATGCTTACTGCCGCACAGTGTGCGCTCTGCGCTGCTTCCGTCATGGCGGCAGTGTTTTCTTCCATCGTCTGCGAAGAATCAAACGCCAGAACTGCGGCAATGCCCTGCGCCAGATTAATGGTCGGCACATAGCTTACACGGTCTGCGCCAAGCAGTTTTTGCGCCTGCTGCGCTGCCAGCACTATGTTTTTATTGTTGGGCAAAATAATATATTTGCTGTAAGCACCGTTTTCAATGGCGTGTACAAATTCTTCCACAGGCGGGTTCATGCTCTGCCCGCCGCTGATGATTTCATCAACGCCCTGCGCCAGCATAATTTGCGCAATGCCGCTGCCTGCCGCAACACTTACAAGGCCAGTGCCTTCTTTTTTGGGTGCCGGCTGCTGCACTGCCGCCGCATTGAATACGCGGTGTTCGTGCTGCTCTTCCATGTTGTCAATTTTAATATCGTGCAGCGTGCCCCATTCAAGTGCCTGCTGCAAAACAGCGCCCGGGTTGGCGGTATGGATATGCACTTTTACCACATCATCCATTGCCGCTACAATAAGCGAATTGCCTAACGGCGATAACGCAGCGCGCACGGTTTTATCATCCACTGCCGTATTTTTTACAATAAATTCCGTGCAGTACGGATTTGTTAAGTCAACTTCTTCTGCCGACAGGGCGGCAATTTTATTAACGGGTATGTGCTGCACATCTTCCTCCGGCAAGTTTTTGCCCAGAAGGCCGTTTAAGCAGCCCTGCAAAAATACAATCAGGCCCTGGCCGCCGGCATCAACCACACCGGCTGCTTTTAAAGCGGGCAAAAGTTCCGGCGTACGCGCCAGCTCCTTTTTGCCTCCTGCAATGGCTTCGGTTAAAATTTCGGTAAAGTCCTCACCGCGGCGCACTGCGTGGTAAGCCTCTTTGGCTATGCCGCGCGCCACCGTTAAAATGGTGCCTTCCACCGGTTTGGCAACACTGCGGTAGGCATATAAAATGCCAAACTGAAAGGCCTTGCCAAGCTCGTTGCCTGTAACACGCGCTTTGCCTGCCAGCCCGCGCCCAATGCCGCGCAAGAGCTGCGAAAGTATTACGCCGCTGTTGCCGCGCGCGCCCATAATGGCACTTTTGGCAGCCGCTGCGCCAACCTCCGCCGCAGAATCCGTATCAAGCGGCAAAAGCGCACGGTGCACCGCTTCCATGGTGCGCATCATATTCGTCCCGGTATCGCCGTCAGGCACCGGGAACACATTTAATTCGTCAATCTGCCGGTAACCGGCGGCAAAAGCCGCATAAGCGCCCAGCAGCATGTTTTTTATATCGTGGCCGTTAATTACAGCCGTCTGTGTTAAGTTCATCTTCACTCCTTGATTATGGCAGATAGCCCTGCCTTTTTATTTTCCGGACGCGCCGGATTTATTCTTTGGTACGTACAAAAAGCCCAATGCAGCCTGGTCCCAAATGGGTGGCCAAAACAGCGCCGATGCCCGTCATCAGTACCGGCACACCGGGATAACGCTTAGTCATTTCTTCATAAAGATATTCGGCATCTTTTTCCGCACCTTCATGGGCAATGCAGATTCTTTCAAGTTCTCCGTGCGAAGAAGAAATTTCAAGCATTGTGTTAAGCACCTTGCTGCGGGTACGGCATTTAGCCGCTACAACAAGTTTGCCTTCCTTATCCAAAGTTATTACCGGGCGTATGCCCAAAAGGCTTCCGAGCAGCGCGCCAACAGCACCTATGCGCCCGCCCTTCTGCAAATATTCCAGCGTATTTACCGAAAAACAGGTTTCCGTGCGTGCAATGGCGCCGTTAATAAACGCTTCCAGTTCATCCATACCGGCGCCTTCATCGGCCTTTTTCAAAATATCAAGCGCCAGTGCGCTGATGGGCGTTGCCGCCGTAAGGCTGTCGAAAATGCGGATATCGGCACCGGGAATTTCCTGCATTACCTGCCGCGCTGCCATGCAGGCGGTATGGTAAGTTCCGCTTAAAACGCTGTCTACAAAAATACCTATAACTTTCTTTCCTTCTTCGGCAAGGCTCGTAAACAAATCCAAAAACTCGCCAACCGGCGGCTGCGAAGTTTTCGGCAGTTCGCCGCTTTCCTTCACCATTTTAAACATTTCTTCCGGCGTTTTTTCGCCGTCGCGCCATTCAACCGCTTTATGGCGGAAAATAAGCTGCAAAATATGGCAGCGTGCGTCATGCGCCAGCGGCGTTTCCGCGGCGGAAGCAATGCTGTCCAAAACTATATGGATGTCATTATTCAAAGTGCCATCCTCCTGTCTATATAATAATTCCGTTAAGATAAAGCAGACTCTATCATTTAATTTTACCATATAGACATAATTTTTTCCACCTGCAAAATAAAAAGGCCCCTGCCCAAAAGCAGGAGCCCGAATATCAGCCGTTAATTAAAAGTCGTTTTCCATGAATGCTTTGTCAACGCGTTTCATTTCGCGGGTTACGCAGCGGCCAAATTCTTCGCTTACCCAATCCCAGCGGCTGGTAAGGGTTTCGTCGATTTCTTTGTCCTCATAAATGCGGTGTTCATAGAACTTGCCGTTTACTGCGCTGTAAGCATAGGTTTTGCCGGTGATGTCAAGTTTCAGAATGCGTTCTGCGCTCGGGAATACCGGGTTGTCTTCGCAGGTATCAAGAACCATGCCGACAACAAGGTCTGCACCGGATGCTTTGGCAATGCGTACCATAGCGTCTTTGGAAGCGCCGTCTTTACCAATGTTTTCAGCTGCAATAGCATCGTTGGTAGCGTCATTTTCAAGCAGTTCGTATTCAGGATAATCGAACAGCTGAATAGCGCCGCTGATATAAATCTGGCCTGCGGTTTCGGAACCGGAGTTGTTAACCAGAGGAAGTACTACAACTTTAGCGGCTTCGGCTTTGCCCATAGCGGGAACAGCAAAACATACAGCCATCAGGGCTACCATTAACAGATTAAATAATTTTTTCATTCTCTTACCTCCCAAGATAAAATGGCTATGTAATAATTCTAACACAATTCAGATTAAAAAAACAGTATGCAGTAAAAAAATAATCGCATAAAAAGGCACAGCCCGTGCGTATTACAGGCTGCGCCACAAAATTTTTACATTTAATTATGCGTTTGCGGTTTCATTTTTGCTTCCGGCTTTGCTGCCGCACAAAGTTTTAAGCCCGTTGGTGGCAATTAAAAGTGCCAGAATAATAAGGGCAATGGCAACAACAAGCTGCAAACCGTCGGTAAGCATGCCAAACGGTGCGCCGGTAACGAGTTTATTAACAATGCCGTAAATGCTCATGGCAAGCGCACTCATGGTTGCGGCAAACATAAAGCCCATCGGCACATAAAGCATCCAGCCCTGGCGGCCGGTAACTTTAAGGAATACAGAAAGCGAAATGAATACCAGCGCTGCGCACAGCTGGTTGGCTGCACCGAACAGCGGCCATACGTTCATATATCCGCCCAGGCAGAGCAGATAACCGAAGAACAGGGTGATAACGGTTGCAAAATATTTGTTGGTTAAAACTTTCTGCAGGCCGCTCATTTCTTCCGGTTTGCCGGAGGTGAAAAGTTCCTGGAAGCACATACGGCCGATACGCCCAACGGAATCGAGCGTGGTAAGCGCAAGTGCGGATACACACATGGTAATTACGCAGGTAGCAACGTGAGCCGAAAGGCCAAACATGCCCATAAAGCCGCCAACGGCACCGGCAAAAATCTGGAACGGCGTGCCTTTGGGCATTACGCCGCCGGTTGCCGCAGCGCCTACAACGATAAGCGAAACAACGGCAAGGATAGATTCAATAAGCATTGAACCGTAACCGATAAAGAGCATATCTTTTTCGTTGGAAACGGTTTTAGAAGAAGTGCCGGAAGATACCAGGCTGTGGAAGCCCGAAACAGCGCCGCAGGCGATGGTGATGAAAAGTATTGGGAACAGTGGCTGGCCATTTACAACAAAGCCGTTAAACGCCGGCAGTTCGATAGACGGATTGGTGAAGATAACACCGATAACGCCGCTGGCAATCATGCCTAAAAGCAAAAATACGCTTAAATAATCGCGCGGCTCCATTAAAAGCCACATCGGCATTACTGCCGCCATAAACATATAAGCAAAAACCACATAAAGCCAGGTTGTTTTATCGTAATACAGCGGGTATTCAATGCCTGCCCACAGCATGGCAATCATTAACACAATGGCAACTGCCAGTTTCGGGCCTTCTGCCAGAGGGCATTTCTTTAAAAAGTAGCCGAAGGCAATGGCAACAACAATGTACAGCATCGAAATGGATGCCGCAGCGGCATTAGGAGTTGCAAGGCCGCCGTCTGACTTAAAGCCGTTAAAGGTACTGGCAACAATATCCGCAAAAGCGGCAGTTACAAGCAGGGTAAACAGCCATGAGAACAAAAGGAACATTTTTTTGCCGGTTTTGCCGATGTACTGTTCAATAAGCATGCCCATGGATTTGCCTTCGTTTTTAACGGAAGCGTACAGCGCGGTGAAATCCTGCACGGCACCGAAGAAAATGCCGCCAATCATCAGCCACAGCATTACCGGCGCCCAGCCGAACATAGCGGCAATAATAGGACCGGTTACAGGGCCTGCGCCCGTGATGGACGAAAACTGATGCGCAAAAACCGTAAATTTGGAGGAGGGAACGTAGTCGTTGCCGTCCTCATGCACATAAGCCGGTGTTCTTGCATTGGGATCTACGCCCCACAGTCTTACAAGCCAGCGGCCATAGATAAAATAGCCGCATGCACACACGACTAATGCGATACCTAACAACATTAATCCTGTCATGATACTTACCTCTTTCCCTTAAAATAAAATAATAATATAGCTTGAAATTTATCACCAAAATCCTTTTCTGTCAACAAAAACCGTAAACTTTTGTTAACTTTTGCAAATTAATCTTCAAAATGTAAAGAATATAATAAAAATAGTGAACTTAATCAGTGTTTGTGCACTTATTTAAAACAGTAAAAAACGCCGGGGTTAAACGGCGTTTTTTAGTACTATTATTTTTTAGGCTTTCCAAAACCATCACTGCCAGATAAGCTGCATCAGTTTTTTGTATTCATCGTTTAAATGGCGGATGATAACATCAAACATAGTGTAAATCAAATCGCCGTCCGCTTCACTGCCTGGCAGCAAAACGCAGCAGTCCAAAACAAGTGAACCGTTATCATCAAAATAATATTTAAACGATTTAAACCCTTTGTTAAGGCGGTTAAGTTCCTTTAAAAGCCCTGCTTCGTTGGCATCGTTTAAAACGCGCGGTGCAACAAGCACACGCACCATGCCGTAAATACTGCTGTCTAAAATTACAATTGTCGGCAGCTGCTGCCCGTTAATTTCAATGTTAGAACGGAAAACAACGCTGTTTAAATTATCACCGGCAATTTCGTCAACAGTAAAACAGGTAATTTTTTTGTCATCAAGATACTTTTTAAAAGATTCCGCTTTTTTATTCATGCCTGACCTCCAAAATTATTTGTAATACCCGGAGGCATACAGCCCCCGGATATTAATTTTTGTTAAGCTTCTACAGCAACTTCATCAGCACCTGCGTTTGTTTCGGTAAATTCCTGATAATCAATCAAGCCGTAACGGTTATGCAGCGATAATCCGTAGCCGTATGCCTGTTTCCAGTCTTCGTCAAGGTAACGCCCATGCTGCCAGCGCAGATGGTTCTCTGCCGTGAAGCGCTGGTCGTAAACATACCAGTAATCATCAAGGCTCAGCAGCCTGCCGTCAGTTTCAACGGTATCTGCATCTATGAAGTTAACATACATAGAAGGATAAGACTGGTAGATATGAACATTGGCATCGTCATCTTTTACAGGTACATTACCGTAAATGGTTGCCAAAGTGCCGCTATTTTCAAGCCATGCATTTTCTTCAATCATGATGTCATTAAAGTCCATCTTGTCATCAACCGTTGTAATATCGGCTTCTACTGCCCACAATTCCGTAAATACGGATTTATCGTTAGCATCAATCTTATCAATTACCAGCGATTCAATCGGCCCGCTGCCGCTATTGGAATCGGTATTGATAATCAAATCGCCATCTGCTTCCGTATTCTGGGTAATATTCTGCCCGTGGATTCTGTCGCCGTTAAGCGTTACGCTGTCTTTGGCAAGAATGTTTTCAAGCTCTTGTTCAATAGCGTGCATGATGACATCTTTACCGTTAACAGTATCGCTGTTAATTACACCGTCAACTGCAGTAAACTCAATGGTTTCATCAGCATTTACAGTACTGTTATTGTAAATATCTTTAGCCGCATTAAAGTTAACGTTCCTGCCTGCATCAACAATATCATTATTAATGATATCATTGCCTGCGCCGAAGCTAACATCTGCACCTGCACTTACAGTGCTTTCGTTATTTACATCATTGCCTGCGTCGAAGTCAACGTCTGCGCCTGCCTTTACAGCGCCTTTATTGTTAACATTATCTTCTGCATTAAAGCTGATATCACCAGTAGCATTAAGAATGCCATAGTTATTAACATTGGCTTCGGTTTCCTCAACTACCTTATCAGCAGTTACAGTAAGGCTGCCGTTAATATTTGCAGGGTCTTTCTGTTTCGGATCAACAATGTCTTCTGTAGTAATGTTAACACTGCCATCGCTGTTAGTAAGGTTAATATCGCCGCCCTTCTTATTGGTAAAGCCGCCCATATCAACGTTAAAGCCATAGGGGTTGCTTACCGTAAGCCCAAGGCTGCCGCCAACTGCCATAATATCAACATTTCCAATTACATTGTACGGGTTGTCAAGCTTAACATCGCCGCCAACTGCTGCAATGCCTACATTAGCCGCAACAATATTCTTGTCCTCTTTATCTGTAGTCTGAACTATATCACCAGTATTGGAGTGCAGCTGCAGCGTGCCGTCATTACTTGTTGCGTTAACGTGCAGCTTGCCGCTGATGATGATATCGTTTTCTGCATGCAGAGTTACATCGTCTTTAGCATCGATAGAGCCTGTTACGCTTTCGTTAATATCTTCCGTGTTGGCATCATCTTCACGCCCAAGCATAATCGTGCCTTCGCTTTCAACCGTTACGCCGCCTTTGGTTTGCTCAATAGTACCAAGGATGAGCGTGCCGTCCTGTACGGCTTCAATGCTGATAGCGTCTTGAACATCGGTATTAACAACCGCGCCGCTGTTTTTAATACGCAGCCCTTCATCATCAGTGCCAATACCGCCGGCAGAAACAAGGTTAATCGTATCGCTGGCGTTGATGTAGCCGATATCGTCCGCTTTACTTACAATATTGCCGTTAGCGGTAATATCAACATTAGTGCCCGCTACGCTACCCAGCGTAAAGTTGCCCGTGCCAACCTGTTCCAGCATAATGTTGCCCGCCGCGTTAGCGCTGACGAAACCGTTAACCACTTTGCCGGTAGTAGTATCTTTAATATCATTAAGCGTTACCTGTACAGCTTGTAAAGTTTTATCCAGTGCGTCAATGTTGCCGCTACCGCCTTCAAGAATAATCTTGTTGCCGGTTACTTTGTTAACATTAATACCTTCCTGGCCGCTCAGGCGCAGGTCATTAGCCGCAAATTCATCGGCGTTAAGCACGGAATCTTTCGCCAGCAGGTAAATGTGCTCGGCATTCGGCGCATCACCGCTGCTGTTTACAACCGTAACAGTGCCGTTGTCGCTGTTAAGTTTAACGCTTACCGGCGTGGTGCGTTTAATGGTAATTTCATCTTTGCCCCAAGTTACATCACCGGCCCTTGCCGAAGCAAGTTTGTCAAGCTTATCCTGTTCAGCTGTTGTTAATGCAACGTTTTTAGTAAACATAGCCGTAAGTTCATTGGTGACGATAGTAGTTTCACCGGTATCTACAACGCCAAGGTTTCCGGTATCGGAGATAAACGTAATGCTGTTGCCCGTTACGTTAGCAGTTTTAACATCGCTTACGCTGCCTGCTTCAGGGTTAATAACCGTATCCTGTACTGCATACAGCAATTGCTGCTGTGTCCAGCCGTAGTTGTCGCCTTCGGCATTGCCAATTGCTTCGTAGTTATACAGCCATTCCACAGCCTGCGCATTATCTTTAAAGCCGCTGTTTTCAATAAAGTTTGCTTTATCTTGTTCGTATTTAGCGCCAACCTTTGCATAATTGTCATAAGCCTCGTTGTATTTTTCAAGCGCAGCTTTGTAAGCTCCTTCACTGCCATCCTTCTTATCGTTAAGGTCAGCAATAGCTTTATTCAAAGCACCTTGTGCAGTATTCAGGTTTTCACGCGCTTTCTGCACGGCTTCGCTGCCGCCCTTCATCAGTTTAACAAACTCATCGCCTGTTTCAACAAGTATCGTACCCTGTTCTTGCGCTTTGTCCATAGTTAAACCATCGGCATAGAACATCGAACCGCTTTCAGCTGCCTTTTCAAGGTTAGCCAGCTGGTTAGCTTTATTGTTCTGCGTCTTGTCTTCGGTATCAGCACCAAGCAGACCGAGTTTAGTCCATTCTTCAACGCGGTTGCTGTCCTTGTTATCGTTGCTGTTATTAACAATCGTGTCTACAAAGCCTGCGTCTTCGCCTTTAACCTCAAGCACAACATTACCGTTTTCGGCAACAATCTCGCCAAGGTACATGTGGCCGTCAACTTCGGTAAGGTAAACACTACCCGCCGCATTGGCATTAATTGCGCCGTGGTTTTTATCACTACTTGCAACATAGCTTACATCGCCGTCAATAAGCAGCTTGTCAGTTTCCGTGCCAATGCTGCCGCCGTAGGATTGCAGGTTAATGCTATCGCCGCTGGCAACAGCAACCTGACCATCCTGACGTTTACCGTTCAGCAAATCACCTTCGGCAGTAATGGTTACGTTACCGGCACCGGTGCTTACGTTGTCAATATAAACATCCTTATATTCATTAGCTGCCACAGCCTGAATGTTAATATCGCCGCTTGTAGTTGTTGCTTTAAGGTGCAGCGGATTGCCAAGTTCTTCTCCATCTAATCCAAGCGTATCGGTTCCATTTAATTTAGACGGATTAGCTTCATTCTTAACTATTACATCAATACCGGTCTCTGCTTTAAAGCTTGCGTTATCGGAAATTACCGTTGCGTCGTCAACATGGTTAATGCTGCCGCCAGTGCTGGTAATATCAACTTGTCCCATGTGGATATCGCCGCCGAGCAGGATATCGCTGTTGCTCTTAATTGTACCGGTGCTGCCCTCAGCCTGGCCAACAAACTCAATGCCGATAGAATTATCAGCCTTTAAGCCGAAGTTATAGGCGGTAATCATGCCACTGGTTTCTTTCCACCTGGTAGTAACAGTTTTGCCCCACCAGCCAAGAGGATCTTTATTTTCTGTGGTAGTTACCTTATCGGAAATTACAGTTTCATAAATATAATTACCATTTGCATCTTTAAGGTAATACGGACTGCCGGTATCTGTTGTTACTAAAATATTATTACCGTCTTCATCTACATCCCAATATAACAAAGCGCCATCGCCATTAACACCCTGTTTAGGCTTGCCTTTGCGTTCAAAAGCAATCTGGTACAAAGTACCGGCATTTTTATCGCTGCTTCCGGCTACATTGTCAAGTTTGTGGTATCCATTAACCGAACCGTCCGAAATGATATTGCCAACGGTCGGCAGCATTTCATCCTTGCTTTCAGTGATGCCTACCTGCATATTATCTTTTGTAACTTCATCCAGCGAGCCAATAGTTTCTTCCCACTTATCTTCTGACAAACCAAACCAGCTCGTATCGCTAACGTGTTCATAAGTAACAGTTACACGGTTAGCAGTGCCATTGCTCCAAATATAATACTGCCCACCTTTAGGATTATAAGTAGTTGCTGTATTATTACCGTTCTCAATTACTTTATTATTTGCATCATAAGTTGTAATATGAGTTGTTACACTACCATCAGTTGTATTCTTATCACGGGTATATACAACTCTGTTGCCAGTATTGGTATCATTAATTTCAATGCGCCCATCAACTGTTGCGGCATTAATGCTGCCAAGCTTAAGTGTAAACCGGTTATCCATGTCTTTAACCGTGCTGTTAATATCGTAGTTAGAACCGCCGTCCAGCACAATCAGCTTGCCGCCGCCGGCATTGGTATTGGTATTGGTATTGGTATTTGTATTGGCAATGGCGCCCGTCAGGTAAATGCGCCCGCCGCCGGCCTGCTCAATATCTTCGGTAAAGATTTGCCCAGTAGTTGGGTTATACCATGCTTTTACGCCATAAACAAATTTGCGGGTATTATTATCATAATAAGCGCCATTCTTTTCGGTTGTTACAAGGTATTCATTTGTTTTAAACTGAGCATCAGGCAGGTTCTCCTGACCAAGAGTGTTGCCCCTGGAAATAAGCTCCTGTGCTTTTTCCTGGTTAAGGTTAAGTTTGTAATCTTCATAACCACTCTGGATTTTGCCGTTTACATTAATGCTTGCCGCATTGATGTAAATTGCGCCGCCTGCCGTAATACCAGCCCTGCCATCGTCAATTTGGCCGGTAAGCTGTTGAGCTGCCTCCAAAGCCGCAGCGCTGCTCAGCGTCTCATCACCAACCTTTAACCCTGTCAAGAATTGTGCCAATTCTCCAACCGTATTAAACGCAGCATAATATTTGCCATTATCAATTTTCTGTGCGTCAGTCAGCTTATCAATTAACGCCGCCTGAATAGGTGCAATATAATTCTCATCCAAAGCGTTCTTCGGGTCGCCTGCCACATCGGTAATGCCGTCGCTGTAACCCTGCGTTACAGAACCGCCTGCGGTTAAAGTTACGGTACGCCCTTTAAGACTGCCAGCTTCCTGCAAAACGCCGCTGACGCCGTCTACCTTACCGGCGACATAAATGCTATTGTACTGATTATAAATAGTAATATCACCGTACGGATTAGAAACAGTACCGAAAATGCCAATATCCGGAGTGTAGTATTCGGACTCACTTGCTTTTACATTACCGCTGCTTGAGATATTAATCTGCGCGCTGCTGACGCCGGTATCTGCGTTAACGTCAATTCCGCCGTAGCTGCCGTCAATAGCGGTATTGTTATACATTATGCTGCCGCCATCATTATCAACAGTAATATCGTTAACCTTTAAGAAGAAATTGCTCTGGTTATCAATAGTTAATATCGGGTTGCCGTTAGCGGTCATCGCACCGCTGCCGTTAAGGCTGCCGCCGCTGATATTAATATCGCCGCCGGAAACAGTCAAATCCTCTAATTCGATAGTAGGCACAATACTATTGGCAGTAACGGCAAATATTCCGTTATCGTCTACACGGCCAACGCCAAGGGCTATAAGTTCTCTTTGAATACGCGTCATCTCACCGCTGTAAGTTTTGCTTACTTCAGTGCCTGCATATTCCTGCATCATATCAGCAAGCTGGCCGTACCTTTCAAGCAAAGCAGAAGCGTATGCCGCCATGCCGATCTTTTCGGCCGGGCTGCCGTACAAATCTTCAAACCACGGCGAAGCTTCAATGCTGACATACTTATCCGAACCGGCATTACCAAAAATGTTGGCATTAATGTTTTCTTCGCTAAAGCCTTCTTCAAGCGCTGCATCATAATTTACTTTAGCAGTATCTAAAGCTTCTTTAACAGCTATATAATCAGCACCGCCGACAATTCCTTCAATTTCATTGTTCAGCTGCTCAATCTGCTGTTCCAGAGCAACAATATCAAACGCAGCAAGATTTGCATCATTGGACTCTTTCTGGGCAGCATAATCATTATAAATCGCCTGCAATCCGGGGTTAGCAGCTGTACCATCGCCGTTAATTTGACGCTCAATATTTGCAATATTATCGGTTTGCTTATCATAATCTGTATGATAAAGTGCATACCATGCAGTTGTAGCATCTGTTAAGCCTTCAATAAAAGTTTCTCTATCTATATCTTGGATTGTCGATGGTTTGTCATTGTACTCCTTAAGCTTCTCATCAATCCATCCATCTAAAGCATCTTTAGCCGCACTTAAATCGTTTTGGGCATTAGTAAGATTAGTTTCTGCTTTTTCAAGCTTACCTTTGATGGTTTTACCTTGTTCTAAGAAAATATCATAAGCTGTTTTGTTATTTTCGTATTCCTTTTGCTTTTCTGCCAACTGCTGACTCTTATCCTCAAGCCCGCCATCTTGTTTCACAAACGCATCATAAGCCTCTTGCGCATTAATAAGAGCATCTTCAGCCGTACCAAATGCTTCACCGCCGTTGTAACCTTCAATAGCATCCTTAAGCGCAGCTTCCTTACCATCATCGGTAATGGTAATTGTAAGCTCGTTGTTTTTGCCGGCTTCAAGCTCGCCGTTTACGGTTACAGTAGTTGTAACATCGGCATCTTCAGGGCTTAATTCACCATCAACGGTAGAAGCAATGGAACCACTGCCGGTTTCGCCGCCGGTAACCCAGCGCCACATCTTGCTTTCTTTGGCAATGGTGGTGTCGCCCTCACCTGCCGCTACATTAATATTACGCAGGCTTTCAACCGCTTTGCCTGCAGTAAAATTAATGCTGCTGGTCTGTTTCATAATGCCGTTAATAGTGGGATTGGTAGCAATCGGGGCTGCCGTTTTGTTATAGGCATTGCTCTTAAGCGTAAGATTAAGCACGCTGGTATTGCCTGCATCAAAGTTAGCGTCATGGTTGCTGTCGACAGTATAGCTGTTGTCCTTGTCAACAGTACCTTCAACAGTACCTTCAACAGTAATAGTGTTATCTCTGTTAAAGTTATTGTTCAGAACGCTGCCGGACGCACCAACAACACCGCCCTGGGTATCGGCCGTAACAATATCCGTAAAATTGGTACGGTCTGCCGCTGTAAAGGTAATATCTGCCTTGTCAATCTCCTTGCCAACTGTTGCAACGGAAGAATCCTTATCAACTTTAATATTATTAATAAAGTCAATATTATCAGTGCTGATTGCATCTGTACCTGCTATAACGCCTGCGGACTTAATAGTAACTTCCTTATCAACGCTTGCAACAGGCTCACCGTCAGGATTATATCCCGCATCACCGGTAAGCGCATCAACAGTGATACTTTCTTCAGCTTTCAGTTCGGAGTTCTCAATGCTTACGTTTGTCTTCAAATCCAAATCGTCTTCAGCCCAGATTGCCGTAACATTAGCTGCACCGTAACCGCTGCCTTTAACAATGTTTGTGTAATCAATGGTATTGCGCGCGCTGATAGTCTGGCTGCCGTCACTGTTTACAGTTGCATTGATAAATTTAACGCCGGTTTTATTCTCAATTTTATTATTGGCATGTACGCCGCTAAGCCCTACTACCGCTGCTTTAAGCGCATCAGCATTCAGGTCAATTTCGTTTTCGTGCAGTGCTTCAACGTCCATATCGCCCGTAATGTCCCAGCTGCCGCCAATATTAACATTGGTATTGCTGATGACACTATTCTCGGTTTTTGCTGCATACGGACTTACATCCAACAACGCGCCGCCATCGCCGTTAACCGCATTGTTAATATCAACACTGCTGTTGGCAGCGGCAGTTAAATTATCAATTTTACTATTGTAGTTGCTGCCTTTAATATCAACCGTAGTATTCAGCCCGCTGTTAGTTTTGCCTACATTGGTGCCGGTTGCAAACAGCCCTGCCGCGCTTATGCCGCTGGTATCAGAAGTTTGCTTAACGGTGTTATTGGCATTAAAGCTTACATTGCCTGCGTCATCGTCCGCACCCGTATAGGTATTAGTGCTTTCGGCAGTTACTTCTGCATCGGCATAAGCACCAGCGGTTGTGCTGTTGCCGCTTGCCGCAGCGTAACCGCTAATAGCCAGCGCGTCCATATCCATGCTTTCGGTGATGTTAGAATCGGCTGCAAAAGCAATATCATCAGCAGCAAAAGTATTGCCGCCGCCAATGGTTACAGCAGTTTTAAGGGGGTCATCCGCCGTACCGGCGCTTACTTTGGCAATGCTTACCGCACCTGCTGCAAACCAGCCTGCACCGTTGTTAACAATATCCGCCTGAAGCGTGGAATTGGTTTTAGCATTAACGTCAATTAATTTATCCGCAAACATCTCGTTCGCAGCCAGATAAACCGTACTGCTGCCGGTATCGGTTACGGTTGCGCCCATACCTGCACCTGCAATTGCGCCGCCTGCAGTATTAACCGCCAGTGCCGTAACTTCGTTGGCTTTGCTTGTTTCGACGGTAATATTGCCTTCGTCATCAGTGCTACCATTGGCAGTAACGGCAGAATCAATAATATCAACACTTATATCACTATCATTGTTAGCTTCGGCAGCAAGGGCTCCAAGTGCAACCGCACCAGCTGCAACTCCAACTGCTTGAAGTGCAGTATTTGAATTATCCTGAGCTATAATATTAACTTTTTTGCCTGTAATAGTGACGCCATTAATAGCAATATTACTGCTGCCGGTAGTATTAACTATGCCTACCGCCGCATTTGCAGCTATTACACCTGCAGAACCCTGATATACCTTAAGATTTACATTATATTTATCTTCTTCATTATTTCCTACAATATCCGTGTCAATTTCTGCAACATCAGTGCTAATATCAACCGTGCCCGCTTCAATGCTGCCGCCGGTAATATTTACGCCGACATTGCGGTTTACGTTAAGGATACCTACGCCTGCGTTAACAGCCGCCGCGCCTGCCGCTCCGCTGCCAAGCGTCATATTGATGTTATCGGTTTCTGTTGCATTAGCTGTTACATTATTTCCTGCGTCAATGTTGCTGTTTGTAATGTTAACGGTAATTTGAGAAATCTTGTTACCATTTTCATCTTCAAGGCCGCCATAACCGGCATCAACGGAAAGTTTTATGTCATCAATACCGGCAGTTTCAAGTGCCTCGGCAGAATCGCCTAATAAAGTTTCCGTATCATTAGCACCATAAGCGTTATTAGCCTCTGCTATTTTATCTGCCGCATTAGAAACTGTTTCGCCGTCTTCATTTACGGTGTTTTTAATTTCCTGCCCAACACTGGTAATGGCAATATTTGCACCTGCTGCAATGCCGCCTGCTGCAATATTGGTTGCAAGCTGTTCAATGTTGCGGTTTTCGTCAGCGGTTAAAGTTACATTTCCGGTCTCGGCGTTAAGCGTACTATCGTTAACGTTAGTCTGCACGGTACTGTCGATAGTATTAACCGTTACGTTTGCACCAACACCAATACCGGCTGCTCCGATTGCATTGCCGCCACTATAAGCTTCAACGTTAAAGGTATTGTTTGCCGTACCATTAATATTGCCGTTATTAGAAGTAATAACAGCATTATTAACATTCGTTTTTACAACGCTGTTAAGGTTGTTAACAGAAGTTGCGCCTGCTACAGCTGCGCCAACACCTGCACCGCCGGTTGCGGAAATCATCGGTTTAACAACAGCCGTATTTTCTGCTGCAATATTCACATCATTAGCAGCAGTTATATTCGTGCTTCCTTGAGTTTTAGCGTTTTCATCATCACCAACGGTAACTTCCGTTGAAGAATTATCTTTAAGCACGCCGACAGATATGCCTACGCCTGCACCAACGCCGCCTACACCTGCGCTGACATTACCTGCATTAACAACACCTGTATGATTAGCGTTAATATTAACGGTATTTGCATTAACATTGCTGTTTAAAAGGGCCGCTTTGGTTGCATTTTCAAGTTCCGTAACCGTTACAATACCGGCTACGCCGCCGCCTACACCTGCAATGCCTGCACCAACTGCAAAGCTGGATATACCCTGCTGCGAATCTGCGTCAACTTCAAAAGTATTTGCTTTAATATCGCTGTTTTCAACTACGGCTTCAACATTGCGGCTGAATGTATTGGTATCGCTGCCAAGGCCAACGCCTGCACCGATGCCGCCTACACCACCGCTGCCTACAAAGCCGGACATATTGGTGTAATCACCGGCGTTTACAAATACACCTACTTTATCGGGAGCATTTGCGCCACCGACAGTACCATCAACGATTGTATTAGCAACTCCCGCATTAGTAGCGCCTTTAATCATGTTAACGTTAACCGTACCGGTTACGCCTGCCCCCATGCCGCCTACACCTACAGTAAGCAGGAAGGATTTCATATCGCGCGTGGAAGAAGCATCTACAACTAAGCCGCTGCGGTTTTCGCTTTCACGGTTAATAGTAGTGTTCATAGAAACCGTGTCTTGGCTGATTAAAGCATTATTAATTTGGCTGTTTTTTGTTTCGTCTTTGTTTTCATAGCCATATTCATAGCCTCTGATGAAAGTGTTAGTATTTAAACTGCTCTTGCCTTTGGCGGTTACGCTGGTTTTTGCTTCATCTTTGCCGCCAACAGTCGCACTGGTAGTGCCTGCAATTTGGTTAACAGCAACCGATACGCCAACGCCTGCGCCCTGCCCTGCAACAGCAGCCTGCCCTGCATAGTTGGCAATCTGCTCATCGCTGGTAGCAACAACGCCTACGCTGCCATCGGCAGTGATGTTTGCGCCGCTGCCGATATGCGCGGTTACATCGTTGTCAATCATATTAACGGAAACACTGCCAGTTACGCCAGCACCTTGTCCGGCAACCGCTATACCAATACCGATATTTTCGATACGCGGCGTACCGTTAGCATTAACTGTAAGGTTGTTAACGTTCATAGTGCCGCCGTTTACAGCCGCATTAGTCTGCTGAATAATACGGTTAACTGCAACACCTGCGCCTACGCCGGCACCCTGCCCGGCAACGGAAGCAGTATCAGCTGAAGTAGTAATTTCGCTGTTATTCTGAGCATCAACAGTTACATTGGCATTTTTGCTGCCGCCATTATAATCAATATTAGTGTTTTCAATATTAGTGTTTTCAATTTCGGCAGAGACATTTTTATTAATTAACGAAGTTGCTGCCGAACCCTGCACACCGGCATTCGCTGCAGCAGCAAAACCTACCGCAATAGTGTTCAGTTCAGAGTCATCTTTTACCGCAACATTAACAGTTTCTTCGCCGTCAGCAGCCATAGTAATATCAGTATTTTTTATAGCCGCAGTAGTGTTCTGGCTGCTGCTTCCGCTGCCTGCGGAAGAACCGCCAATATCGTTATAAGCTACACCGCCGCCAATTGCCGCTTTGCCGCTTGCGCTTACAGAACCAACTACTGCCAGACGGTAAGTGTCATCATCAGCAGTTACGTTTACTTTGCCAGCATTTGTAATTTCGGATTCTTCATCTTCACTCTCATCAATAATCGCTTCTGTATTGCTGCCGCCGCGGTTAACAGCAACGCTGCCGTTAATGGCAACTTTTGTAGAAGCAGCCACGCCCGCAGCAATGCCGTAAACCTTACCGGTATTATCGGCATCAACAAATACATCCACATCCGTACCTAAAGCCTTAATTGTATTACCGCGCATATACGCGCCAACGGTATTATCCAAACCATTATACGCCAGTGTTGCGCCTATGCCTGCCTTTGCACCGTAGGAAACAGAACCGGCTACATTTACAGCCTGAGTGTTATTAATGGCCTTGGCTTCAGCCGTATTTGTAGTAATTGTAGAATTTTCTATTTCCGCACTTAAATCATTATCAATATCCTGCCATGTTACGCTGCCCATACCGCCAAACGATTTAGTACCTGCAGCTACGCCGCCGGAGGCATTTACAATTAAAGTATCAGCATCGGCTTCTGCACGCACATTTTCAGCAGTAATGTTTGCATTATTTATTTTGGCAGTAAAATCATTATCAATATTTGCAATATTAACAGCAGCGCCGCCGGCATTACTATTGCTGCCGGCTGTTACAACGGCTGCCGCACCAACTATGGTGCTTCCTTTATCACCGTTATTACCGTCATAGTTAACGGTTTCACCTGCAGTATCCAAATCAGTATAATAACTGCTGCCGGTTGTATCAATGCCATTATCGGCAGCAAACCGGTTATGTTCGTTATAATCGCCAAGCAAATTCTGATACGGCTGTGCTTCAGCAGAACCGCTTTCCGTATCTTTGGCAGTAACGTTCACTAATCCGTCAGCAGTAATAGCAGCTCTGTCAATACCGGCAGTAATATCATTGCTTAAACCGTTATAAACAACCGCACCGCCAAAGGCGTTGTTAGTGCCGCTGCCGCCGACAGCAATACCTGCGGAAACTGCCGCGGTAACCTGCGTTACAGCCAGCAGGCCTTTTACATTTACATTATCAACATTTGTATAAGTACCGCCGGTAATGCCTGCATTTATTTTATTGTTAATATCAGCAACAGTTACGCCGCCGCCAACAAGGCTGCCGCCTCCCAGCGCTATATTGGCATTAACGCCGCCCGTAACCTGTACATCGCTTTCATAAGCTGCAACATCAATATCGGCTTTATCTTGTTCGTCACCAGTTAAACCAACTTTTTCCATATTGGCATTAACGTTTTTGTCGAGCAGGTTAACAGATACGGAACCGCCGCCGCTGTAGTTTTTACCTTGTCCTCCATCTTTTGTTAAAGTTGCACCCAGACCGGCTGCAACGGTTGTGCCGCCGCTTACTGCAGCTACATCAACATCTTTGGCGCCTGTTACAGTGCTGTCTTTAACAAGCGCGGTAATTTCATTATCAATATCATTAACGCCAACAGCACCAGAAACTGCAACACTGGTAGATTTCTGGCTTTGCTGTTCTTTCCTGAAGGAAAGTCCGGCCGCACCGCTCCACGCTCCTGTAAACGCAGAATCTCTTGCGCCAACCTGCAATGCGCCATCGTTATTCAAAGTAATGTTCGCACCGTCAACTACGGCTTTGGTGGTATCACTTACCATATTAAGCGATACGCTGCCCGCACCGGCAAAGCTGAAGCTGGGAGTACCTGCCGCTTCTTCACCACTGACAGAACTGCCGCCGGAAGCATTTAAATTCATAGTCGTAATAACATTCTGCAATTTCTTGGAAATATTATTGATGCCGCCAAGCGCAGAATTACTGATTTCAGTCATTTTATTATACGGAGCTTTAACTTTGTCAAGGAATCCTTCTTCGCTGTCCGTTCCGCTGCTGGTCATACCACCGGCAACGCTTACACTGTTAATAAGCCCTGTTGTTTCGGCATTAACATTTAATTCGGATGCAGAAATTTTACCTTCAAGTCCGTCATTTTCGTCTTCATTTCCGTCATTATCAATAATCTGCGCCGTGTTCTGCACATCTATATTGTTAATGGCAACACCCATGCCAACGCCTGCATTGGCTCCGCTTGCCGAAAACGTTACAATAGCATTTGTTACACTGGTATCATTATTGGCATCAATACTAATATTACCAGCAGTATCTTTTTGTGCCGTTAACTTAGCGTCAGTATCTACAATAACATTGTTATAGCTGTCACTGTCTGTTAAGCTTACCATGCCGCTCAATGCGCTGCCATCGCTATTGCCTGCGCTAAGCATTGCGCCTACGTGGAAAACATTGCTGTCGCTGGCAATGGCAATATCGCCGGCAGTAAGTTCAGCGCCTTCTGCAACAACAACGCTTGAATCTGTATCAAAATTCTGATAATTAAAGCTGCCGCCAATACCTACGCCGCCTTTAGCATCAGCGTTGTTTGTCCAGAACATGGTTTTGCCGGTAATGGTTACATCTTCAATCTCATTAGCAGATTCCAAATTCAAATCCTTGCCTGCTTCAAGTTTTGTATATTTGCCTACTTTTACGCCGCTTGTACCGCTGAAATCGGATACCGCAACGGAACCGCTCGCCGCAAACTTGCTGCTTTCACTGCCGCCTTTGGCAGAAGCCTGTGCAGCCACGTTAGCATAGTTGTTCGGGTCGGCAAAAGCCAGTGCATTAGTAACAACAGCCAGTGAATTACTGATTACTGCAGAGGCCGCTGAAAGTTCATTGCTGCCTTGTACAGTATTATATTTAGTCTGCAAATCAACTACCTGGTTATATAAAACCGCTGCTGCTGCTGCCATTTCATAAATTTTATTCATTGTTCCTTCCGCCGTAATGGCATCAGGATTTTTTACAGTCTCATTAAAATCATTGCTGTAAGTAGTTGTATAGTCCTTCAGGCTTTGTTTAAGGTTTTCAAGGCCCGCCCTGTATTCTTCCATGCCTTGCTTTTGATATTCATCCAGCTTATCAAATGCAGCTATAGCGTATTCAATATTTTCTATGCTGCGCTGAATTTCACGGAAAATACGCTGCGGACGGTTGTATTCCATTATATTGCTGCTGGTAACATTAATATTACCGGCAGCACTAAGTACAGCATGTTGTTCTTCGTCGCTGCCGTCACCGTCAGCAAATTCAACAGAAGCCTCATTATCCATACCTGCATACACAACACCGGCACCTACCGTTACTGTAGTTGTTGTACCATTAGCCGACTTTTTATAAGAATTAGAAGTACCGGAAGCCGTAAAGCTGTAATCTACTACGCGCACATCGGCATCAGCAGTTATATCTCCGGACGTTGCTGTAACATCAGCCTTGTTACCAAAAGTTACATTGGCACTATTATTCTCATTGGTAACAACAACTGCTGCCCCGGCTTCAAATTTATCGCTCAATACCTGCGTTATATCAGTCTTACTCCCATCACCAGAGCTGCTGGAGCCAAGAGCCTTTTTAATATTGGTTGTTATATCTGTTACAATCTTGTTATTTTTTACGGCATTTTTAAGTCCATCAGGGTCTATTGCATTAACCAACTGTGCCTGAATTTTACCCATGCCAAGTTCATTATTGGCAGTAATGGTATTTTCATCTATTAAATTAGTTGCATCTATTGCAACATTCTGCCCGGTAATATCACCGTCTATTGCAATATTGGCATGTCCGTCATGGCTGAATACATTAACTGCAGCCGCGCCAACCGTATTATCGGGCGCAACGGATGCTGCATTAGCATTAAGAAGGTTTACAGTATCAGCAGTAATATCTACGTCGCCGTTTTTAGCATTTACAATGCTGCCGCTGCCAATAATAACATCAGCCGTGTTGCTGCTTTCCGTTACAGCAACTGCTGCCGCAATTAAAGAATTATTAGGCTTACTTGTCGTTGAAGAAATGTTTAAGTTTGCCGTATTGGCTACACTTTCTTCGGCATAGGCCGCAATATTAACAGCTTTTTCATCATCAGTTTTATTCGCACCCTTAGCTGTAAGATTGCCCTGAATATTAACTTTGGCAGAATTTTCCACATCAGCATAGCCAACAGCTGCCGAAGGAAGGAAAGAACCTGCCTGAGATACAGTGGAAACTGTTATAAGCTTGCGCCCATTTACTGCAGCGCCTGCCGTACCGTCCAAAACAGAATTTGCCGTTACGTCAATAACACCATCAGCAGTTAAATCAGCATTTTCGCCAATATTAACCTCTGCCTTGCTGCCAAGTATCATTACATTAGCATTAACAGGAGTAATATATTGCAAAATATTACTTACATTATCTTCAATGCCCTGCCCGTTATCAACATAAGTATTATCTGCATTAGCAGCTACTTTAATGTCCTGACCGGCAGTTATATCTCCCTGCACTTCTACTTTGGCAACGGTCTGAGCATAGTTTCCTGCGTCAGCAGCCGGAACAGGTACATAATCAGGTATTTTAGTTCCCAAATCGGTAGTTTGTTTCAAAACTTCTTCTGCAAGGTCTTTATTGCCATTAGTAGCTTCAGCAGTAAGTTCTGCATTGCCGCGCGCAGTAATAGTGCCATAGCTTTCAATCGATGCTTCAATGGTTTTCGGTACATCAACATCAGGTAATCCTATAAATTTGCCAATATCATTAAATGTCTGATCAAGTGTATTAGCATATTCAGCTTTAGCAGCAAGTACAATATCGCCATTACCGCTTTCAACAGCAGTTAAATCACTGCCAAGGCCTGCATTGGTAACTACATTGCCGTTTACGTCCTTAATATTTACAAGGTCTGCAAAGTTAAACGTCTCACCATTAGCATTTTTAACAACTGTTTTAATATAAGCATCAGCATTTTCTGCGTTAGCAGCCATCATAACTTCGCCAGTAACTTCATCCTTAATTTCACCGCTGACATTTTTGCCTATGCCGATTTTAGCTGCCGCCATTTTAACGTCACCAGTGGCGTTAACTTTGCCCAAAACGCTGATAGTTCCGCTTGCATTCAGCGGTATATTAAGCGCCTGCATACGGTTTAAAGCAGTATTAATATTTGCTTCCGAACCTGAATCAAAAGTCCCTTTTAATGCCTCATAACTGTAATTATGCTCAGGTGAAGTAATATCATAAATTCTCTCTACAGGCGTCATAACGTACAGCGAACCAGTATTAATAACGCCGGATTTGCCGACTGCCATACCTTCCTTACTCAGGAAGAACAAATTACCACCAATTTTATTGTTTTGAATAGCGTTTACAGTACCGTTAATATCTATCCTGTCATTTACAAAGTTAACCAAGTTTGCAGCGTTATGATTTTCTTTACTTGTGCCAAAATACATATTAGCAATTTCGTTAGCACTAAGATTAAACTTATCAAACACATTAACTGCGGCATTGCCAACAACCTTATCCGCCCAGATATTAGCGACCTTATCATTGATTAGATTATTGCCGCCCGGTTTTATAATTTCACCGGCAAAAGCGGTAAACGGCTGCATAATAAATCCTGCCGCCGTTACGGCAGAAATAATTTTCTGGCTTAACGTATATTTACTTTTGCTGCGCTGAAACTTTCTCGAGATACTCATAAGCCCGTCCCCCTGTTAAAACTGACCGTTAAGCATAAAATGTATGCGGGTTTTATCAACTTCATCTCCGTTAATATCACGCATCAGCGGTATGCCGAGCGTTAAACTTGTATATATTTTGCGGTCGATTGTGCTTTTAATGCCTATGCCGGTGCCTGCCAGCACATGGTCGTCAAAAGCGCTGTCGCCGTAAACTGCACCATAGTCAAAAAAGCAAAAGGCCGATGTTGTTTTGGCTTTGTCAAGCGGCACGCTGTATTCCAGGCTGGCGCTGTAACCGCTGTCGCCGCCGAGATAGCTTTCTTCATATCCGCGTACGCTGTACATGCCGCCGATATAAAACTGTTCGGCACTTGTAAGGTAATCATCCGGGCTCCACTGGGCATCAAGCCTTGCGCTTAACATCTGCCCGGCCCTGTAAGCCTTTTGCCAGAAGCCGTTAAAAAAATACTTTGAAAAGTTTTCGTTTTCACCGGCGAGATCTTCGCTGTCGCCGATACGGAAGTTATGCTTTTGGTAAATGATGCTGCTTGCACCGTAGTTAGTCATGCTGAAGCCTGCGGTGTAAGATTTTACAGTATCATCAACCCAGTGTATGCCCAAAAAGTCGGTCTGCGAGTTCTGATAGCCGTAATCCAGAGTCGCTTCCGTGCGCAGGTTTTCCGTTACAACCAGCGGCTGGATTAACGATACGCCGTAAGCATTGGAATGGCCTTTGATGTTGAGGTCTTCCAGTTCGCCGTCGGTAATGTGTACGCTGTTGGTGCTGTACGTTAAGCCCAGTTTGGTTCCGCTGCGCCCTAACGGCACTGTGTACATGGCGCTGAACGATTTTGTACCATCGCTGCGCATGCCGCTCATCGTCAGCATATCGCGCCTGCCGGTTAAGCTGCGGTCCGTCCAGAACAGGCCTTCGCGCCATTCGCCGCTCGATTCGCTGCCGGCGTTATCGACATATACATTTATATAATTTTTCTGCGGCTCATAAGCCGATATTACATAGTCCGTAGTTCCGGGTTCTGCGCCTGCGTGCATGGTAATGCGCAGCTGCACATCGTTGGTAGCATTAAAACGCAGAAGGTCATCGTTCAACTCGTTGATATTGCTGATGCTGCCGCGGTCAAGCCCGATGCGCCCGGCAATATAACCGTCATTTGTGCTTTCATTGCCGCTGATATGCACGTTGCCGGTTTTGCCTTCAATAATTTTAATTTCCACCACGCCATTTTTAATGGTTTGCGGCGGCAGATAAGCCCGGCAGGTTAAATAACCCTTTTCGCTGTACAGTTCGTTAATGCTGTTTACAATGTCATACAGGCTTTGTAGTGTAACTTCCTGCCCAATATATTTGCCGGTAATTTCTTTAATTTCCGTTTCAGAAAGTACTTCGCTTTTATCTATTTTTACATCGTTCAATACAAATTTAACAGCATTTTCCGGTGCCTGCTGCTGTTCCTGCCCGCTGCCTTCAACCTCGGCGCGCTGTTTGGCCCTGTCTTCGGCAATCTGGCGTGCCACGCGCTGGCGTTCCATATATTCGCGCGTGCGGTTAAGCTGTACGCCCGGGTCATTAGTACCATACTGAGGCGGCGGATTACTAATTCCATAATCAACTGCATAAACAATTGGAACATTAATTGTCCCTGCCAAAATAAGTGCTGTTAAAATCTTAGTAATTTGTTTTGCCATGGCAATTCCTCTTTCTTATAGTACGTTTTTGTTTCATTTTAATTCGCATTTAACCGTATATATACACATTTATATTCATTTTAATTTTATCATAATTTCATTTTCCAAAGTGCAAATTTTTTCTTTGCACTTTCACGGCGTTATATTATTTACAAATTAGTGAACCTTGTATTAAACTATAAGTGAATATAGTAAAACGTATTATTACAAATTGATAATTTTGTAAAGGTACAGTAATATGCAAACCATTATTGCCATCGCAGATAACAAAGAAATATTTGATAATTTATTTACATACAGCATTTTGTGCGGGCTGCGTTTTAAAATTACATGCAGCAGCGAAGAAGCACTGAACTTTTTTATGGAAAACCGTACGCCGCTGTTTATTGTAGAATGCAGCGATACAAATATCGGGCCGCTGAAGTTTATAAAGCGACTTGCGCCTGCCTGTGCAGTTTTCGCCGTCAGCAAATCAGCCGATGAGGAAGTCGCCATCAGTGCACTTAAAAACGGTGCAGCCCAGTTTTTACGCCTTCCCTGCGGCAGCCGCGAATTTTATTACCGGCTTGTTAATTTTATCAGGATGCTGAATCTTGATACCGGCATGGAAAAAATACAGATTATTACGCTTGGCAAACTTAAAATTTACCCGCAAAATAATCAGGCCATGCTGGACGGGGAATTTATTCCGCTGACAGCGACCGAATTTAAACTGCTGATACTTTTAGTAAATAAGCTTAACACAACAGTAACACTGGAAGAACTTTACCTGGCGCTGTACGATACCGAAAACATGCAGTACACAAGCCGTGTGGCCAGCGTACATATCAGCAAGCTGCGGCATAAACTGCGCCTTAACGATTTGCCGTACCTTCAGCTTGCCAATATTCACGGTAAGGGTTATTCCTTAAAATATACCCCAGAAACGGAGAACCGGAACAATGGATAAAACTACCAGAAATAATTTTAGCCGTGAAGCAATAAAACTTGCAGAACAGGCCTTAATTACTTATTTTGTAGACGGCAGCACCGAAAAAGTTCTGCAATTTTTCTCCAACACCTGCAGCAGTTGGATTGGCTGGGGTAAAGAGGAAATTTACCCTACTTATAATGATGTTTTTAATACCTTTATCCGCCGCGTTGACGATATTCCGCAAAATATTATCGAAGACATGCACTCGCAGGTATTGTTTGAGAGCCAAGACTTCTGCATTGTTTTTGTCGCATGCAGCATAAAGTCCCAACCGCAAACCGGCCTTTTACTTAATGAAACAGCACGTTTTACTTTTGTTATCCGCAAAGAAAATGACGGGTTAAAAATAGTACATCTTCATTTCTCAGCGGCATGGAACGAACTTAACCCTGGCGAAGTATACCCGGTTGCAAAAGGCAGCATCGAGTTTTATAAAAACGAACTGCAAATGGAAAAACCTGGTACGCCCTCATTCGTTGCAGCCAACACACCCAACGGTTTAAAATGCTGCCTGGCGCAAAAAAATTATCCGGCAGTGTACATTAATAAAGCTTTGTACAAACTGGCCGGTTATAAAAGTATGACAGAAATGCTGATTGCTACCGGAGGCGATATTAAAAATATGATTTATGTAGCCGACCTGCCAAAAGTAAAACGCATTATGTCTGCGCACTGCGGCGAAGTGCCATACACCATTAACTACCGCCTGCTGCGTAAGGACGGCACCGCCATTTGGGTATTAGAGCGCGGGCAGTTTACAGCAACCGACGGCCCTGATGATTATTTTATCTGCTCCATAGCGCCGCTTTTGCCGGACCAGAACGAATTTAACTATGGCACGCTGCTTGATTACAGCGAAATAGAAAATGCCCAGATACCCATGGACCTGTACTTTAAAACGGCGCTTAAAATTATTGAGCAGCATGACGAAAAAACTGCCGCAGTTAAACTTTTAAAACTTTGCTGCAGCATGGCACAAATTTCCGGCGCCTTTATTAAAGATATCAGCCGCAGCGGCGAATATATGCCGATAGTGGCAAAATATTTTAACGGCAGCGACGGTTTTGTAAATATTTTAAAATGTACGCCGGAAGACATTGCCAGGCGCTTTAACAGCCACGGTTTAAACCAGTGCGGCAACACCGGCATTTTGCCAAAAGTATATAAAGATAAATTAGACGAGCTTGGTGTTAAGGCTTATTTAAGCAAAACCATTATGTGCGGCGGCAAAGCAGAATACGTACTCACCTTTGTATCCCTTGGCATGCCGCACAGCTGGACGGAAAGCGAAAAAGACCTGATTACACAAACGGCACGCCTCCTGTCATTGCTGTTCAAAACAAATAGCCAAGATACAGATTAATATATCCCATATACGCAAAAATCCCACGGAAAATTCCGTGGGATTTTTATTGTACGGTTTAACTTATTAACTTTTAAAGTTTTAACAGCTATTAAAATGCCGGTACAACAGCGCCTTTGTAGGTTTCTTCAATGAACTTTTTAACTTCGGGGCTGGTAAGGGCTTTAGCCAGTTTTTGCAGTTCGGGGCGGTTTTCATCGCCTTTGCGGATTGCAACTACGTTAGCGTACGGAGATTCTTTAGGTTCGGTAAAGAGGGAATCTTTAACCGGGTTCAGTTTTGCTTCCATTGCAAAGTTGGAGTTGATTACGGAATAATCAACATCGTTCATGGAACGCGGCAGGAGAGCTGCTTCGATTTCCACGATTTCAACATTTTTCGGGTTGTCAACAATGTCGCCCGGGGTAGCGGTAATGGTTACGCCATCTTTAAGTTTCAAAATGCCTGCGCTCTGCAGAAGCATTAATGCACGGCCGCCGTTGGTCGGGTCGTTAGGAATAGCAACTTTTGCGCCCTGCGGCAGTTCGTCAAGAGATTTGTATTTTGTGGAATAAATGCCCATCGGTTCGATATGAACTTTGGTTAAAGTTACCAGCGGCATGTTGCGTTCTTTGGCAAATTCTTCAAGATACGGAATGTGCTGGAAGAAGTTAGCGTCAATTTCCTTATCGTTTAAGGAAAGGTTCGGTTTTACATAATCGCTGAATTCGATAATTTGCAGGTCAACGCCTTCTTTGGCAAGCTGCGGTTTAACAAAGTTCAAAAGTTCTGCATGGGGCACCGGGGTTGCGCCAACCTTTAAAACGGTTTTGCCGTCTTCGGATTTGGTTTCGCTGCCGCCGCAGCCGGCAATTAAAAGAGCCAGCACCAAAACGGAGCAAAGGACTAACAGGATTTTTTTCATCTTTACATCTCTCCTTTTAAATTTCACACACTACTTACTGGCAATAACGAAAGCAATAAAAAAGCTCTTTCCGAGGAAAGAGCATATACTTTACTTTCCTCTCATCTATCAGGAGTTAGCACCATGGCACAGCCTGGTTGCCGGGTTTCATTGGGCCTGTCCCTCAACCGCTCTCGATAAGAGTGTGTTTGTTAAGATGAAATTATAATACAGCAATCGCAAGATATTGTCAACAAAATTTTACAATTTTTACAGCTTTGTTTACGCTTTATGGCGCGCACAGCAAATTTTACTGTAAATTGTAAATAAATTAACATTTTATTGGCGCGCTTAATTTACGCAAAACAAAAACCGGCCGAAGCCGGTTTACTGTTTAATATGCTGTTATTCCTTGCTGTATTTGGCAATGCCAACTTTGTAAAAATCGTTGCCTTCGGCATCTATGCACACAATAGCAGGAAAATCCTCCACTTCGTAACGGCGGATGGCTTCCGGCCCCAAATCTTCATAGGCAATCATTTCTTCGCCTTTAATAGACTGGGATATTACCGCCGCTGCACCGCCAACGGCTACAAAATACACTGCGCCGTATTTAACGCAGGCTTCAACAACTTCTTTGCCGCGCAGGCCTTTGCCAATCATGCCGCGCATACCTTCGGCAATCAGCGCCGGTGTATATTTATCCATGCGCCCGCTGGTGGTCGGCCCGGCACTGCCAACAATTTCGCCCGGTTTGGTGGGTGAAGGGCCAACGTAATAAACAACATGCCCCTTAATATCAAACGGCAGCGGCCTGCCTTCGGCCATTGCTTCCGTCATGCGTTTGTGCGCAGCATCGCGCGCGGTGTAAACAGGGCCGGTTATGCGCACAACGTCACCGGCGTGCAGGTCTTTTATGGTTTCTGCCGTTAAGGGCGTGGTAATGTGTTTAATTTTTGCGTCCGTCATTTCTGCGCCCCCTTACAATACGGCATACGCGCGGCGTGCAGCGTGGCAGTTAAGGTTTACGGCCACCGGCAGCGCGCCGATATGCGTCGGTGCGTACTCGATATTTACGGCAGCGGCAGTGGTTGTGCCGCCAAGCCCCGCAGGGCCGATGCCGGTTTTATTAATGCGCTCTAAAAGTTCTTCTTCAAGCTTTGCATAGCGTTCATCGCTGTTGTGCTCACCGATGGGGCGCGTCAGCGAATATTTTGCCAGAAGCGCGCATTTTTCCATATTGCCGCCGATACCGATGCCAACCGTTACCGGCGGGCAGGGGTTCGGGCCTGCTTTGCGCACGGTATCAAGCACAAAATCAATTACGCCCTGCACTCCGTCGGCGGGCTTTAACATTTTCATGGCACCCATGTTTTCGCTGCCGCAGCCTTTGGGGGCAACGGTAATTTTCACTTTATCGCCCGGCACAAGGCGGGTATGAATAATGGCAGGCGTGTTATCCTGCGTGTTTTTGCGTTCAAACAGCGGGTCATCAACGGAAGATTTACGCAGATAGCCCTTGGTATAGCCTTCCGCCACACCGGCATTAACGGCTTCTTCCAATGCGCCGCCGGTAAAATGCACTTCCTGCCCAATTTCCATAAACACCACGGCAAGCCCGGTATCCTGGCACAGAGGCACAGCTTTACGCGCGGCAAGTTCCGCATTTTCAATAATGGTTTCCAAAACCTCCCTGCCTAACGGCGATTCTTCCGTATCGCGGGAGGCTTTAAATTTTTCCAGCAAATCCTGTGGCAGATAGTAGCAGGCGTCGCAGCACAGTTTGGCAACGGCTGCCGTAATTTCTTTAACGTTTAATTCGCGCATGGCCGCTCCTTATCTGCCAATGCGTTTTAAAGCATTGGCGCGTACAACTTCAGGGTCAACTTTTACGCGGGCTACGCCGGTTTCCATAGCGGCTTTGGCAACCGCTGCGGCAACGGCAGGCGCAACGCGCGGGTCGAAAGCGTCCGGCACAACGTAATCGGCGCGCAGGTCTTTTTCATCAATTAAATTAGCAATGGCGTAAACCGCCGCAACCTTCATTTCTTCGTTAATCGCCTTTGCACGCACGTCAATGGCGCCGCGGAACACGCCCGGGAATACCGTTACATTGTTAACCTGGTTGGGGCTGTCGCTGCGTCCGGTACCGGCAACTGCCGCACCCGCTGCAATGGCGGCTTCGTAGCTTGTTTCCGGCACGGGGTTGGCAAGCCCAAAAACAATGGCTTTATCTGCCATGCTGCCGATAATTTCTTTGGTAAACAGGTTCGGGCCGGATACGCCTACTAAAATATCCGCGCCTTTGGCAACCTCTGCCAGCGTGCCCTTTTCCATGTTCGGGTTAGTAACCTCCGAAAGGTAACGCTGAATTTTATCCAGTTTGGCATCAATGCCTTTATACAAAGCGCCCACACGTTCCACCATAATTACATTCGGAAAGCCCATGCTTACAAACAGCCTGCCGATGGCAGAACCGGCAGCGCCGCAGCCGTTTACAACAACTTTAACGTCTTTAATATCTTTTTTTACATAACGCAAAGCGCCCATAACGGCAGAAAGGCACGCAATGGCAGTGCCGTGCTGGTCATCGTGGAATACCGGAATGTCGCAGATTTCGCGCAGGCGGTCTTCAATTTCATAGCATTTCGGCGAAGAAAAATCTTCAAGGTTAATGCCTGCAAAAGTCGGCTGCAAACGGCGTACCGTTTCAATAATTTCTTCCGGGTCTTTGGTGTCAATGCAGATAGGAATGGCGTCAACGTCGCCAAAGGTTTTAAACAGCACGGCCTTGCCTTCCATAACAGGCATTGCCGCTTCCGGTCCTATATCGCCAAGCCCCAGCACGCGCGTACCGTCGCTTACAATGGCAACAGTATTGCCGCGGCAGGTATATTCAAACGAAAGCTCTTTATTTTCCTTAATGGCTTTGCAGGGTTCGGCAACGCCCGGCGTATAAGCCAGCGCCAAATCCTCGCGGTTATTAAGCGGCACCTTGCTTGCTACGGCAAGCATGCCATTATGTTCAGCATGAAACTTCAACGCATCTTCTACAAAAGACATAACAAATTACTCCCCTCTGTTTTTATTTAGTGTATACTATATATTTATATTATACACTTTGTTTTTAAAAGAGCAAGCATTTAATTTACGGCTTTTCAAGGCGTATTATTTCTGCGGACGGTTTTTCACCTTCGTTAAGCGTCAGCACGCCAAAGGTAGGCCCGTCCATGCTGCGCGGGCGCGAAGGGCTGCCGGGGTTAACCAAAAGCACATCGCCGTACCATTTTACAAGCGGCACATGCGTATGGCCGAAAACAACAATGTCCGCCTCCAGGCGGTGCGCCCACCACACCAGTTCCTGCGGGCTGCCGCCGTGCAGATAACGGTGCCCGTGAGCCAGCCAGATGTTAAAGCCCTGCAAATATAAAAATTCGTCTACGTTAAAATCCGTTTCGCCCGCGTCACAGTTGCCGCACACAGCCGTTACTTCAAGCCCGGTCTGGCTTTTAAGGTACAGGCTGTCGCGCGCGTAATCGCCGGTATGCAGCCACTGTTCAACCGGCGGAGCGGCAGCAATAACGCGGCGCAGGTTCTGCATGCTTCCATGGGTATCTCCGGTTAAACCTATTTTCATTTTATTTTCTTCCAGTTGGCAATCAGTTTTTTAACGGCTTTGCCGCGGTGGCTGATTTTATTTTTTTCTTCCGGCGTTGCTTCGCCAAGGCCCATGTGCAGCTCGGTAGACCAAAAGAGCGGGTCATATCCGAATCCGTTATTGCCCAAAGGCTCGTGCAGCAGCATGCCTTCGCAGATACCGTCCGTTTCCACAAGCACCTTGCCTGCGGCATCGGCCACGCACAAAGCGCAGCGGAAACGGCAGGTGCGTTTTACCTGCAATTTCATGTTTGCCAAAAGTAAATCGTTGTTTTCCTTGTCGGTTGCCTTTTCGCCGGCGTAACGCGCGCTGCGCACGCCCGGTTCGCCGTCCAGCGCCTGCACTTCAAGCCCGCTGTCATCGGCAATGCAGGTCATGCCGGTTGCCTTGGCATAGTACGTTGCTTTTAAACGCGCATTGGCGGCAAAAGTACGCCCGTTTTCTTCCGGCGCTTCAATGCCGGGCCATTCGGCAAGGTAATGCAGTTCAACCTCCATATCTTTTAACATTTCCTTAAATTCTTCCAGTTTGCCCGGATTGCTTGTAGCTATTACAATTTCTTTCACTTTATAAACTCCAATCTTCCGTTAAATTGTTTCCACAACGCCCGTATCGGGGTGCTGCAGTAAAATATATTTATATTCACAGCTTTGCTTGACGCGCAGTGCGTCATCATAAGCCGCTTTTTTACAGTTTTCACAGGTATCGCGCAAAAGGCATACCACATAAGCGCTCTGGTCGCCGTAACGGGTGCCGCGCGCATTAGTGGCAACAGTTATATAACCGCTGCAGTTTTTGCAGTAGTGCGCAGTTTCCAGCTGCTCCTCGCGGATGCCTTCCTCGTCATAATAAATTCCCTTGCGCCGCTGCCATTTGCCGCCGCATTTATCAAGCAGCATTCTGCCAACTTCCCTGCGCGTACGCCAGATGTTGCCCACCTGCTCAATAAGCTGCTCCACGCGCGTCATACAGCGCGGGTCGGGCCTGCGCAGGGCGCTGATGTCAGGCTCAATAACCTTGCTGTAATCCATTTCCGCCATGGCAAGAATTATGCCGGTGTTAACATAAGGCAGCGCCGCTTCGATAGAATAGCCGCCTTCCAAAACGGCAATATCCGCCTTTAGCTTATCTGCCAGTGCCGCATAACCGTGCGCCGTAACGCTCATGGAAGCAAGCGGGTCACTGAAATGGTTATCCTGCCCCGCAGAATTAATGATGAGTTCCGGTTCAAAATCGTCCAGTATCGGTTTTATCAGCCCGTCAAACAGGCGGTGTATTTCCTTATCGCCACTGCCGGGTAAAAGCGGCAGGTTGATGTTATAGCCCCACGCAGCCGGGCTGCCTGCTTCATCCGGGAAGCCCGTGCCCGGGTACAGCGTGCGCCCGTCCTGATGGAACGAAATATAAAGCACGTTGGGGTCGTGGTAAAAAATATCCTGACTGCCGTCGCCGTGGTGCACGTCCGTATCGACAACAGCAATTTTTTTAATGCCGTAGCGGCTCCGCAAATATTCCACCATTACAGCTTCAATATTAATGGTGCAAAAACCGCGGATGCCATGTACAATACGCATGGCGTGGTGTCCCGGCGGGCGTACAAGCGCAAACGCACGCTTAACTTCGCCGCTCATTACAGCGTCGGCCGCCGTCATGCACCCTCCGGCGGAGGCAAGATGTGCAGGCGTAATCAGTTTGGCTATTGAAGGCACGCCGACATGGGCGCGCTGCAAATCGTTAATTTCTGCCATGCGCAGGCGGTATTCACGTATTTCCGGGAGGTCAAACAGCCCTTCTTCCGTCAGCTGGTCACGCGTATATAACAGCCTTTCCTGGCGCTCCGGGTGCCCGGGGCTGATCATCCAGTCAAAAGCCGGGAAAAATATCAGTCCTAAATTTGCCTGTTTCAAAATGCCACCTCCCTGCCGGTAATTTTATACAAAATGCCGGGTTTAAGCTGCATGCGCAGGTAAATAATTTCGCCGGTATCATAATAGCCGTGCACCGTGCGGAAATATTCGCGGCTGATAACTTCGGTTTCGCTGCTCTCCATCTGCCAGCCGCCTGCTTTGTCGTGCAGCCAGGCGCTTAAAATTTCTTCTGCCGCTTGCATATTAAAGCGTTTGGGCAGGCGTTCGCGTTTGCCGCTTTCCGGAATTAAATAATAGCCTTCGGTTGTATCGGCGCGCAGGCTTGCCGCCACTGTCGGCCTTGCCAGTGCCGCACCGATGGCGTTTGCCACCATACCGCCGGGCGGAATTACAACCGGCAGCCCCATACGCCTGCCAAGAGCGTGAATAAGCCCCGGCGCACCGCCGCCGATGCCTACAAGCTGCTGCGGCACAAAATCGCTGCCGCTTAAAACATCGCTTACCGTATAAACAGGCTGAATGCTCCATTCGTGCAGCATATCTTTAATGGCGTTTTCAATAACATCCAGTGCCGCGTCCAAAACAGCCTGCGCCGCCATCTCCGGCGATTCGCCTTCGTGGCACAATGCGCCCAAAGCCTTAAAGGAAGCACCGGCATCGCCGAACGAAGCAAGCCCCAGCACAATCAGCGCATCTGCCAAAGTTGCCGCTGCGCCGCCTAACGCTGCCGCACGCCCGGCACGCTCCGGCCCAACCTTAAATCCCTTCGGCAGTTTGGTTATGGCGCTGTCGCCGCCAATGCCCACGCTGCGCATATGGAAAGAACGCACCGCGGTCGGGTATTTACCAATCATTGCGCCTTTTTTCGCCAAAAGCGGCTCGCCGTTATCCCAAAAGGCAATATCGGTTGTGGTACCGCCAACATCAAGCGAAATACACTTGCCCTCAGGCGCCGCGCCGAGCGCTTCAATGCCCAGCACGCTTGCCGCCGGGCCTGTAAATACCGCTTCAACAGGCTGTTTAAGTGCCGCCTCCAAAGGCAGCGTGCCGCCGTCGGCCTTTAAAATCTGCACTGGCGCGGTAATATTGCGCTCCTTCAGCGCCCATTCCACATGCTTGCCGAAGGCTTCAAAAGTTTTATCTACCGCCGCCGCAAAATATGCGCTGTTAGTGCGGCGTATAAAATTCAGCTCGCCGCTGAGTTCCGAACCCAAAAATACTTTTTTATACCCGCTCTTTTTTAATTCGTGCGCCAGCACATATTCGTTTTCGGGGTTGCGCACAGCAAATTTGCCGCTTACCGCCGCTGCCTGCACGCCGGAAGGTTTATCCAAAAGCCCGTAGTGTTTGTTAAACTCGGTACGCGTCGCAATTTTGCCGCGGTGGTCAACATAGCCGCTTACCAGATACGGCTCTACCGGAAAGCACCCCTTTACGTTCATGCCTGGGCCGGTCATTACTGCCAGAAACACAGGCTGCGTTTTGCCTTCCGTAAGCGCATTGGTAACAATGGTGCTGCTTATAACCACACGCTCAATCTTTGCCGCGTCCGCGCCGTCCATAACGGCATCCAGCGCCGCCAGTATGCCGCGCAGCACCTCTCCGTGCGTTGTAGGGCGCTTGGCCTGTGCATACACCGCACCGTTATCTACCAAAACGGCATCCGTAAAAGTGCCGCCAACATCTATACCTAAAAGCATAATCTCACCTCTTTCCGTAAGACTTAACAGGTAATAATTCAATATGCAGGCAAAAAATACCTGCATTTTGTTTTTTATTTTTGAGCATAGGGTTGTAGTTTTTATCTACGTTTTGTCTTTAATTGTACTTTATTATTTCTAATTTACTTTTTATATCATATTTATCATTTACAATTTGTCTTTGATTAAAGGTTTATCATTCTAATTTACTTTATGACTCATGTTCATTCTTTGTAACCAAAGAACGAACCAAGAAAGTTTTGCGGCTGCGGCTTTTTTACGCAATAATTTAGTATAAAAACGGCAAAAATTGCGGAACTCGCTTCGCTCAAACAACCTTATTTTTACCGTTTTTCTTATTAAATATTGCTAAAAATCGAATGCCGCATTTCACTGTGTCGTACTTTTATTTTATTGATTATACATAGCCGCACAAATATTAACTACGCACCATAATGCAAATTGTTCACTAAAAACGAACATAACATATAGCTAAAGCATCAAAAAAATTCACCTTTGCTGTCTTGACAAGAGAGTAAAGCTATGCTAACATACAAGCAATAAGATTTACTATTTAGTTTCTTCCCGTATTTGGAAAGGAAAATTACAATGACTGCCTCTAACGACAGTGACCCTCACCGAAAGAACGGTGCCGACAATTTAAAAATACGTTTTTTAAGGCATAACCTGCGTCCGTAAGGACTGCGGGCTATGCCTTTTTGTCTGTATAAGGCGCGCAAGCGTGCAAAATAAAATTAAATTTATGAAAGGAGTGATGAATCCTTTATGGATTATCACAGTAAAAACACCCACGCACAAAATTTAGAACAAGTTTACCACACCTTGCAAGGTTCTGCTGAAGGGCTTAGCGATGTGCAGGCAGCAGAACGCCTGAAACAGTACGGTTACAACGAGCTTAAAGCCAAGCCGCCAAAAGCTATTACGGCGATGCTTAAAGAACAAATTACCGACCCGATGGTATTGATTCTTGTCGCCGCCGCAGGATTATCATTTTTACTTGGCGAAACGATTGAAGCGGCAGTAATTTTTACTATCGTTATAGTTAATGCTTTTATTGGTATTGTACAGGAGAAAAAGGCACAATCCGCACTTGAAGCGCTGCGCGGCATATCAGCACCCACAGCGCGCGTACTGCGCGATGGCGAAGAAAGCGTTATACCGGCAAAAGAAGTCGTACCCGGTGACATTGTGTTTTTAAGAGACGGCGATATGGTTCCCGCCGACCTGCGCCTGATTGACAGCGTTAATTTGCAAATACAGGAAGCTTCTTTGACCGGCGAATCCGTAGCCTCCACGAAAGACGCTGCCGCCATACTTAAAGAAGAGTGCCCTCTTGGCGACCGTGTTAATATGGCTTATGCTTCTGGCATTGTAACCTATGGGCGAGCCACTGGTATTGCTGCTGCTACCGGTATGCACACCGAAGTCGGCAGCATTGCCGCATTACTGGACGGACAAGACGAATTTGACACACCGCTGAAACGCAAACTGAATGCCGCCGGTAAAGCATTAACCATAGCGGGCCTTATCGTTTGCGTGCTCATCTTCGCACTTGGCGCATTTTATGACAGACCGCTGGTACCGCAGTTTTTAATTGCCGTTTCGCTTGCTATTTCCATTATCCCGGAAGGCTTGCCCGCAACTGCAACCATCGTAATGGCACTGGGCGTACAACGTATGGCTAAAAAGAACGCACTGGTACGCAAACTCCCCTCCGTTGAAACGCTCGGCAGCGCAACCGTAATCTGTACGGATAAAACCGGCACATTAACGCTGAACAAAATGACAGTAACGCAGCTTGCCATGAACGGCGATTTTAACAAACAAACAGCCGTAGAAGCTGATGCCGCAGCTATGAAGCACCCCGAAGTTTACCGCGAACTTATTTTTGCAGCCGCACTTTGTAATGACGCCAGCTTCGACCCTGACCGCAAAGGTGAAATTATCGGCGACCCAACGGAAGGTGCGTTAATTTACCTGGCTCAAAAATTTGGCGTTAACCATGATGATTTAGAGAATAAATACCCTCGCTTATTTGAACAACCGTTTGACTCCGCACGCAAACGCATGACAACGGTACATAACATCAATGGGCAGCTTACCGCTTATACCAAAGGCGCTGTAGATGAAATGCTTCCGCTGTGCACGCATATTTTAACGGCACAGGGTGTACGCACAATTACAAATAAAGACAAGGAAGCTATACTTGCGCTTGCCACTAAAATGTCGCAGCAGGCTTTGCGTGTGCTTGGTTTTGCCAGTAAAACGCTTACTGCCGTACCGCAAAACAGCAATGAAAATCTTGAACACACTTTAACCTTTACCGGCATTGCCGGTATGATAGACCCGCCGCGTAAAGAAGTTGCCGCCGCCGTACGTACCTGCCGCGAAGCCGGTATCCGCACAATAATGATTACAGGTGACCACGAAATAACGGCGTCTGCCATTGCCCAAGAACTCGGCATCTGTCACAGTGGCAATGAAATTATCAGCGGTAGCAGGCTTAATGCCATGACCGATGCTGAACTTGACCTTGCAGTAAAAAAAGCTGCTGTTTTTGCGCGCGTATCCCCTGCCGATAAACTGCGCATTATTCAAGCGTTAAAACGCAACGGCGAAATTACCGCCATGACCGGTGACGGCGTTAACGACTCCCCGGCTTTAAAAGCTGCCGACATTGGCGTTGCCATGGGCATTACCGGTACTGACGTTGCTAAAACTTCTTCGGATATGATACTTTTAGACGACAGCTTTACCACTATTGCTTATGCAATTAAAGAAGGCCGCCGCGTATACCGCAACCTACAAAAAGTAATTCAGTTTTTACTGGCAGGCAACATTGCCGAAATTACAACGCTGTTCATTGCCACTCTTTTTAACTGGAACGCTCCGCTTTTAGCAGTACACATTTTATGGGTTAACCTTGCCACAGCCACGCTGCCTGCGCTTGCATTAGGCGTAGACCCGGCAAGCAAAAATATAATGAAGCATAAACCTGTAAAAAGCGGCACGCTGTTTGAAAAAGACTTGCTGACCCGCGTGGCTGTACAAGGTATTTTTGTGGCTATCCTTACATTAACGGCTTACCATATCGGCAGCAGCACGTTAAGCCACGCCGTCGGTCAAACCATGGCGTTTTGCGTACTTGCGTTTTCGCAGTTATTGCGTGCTTTAAACCAACGCTCTAACACTGAATATATCTGGGTACGTGCCGAAGGGCATAACCCTTGGCTGTGGCTGAGCTTTACTGCCAGCGTTGCATTGATGGCTGCCATTTTACTAATACCTGTCTTGCAGCAAGCGTTTAAACTTACCGCTTTAAGCTGCAATATGTGGTTTGTTGTTTTTGCGCTCTCCCTGCTTTCGATAGTACAGATTGAAGTTTGTAAACTTATCGCCAAGATTTTAAAACGTGCAGTTTAATACTAATTTAATCTGTATGTGTTATTATAAAAATAAAAACAAGGCGCAGCCGGAAAGGAGGAAGGATGATGGCTTACCTGGCAGAACTTGATACACGCCTTTTGCTTTACATACAGGATGCTTTGCGTTATGAACCGCTGCACAGCTTCTGGCGCGGTATCAGCTTTTTGGGCGATTTGGGCTGGTTTTGGATTTTTACCGGCATTCTTCTTGCCCTTAATTCCAAAACGCGCACCGCAGGCATAACCGCCATTGCCGCGCTTGTATTAAGCACGTTTATCAGCAATGTTATTTTAAAAAATGCCGTTATGCGCCCGCGCCCGTTTGAGGTGCTGCCGCAGATTATTCCGCTCATTACGCACGCTTCGGGCTACTCCTTTCCTTCCGGGCACACCACCGCCGCCTTTGCCTGCGCCTTTGTGTATTACAAACTGCTGCCCAAATTTTTCGGCCTGCCCATTATGCTGCTGGCTGTAATGGTTGCCTTTTCGCGCCTGTACCTTGGCGTGCATTACCCGCTTGATGTTTTGGGCGGCATTGTTACGGCCTGGTTTGGCAGTATGCTGGCAATTAAATCGCTGCACCGCTTCAAACAAAATTAAAATGCCGCTCCGGCGGCTTTTTTTATTTTGGCTTCCTCTATCAAAAATATTGTATACAATTTTGTTTTTTATTATTTTTTTGATATAATACAAATTTGTTATAATATATTTTTTACATATTTAGGAGGCTTTATAATGAAGTTATCAACAAGAATTATGGCAGCACTGGTGCTTGGCGTTGTTGCCGGGCTGCTGCTTGGCGCAGACGGGGCCGAATTTGCCAAAACGTGGATTGCCCCCTTCGGCGCTATTTTTATGAACATGATTAAAATGACAATCGTGCCGATGGTTTTTGCTTCGCTCGTTATGGGCATGTGCAGCCTGGGCGATATTAAAAAAATCCGCCGCATCGGTATGAAAACCGTTATTTACTACCTTGTAACAACGGCGTTTGCCATTGTGCTGGGCCTTATTTTAGGCAGTGTAATTGAACCGGGCGCAGGCATGAACCTGCCCGCCGAAGGGCTTGTTGCATCCGCCAAAGACGCACCGCCCTTAATGCAGGTTATTGTTAATATTTTCCCCACTAACCCGATAGAATCCATGCTGAAGGCAGATATGCTGCAAATCATCGTTTTTGCACTGTTCCTCGGCCTTGGCATTTCCATGGTTGGCGAACCTGCCGATACTTTTAAAAACACCATTAACGGCCTTGCCGAAGTATCCTACAAAATTGTAGGCATTATTATGGACTTTGCCCCCATTGGCGTATTCGGCCTGATTACCCCGGTAGTTGCTTCCAACGGCCCGGCTGTGCTGCTGCCGCTGTTAAAGGTTATCGTTGCCGTTTACCTTGGCTGCTTTTTACACGCTGTACTTGTATACGGCGGCATGCTGAAAACTATCGGCCAGTTCAGCCCGCTTAAATTTTTTAAAGGCCTTGCACCGGCGCAGCTTCTTGCTTTTACCAGCTGCTCATCCAACGGCACTTTACCGGTAAACCTTGCCTGCGTGCAGAAAATGGGCGTTTCCAAAGAAGTTTCCAGCTTTGTGCTGCCGCTCGGCGCAACCATTAATATGGACGGCACCGCAGTTTACCAGGGCGTATGCGCTTTGTTTGTTGCCCAGCTTTACGGCGTAGACCTTAACTCCGCCCAGATGCTTACCATCGTGCTTACCGGCACGCTGGCATCTATCGGCACCGCAGGCGTACCTGGTGCAGGTTTTATCATGCTTACCATGATTTTAACCGCCGTTGGCCTGCCGCTTGAAGGCTCTGCCCTTATCGCCGGTATCGACCGTATCCTTGATATGCCGCGTACCTGCGTTAACATCACCGGCGACGCCGTAGTTTCCTTCCTTGTAGACAAAGGCGAAAAAGATATTGAAGCACGCACCGGCGTTAAATTGGTACATTAATACAGCAAGCTAAAAATTCAGGCATGGATTTTGCGTCCATGCCTTTTTGTTTGCAGGCAAAATTTTCATCCGCAGCGGCGGCAGGCTTTTTGCTGCGCACGGCGAAGTATTACAGCAGCAATAATTTTTACGATTGTGAGGTGTAATTATGAAACAGGGTTATTTTAATACGGCCGACAGTGCCCATTTGTATTACGAAGTGCGCGGCACCGGACGCCCGCTGGTGTTAATTCACGGCTGGCAGTGCTCGCACGTCTTCTGGCAGCGCAACGTGGATGAACTTGCCAGGGATTTTACCGTTGTTACGCTTGACCTGCGCGGGCACGGCAACTCCTCAAAAGGGCTGCACGGCATTACCATTAAACAGTTTGCCTGTGATGTTTATGACTTAATTAACTACCTCGATTTAAAAGACGCCGTTGTTATGGGCTGGTCTATGGGCGGGCCGATTGTGCTTTCGTATTTTGACCAGTTCGGGCAGGAACAGATTAAAGGCCTCGGCCTGATTGACATGACGCCGTTCCCCTTCAGCCCCGAACCGTGGAATACGCAGGGGCTGCACGGCTACAATATGGACGGCTTTAACGTTATTGCCCAGCGCCTTGCTTATGACCGCGAAGCATATTTTGAAACCTTTGCCAACAATATTTTTAAAGACGGCAAACGCCCTGCCGGAACAGACTGGGTAATTGAGGAATTCAGAAAACTGCCGCCATGGATTTCGGCAGCAATTTATTCGGATTACCTTTCCAGCGATTTTACGGGCGTACTGCCCACCATTGACGTGCCCGTAATTGTTATGAACGCCGACGGTCCGGTATTTACCGCAGGCATTAAACAGGGGCAGCACATTGCAGCGCAGCTTCCTTACGGCCAGTTTGAAGCCTTTACGGAAAGCGGGCATATGCTGTTTTATGAAGAAGCAGCCAAATTTAACGCATTAGTGCGCGATTTTGTTACTAAATGCAACGCATAGGAGGTTAGCGGCAGCGCCGCAGATTGATAATGAAATTAGTTTTACAGCGTGTTAAAAAAGGCAGTGTTGCCATTGACGGAAAAATTAAAGGCAGCATTGGCTGCGGCTTTGTTGCACTTGTGGGCTTTGGCCCGAATGATGACAGCAGCGTTTTGGCGCCCATGGCAGATAAAATGCTGAACCTGCGTGTTTTTGAAGATGACGCGGGCAAAATGAATTTAAGTTTGCTGGATGTAGGCGGCAGCGTGCTTTCCATATCGCAGTTTACGCTGTACGCTTCCTGCCGCCACGGCAGGCGCCCCAGTTTCAGCGGCGCGGCAGAACCAGGGCTTGCTTCCCGCCTGTATGATGAATTTAACGCTATTACCGCCGCTAAAGGCGTAAACGTACAAACCGGCGAATTTGGTGCGGAAATGCTGGTAGAAATACACAACGACGGGCCTGTTACCATAATTTTGGACAGCGATACCGATTTGGCAAAAACAAAATAAATACACAGCAAAAAGAGGGTATACCGCAAAGGATATGCCCTCTTTTATTTATGCCTGTATGTATTTTATGTTAAGCGGGCGGCAGCACCAAAAGCAACGTGCCTATAACAAGGCACAGCAGCCCGAATGTGCTTCTGGCCGTTAATTTTTCGCCAAAAAGCGCCCCTGCCCGCCTTAATTTTAAGCTATGTTGTTGCGTGCCGCCGCTGCAAATTCCGGGTTATCGTAAACATTGCCGATAACCGTAAAGCCGTTGCCGTTGGCGCGCAGGTTATCCAGAAACTGCACGGCGTTAATGGTAAAAATGCCGTCGGCAGCTACTCTGAAGCCTTCATGAGTTTCTTCAATAAGTACAACGTCATGCGCGCAGGCGTTGTCTGCCGTCTGCTTTTTGCCAACCGGTACATTAAACCGTACATAATCACCTGCAAACACCGGCATGCCTTCGCTGTCTTCCACGCCGGTGCAAAGCCCCAGCGTTTTTCTTTCAATGCCTACGGTTTCAATAAGATGCCCTTTTATATCAATGCCATCTACTTTTTTACGCATCTCGCAGATAGCAGCGTCGTCCGGAATCATGCACGCTCCGTCCAGCAGCGGCAGGTAAATTCCGTAAACCCAGCTGCCGTTGTCAGTTCTTTTGGCGCGGTAAAAATTATCCATGACAGTTCCCCCATTCACAAACAAATTTAAGTTATCTTTTTACGCTTTTATTGTAACGGCAAAAGCTGAAATTTATATTAAAACAATGTTAAGTTTTGCCTGTCAGGCGCTTTTTAAAATATACCAGCCGCCTTTTTCGCCTGTTACCAGCCATTTGCCGTTACCGCCGTTTAAAAATTTGCCGGCTTCATTCTTTTTTACCAAAAGCAGCTGCCCGCGCCTGCCAAACGAGTTAATGCCTTCAAAGGGCATTACGTTTTTTACCTTCCAGCTGTACGCTTTGGGCGCAAAGTTTGCCAGGTCCTCATCGGGCACCAGCTTAATAATTTTTTTGCCGGAATAGAACACTGCCGATGTGGAATATTTGCCGTACACGCCTATTTCATCAACCGCACGGTAGCTCTGCGCAAGTTCCAGCCCAATTTCCTTATCGGAACGCAGGCTGCTGAACGGCACAGCAACTTCGTTAATAAGCAGCAGGTTAAAGCTAAGCGCCGTTACGGCGATAACGCCTGCGGCCGTAAGCCAGTAAAAAATACCGGCTTGTCATACCAGTAATTGCCGTAAATCTGCGGCGAAATCCAGTCGCCGCTTAAAACCATTTCTTTGGCCGTCAGCGCATAGTTCGATTCCACGGAATCGGTAATCCACAGCTGCCCGTTGCCAAGAAACAAAAGCAGCGCCGCCAGGCCCCAAAATAACCACCATCCATAACGTCTCATAAAAAATCAACTCCCTAACTTCAGCTTGTCTTAATTGTACTTAAAGCCAATTAAACAAAACTGAAACAGGGAGTTAGTTATATGAAACCAATCTTAAATTTCAGCGGTACAACGGCAAACGTACCGTAAAAATACTTCCGTGCGGGCTGCGCGGCTTAACGCTTACCGTTCCGCCGTGGCGCACCACAATTATGCGGGCAATATTAAGCCCAAGCCCAAAACCGCCTGCCGCGCGCGAACGTGCCTTATCGACTCTATAAAAGCGTTCAAAAATTTTCTGTGCGTCGCTTTCGCTGATGCCTATGCCTTCATCCATTACTTTTATAACGGCGTGCATGGAATCGGCGTCAACCGTAACCGTAATTGTGCCGCTTTCCGAATACTTAATGGCATTGTCGATAAAAATTATAAGCAGCTGCTCCATTTTATTCTTATCGCCAAGTATAAACACCTGCGGCGCGTCACCGGCAGCATATTCCAGCCCCAGCCCTTTTTTGGCTGCCAGCGGGCGCATTTTATTGCATACATTAACGGCAACTTCCGTTAAATCTACCTTTGCCCGGGCCAGCGGCGTATTTTCTTCGTCGCCGCGCGCCAAAGTCAGCAGCGCTTCAATAAGCCCCGACATATACTTTGTTTCGTGCTGCATATCGCGCAGAACCTCCTGCGCAAAGCCGCTCAGCTTGCTTTCGTCGTCGTTCTGCAAACTCTCCACGCCAAGGCTAAGCACCGTAAGCGGCGTGCGCAGCTCGTGCGAAGCGTCGGCAGCAAATTCATGCTCGCGCGCAAATAAAGTTTCCAACGGCTTAATGTTTTTGGCTGCCATGTAATAACCGCCGCCTGCCGCCAGCATAATGCACACCGCGCACAGCAAAAACAAAAAGTACATGCCGTCTACGGCCATATCGTAATAATCTTCCAAATTTAAAAAGGTGTACAGGCGCGCCTGAATCTGTCCGTTTTCCCAAAAAGTGCAGCCGCCTGCCAGAAAGAAGTGCAGGGTGCCTTTTTTATCCCTGAAATACAGCAGCTCCGTTTCGTTCTCAGGCTCCGGCCACGATGCACGGATTGCGGTTAATGCCGCTGCGTAAGGGCTGTCCGCCATCTGGTCGATAATGATATTGCCGTCAGCGTCATACATCAGCGACATCATTTCGCCTTTTTTTACAAGCGCCGGGTCTACCGGCAGTTCGCCGCTGCCAATCCATTCGCGCCATTCGTCGTAAATATCGGCAATAAGCATGTCCTTTTCCGTTCTTAAAACGGAAATACAGCCGATAGCCACCGTTACTGCAACGACAAACACCATTATTAAACTGAAAATGCCTGTATAAATAAGGGTCAGGCGTTTTTTTAATTTATCGAACATTATCGTCTGCCTCTGCCAGATAGCCAACGCCGCGGATGGTTTTTATAAGTGTTTCGCCCTTTATTTCCTTAAGTTTGCGCCTTAACGCGCCAATATGCACATCAAGGTTGTTTTCGGTAATATCGCTTTCAATGCCCCAAACGCGTTCCAAAATTACATCACGCGGAATTATTTTGCCTGCGTTGCGCAAAAGCAGTTCTATCAGCTTAAATTCGCGCGGGCGCAGCTGCACTTTGCTGCCGCCGTAGCCGATTGTGTAATCGCCGCTGTTTAAAACAAAGCCCTTGTACTCAACATTTTCTTCCATGTAGCTGCCCTGGCGGCGTACCAGCGCATTTAAACGCGCCAAAAGTTCGGCAACGGCAAAAGGCTTAACCAGATAATCATCCGCACCGGCGTTAAGCCCGTTCACCTTGTCGTCCAAGCTGTCGCGCGCGGTAAGCATTAAAATTTTGCCCTGATAATCTTCGCTGCGCAAAACACTGCACAGTTTTATGCCGCTCATGCCCGGCATCATCCAGTCCAGCACCAAAACATCGTAACCGTCGGCATAACATTCGTCGTATGCCGATTCGCCGTTTGTAACCCATTTTACATTGATGCCGTTTTTGCTTAAAATTGTTTTCAGCATTTTTCCGAGGCGCAAATCATCTTCGGCCAGTAAAATTTTCATTATATATCACCTGCTTTTTATAAGCACTATAACCATATAATCTTAAAATAAACTGAAATAAACCTTAATTTTCCGTTTTTAACGGCATTTACCTTTCTGATAGCACCGTTTTTTATTTTAATATTATTATAACGGCATTAAAGCCCCCGGTAAACACTAAAGCCCCGCCAAAAGGCAGGGCTTAAAATTATTTCAGCAGCGCTTTTACTTCGTCCGCACTGATGGTTATAAACTTTTTAACGGTGTACAGGTTTTCGCGCCCGCGGCATTCCCAGAACATGGCAACGTCAAAATCTGGCAGGCCATTTACGGCTTCTTTAAGGCTTGCGCCATGCATGGGCGTAAGCTCAAATTTGGCAGTCATGGTTTTATTGCCGCCCTTGGGCATTACCAACGCTTCAAAATAATCGTCATCGCGCGGTACATCTTTTAAATTAATTTTACCGCGCACCAACGCTTTGTCATACTGCTCCTGCGGCAGGTAAATGCGCATAAAAGCGTCAAGCACAAGCCCTTCGTCGCCGCCTTCGTTGGTAAACGGCACGTCAACGCTGAAGCAAAGTTTATTGTCAGTTTTATCCGTAAGTTCCGCTTTGGTGCGGTTTTTAACATCAAATACAAATCTGTGTTTGGGCTGCATCATAATAAATACTGCCACAGCCACAACGCCCAGCAGGAAAAGCCCGGCGATAATTTCAATTATAAACAGCATCACAAGCCCTCCTTATTTGGCGTAATTTTTAATAATAACAACAGGGGTTTTCTGGCTGCCGTTGCCGAACGGGTTGTCAATTAAAATTCTGGCAACCTTGTCAGGGTCAACGCCTTCGCTCCAGCCAAGCACGGCGGCACGCTTAAGGTCGTTAACATCGGCAATGGCCGCGCCGTAAGCACCGGTGGCTTTTTTTATGCTTTCGCTTACTTTATGAGGTTCAAACGGTCCGTAAACAATGTGCTTGTCATACGGCGGCATGGTGCCGGTAACGTCGTCAATCAGGCGCGCCTGGTAACCTGCCATCTGGTAGAACACGCCGCGTTTGCCAACGCATTTGGCAGCAAAGCCGCAGATAACGGCAATAATTACTTTCATTGCGCCTTCGGCGTCCAAAAGAGCCTGCATGCTGTACCAGCCGCTGATGCTGCCTTTGGCAGGGAACAAATGGCACAGAGTTTTGGCTAAAAAGCCCGGTTTAAAATCTTCGCAGCGTTTGGCGCCGTCCTGCGTAATGGCAACAACGCTTTCAGCCGCGCAAACAACGTCATGCGGGCCTATTTTGTCTTTGCCGTATTCCAAAATGGCGTCAACTATATTATCGTGGTGCGTCAAAATACGGGTCGGCACCGGTATAATTTCATATTTTGCTTCCATCAGTGTTTCTCCTCTGCCTGCTCTTTTTGGTAAAAAGCATTAATTCTGTCATAAAAATCACCGCTAAGGCGGATAATATGCCCGTTATTATCGGTAAACACATTGCGCGAGCAGCCTTCTGCCAAGAGTGCACCGTCTTTTTTGCGGACGATGTGATAAGTAAAATCCATTTTAGCGCGGCTGAAAGCGGTCATTTCTGCGCAAATTTCAATTTCGTCATCATACAGCGCCGATTCTTTATAATTGGCTTCTACATGAGTAATAGGGAAAATTATGTTGGCGTTCATCAGCTCCCACAGCTCCACGCCGGCAGCGCGCAGCCAGGCCACACGCCCCATCTCAAACCAGCGGAAGTAGTTGCTGTGATGCACAACGCCCATCATATCAGTTTCTACATAACGTACACGGTCACAAATGCTTACCATATAAACGCTCCTTATATTTCAGTTATTTCAAATTCATCTTACAGATATTTTATTATACCACTGTTAAATTTAAGGTGCAATTATACAGTGTATTAAAAAATTTACTTATGCTGAATTAACCGCTTCCTTGCTGCTATATAGAGCAAATCTATACTTTACTTCATTATATGTTTTTCATATATGTTTTTCATCTGCGCTCAGGCAAAATTAAAAACCGGGAGCAATATCTCCCGGTTTTTATGCCACATATTTTATAAGGCAGCAATAGTTTTACGTTTTATTACAGCGCAGCAAAATTTATTTTACAATTACAACCGGCACTTTGGCATAGTGTACAATGTGGTTGCTTACACTGCCAAGCAGCAGTTCTTTAATACCGGAAAGGCCTCTGGAGCCCATAACAATCATATCGGCACCGGATTTTTCGGCTGCGCTCAAAATCATTTCAGGCGGATAGCCAACTTTGTATTCATATTCTGCTTCAACGGAACCGCCGATACGTTCCTTAGCCTGAGCCAAAAGTTTGTCGCCCAAATCATCAAGGCCGGAAACTTCTGTTGCCAGCATCGGGTCGTCCATATCATACATGGCAAGCAAAGCGCCGCTGTCGCTGGGTTTTAAAGCCGTATAAACAAACAGGCTGCATTTCATGCCTTTTGCAAGTTCTGCTGCGTAATCAAGTGCTTTCCATGCGTGTTCACTGCCGTCAATTGCAACAAAAATCTTTTTCATAGTAAATGCCTCCTTTAAAAAGGTACAGCGCTTTTAATCCCCAACAGGACAACTCCTGTTTTCACTTATAATGTAACACTATTTCACAGTTTTGTCAAAAAAATAAAAAGAAAATATTTGTACTTTTAATTTTGCGTAAAGTGTTTTTCAAACGGATTTGCCAGATATAATATTCTGCAATTTTTACCTATAAAAACAAAACAGGCGCGGATAAAATCCACGCCTTAATTTTTTATTGGAGCCACAAACAGGACTCGAACCTGCGACCCTCTCATTACGAATGAGATGCTCTACCAACTGAGCTATTGTGGCTTAACGGCAATATTATAATATAAACACTGCTTGCTTGGCAAGCGGTATTTTAAATTATTCGGCAGCTTTTTCTGCTTCGGCCAGTTTTTTGGGTTTGCGGCCGCGGCGTTTCGGTTCGCCTGCATAGCCGTTCTTTTTAACTACTTTTATAAGTTCGGTAATAAAATGCAGTTCCTGGGCAGAGCAGTCTTTCAAGAGGTCAGCCAGCTCATTCTGGAAGATTTTTTCGCTGCGTTTAATATTATCGCACAAAAGTTCATCCACCGATACATCAAGTACATTAGCCAAATGAATAATGGTCGGTAATCCCAGTTTGGTATTGCCGGTTTCAATGTTGCTGATATGAGGGGTGGACAGACCAATGAGATTGGCGATGTAGCCCTGAGTAACGCCTTTACGTGCACGCGCAGCTTTAATTCTTACCCCAATCGCTTTGTAATTGATATCCATATTCCCAACTCCTTTGTATTTAATTCCGACACGTACCTTCTATCAGGATAAACATGTGGTTTAAATTTAAGTAAAATAGTAATTCTTAAAGCTTATTACATTATACCCTAATATTTACCATTAGGCAATGGTTAAATTAATAAATTTATAAATTTGTTGTAATATTTTATTTTTTAGGTATAGAAAGCAGTATAACAGTAATAATGATGCAGGCCATGCCGATTAAATCTACCGCCGTAAGCGGAGTTTTAAGCCACAGCACAACGGCTATAATTGACGCCAGCGGCTCTGCGCAGCTGATAAGGCTTGCTTTGGTAGAGCCTACAACTTTAAGCCCCACCAAAAACAGCGAATAGCTTAAAACCGTAGCGCCTATAACAAGATAAATAAAGGCAATTACCGCGCCGGTATCCCAGCTGCCGGTAGGTTCAAACGGGTTTACAAAAAAGCACAAAAGTGTGCCCGAAAGAAGCTGCCCCCAGCCAACCACCAGCGTGGTGCTGAATTTTTGCAGAAGGCGCATGGGCTGCACCGTATAAAACGCCAGCGATACGGCCGATATCAGCCCTATTACCAAAGCCTCCGGCGACAGCACAACATTATTGATATCGCCGTGGGTAGATATTAAAAACACGCCCACAAGTGCAAAAATAATGCCTAAAAATTCGCGCCCTTCCGGCAGGCGGCGGCTTTTAAAACTCATCCACAGCATAACAAACACCGGCGAAGTGTATTGCAGCACCGTTGCCGTTGCCGCATTGCACAGCGAAATGGTGTAGTAAAAACCGAACTGCGCGCCCAAAAGCCCCAAAAAGCTGAAGGCAAGCTGGTCTTTGGTATCGCGCGTATCCGCAAAAATGCGGAAAATATTTTCGCCGCGCAAAAGCAGATAACCTAAAAAAATGAACCCTGCCAGCACCTGCCGCACCGCAATAAGCCATGGTGCCGTAACGCTGTGAAACTGGTACAAATACTGTCCGCATACGCCGCCCAGCCCCCAGGCCGCTGCCGACAGCAGAATTAATATGACGCCGCTTTTAAATGACAAGTTTAAAGCTCCCTTAGTGCAATTTTTTTAAAACAACAGCGGTCCATATCAAGCATGTGCTCTGCAATGGCTTTGCCGCGGTTTAACTCGGCCGTAAAGCAAACCATGCTTCGCCCCGTGCCCTGCATTTTTAAAAGCCCTGCACGTTCCAGAAAAATTCTTGCCTGCAAGGCGGTTGCTTCCGCCGGGTCTAAAACCGTAACGCCTTCGCCGAAGCCTTTTTCAATTTCCGCGCGGATAAACGGGTAATGCGTGCAGGATAAAAGCACCGTATCCACACCGGCCTCTTTCAGCGGCGCAGAATACCTCGCAACGGCGTCTTCAATTGCCGCCCCGCTGAACACGCCCTGCTCAATCAGCGGCACAAAATCGGGGCAGCCCTGCGCAAAAACTTCCGCGTCTGCGTCAAGCGCGTTAACGGCAGCCTTGTGCGCGCCGCTTGCCACGGTAAAAGGCGTGGCCATTACGCCGATTTTTTTGTTTTTAGTTACGCCAAGCGCCAGTTCCGCCCCCTTGCTCATGCCGACAACGTCAAACGCATAACCGTTTCTGATGCTTTCCGTTCCCAAAACGGTAATGGTATTACAGGCCACAACCAAAAGTTTAATACCCGCATTGTCAAGATAATCCGTCAGGTCATGCACCATGGCACGAATTTCCTTTTCCGGGCGCTGCCCGTAAGGCGTGCGCGCCGTATCGCCGATATATAAAAAATCCTCGTGCGGCAGCGCCTGCTGCAAAACTTTCAGCACGCTCAGTCCGCCCACGCCGGAATCGATAACGCCTACCGGCAAATTTTTATCCATTATATCTCCCCCAAAGCAAAATAAAATCATAGCTCTATTATAGCCCTTTTGCCTGCAATTTTATACAAAAAATTTTTATAAAAGGCATATTTTATTAAGTCAAAGATATTTTGTAATATTTTTAACAGTTTGTCATGTTTCTTTCATCAAAAATAAATTCAATGCGTTTTGCCATGCGGCAGATAATCTCGAGCGCAAAAACGCGCATTATGCTATAATAAACTCAAACTAACCTTTAAATTAAGAGGATTTTAACATGCAGCAGCAAACCGGTTCCGCCCGCAGCTATGAACTGCTTTTAATAGCCGTTATCGCCGCAAGGGCAACAAGCTTTATTTTCAGCAAAATGATTTTGGAAAGCCTTGCGCCTTTTAACCTTTTGGCAGTGCGTTTTATAATTGCCTTTGTGCTTCTGGCGCTTATTTTTAACAAAGCAGTGCGCAGCCTCGCTGCGCGCGATTTACTTGCGGGCACAGTTATTGGCACAGCCTTTTTTATTACCATGGCGTGTGAGATGATTGCCCTGACTCAGGCGGCATCGTCGCTTGTATCACTCTTAGAAAACTGCGCCATTATTTTTGTGCCGCTGCTTGAAATTCTTTTATATAAAAAGCTGCCCGGCAAACTTACAGTAATCAGCACCGGCATGGCCATGCTTGGCGTTGTGCTTCTGGCACTGGGCCAGGGAGAGTTAAGCGGCGGCTTTACCTGGGGGCTTTTGGCAGGCCTTTGCTATGCGGCGGCAATAATTGTAACGGAGCGTCTTTCACACGGCAGCACCGCCACGCTTGGCATAGGCATAGTGCAGGTTGGCACTATGGGCGTGCTTTCGTTTTTGGCCATGCTGCTTACGGAAACGCCGCAGCTGCCGCAGTCCGGCTCGCAATGGCTGATGCTTGCCATGCTTATAATAGTATGCACCGGCTTTGGCTTTACCCTGCAGCCCATGGCGCAAAGCCATGTCAGCGCCGCCCGCGCGGGATTGTTCTGCGCCGTAAGCCCTGCCATAGCCGCACTTTTAGGCGTAACAGTATTAGGCGAACCCTTCGGCACGCTTGACGTTTTAGGGCTTGTTTTAATACTCGCCAGCATTGTTATGCCTTATGTGAGGAGATAATAAAATGCAAATCATAAAAGTAACCAGCAACAAAAAACAATATTTGCCGCTGCTTTTACTGGCAGATGAAGAAGAAGCAATGATTGACCGCTATCTGGAGCGCGGCACCATGTATGTGCTTGAAGATGGTGACGTTAAGGCTGAATGCCTTGTAACAAATGAAGGCGACGGCATTTTGGAAATAAAAAGCCTTGCCACGCTGCCGCAGTTCCAACACCGCGGCTACGCCAAAGCGCTTGTTAATTTTATAGAAACAAAATACAAGGACCGCTTTAAAATTTTGCAGGCCGGCACCGGCGACAGCCCTGCCACCGTGCCTTTTTACCAAAAGCTTGGCTTTGTACGCTCGCATATTATTAAAAACTTTTTTACCGATAATTACAGCCGCCCCATCTATGACGGCGGCGTACTGCTGACAGATATGGTTTATCTGCGCAAAAAACTATAGGGAATACCCTTTAAAGAACGCAAAAGCTAATCTAAAAAAGCAAGCGCATAACCTCAAAAGCTCCGCAAAAACTGCGGAGCTTTTGTATAAACAAGCCTTTTAAATTTTAATACAAAAAGTACCCAATGGCACAAACCAGAACCGTTAAGGTTATCATCATGGTTTCGCTGATAGCAGAACGGTAATTATTGGGGTCATAGCCCGGCTCCTTATGCAGCTGTTCTGTTTCCATAAACTGCATGGGGTTAGCGGTAAGCATATTAAAGCGGTCATACAAATACGCCCAAACGGAGCTTAACGCCGTGCACATAGCGCAGGCCGCGCCGCTTAAGCCGCTGATTAAGGCAGCAAAGGGTTTACGGTAGAACCAGTCCGTATCCAGCGAAAGCGCTGTGTGCGGCTCCATTCTGCCCAAAAGCAGCATGAAGGGCACTATCGTTACCGTCAGCACCTGCACATACTGCAAAATATGCTCTGCTGTATAAGGATTATAGGCAGGCGCTTCAAACGGCAGCCAAGCATATAAAAGCTGCGGGCATACGCCGTACACAAAGCACAGCGCCGCGCCGATGCCAATGCCGGCATACATATTAAGCGGCAGAGCGTTTTTAATTTCAACATCTGCCTTAGCAGGCTTGATGAAAATAAAGTAGCCCATTTTTAACGTTATCGATAAAAATGTACCTATGCTTGCCAGCTCCAGCAGAGTATAAATTGCGCTTTGCCCCGCTGCTTCCGCTGCGGCAATAGTAATGGTTTTGCTGATAAAGCCGTTGAAGAACGGCACGCCTGATATAGAAAACGCCGCCACGAAAAAGCATACGGCAACAAACGGCAGCTTTTTAAACAAACCGCCCAATTTGTTGATGGAGCGGATGCCCGTTGCGTAAATAAGCGCGCCGGCGCACATAAACAGCAGGGATTTATACAGAATATGCGAAAACGCATGGGCGGAAGCGCCGTTTAACGCCATGCCCGTGCCAATGCCGGTTCCAGCTACCATAAAGCCAACCTGGCTGATGATGTGGTAGCTCAGCAAACGGCGCATATCGTTTTCCATAATCGCATAGCAGGCGCCGTAAAGAGCCATAAACGCGCCAATCCACATTAAGTAATCAACGCCGGCGAAAATACGGATTAAGCAATATACAGCGACCTTAGTAGTAAACGAGCTTAAAAATACACTGCCAGTAAGGCTGCCTTCCGGGTAGGCATCTACCAGCCAGGCATTAAGCGGAGGTATGGCCGCATTTACAGCCACGCCTGCCAGAATGAACCAGAAGGCCAAATCATGCGGGCCTTGCCCCAGTGCCGCAATGCTGAAATCACCGGCATAAACCTTAAAGCTGATGCCAAGCAACAGCAGACTGCCGCCGAAAAAATGCACCAAAAGATAACGGAAGCCTGCTGTACGCGCTTTTTCCGTATGTGCGCCCCAGATTAAAAACAGCGAGCTTACGGCGAGCGCTTCCCAAAAGAAAATCAAGGTAATCCAGTCGCCCGCCAGCGTAACGCCGATGGCGCACCCGGCATAGCTCATGCTGCACAGTGCTTCCATACGGCTTTTGTTATGCAGCGAATATACAGCGCCGATAAAAGCCATAATACTAAAAATCAGCGTAAAAATCAGGCTTAATTTATCAGCGTGCAGATAGTTAATCACAATATTATCCACCACCGGCAGCATCAAATCCGTACCGGCGGGCAGGTTAAAAGCTGCATATACAGAGGCTGCCGTGCCGGCAAGCATAACCGCAGCCCTTAAAGCATACGGCGCCGCCAGCGCGATAAAGGCCGTCAAAATCAATATCAAACCGGGATGAAGCACCTCAGTCATTCTGCCCACCCCTTTCATAATAATCCTCGTCACGCTGCAAAAGCGGCTTCATTATCATTTTAGCTGCGACAATCAGCAGCAGGCACCCGGCAAAGCCAAACAAAATATTATAGCCAAACGGCAGTGGATACCACGCCGGTACATGCAAATGAACGCCCATTGCTTCAGCAGCGGCAGAGATTACAAGCACTGCGCCAAGCAGCAGATAAACTGTTTTCTTACTCATCAGCGCCAACTCCCTTCGGTAAACCCGCTGCATACGCTCTGCCCAACCATGTCGGCCAGTTCATAAAAATTAGGATAGCAGTTGGGATAGATGCCCATTAAAATTACAAGCACTGTCGTTATGCAAAGCGGCACAATCATCAAAAGGCTTGCAGGGCCGTAATTTATCGTGCCGTCCGGCTTTTTAAGATACGCCATCTGGCACAGCGGCAAGAGATAACCGACAGCCAAAAGCCCGCAGCCAACCCAAACTGCAACAAAAAACTGCTGGTTAACCTGCAATGCGCCCATAGCAAGGTTCCATTTACTTATAAAGCCAACCAAAAACGGCATACCCGCTATACCAAGCGAGGCAATTGTGTAGCAGGCCATTGTTGCAGGCATTTCCTTGCCGATGCCGTTCATCTTGCTGATAAACTCGCGCCCGGTTTTAGAAATAATATAGCCTGCGCACATAAACAAAGTAATTTTCATCAGCGCATGGGCAACAAGGTGCAGGTACGCGCCCTTAATGCTTAACGGCGACAGCAGCGCCGCGCCAAGCACTATGTACGAAAGCTGCCCGATAGTCGAAAATGCCAGGCGGCGTTTTAAATGGTCCTGCTTAAGCGCCATCAGCGATGAAATAATCATAGTCGCAACGGCAAACCACGCCAGCACCTCGGCAGTGCCCATTTTTGCCAAAAGCTCCGGCCCGAAAATAAAGCCGATAACGCGCAGCACGCAGAACACACCTGTTTTTACAACCGCCACCGCATGCAAAAGCGCGCTGACAGGCGTAGGCGCAACCATAGCCGCAGGCAGCCAGCCGTGCAAGGGCATTACCGCCGCCTTAACGGACGCCGCTGCAATCATTACCACAAAAAGAAGGTTCAGCACCCACATTGGCGCCATGCTCTCTTTTAAAATACCGCCGGGCACAAAATCGGCAGTGCCGGCAAGGCAGTATACACCGACGGAAGCAGCCAGAAACAGCTGCCCGGAAACAAGCGTATAGCTAAGGTATTTGCGGCCTGCCGATACAGCTTCGGCATTGCGGTGGTGCATAACAAGCGGATAGCTCGCCACCGTCAGCAGCTCGTAAAATACAAAAAATGTAAACAGATTTGCCGACAGGGCAATGCCCACAGCCGCAGCCATACATACGGCAAACGCGGCAAAGTAGCCGGTCTGGCCATGCTCCTTGTTATAACGCATATAACCGATGGAATAAAAGTTAATCGGCACCCACAAAAGCGAAGCCAGCAGAGCAAAAATCATGCCTGCCGGGTCGGTACGCAACGTAAAGCCTACCGTATCCGTAAGGTTAAACAAAGTACATTCATAAACATTGCCGTCCAAAACGCCCGGCGCCATAGTTAAAATAATGCCGAATTTTATCAGCGACGCAGCCGCGCTCCAAAACTCGCGCAGGTTAGGCCAGCGCCCGCTGAAAGCAATCATAACGGCTGCCGCCAGTGATACGCCTACGGCCAGAAGCGGCCTGATATCCATAATCGTCATTTCAGCAACACCTCCGGCAAACCAGATTTTATAACAAACTCAACTATATCCGCGCTGAAAATACCAAGCGCCAAAACGCCGGTGCCAGCAACAACAATCGGCACAAGCATTGCCAGAGGCAGCTCGCACGCCCCTTCGTGCGTCTCCTTGTCCTCAAGCCTGCCTTCCTTAGTTACCATAAGCTGCTCCAGTATACGTGTAAAATATACTGCGTTAAGCAGGCTGCTTATTACCAGCACGGCAATATAAATATACTGCCCGCTTTCATAAGAGCCAATAAGAAGATACAGCTTACTGAAAAAGCCGGCCGTCGGCGGCAGGCCAACCATAGAAAACGCCGCCAAAACCAAAGTCATGCTGCTCAACTTCATCTTCTGCCCTATGCCGCCCAGGCGGTAAATATTAGTTTCTCCAAAACGGTACTGCAAACCACCCGCCACCAAAAACAGTGAGCTTTTCATAAAGGCATGGCTGATAATATGCAGCACTGCGCCGATAAAGCCGTACACATTGCCCAGCGCAAGACCAACCGCTATATAGCCAATCTGCGCAACGCTGGAATACGCCAGCAGGCGGCGCATATCGTACTGCGCCAGCGCCATGACGGAGCCAAGCAAAATGCCCGCCGCGCCCAGCACGCCGATAAGGTTCAGCGCACTAGCAACGACATAATTATCCGTTCCGAACAAATAGAATAAAAATCTGATAATAGCATAAGCCGGTATTTTACTCATTACGCCCGCAATAAACGGCGCAGCCGCCGGATGCGCGTAGGTGTAGGAATCCGGCTGCCAGCCGTGCAGCGGAAACAGCGCCATTTTTATGCCGAAGCCGATGACAAAGCACGCCACCGCAGCCGCAAACAGCGGCGAATCAAGCTGCGGCGCAACACGCGCTGCCATATCCGCCATGTTTAAGGTACCCGTCATGGCATATAAATAAGCCACGCCGATAAGGTACAGCGACGCACCGATAGTGCCCAAAAGCAGATAACGGAAAGCGGCAATCATGGACTTTCTGCCGCCGAGGGCGATAAGCCCGTAGCCAGCAAGCGACATAACCTCAAGATAAACATACAGGTTAAATACATCGCCGGTAATTACCATGCCGCACATGCCAACCGTCAGCAGGGCAAACAATGTGTTGTAGCCGCCCACCTGCAGCCAGTCCTCGTTTTTAAAAAACGGCCTGCTGTAAATAAATACCAGTATCGAAACAAAGGTTATTACCACCGCCAAAAGCGCGTTCAGCGGGTCGAGCACAAATTCAATGCCCAGCGGCGGAGCCCAGCCGCCCATCCAGTAATGCACGGGCTTGCCTGCTGCCAGCGTTTGGCAAAGCACGGAAAGCGCGCTGAAAAACGCACCGGCAATAGCTGCCAGCACCATAAGCGAGCCCAGCCTTTTGCTGAACTTGCTGACTAACATACAAAACAACGCCGCCGTCAGCGGCAAAAGAACGATAAAAACAGGAGCCTGCTGAATCATTTGCCAGCCCTCCTTAAAATTTCGTCTTCTTCTACCGAGCCGAACATTTCTTTAATGCGCATTAAAAGCGCCAGCGCCACACCGGTCGTACCAAGGCTTACAACAATAGCCGTCAGCATCAGGCCATGCGGCAAAGGATTGATGTAGGCGTCAGGGTTATTGGTAATTCCATTAAGCACTGGCAGCATGCCGCCATCCTTCTGCGCAAGGCATAGATAAAAATAAATTACCGCAACCTGCATTACGTTCATGGCCATCAGCTTTTTCATATAATTTTTGCTGAACACCATGCCGTAAACGCCCAAAAAGAACAATATCATTACCAGAGAGTAAATGCCGCGGGACTGCAAAAAATCATTTATTACTTCCATCGTCATCCGCCCTCCCCATAATAGAATCCATCAAATTAATAATAGTCATCATAACGCAGATAGTTACGCCGATTTCAATAATAAAAATCGCCAGCGCGTGCATTTCATGCACAGGCTCCATCTGCACCGGCATAAAATCATATTCCAAAAAACGCCCGCCGTTAAGCATGGTAACCCAGCCTACAGCGGCATAAATAGAAGTTCCCAGTCCGGCCAAAATAACCGCCCTTTCGCCGGAAACATTAAATTTGGCGTCGGCGCCCAAAATAAGGCGCGCCAGCAAAATACCTACAGCCATCAAAGCGCCGGCCTGAAAACCGCCGCCCGGAGAATATTCGCCGAAGCACAGTACATAAACGCCGTAAATCATTGTAAAAGGCACAAGAATTCTAAAGGCAACATTTAAAACAATGCCGCCAAAGGGGCTTTTCATTTTCATCTGCTGCTCTCCCCTTTCCTGCCGCGCGACGGATCTTCCTCTTCATCCGGGCGGCCTGCCCTACCGTCTTTTAACAAAACAAACGCCGTCAGCCCGGCCAAAAACATTACCGTGGTTTCATACATTGTATCAAAACCTCTATAATCTATAATAATGCCCGTAACAACGTTCGGCGAGCCGGTATCTTCAACGCTTCTGGCAATATAATCGGGGGTAACGTGGCTGTTCGGCGGGCTGCCCGCATCGCCCATTTTAGGCAGCGATGAACTTAAGGCGCAGAATACACCTGTAATTACCACAAAAATTACAACCATCAATCCGCGCATTATTTACACCACCTGTCTATTTTCTTTAACGAGCCTACAAAAAAGATTGTAGAAATAGCGCCGATAACAGCTTCCGTAAAGGCCACGTCCGGAGCACCCATCATTAAATACAAAAGCACGGCGCAAAAGCTGAACGCGCTGTAAATAATTGCCGCACTTAAAATATCCTTGGTTAAAAAGATAGAACAGGTAATTAAAATGAGGAAAACCAAAAGCACAGCCTCAATGATGTATATCTGCATTTTTCTCTTCCTCCTTTTCCATATCCTTTAAAGTCCAGACCTTATGCCCGCCTTTATAAGCCGCCTTGCTTAAAATATGCGTACCGACAGGGTTGGCCACAAACACCAGTAAAAATACCGCCGCCATTTTCAGCGAGGTAATGGTAAAGCCCTCATAAACAATCAGCCCTGCAAACGAAAGCATACAGCCAAGCGTTTCACTGTTGCCGGAAGCATGCATTCTTGTGTAAAAATCCGGCAGGCGCAGCATACCAATAGCCGACCCGCAGAAAAACACAGCCCCGCCCAGCATTAAAATAATGGCAATCCATTCTATGAAAGTAAAATCAAAAATCATAAATCTTTACCTCCCAGATACTTGGCTATAATTACCGAGCCTAAAAAGCCGAGCATTGCGTAAGCTATGGCAATATCAACATACATATCCGGCCTGCCGTCGATATAACCGAACAGCACCAGCAGCAGAATAGTATCGGCGCCGATAACTCCGAGCCCGTTCATACGGTCATAAACAGTAGGGCCCTGGAAAACACGCTGGAGCATCATCCCTATAACGAAAATTATGGAAATCATCAAAACAGCAAAAATTATATTCATAAATCCCCCTCGCTTTCGGCTACGGCAAAATAAAACTTACCGCCGTAAAGCTCTGCCACTTTTTTCTGCATACTGCCGTCAAGCACGCCTGCCGCCGCACCGTCCGTCAACGCATGAATCTCGAACAAATCCTCATCCGTAACATTAATTGTAACCGTCCCTGGCGTTAAAGTAATGGAATTTGCCAGCATAACATATGCCATAGGGTTATCTGCCTTAAAATAAAAACGCACAACACGGGGATTTATAGCCAGCTCCTTGCCGGTTATAGCCTTAAGCACATCAATATTGGCAAGAATAAGCTGCCACAGCAGCCACACACAATAGCTGCAAAAACCAAAAACAGGCACTCCAAACACAAAATACTGTTTTGTGCCGCTTTTGTTAGGCACCAGCAAAAGCGGATAGCTTATCCACGCCGTTGCCGCCGAAGCAAGCACCCCATACACAATGAACTTGGGCTTTAAGCTGCCCGATAAAGTAAGCCAGAAAGCAATGCAAATCAAAAATAAACTCAGCAGATGCACTGCCTGAGAACCGGCTGTTTCAATTTTGGAAACATTTGTTTTATTTATCACGGTCTACCACCCTTCTTTTTAGCATTTTCCTATACTGCTTACAAACCGCAAAAAACAATATATAAGTAATAATTTGACAAAATCTTGAAAACTCCTTTTATTATAGTATTTTTGCTCTTACATGAGTATATATTTTTTTATAGCGGTAAAAATTTTTTGAAATTCGCATAACAATGTATCATTTTTTACAGTTTTTATTTTAAATTAGTTGAGTCTTTAGCCGTACAAAAAAGCACTACCCAACACGGATAGTGCTTTTATATTGCCATCTTGAAGCTTTTAATCAGCCTTTTTTAAAGATTCCGAGCGGTTTGCCCAGCGGCCAGAACACGCGACCGAAGAAATTATTTAAAAATACCGCGCCTGCGCCGTACATCGACAGCAGCGAAATCGCCAGTTCCGAATAAGCGGCAACATCATGCGCCCAGTGACCGCCGATACCAATCGTATCAAGCCCCAGGCACAAAAGCAGTACATCAATCAGGAGCATATCCACAAATAAAAATGTGTTGGCTTCCGCTGCGGCAATAGTGCCGATGCACGCAAACATAAAGTACGCCAGAAAGGCAAAGCCCAGCGCCTTGGGGTCTACCCCCGCTGCCAGCCCCGCACCGAAAGTGCCGGCCTTAATCATCCAGCTCATCGCTACGCCCGACCAGAAAAAGCCGAATGCGCCGAAGATTGATGCTCCAAAAATATTCTTGTGGCAAAAATCGAAATAGGCGGCGAGCAGTTGAGCAAATGAACCGCAGACCAGTGCCCAGGGAATGACCCACGAAACATCGCTGACCACACCCAGCTTCTGCATGGATGCAACAAACGTCACCACGGAAAGTCCGAACAATCCGAGCGGCGTCGGGTCGGCGACGGCAATCTGCACCTGCCTGGTTTCATTGTTGTCTGAACTCATCGTTTATTCCTCCTTATTAAATTTTGTATTTATATGCCTTGGCATAAATACCTTTAGTGTGCCTTACACGAGATACAGCCATGTCAGCAGCAAACCGATAAGCGCATGCGCCACACTGCCTGCCGCAACACCGCCGCCGTAAATTACAAACAGCGGCACAGCGGTTGCCAGCGCCCAAAACACTGCTACCTTGCCGTAATTGCCGTGCCAGAAATGCGGCATTGCCAAAGGGCAGATGGCAATGCATAAAAGTATGCCGGCAAACGGCAGCACCCAGCCGATAGAAAGTTCCGCGCCGTTAAGCCCGGCCGCAAAAGCAGGCTGCGGCAAAATAAGTGCCGCCGCAAACGCCGTTAAGGCTCCCCAGAAATTTTTAACCATAGCGTAATCAACCCGTAAAATAAGACTGCGCCTGTAATTAATATAACTCAAACTGAAAATTAATATTAAATAAAGCTGCGCACCACTATTTTACTGGATAAATTCCTACTAAGTCAATAATATTTCGGCAAATTTTCAGAAAAATTTTTTAAAGTGCAACTTCCTTCCTATATGTAATATACAGCAAAAATAAAAGCTGCCGCCTGTGCCGTATGAGCGAATAAAATTCAGGCAAATACTTTCCATGCCGCAAATATTGACAGATACCGCTTACGGTGCTATGCTGAAATTTATAAGCACTGTAATGCAAACGGCAGCAAAGCGCTGCCAGACAACAGGAGGCAAAGCAAATGGTTGAAAACTGCTCGCATAACTGCGAAAGCTGCACCGAAAATTGCAGCGAACGTACAAAAGAAAGTTTTTTGGAAAAACCTAACGAAATGAGCCACATAAAAAAAGTAATAGGCGTAGTCAGCGGCAAAGGCGGAGTCGGCAAATCGCTCGTAACCTCGCTTTTGGCAGTACTGGCCCAGCGCAAAGGCTATAAAACAGCAATTATGGATGCCGATATCACAGGCCCTTCCATCCCCAAGGCTTTTGGCCTGCACGGCCACGCCGAAGCAAGCGAATGGGGGCTGTTTCCGGTAAAAACCGCGGCAGGCATAGGCGTTATGTCGCTTAACCTGCTGATGAAAAACGAAACCGACCCGGTTGTATGGCGCGGCCCGCTTATTTCCGGCGCCGTTAAACAGTTTTGGACGGATGTAATCTGGGGCGATGTTGACTACATGTTTATTGATATGCCGCCCGGCACCGGTGACGTGGCGCTGACAGTATTCCAGTCCATTCCCGTGGACGGCATTGTTATAGTTGCCTCGCCGCAGGAACTTGTAGGCATGATTGTTGAAAAAGCCGTTAATATGGCTAAAATGATGGATGTGCCGGTACTGGCACTGGTTGAAAACATGAGCTACATTACCTGCCCCGACTGCGGAAAGGAAATACATGTTTTCGGCGAAAGCCACATTGATGAAATTGCCCAAAAACACGGCGTTGAAACCGTTGCCCGCATGCCGATTGACCCGGCACTTGCAGCCGCCTGTGACGCAGGCACGATAGAAAGCTTTAGCGGCACATGGCTTGACGGCGTACTTGAAAAACTGACAACAGAAAATAAATAATAAAAAAGCAATTACTGCCCCATTTTTAGGACGGTAATTGCTTTTTAGTTGCGTTATGTTATAATAATTACTGCAAAAAGAGAGATTTCTGATGGTCGGTTCCTCCATTTTGGAGGTGATAGCATGAGCGTTTACGAAGCATTATCGTTAATGATAAGTTTTGGTATCCTCATTGCTACCATTATTTCAGGCAAACGTTAAGTTAAACTTTTCGTGGGAATGAAATAGAGCCGCCCACGGCTGAGCAGCTCTTCTTTCAATTCTGTAAAAATCTGAGGAGAGAGCTGACGAGGCAACATCAGATTATCTCTCTTTTTGTATTATACAACAAACAAATGCTGTTTGCAAACCCATTTCATTGCGTTTATAATGCCAAAACGTAAATGCAGCCCAACAACAGCAGCCCGGTAATTACACGCATGGCAATAATCATGGTGCGGCCTGTATTTTTATTTATCTTTGCGGCATAATAGGTAAATAAATGCCAGTTAAAAATCCACAAAGTAAATGCAGGCAAAATAACACCGCTGTTAAAAAATACGCCGTAAATAACGACTATCATGCTTAAAATATTTAATAAATTGGAAAACAAAAATAAAGTATACGTTCCGCCGCAGTTAAACATTTCCCGGCGGCTGTTTTTTAACTGTTTTACCGAATTTAAAATCTGTGCCGCGCCAATCAGCGCCACTAAACCCCATACTTGTTCCATAATAAACTCCAAAAATTAAAATTTTATAATTCTAACCTGCTGTACTTTGCCGCCAACAAAAATAGCTTAACTGCTTACTTTGCCGTTAAGCCGCCGTCTACGGTTACAACGCTGCCGGTCATAAAGCTGTTGGCCGGGCTTAAAAGCGAGCAGATTACGTGCGCCACTTCTTCCGCACGCCCAACGCGCCCCATTGGGTAGGCTTCCGCAACATCCGCCAGTGTATAGCTGCCTCCTGCCGCTTCAAGCTGCTGCTGCAAAAGCGGCGTATCAATATCGGCAGGGCATACGCAGTTAACCCGCAGGCGCGGCGCTGTATCCAGCGCCAGGGCGCGGGTAAACGCCACCACCGCCCCTTTGCTGGCGCAGTAGGCAGCACAGCCGTAGTTGCCGCTCACCCCTGCGTCCGAAGCTACGTTTACCACCGCGCCCCCTGCTGCCATGTATGGCAGCAGCGCCTGCGTTAAAAACACCGTGCCTTTTACGTTCACACCAAAAATTTCGTCAAATTCAGCTTCCGTCAGCATTTCCATACTCTGCTCGCGGTAAATGCCTGCGCTGTTCACCAAAAAATCAACGCTGCCGGCATTTTTTATCTGCGCCGCCGCAGCTTTGCAGCTGGCAACATTTGCAACATCACATTGTATAAAATGCACTTTTTCTCCGTAATTTTCGTTAAGTTCCGCCAAAAGCTGCGGCCGTTCCGTGCGCGCCAAAAGCCACACTTCCGCGCCGTCCGCCAAAAGCGTACGCGCCGCCGCAAGCCCTATGCCGCTGGTGCCGCCGCTTATTACGGCGCTCCTGCCGTTACATCCGTAATTCATTTTCCGCTTCCTCTCCTGCCGGCGGCAATATCATAATTACCGCGGTTTCTTCATCAGGCACGCTTTCCATGCTCACTTTAATATTGTGGCGCAGGGCTATTTCCCGGGCAATAGCAAGCCCAAGTCCACTGCCGTTTTTATTTGCTTCGCCGCGTGTTTTATAAAAACGTTCAAACACATACGGCAAATCTTCCTGTTTTACGCCGCTGCCGTGGTCCGTCACCGTCAGCCTGTCGCCCAAAAGGCGCAGCTCCACGATGCCGCCTTCGTGGCTGAACTTAATGCTGTTGTCCAAAAATATCATCAGCATCTGCCGCAGGCGGCCGTAATCGCCTTCCATAAGGTAAACATTCCTGTCCAGTTTAACGTCGATATGCACGCTTTTCTTCTGTCCCAGCTGTTTGCTGGCACGGGCAGCATCCTGAATTACATCGCACAAATTAATGTTTTCCTTTTCAATGGGGAAATCCGTATTCTGCAAGCGCGACAAATCCAGCAAATCATTTATCAATCGCTGCAAAAACAGGCTTTCCTTCAGCATTTGCCTGTAATACTGCTCCACTTCTTCCTTATCGGTAACAACCTTGTCGTTAAGCGCTTCCAGGCTGCCGCGGATAACCGTTACCGGCGTGCGCAGTTCGTGCGAAATGTTGGCGATAAAGCTGCGGCGCAGTTTTTCCAGCTTGCGCCCTGCCTCGTCGGCGTCCAGAAGGCGGCTGCCCAGTTCGTCAAGCGTGGCGGCAAGCGCGCCTATTTCGTCATTTTGCTTGATGTTGCAGCGTTCCGTATAATCGTGCTCGGCCATTTTCTGCGCCACTTCCTTCATGCGGTTTAAGGGACGCGTAAACTTCCAGCTGAACAGCACGCTTAAAAACGATACGAGTAAAAGCGCAATGGCACAGGATAAAAGCAGAATTCTTACGCCTTCCCACGTTGCGGACTGCAAGCCCTGCACCGGGTAATGCAGAAGCACTGCCGCCTGGATAGCGCCGTTTTCGTCGTATACAGGCGCAGCGGCGCAAAGCATGGTTTCCTCACGCACGGGGTTAAAATCTTCCGCTACCGATACCGTACCGGCAAACGCCTGCTCCACGCAGTTGCGGGTAACATCGGACAGCTGCTCAAAAGTAACGCTGCGGCGCGGAAACTCCTTCAGCGGCGGTACCTGAGCCTGCGTATCTGCGTGCATCATCCGCCGGTGCATGCCCATATGGTGGTTCATGCGCTGCGGCAGCTTCAGTTCGCGGTCACTGTTAACAACCCACACATCTTCCATGGTGATGTTGTTAATGTAACTTATAAAACGCGTATTGGCAATGCCGCCGCGTTTTTCCAGCCAGCCTGCATTTTCGCTCAGCACTTCGGCAATGCGCACGGCGCGCTGTTTAAGCTCCGTGCTTTTTATATCCACCGTATGCTCGCGGAAAAAATGCGCAAAGCTGCCGCCTACCACCAGTGCAAACACCAAAAGCACTGCGGCAAAATACAATGTAAGTTTTAAAGCTATTTTGTTATGCATTTGCTTTCTCCTCAAAGCGGTAACCTACACCCCAAATGGTTTTTATTTCCCAGCCGGGATGCTCAAACTTATCCAGCTTGGCACGCATACGCTTAATGTGCGAATCCACCGTGCGGCTGTCGCCATAATAATCGTAGCCCCACAGGCTGTCTAAAAGGTTATCGCGCGAAAAGACCTTGCTGCTGTTTTTGGCAAGAGTCCATAAAAGCTCAACCTCTTTTTTCGTCAGCGGCACCTCGCTGCCGTTTACGGTTACGGCGTATTTGTCCAAATCAATCATTAAATTGCTGTACCTGTAAATGTTATGCGCAGTTTTTTCCTCGCGCGGCTGCATGCGGCGCAAAATTGCACGCACACGTGCCATTACCTCGCCCGCGCTGAAAGGCTTTATAATATAATCGTCGGCGCCGATATCAAGCCCCATGATTTTTTCAAAATCTTCGCCGCGGGCAGTAACCATAATTACCGGCACCAGCGATTTTCCGCGCAGGCGGCGGCACACTTCAAAGCCGTCCACTTTCGGCATCATAACATCCAAAAGCACCATGGCAATATCCGGCTCATGCTCGTCAAACAGGCGCAAAGCCTCCTCGCCGTCAAGCGCAACTACCGGTTCAAAACCTTCTTTGCGCGCATAGTTGGATAAAATGGAAGTAATTTGTTTATTATCATCAGCAATCAGCATTTTTGCCACTGCCATCACCTCTCTGCACAAAACTTACCTATATTATACATATTTTTGCGCAGAAATTTAACCCTTACATCAGCCCAAAGGCAGCAGTTTTTTACTTTTTGCTTTAATTGCTGATATAATATTAACAGTAAAATGTGGCTAAAAAACCTCAAAATAAAATATTTTTGCCATAATTTTGCCACAAGCACACTGTACAATAAAGACAAGCTAAAGAGCATAACAAATAAGCATAAATTAAAGGAGTGACCTGATATGTTGAAAAGCAAATTATTCAAATCCTTAGTAGTTGCAGGTTTAATCACTGCCATCAGCGTACCGGTTTTTGCGGCAGGCCAAACCGAACAGGTTCAGCCCAGCATGCGCGATAAAGTAGAAAAAATTCTGAGCGAAGGCGATACCGATGCACGCCGCCCGATGCCTCTGCGCCGCGGCACTCCGCTTACCCCCGAACAGCGCGCCGAGCGTGATGCTGCAAGGCTGGCATGGATGGAAATGACCCCGCAGCAGAAATTTGAACAGCGCCAGAAATGGCATGATGAATTTTTAAGCAAACTGCCGGCAGAAAAACGCGAAGCTATCGAAAAACGTGAAGCCGAAGCCAGAGCAAAATGGGCCAGCATGAGCGAAGAACAAAAACAGGATGCACTGAAAGATATGTTCCGCGGCCCGCGCGGCAACTTCCGCGGACTGCACTGCGGCTGGGGCCCGGGTTATGGCCGCCACCATGGCGAAGGACGCTATGACCGCGACCGCCACTATGACCGCTACCACCATGACGGCCACTGCGACTGGGGCGATGAATGCCCGTTCTACAACGAGGATAAATAACCCCATAAATAACCAGACAGCACAATAAAATAACCTAACAGCAAACTTGAAACATCCATAAACCTTTCCCCTTCTAACCAAAAACCGGCATCATAACGATGCCGGTTTTATTGTTTTACAACGATGCTATTTTAATGGTTTTGCCCATAGCGTGCAGGATTTTAAAAATGTTATTTAAACTTGGGTTAATTTTGCCGTTCTCTATTTTTGCTATGGTAGACTGGGAAATACCAGTCTTTTTGCTTAAATCAATCTGCGTTAAATTTACCGCCTTTCTTGCCTCAACAATTTGCAGCAAAAAATCTGCGCGTTCTTTAATTATCTCTAACTCATCAGCGGTATAAATTTCATTAAAAAAATCATCTACACTGCTTCCACTATATTTTGTGTTAATTTTAACATTTGCTTCTTTCATTTTATTCACCTCTTTTATCTGCCAATCAATAATTTATATCTGCTCAATGCTTTTTGTATATCTTTTTTAGGAGTTTTCTGCGTTGTCTTTTTAAATATATGAAGCAAATATATCTGATTTTCTAAAATACAGCAATACAAAATACGCCTGTTTTTGGGACGCAGTTCCCATATAGGTCCTTGCAAATGTTTGATATAAGGTTCACCCAAAGCATTACCCTTGGCTTTTAACATCATTAATAATTCTGATATTGTGTCTAATGTATCACGCGTAACTTTTTCATTTGTCAGTGCCATGTCTTTCAGATATTCTCTGACAGGTTCACGGCCATTAGCCGTTTTAAAAAATTTAATTTCAAAATTTGATTCCACACAACCCTGCCTTTCCGTATCCGCTTTTTATTCTTTTCAGGAATATTTTAATGGATATTTCACTAAAAAGCAAGAAAGAAAAAACTATTAATATTTAAGCAACAAATGCATAAATTTTGAACTTATCATAAAAAACAGTTCCAAACTTGCATTTTTCCTAAGAATTATTGCAAGTATACTTATAATAATTGCCGGTAATTATTTATTTTTCGGCATTTTATTAGATTATGCAACAATTAAATAAAGTTATTTATTTGCTATAAAATATATGCAGTGCTATACTAAATTATATACACTCACCGAAAGGATGAACGCAATGGAAAAAGAATTTGAATATGTAGAATCAACTTCTTCCGGACAAATTTTACGCAAAAAAACGCAAGGCACACGCATACCTTATGAACATCAAATAAAAGCTATGCAATGCCTTGATAAAATAAACGAAAGCCCGTCATTTGCTACAATGGTAGTTTTGCCTACCGGCGGCGGAAAAACCTATACCGCTTCCGTATGGCTGTTAAAAAGCGCTATCGACAAAAAGAAAAAAGTTTTATGGATTGCGCACCGTCAGATGCTTTTAGACCAGGCACTGGAAGCCTTTGCCAATCACGCATGTTTAGATAATATCCCGAATATTTCGTCTTTTAACTTCCGTATAGTTTCCGGTGCGGAAAGACACGGCAGAACCATTGATATTAACACAAACGACCAGCTTGTAATCGCAAGTAAAGACAGTATCGGCAGAAATTTAAAATGCCTTGATAACTGGCTGACAAATGAAAATGAACTTTATTTCGTTATTGATGAAGCTCACCACTCTATCGCTAAAACATACCGTAAAATAATTGACCATGTTAAAGAACTTGTTCCAAATTTAAAAATTCTTGGTTTAACAGCAACACCATTCCGTACAAGCAAAAAAGAAGAAGGTTTGCTTTCTAAAATTTTTACTGACGGAGTTGATTTAAAGGAAAATTATGCTATTTACGGCGATTTGGGTATAGCCTATGCTATTAATTTAAAAGAACTTATTAAAAGACAGATTCTTTCAACACCTATTTTTGAACACTACTACACCGAAGAACGGTATGGTGATGATTTAAGCATTGATGAATGGAATACTATTCAGCATTTTGACAGTATACCAGAAAAAATTGCCCAACAAATGGTGCAAAGTAAAGAACGTAACAATCTTATTGTAAAAACCTATAAAGAAAAACAAAAAGAATACGGTCAGACTCTTGTTTTTGCTGTAAATATTGCCCATGCAATACAATTAAAAACCTTGTTTGAACAAGCCGGAATTAAAGCCGATTACATTGTTTCATCACTAGTCGACCTTATCACTCTTGTAAATTTAAGCAAAGAAAATGAAAGAAAAATACAAGATTACCGCGATGGCAAACTGCAAGTTTTAATTAACGTAAATATTTTAACGGAAGGCGTAGACTTACCGCAGACGCAAACAGTCTTTCTTGCCCGTCCGACTGTTTCAACAATTTTAATGACGCAAATGGTTGGCAGAGCTTTGCGCGGCGTTAAAGCTGGCGGTACGCCTAATGCCTATATCGTTTCCTTTATTGATAACTGGAATGAACACATTGCCTGGGTTAACCCGGAAAGCCTGTTTGAAGGCAGTAATGATTTCTTTGACCAAGACTCCGGCAAGCGTATTAAACGCGATATGATGTTGATAGCTGTTTCAAAAATTGAAGAATTTGCCAAACTTTTAAGTGGTATGGCTGGACCTTTAGAAAACGTGCCATTTATGGAACGTATACCTTTAGGTATGTACACATTCAGTTATGAGGACAGTAATTCCGAAAATCAAGGAATTGACTATACCTGCGAAGTAATGGTTTATAACAGTACAGAAAAATCCTATCAGGACTTTATCAACTATCTGCCTGAACTTTTCAAAAAATATAATTGTACTGACACAGATACGCTGCCTGATGAAATTTTATTTAAAATGGAAGCAGAATGTCACGATAAATTCTTTAAATATGAAACAATTCCTCCTTATGCAGAGGAAGACGTGCTTAATATTTTAAAATACTATGACCAATTTGCTGCTGCACCACCATTTTATTCTTTTGATTATATTAATAAAAAGAAGCTTGATATAACTCAAATAGCTAAACACATTATTAATGAAGATATGGGAAGTAAAAAAGAAAAAGATTATATCGATTCACTTTGGAGCAACAACGATGAGAATCTTTTGCGTCTTTTCTTTAATGATAAAATATTCTTTGTAAATCAGTTAACTTTAGAAAAAAATAAAATTCTATATCCAGATTTATACCCACCCAAAGACCCCAAAAACATTACCGGATTGCCTATAAAATTAGAAAATTTGACATTAGGAGAAATAAAAAGAGTTGCACCAAAATATGAACAATATCTCCGTAATACAGCTTTCGAAAAATCGAAAAATACGGAGGGTAAATTCCAGTGTGCACACTGCGGTTTAACGGGTGATACCAGAAAAGGTTTTGAAGTTGACCATATTACACCTATGAATAAAGGCGGCAAAAGTGTTCCCGAAAATCTGCAAATACTTTGCAGAAGCTGTAACCGCAAAAAGAGCGATAAATAATGGTAACACTTAAAGAATTAAAGCCATTTTATTATACTGCTCTTGATTTAGGCGTTATTTTATCAAAAGCAAACTTAACAGTTATCGAGTTTTCCAATGTTTTAAAGCAGATAGCTGAAAACGAAAAAGATTTAATCGCGCTTAAATACAAAAATGACCGTCGGAAATTATTTTTAGCGGCCTCATATTGGAGTTATTATTTTGTCGATAAAGAAGCACTCGATGCAGAATTTCCGGCAATCAAAAAGCTATTAAGCACTAAAGACATAGAAATTTCAGACGGCGATTTTACTGCCGATTATTCTGATTTGGATTTGTTTTTCAAAAGTATTCGCCTACGCATACTTTATATTGGCAAACAGGATTATGTAAGAATAAAGCTACGTACATTATTAAAACGTTACGGGTTAAAACGCCGCTCACAAAAATTTATTGATAAGTTTTTACTATGTATATGGTTTTATCAATTGCAAATTTATTTGCCTGGTAATAAAGAATGCGACATTCGAAAAGTAAATGTTGATGATACTATTATTTTCCGTATAAGAAACTAAAAATCAGCACCATCTTATCATAAGGTGGTGCTGATTCTTTATTTCATACTATTTTGTTTTAGTCTCTATTTATTTTCACGTTTTTATACTTTCCTCAATACCCAAAAACTTCTTTTGCCTCTTTCATGTTGGCAACGGGGTCAACGGCGAAGGGGCAGCGTTTGGCGCAGGCGCCGCAGGCAATGCAGTCGCCGGCGTGGGCTTTAAGCGCTGCATAGTGCTCGCGCACGGTTTCGGGCACTTCGCCCTGCGCTTTGGCAAGGTTCAAAAACTTGGTTACGTTTGCAACATCAATGCCTTTGGGGCACGGCGCGCAATGGCCGCAGTACATGCAGTGCCCTTCCCAGCTGATTTTGGGGAAGCTTGCAAAAACTTCTGCATAGTCTTTTTCGGCTTCGCTTGCTTTTTCGTAATCAAGCGAGGCTTTTAATTCTTCCATGGTACGTGCACCGCTCATAACAGCCGCTACCGCCGGGCGTGTCAGCGCATAATGCAGGCACTGCACCACCGTCAGCGCCTTGCCTGCCGGGCTGTACTCGCTCAAAAGGTCACCGCCGCCAAAGGCTTTCATAACGGTAATGCCCACTCCCAAACGCTGGCAGGTTTCGTAAAGTTCCGCACGTTTGGGGTCAAGGTTCAGCAAAGGCTTTTTGTAGCTTTCTTCCGCCCACAGTTTTTCCACGTCATCCGTGCCGGGCAGCAAATCGTAGCAGGGGTTTACGCTGAACATCAGCACCTCCACCTTGCCGCTTTTTACGGCTTCCAGCGCCGCCAAAGGGTTATGGCTGCTTACGCCGATGTGCTTAATTTTGCCTTCGTCCTTCAGTTCCAGCGCATAATCCAAAACGCCGCCGCTTTCAATCGTGCGCCAAAGTTCCGGCGAATCTACGTAATGAATCATGCCGATTTCGATATAATCCGTGTTCAAATTTTTCAGCATAGTTTCAAACGCAGCTTTTACACTGGCAATATCGCGTACAGCCTTATACTGCCCGTCCTTCCATTCCGTGCATAAATGCGCCTGATAAATAAAATCTTTGCGGCGGCTGCCAAGTGCAGCTGCAATATTTTTGTGCATCTCCGGGTTGGGGCTGTATAAATCCATGCAGTTTACGCCCGCTGCCATAGCAAGTTTAAACATTTCCTGCGTAAAAGCGGCGTCTTTGCCGTTAAATCCTTCGCAGCCAAGGCCTATTTCACTTACTTTCAATCCTGTTTTGCCAAGTTCACGGTATTTCATGCCAGTTCCTCCTTTAAAGCATTTCTCCATATAATTATTGTAGTTAAAAATTTTTAAACGCGCAAGTTGAAGCATACTCCCGCCTGCACGTCATGCCAAAAACGCATGTTGGCGCATAACAATTAAGCATTAGACGCCATGCCCTGCGCTTTTTATAATTAAACTATACAAATAAAACGGAGGGATACCTATGAAAAAATTACTTTTGCTGTTAAGCGCTGCGCTGACGGCACTTGCTGTTTCCGCCTGCGGCGCTTCCGCACCTGCAGCTCATCCTGCACCGCAAAATACTGCCGCAACAGATGGCCACAAAGCCGTGCTTGTTATTGACGGCAGCCGCCTGCCGGTTACGCTGCGCAATGAACCGAGCGCCAACGATTTATACAGCCGTTTGCCGGTAACGCTTTCGTTTAAGGATTTTTCCGGTATGGAAAAGATTGCCTACTTCGACAAGCGGCTTGACGAAACAGGGCAAAAGGTTGGCTGCCATCCCCTTGCGGGCGATTTGTGCGTTTATCAGCCGTGGGGCAATTTAAGCATTTTTTATGTTGATTTTAAAGACGACCGCAACTTAATCCCCATCGGCAGGCTGGAAAGCGGGCTTGATATTGTTAAAGCCCACGACAGTTTTACCGCAACGCTTGAAAAAGCAGAATAAGTAAAGGAGATGCACCATGAAAAAATTATTATTTTGCGCAGCTATGATGCTGCTTTCAGGCTTGCAGGCACTGCCGGTAAACGCCGCAGCCGCTGCCCAGCCCTTTGTGCGCTGGAGCGTATACAGCGCTGCCGCCGGTAACGAAAACGCCCTGCGCGCAGCCGTTGCCGCACTTAACACAGCACTGCAAAACAGCGAAGGCGTGCTGGCTGTTTACGGCGGTGAGGACGAAAACGGCGTAATGCGCTATTTGGAAATTTATACGGATGAAAACGTTTTTAATGCCGCACAAAATAACGCCAACGTAAAAACAGCCGCCGCACAGGCGCTTAAACTGGCGCAAGTACATAAAACCCTTGCCGCCGACGCCTTTAACCTGCAAAGCAAAACCACAGGCATTGCCGATAAGGCACGCATGGCACTGCTTGTTATCGACCCGTCGCAGCTTGACACTTATAAAAAAGTGCTTGCCAAAGAAATGCAAAGCGCCGTTGCAAACGAAGAAGGCGTACTGGCACTGCTTGCAACAACAGAAACCGCACGCCCCAACGTATTCCACCTGCTGGAGCTGTATGCCGACGACACCGCTTACCGCGCCCACATTGACGGGCCGTATTTTCAGGAATATAATAAAGCCGTACAAACAATGGTTACGGATAAAGTACTTATCGTCAACAAACCGCAGGCAGTAACGCTCAGCGGCAAAAATTTAAAATAAGCTGGTGACCCTATGAAAAAATTTATTGCCCTTTGCCTTTTGGCCTTTAACATAGCCGCTTCCGCACTGGCTGCGGAAATACCCTATATCGAACGCGTGCAACCGGAATACCGTGCGGCGGCAGAAGGTTATCTTATTGAAGCTACATCGCCGCAGGACGTAGAACGGCGCGTAAAAAACTATGTTCCTGCCCAAAGCAGCATTACCTTTGAAACCGTTAACGCCAAAAGCCTTTACGGCGCAGCGGATGTACCGCTTTATATTTACCGCCCCGCCAAAAGCAGCGAAGCCAAACTGCCGGTAGTGTACTACGCCCACGGCGGCGGTTATTTGTTCAGAATTTCGCTTGACGACCTCGAACGCTACCAGAACATTGCCAACGCCTTAAACGCTGCCGTTATTACGCCGCGCTACCGTCTTTCGGTAGAAGCGCCCTTTCCCGCGGCACTTGAGGACGCCTACAGCGGCTTAATGTACGTTAAAGAAAACGCAGACAAACTCGGCCTTGATGCCGGAAAAATTATTTTAATGGGCGACAGCGCCGGAGGCAACCTTGCCGCAAGCCTTGCACTGTACAACCGCGATAACGCCAACATCCCCATTAAGGGGCAGGTTTTAATTTACCCGATGCTTGATTACCGCACGGCAACGGAAAACTCGCCCTACCATGCGCAGCAGACCGGTTATATTTGCTGGCCGCGCAGCAGCAACAAGTATGCGTGGGAGGTTCTGCGCGGCGGGCAAAACCTCAGCGGCAAAATGCTGGGTTATTATTCACCCACCTTTGCGGAAGATTTTGCCAACCTGCCGCCTGCGTTTATTTATGTCGGCGGGCTTGACTTATTTGTTAATGAAGACATTGACTACGCCGCAAAACTTACGGAAGCAAATGTCGATACCGAGCTGCATGTAATTCCCGGATTGTACCACGCTTTTGAAATTGCCGCTCCCGAAGCCGGTCAGAGCAAAATTTTCTGGCAGCGTGTTTACGCCTTCAGCGCAGAAAAACTGGCAGAATGATTTAAACGTAAATTTAAAAATGACCATACCAAAAGCATCGTTCCCTTTGCAGAGCGGTGCTTTTAAATTTTACATACTTCTTTTGCCGCAGCGCCATAAACCAATTGTAAATTGTCAGGCACAGTGCTACACTTAAAGCAAAGTTCAGCAACAGCAAAAAAAGCAGAAATGTACGCAGAACATAAACGGGGGGCGGAAAAAGATGGGACGTTTTTTCAGCGATAAAGTAGAAACAGCGATACGCTATATTTATTACGACCTTGACGCACAGCGCGGGCAGGAGGGATTCCGCCTATTGCAGGAGGCATGCCGCGAGGGCGACGCCGACGCTTACTGCCTGCTGGCGCGCTGTCTGTACGGGCAGGAATACACCTGGCTGGGGCATGATTTTCCGGTAGACGAGGACGCCGCGGACGAGCTGATATACCAATCGGTAATGATGGGCAGTGCGCTGGGAACGCTTATCGCCATGCGCTGCGGCGTGATGAATAAAGAGCTGCAAGAAGCCATGCCGCTGGCAAGCTTAAAAGCCGCCTACGATATTATTTTAGAAAAGGCGGAAGCAGGCGATGCCTTTTGCCAGATGGTTATCGGCAACGTTTATTACTGGTACGATTTTTTGCAGATAGAAAACATTAACCCCGAGGATTTTGACAGCGACGAGGCTTTTGAAAGCTTCATTCACGAAAATATGCTGAAATGCGAATACTGGTACAAAAGCGCGCTCGACGGCGGCGTGGCAACCGCTGGTGCGAACCTTATGCTGATGTACATCGACGGTATTGAAGGCGTACTGCCGCCGCAGCCGGAAAAAGCCAAAGAGCTAGACCGCATTTACGCCGCCAAGGGCTACCCCAACTACCAGTATTTTTACGCTTGCGATTTGTTCGATGAAGATAAACACGAGGAAGCCTTTCCCCTGTTCTGCAAGGCAGCGGAGGCCGGTGAACCGCGCGCTTACTTTTTTGTGGGCAATTATTACGAAAACGGCGTTGCCGCACCGCACGACGATGCGAAAGCCGCAGAGTATTACCAAAAAGCTATCGACTCCAACATTCCCGTTAAGGCGGGCTGCTACAACCGCCTGGGCGCGATGTATTTTGACGGTCGCGGCGTGGAACAGGATTACGACAAAGCCTTCCGCCTGCTGAAGTGGGCGGACGACAGCGGAAAAACCGGCAACTGGGGCGCGTATTACCTGGGTTACTGCTATACCTACGGAGAGGGCACGGAACGAGACTATGTGCTGGCGCGCAAGTATTTAGAAGCGGTGGATTGGGACTGCCAGGATGCGTTTTTTCTGCTGGGCTGGCTGTACTGCAACGGCGAGGGCGGTCCGGAGGATATCGCCAAAGGCGTTAGCTACCTGCAAAAAGCCAAGGACCTTCCGGAAGCGCAGGAGGAATTAAGCCATTACAAAAAGAACTTTTTTGGCAAATGGGTGCGCCGCGACAAAACCGAAACCGTGCTGCGCGGCTTGCTGCGCCTGCAATCCATGTTCGGCAGCGATAAAAAAGAAGCGCCGCAGCTGCCCCAGCCAAGCACCACGTTCGACTGGATACTGACTATCCGCAGCCGTTTAAACAGCGAGGACACCTCCACGCCTGCTTACGGGCAGGTTGAAAAAGCGCTGCGCAGCCTTACCACCGAGCCGGAACAGCTCATTATCCTTTGGCAGCAAAACCCCAACAACGCCGATGCGTACTGGTTTATGCGCTGCTCCGTTTACGCAAGGAGCAAAGACAACGACATTTATCTTATTGAAGTAGCTTTTCCGCACAACGGCGGAACAGAATTTTGGCAAAAAACCGTTAAGTATTTAACCGATGCGCTGCCGTATTTTGATGCCGCTTACCATCATAAAATAATTGATTTTACCGGCTTTGAAAAGCAGGAAGAATAAAACGCGCCGTTATTTTAAATAAATCTTATAAACAAAAATCTCCGCTTAACGCTTTGTTAAACGGAGATTTTTTATTAAAAGCCGCAGCTTACGGCAGGTTTTTACAGCTTCGTAGCATTAATCCCTGCTGCTGTTTTTCTTTTGTATTTCGTAACGCAGGTAATTAAGGCGGTCAAGCTGCTTTTCACGGAAATGTATTTCATCAAGCATGGCGTTGCGTCTGGCGTTTAATTTGGCCAGCCGCCCCGGATCAGTGGCTTCTCCCTGCCTATCATTCCCCTCCTTCAGCTTTTTATGCAATAAAAAATGCAGGTGCAAATTTCTTACACCTACATTGTAATATGGCCGCTTTAAATAAGCTAATACCTATATTTAATTGCCGGAAATGCCCAAAACGTATGAATGCGCCGAGCTGATAAACTCCTCCACTGCCGGTGCCTGCCGCTGGCTCTTTTTCCACGCCAGCACGCAGCCTGTTGCAAGCGGAGGCGCAAGCGGCACAAAACGCAAATCGTCGTAAAAATCGGTGCCCATGTTAAGGCACAGCGCCGCACCAAAGCCGCTGTGTACCATTACTGCCGCATTCATCAGCATTGTGTAATTAACGGCAAAATCCATTCTGTCATTTAAACTGCCAAACCAGCTGGCAAGCTCGTTTTTAACCAGGTCGCGCTTGGGCATTAACAGCGGAATACCCAGTAAATCCTGCGGCATCACAGCCTGTTTTTCTGCCAGCGGCGAATCTTTTCTTATTAAAACGCCCCATTCTTCCTTATGCGGCAGGCGCACAAAGCCGTATTTGGAAATATCCACGGGTTCTGTTAAAAAGGCTATATCCAAAAGCCCGTTTTCAATGCGTTCTTTAATATCATCGGCAATGCCGGAATAAAGCGTATAATGCACCAGCGGATATTTCTGCCGGAAATAATTCATCAAACCCGCCAATACGGAAATACTGCTTGCCTCGGCGCAGCCTATTGCGATTTCGCCCATTAAATTTTCGCTGCTGCGCGATACTTCGCGGGTTGTACGCTCGGCAAGCTCGGTAATTTCCTGCGCACGGCGCTTTAAAAGCAGGCCTTCGTCGGTAAGCGTTATGCGGTGCTTGCTGCGGCAAAACAGTTTTACGCCCAGCTCGTTCTCCAGCTGCATTAACTGGCGGCTCAGCGTAGGCTGCGTTACATGCAGCAGATTAGCCGCTCTGGTAATGTTTTCTTCGCGGGCCACCGTTAAAAAATATTTTAAAATACGCAGTTCCACTTGCATTCCCCCTCACATACGCATTTATATTTTTATTGTACTTAAAATAAAGGCGTTAAGCAATGTGAAGCATGGTTAAAGGGCAAAAAATCCCCGCAGTTATATTCTGCGGGGATTTATAAGTTTTGCTTTTAGTTAAATTTCCGTGCCCAGTTTTTTCGCTTCTGCAAGCTGCGCCGGTTTATTTAAAATATCGCCCGCCGCAAAATTGCCGCCTGCGTAAACAATGCCGCGGTTTTTCCAGCCCAAATGCCCTGCCAGGCCTTCGTAAAAGGCTTTTACCGGGGCAAAATTATCAGCCGTATCACCCTCTGCCGCCATTAAAAGCGCGCACTCCTTAATGGGGTTGGCATAGCCGGGCATACATTCTGCCACCGCAAACAGGCGGTCAAACGCGCATTTAAGCTGGCCGCTTACGCCCCAGTAATACATCGGCGACGCCAGCACAACCACATCCGCCTCGCGGTAAGCCGGATAAATTAAAGCCATATCGTCCTTCTGCACGCAGGGACTTGCTTCATCTTTGCCGCCCATGCAACAGCCAAGGCAGCCATGAATATTCATTTTCTGCAAATCAAAAACCTGTACGGTGTTTCCCGCACTTTCCGCACCTTTAACAAAAGCCTTTACCAGTTCTTTTGTGTTGCCGTTTGCGCGCGGGCTGCCGTTTAAAACAATTATTTTTTTAGCCATTTGCTCCACCTCCGTCTTTCTGCTATAATTATAGCAGCATATAAACCAAAGATGAAGTACGCACATTTTTGTCAGATACTAACCAAAAGGAGAGTATAGAGTATAATGATTAAGAATTATATCGAAAAGGCAAATTTTGAGGATACCGGCTTCAGCTACACGCTGTCGCTGATTAACGGCAAATACAAAATGGTTATTCTGTACTGCCTGATGGAGTTTGGCGTAGTGCGTTACAGTGAACTTAAACGCTACATCCGCAGCATATCGCACAAAACACTCAGCCTGTCGCTGAAAGAGCTGGAAAAAGACAGGCTCATCATCCGCACCGAATATCCGCAGATTCCGCCCAAAGTGGAATACAGCCTGTCGGAGCGCGGCAAATCGCTGATGACGATACTCGACCAGCTTTGCACATGGGGCGAGGAAAATAAACCTGCTAAAAAATAAAGCCGCCCGGCGGTTGCGGGCAGCCCTGTTTTAAACTATTTTAAATTTTGGCGTCTGCATATGCAGGCGCTTTTTATATTTTTACGTACTCCTGCCAGAAGGGGTACGTACTGAGCGCAATTACCGCCAGCAGCACAACGTAATCGGCAAGGCCGAGCTTTTGCTGCGGCATGTTTTTATAGGTGTTGGCACCAAAGCCCTTCAGCTCCATGCTAAGCGCCAGCGTTTCACTTTTGGCTACGGCGCGCATTACCAGCGGGCGTATAACTACAACGTAGGACATCAGCCTTTTAATCGCGTTGCCGCGGTTGGAATAGCCACGGCAGCTCTGCGCGTCCAAAGTAATGGTGCTGTCTGCCAGAAAGTTAGGCACAAAGCGCAGTGCCGTTGTCAGCATAAAAGCGTATTCGCACGGCAGATGGAATTTTGTTACCAGTGCCTGGGCAATATCTTGTATGCGCGTTGCTGCCAGCATGCACAAAAAGGCCATAGTCATAACCAGCATGCGCAGGCCGCCGACCAGTGCAATTTCAAGCGGCGAACCAAAGAGAAGCTGCAAAAGCACCATCAGCCCGGTAAATACCGCCAGGCCGCCTATTGCCGCCATCGTCATGCGGTCGTGCTTAATGGAAAGAAGCAGCGCCAGTTCCAGCACTAAAATGGTGGCAACAGCCATTACCGGCAAAATAAATACCCATGCCGTTACGGCAACCGTTACTATAATCTGCGTAAATGCCGATATTTTCATGCCTGCCGCTCTCCTTTCATGCTAATGCTGCTGCAAAAATCCTCCGGGCTGGTTGCCGTAATGCCCAGCGCGTTGCCAACTGCCGTTGCCGTAGGGCAGCGCAGCCCCCAGCGCTCCACGTTAATGCTGCCGTCAAACAGCTTTGCGGGCGTACCGTCAAACACCAAATGCCCGTTATGCAGCACAATGGTGCGCTGCGCATAGCGGCGCACGGTGTCCATATCGTGAGAAATAAGCACTACCGTAATGCCGTTTTCTTCATTAAGTGCCTTTAAATAGCTCATCATACGCTCTTTTTCCACAGCGTCCTGCCCGTTGGTTATCTCGTCCAGAATAAGCGTGCGCGGGTTTAAGGCCAGTGCCGCCGCCACACCCAAACGGCGCTTTTGCCCAAAGCTTAAAAGGCGCGGGTATGCGTCTGCCAAATCCGTAAGGCCCGTTGCGGCAAGCGCGGTTTCCACCTGGCGTTTAACCTTGTCTTCGCTCAATTTTTTGGCACGCGGGCCGTATGCCACTTCGTCAAAAACCGTGTCCTCCAAAATCTGCAAATCCGGATTCTGGAACACATAGCCTATTTTATCTGCCAAATCGGCGGGCTCCATGGCGGCAATGTCCGTGCCGTCCACCAGCACCTGCCCGCTGCGCGGATGAATAAGCGCCATGAACAGGCGGCTCAGCGTTGTTTTGCCGCTGCCGTTGTGCCCCAAAAGCGCCACGAATTCACCGCTTTCAATTTTAATGTCGATATCGTTCAGCACAGGCTGCCCGCGCAGATACGCAAAATTAACCTCTTTTGCCTCCAGCATTACGCCTCACCCCCTGTAAAACCTTTTGCCTTCAGTTCCGCAACGGCTTCTTCTTCCGTGCGCCAATTACCCAGGCTTACGCCGAATTTTTCTTCAAGCCCCAGCTTAATGCGCCACAGCGCCGGCACAAAATGCCGCAGGGTTTCATCCTTATACATAACGCGGGCGGCGTTTTCAAACTTATCGGCTGCCACAAGGCGTCCTTTTTTAAGTACAACCAAATCCGTCATATACGGCAGCAGATAGTCAATGCGGTGTTCTACCACCACAATGGTTGTACCGTATTCCTTATGTATTTTGTAAAGCAGCTTGTACAGCGAATTGGCACCGTCCGGGTCCATAGCCGATACAGGCTCGTCCAAAACGATAATTTCCGGATGCACCGCCAAAACCGAAGCCAAAAGCAGCCTCTGGCGCTGCCCGCCGCTGAGTTCGTCCAGCTGATAGCTTTCGCGCCCCGGCAGGCCTACATCTTCAAGCGCCCTGCGCGTGCGTTCTTCAACCTCTTCCGGCTTAAAACCGTGGTTTAACAGGCTGAAAGCAACCTCCTCGCCCGCAGTGAGGGAAACAAGCTGGCTTTCGTAATCCTCCAGCATCAGCCCCAGGCGCATGGCAATATCCGATACCTTTTTGCCTTTGGTGCTTTCGCCCAGCACCATTACTTCGCCGCTGTATGCGCCGCCCATATAAAACGGCACAATGCCCGCCATGGCCTTGCACAGCGTTGTTTTGCCGCTGCCGCTCGGCCCTGCGATAACGGTAAAAGAGCCTTTTTCTATTTTAAAATCAATATCGTGCAGCACAAGGTTATTCTTTTTGTAAGCAAAATAAAAATGCTTTAATTCCGCAACCGTTTCCATCAATTATCTTCCTCCTGCACAAAAAACAGCCTGCGCACCGGCCCGTACAGCAAAAAGGTAATGCTGCCGTTAAGCACGCCTATTACCGCCACCACCGGCAGCATGGCATACAGCCATACGCTGAAGGGCAGCCCCAAAACTATTTTTAAAATAAAGGTAAATACGCCGCCGCTCACCATTGTTGCCACAAGGCCGGCAATAAACGGGCGCAGGCGCCATTTTTCAAGTTTAACGGCAAGCATGGCCTTAACCAGAAGGCAGCACACCACCGCGCCGCAAACCTCGCTGGCAAGGTTGCCCAGCGGAAAGGCCGATTTGGAGGACGGCACAAGCGTCATTCCGGAAATAAAACCAATGCCCAGTGCCTGCGGCAGCGAAGGGTTGGTAAGGTTAATTACAATGGAATACATGGCAATGGTCCAGTTCGGCGTAACGCCGCCAACGTTTGGGCTTACGGTATGCAGAATAATGCCTATTGCCAGAAGCATTGCCGTTATCGCCACCCAGCGGTAACCGTCCTGCGTTGGTTTAACCTCCGTTAATGTTACTATCTTTTTTTCTTTTTCTGCTGCTTCCATGCCGCTCACTCCTTAACAGGTAAATAAAAAAGCCTTCCATCCCTGTAGGGACGAAAGGCTGTAAACTTTCGCGGTGCCACCCTGCTTGACTTAAATAAGTCCGCTTAAAAGATACGGGCCGATGCCGATATCCGCTTTTATGGTAACGGGCAAAGCATTCCCGGCGCTGCTACCCCTTGCGGCTCGCAGTGCGCCTCCAAGGCCCATTCCCTTTAATGCCCGCCGCCGGACTCTCACCGCCACCGGCTCGCTTTAGGCTGCCTTTTAAAGGTACTTTTCCTTATCATCAGCTGCAAATTTGTAATTACTAAAAGTTTAACATTGTAAAGAGCGGTTGTCAATACAATCCCAAAGGCTTTTCGCCAAGGTTAATCATAATATTTTTGGTCTGGCTGTAATGCTCCAGCATTACTTTATGCGTTTCGCGGCCAATGCCCGATTCTTTATAACCGCCAAACGGTGCGCCTGCCGGAATAGCGTTGTAGGTGTTAACCCACATTCTGCCCGTCTGCACGGCTTTTGCCACACGGATGGCGCGGTTAATATCCTGCGTCCATACGGCGCCGCCAAGGCCGTAATTGCTGTCGTTTGCCATTTTAACAACTTCGGCTTCGTCCTTAAACTTAATAACCACAGCCACAGGCCCGAAGATTTCTTCGCGTGCCACGCGCATATCGTTGGTAACATTGGTAATCAGCGTCGGCGCAAAGAAGTTGCCCTTATCAAGCCCGTTTTCCGTAAGCTTATGGCCGCCGCAGGCAATAGCTGCGCCTTCGGCTTTGGCAATATCAATGTAGCTTGCAATTTTGGCAACCTGTTTCGCGTCAATCTGCGAGCCCATCTGTGTTGCCGGGTCGAGCGGGTTGCCGACTTTTACGGCGTTAAAGCGTTTAACCGCTTCTTCAACAAATTTATCGTAAATTTTTTCGTGTACAAACACGCGCGAGCCCGCGCAGCAAACCTGGCCCTGGTTGAACAAAATGCCCAGAAGCAGGCCTTCCATAGCCAAATCCCAGTTGCAGTCATCAAAATAAATATTAGCCGATTTGCCGCCAAGCTCCAAAGTAGCCGGAATTAATTTATCGGCGGCAGCCTGTGCCACGCCGCGGCCAACTTCGGTAGAACCGGTGAAGGCAAGTTTGGCAAAGCCTGGGTGTTCCAAAACATACTGGCCGGACTTGCTGCCCTTGCCGGTAATTACGTTAAGCACGCCTGCCGGCAGCACGCCTTCAATTAAACGTACAAGCTCCAAAACGCTCAGGCTGGTAGTGCTGGAGGGTTTAAGCACAATGCAGTCGCCCGCGGCCAGTGCCGGAGCCAGCTTCCACGCAGCCATGAGGAACGGGAAGTTCCACGGAATAATTTGCCCTACTACGCCGATAGGCTCGTGCAGGACGAGGCTTAAAGTGTTGTTGTCGAGCATGGTGGCAGTGCCTTCTTCCGTGCGGATGGCAGCCGCAAAATAGCGGAAATGGTCTGCGCTCATCGGAATATCAATCATGCTGGTTTCGCGGATGGGTTTGCCGTTGTCCAGCGATTCAACTTCTGCAAGGTGCTGGGCGTTGGCGTCGATAATATCGGCAATTTTGTTTAAAATAACCGCTCTTTCAACAGGAGTGGTGTTCTTCCAGCTTTCCCACGCAGCGTGAGCAGCTTTTACCGCAGCATCAACATCTTCGCGCGTTGCTTCGGCGCAAACTGCCAGTTCTTCGCCGGTAGCAGGGCTGTAAGTTTTGAAGGTAGCGCCGTCAGAGGCGGGCTGCCACTTGCCGTTAATGTAAAGTCCGTATTCTTTCTGTAAATTTTGCATTTTTTAGTACCTAACCTTCTATCTTATTTTAAGAGATCACTGTTTTTGCGATAAATCTTATGTAATCAATTATAATTATTATTTGTTTTTAAGTCAATATGAAATAATGTCACAATAAATACACTTTAACAGTTATTTTGTAAAATAGTTGAGAAAGGTTGTGGGAATATAAAAAATTAAAATTTACAAATAAAAAACCAGTGCTTAAATAACAAGTTTGTTAGTTTTCTTTAAAAATTTGGCCGGTATAGGGTTATCAAGTTTCCAAATAATATTCATTGGATTACTGCCATCATGTTTAACATAATTAACTGTACCCAAAAAAGTATATGTTTCTGCATTTCCATACATATCTTTTTTATTTTCACGTACAAAAAGCAAAACCTTACTGCCTAACTTTTTATGATTAATATATCTTTGCCCCGTAGGAGATTCCGCACTTGTTGTGCTTTGGCTTTGCCAATGAAATAACCATTCATTAATAGAATAATCATTATACATTGTTGTTGGCGAATATTGCTTACTTGATTTATTTAACGTATTTAAAAGTACATCTAACTTTTTATCAGCTACAAATTTTACGCCTTCACGAATAGATAAAGGATTGTTAACATCAAGAGCAGCAAAAATTTGGTCTCGCGAATAATTGCAATATACGTTTAAGGGGCAATCAAAATCAAGCATTGGCAATTTATCAATAAAATCTATTTTATTATAACTGTATTTTAATACTTCTATTAATTCATCGTACAAAACTTTACAGCTTTTTATTTTACGTAAACCATCAAGTTCATCGCTAAAGGCACAATCTTGGTAATCTTTTTGCCAAATGGTAAATTGCAACATGCGTAACATTCGCTTTTCCAGCAGCGATAAATTTTCAGGTTTTAAACTTTTCAAATTTGCAAAGCTATTTAATATAAACTCAATCCAATGGCGCGAATCTATTAATGCAACACGTGCTAATGCTTTGGTAAACTTGTCCGATTCTAATTCTTCGCTAAAATCTTCACGTTTACCGGCCATAACACATAACCTTGCAAAAGAACAGCCTTTTTTATAAATAGCCTGTAAATTAAGTTCATAATGCTCTACAAAATTTGTTAATGTTAAAGGCTTGCCTGTATCTTCGGTAAAACTTGCAATACGTCCAATTAAGCCGTCTTTGCGGTCAAAGCCTGTACGTATATTTTCCAATACATATTCCTGCGCTTTTTTCTCAAGCTGTATATAACAGCCTTTCGGCGCAGATATAAAACCGTTTTTTATTTCGTTACTAATATTTCTATCGGTATTGCTTAATAAGGCTTTAAATTTGCTTTCAAAATCATATTTTTTGTTTGCTTGCCCAATAAAATCAAGAACCGTTAAACACTCTTTGCCATCTGCCAACCGCAAACCACGCCCAAGTTGCTGCAAAAAGATAGTTAAAGATTCTGTCGGGCGCAAAAATAAAATAGTGTTAACATCAACAATATCTACACCTTCATTATAAAGGTCAACAACAAAAATAAAGCGTAAATCGCCATTAGTTAATTTTAATTTAGCACTATCGCGTTCTTCTTTCGGGCTATCACCAGTAAGACAAAGCGAAGGAATATTACATTTATTAAAGTAATCTGCCATAAAGCGAGCATGTTCCTTACTTACACAAAAGCCTAACCCTTTAACTTCGTTAATATCCGTAACATATTTATCAACAGCTTGTACAATTAATGAGGCACGTGTAATTGCTTCTGCATCTTGCCTTGTGTAAATTTTAGAAAGTTCTTCACGATTGTATCCACCACGTTCCCAACGCAAATTACTTAAATCTATATTATCAGTAACGCCAAAATATTGAAACGGGCATAACAGTTTACGTTCAATAGCTTCCGGCAAGCGAATTTCCGCAGTTATTTTATTGTTAAAATAAGGCATAATGCTCTTGCCATCCATGCGTTCCGGTGTAGCTGTTAACCCTAATAAAAATTTAGGAGTAAAATGCCCTAAAATATTTTTGTAAGTTTCTGCCGGTGCATGATGAACTTCGTCGATAATAATATAATCATAAAAGTTCGGTGTAAGGTGCTTTTCTAAACTTTTGGCATTAAAGGTTTGCACCGATACAAAAAGATGCTCAAAACTTTGCGGCGTGGTATCGCCAACAAATAAATCGCCAAAATTAGCATCACGCAAAACCATACGAAAAGTTTTAATGCTCTGCTCCAAAATTTCCTTGCGGTGCGCAACAAACAGCAATTTAGGTTTGCTATTTTTGCTACACTTGTGCTTATAATCAAGTGCAGAAATAATAGTTTTACCTGTACCTGTTGCTGCAACAATTAAATTTTTATAATTATTACGAATGGTTCGTTCTGCTTCTAATTTATCTAAAATCTCTTGCTGATATGGATACGGATTAATATCAACCGCAAAAAAGCTGTTATCTTCTGTATGCGTTTTTTCAAGCTGTAACGCTTTGGCTAAACGTGGCTTTTGCGTATCATCATACACTTCAAATTCATTAGAACTCCAGTAACTATCAAAAGTTGCAGCAACCTTTTGCAAAACTTCAGGCTGGTCTTGGCGAGTTATTTTTATATTCCACTCTAAGCCACTTGAAATTGCTACATTAGAAAGATTGGATGAACCAATATATGCCGTTGTAAATTCAGTTTTACGATAAAAAATATATGCTTTAGCATGTAAACGTGTTCTTTTGGTATCGTAAGAAACTTTAATTTCTGTATTTTTTAGCTTTGCCAATTCGCTAATAGCTTTAATATCTGTTGCACCCATGTAAGAAGTTGTAATAATGCGCAGCTTACCACCGTTATTAGTAAACTCCGTTAGTGCTTCCATTAAAAGTCGTAAGCCACTCCATTTTATAAACGAAACTAGCATATCAATACTGTTACACGAAAAAATTTCTTTTTTCAACTCACTGAACATTTGCGGCTCGTGTACAGCACCGGTAAAAAGTGAACTTTGTGCAATAGAAGTAACCGGTCTAATTGGTTTAACCTTATCATTAATAGCTTGTATAGTATTAGTTTTATTCGTTACAGAAAGCAATTGCTTATCTTCGGCAATTTCTAAATCATCGGCAACACCTTCACACGTATTTTCCTTAATTGCACCAATTATTTTATTAACAAGTTCAATTTGCTTTGCCAGGCTATCATCGTTTTCGCTGATATTATTTAAGCTCTGCTCTACAACTTTTTTAACATATTTAGATAAAATACCAGCAGCTTCTTCACTATCAATTTGTTCTTTTTCTACATTGAAGTTATCTGTAAGTTCCGCCAATGCTTTATTAAGTTTTTTGTTGATAGGTTTTTCGTACAATCCTGTTTTCATAATAAACCTCATAAATGTATTATTAAACTAATCTTATCACAAGGCGTATTTTGTTAGCAATAAATATTAAGCAGAACCAAGAATAAAAAAAGCGGCCTAATAGACCGCTCATACTGTAAATATTATTTTAATTTAACCGCAGTACCGCTAACGCTTACCATTAGCATGCCGTTTTCTTTGCCTAATACTTCGTAGTCAACATCGACACCGACAACGGCATTAGCGCCTAATCTTTCGGCACGCTTGCACATTTCGTCAATAGCTTTTTCGCGCGCTTCCTGCAATTCATTTTCGTAAGTGCTGCTGCGCCCGCCAAAAATATCCGTAATGCCGGAAAACAAATCCTTAACAAAATTTACGCCGGATACCACTTCACCAAAAACAATGCCCTTATATTCGGCAATCTGCCTGCCTTCAACAGTTTGTGTAGTTGTAACAATCATGGGTGTGACCTCCTAATAAACATCTAAAAACTATTTATTTAAGACAAGTAAATTTAATTTATTTATAAAATACTTAAAACTCTGAGAAGAATTATTATAAATATTGAGTTCCCTACCTATCTTTTTTGCGCATTCACATTTAAATTTACCTATTTCATGATAAGAAGTTGCTTCTTTTTTCAATCTATTAACACCGCCTTTATAAATAGCATCTGCTAAAATTTCCCAAGTATCACATACACTATCCTGAACATATCTCTGTAAAACACTTCTTTTCGCATTAGGATATACTTTCAGTATAGCATCTCTATCTCCAAGCAACCATGCTTCCATTTCTTCAACTACAATGCAGAAAAAAACTTTTGTTTCTATATCTAACATTTTATACATATTCATTAAATTTTGCTTTAATTTAGAACAGTCATCTTTATCTGCATCTAAAATAACAAAAATTGCTTTGTTATAAGGAAGTTTATTAAGCGAAGCATTTATACCGTTTAAATACATTGGTAAATCAGTTAATAATCGTTTTGTTTTCACAGAAGATAAGTTTGGAGATTTAGGTATTCTACCAATTCCTTTGAAACTGTGTATTTTATAATCTATACAATATTCATTAGACAAATTTAAAATATACTTTTTCATTATTTCTTGAATAAGAATCTCACCAGATTTATCTTCTATAAGAAATTCTAAATAAATATATTCCATAATTTCCTCTTTATCCAAAGTAATTACTATACCATAAATCTCCCAGTTCTATTTCCGAATCATATAATTGTTTTACATATTGAAATTCAGAAGCTCTCGTAATCGTTGAAAATCCGTTTTCTTGTTTTTCTAATACCCATACTTCATCTGGGGATAATGCGTTAACAAAAAATGGACTATGTGTAGTAATAAACAATTGCTTAGAATATGTTCCTTTTATACTATTTTTCATCTGACTTGCTAAATCAGATAAATATTTATGATATAATCCATTTTCTGGTTCTTCAATGAATACCAATGGTCGAGCATCTTTTTCATATAATAACAAATAATACGCAAACAACTTTAACGTTCCATCCGACATTTTTTGTGAATAAAACGGTTTTTTAAACCCTTTTTCTAAAAATTCTAAAACTAATTGCCCATTTTGTAATTTTACTGGAGTTATTTTTGATATCCCTGGTAGTTTAGTTTGAATGCTTGTCAAAACCTTTAAAAAATCTTTCGGATCTTCTCTATGTAAAAATTGTGCAACATTATTTACATTATTTCCTAAACGATTTAAATATTTTTGAGGACCCGCGTTCGGTATTTCACGAGCAGCATTAGGACTAAAATAACATAAATACCAATTTTTTAAAAAATTCTTAAATTTAACAATTCTGGGATGTTCCCTCAATTCACCTAACGTAACAACTCCTAATTGCCTAGGATCGGCTAATTCAACATCCACTTTTTCTCCTATTTCTTGATTACCCTCTTCTAAAAATCCAGTATTATTTCCTTTAAATGCATAACCTTTACCATATTCTAAATATAAAAAAGACATCGGCTTTCCATATCGTTCATTAGCTCTACGTTGTCTTAAACGCTCTTTCTCTACAATAGGCCTATCATATTTATCTAAAGAAACAGATAATTCATAAGTAATAGGAGATTCATTACTAGTTTCCCTATAATAAATTTCAAATTCAATAGGCCCTTCAGCGCCTTGAGATATTATACTCTCAAATCCACCCCGACCGTTTAAATCACAAGCAACTTCTACGCCTTTTTCTAAACAATCAGCTAAAAAGCCAAAAGCATCAGACAAAGTACTTTTTCCTGTACCACTTTGACCAATTATAGCATTTATATTAGTTAATTCTTTAGTATTTCTTCCATCAGATAATAACTTTCCCATTCTTACATCTTTTAATGAACCATAATTTTTTATGCGAATTCCAGCAATACGCCCCATATTTACACCTCTTTTCTAAATATCTCTGCAAAATTTAGAAATATTTAATTTTATTTTATCCTATTTTACATGCTATTACAATCTTCAAATAAAGTAAATATTTTTCTTATTTTAATTATGATAAAAGCTTACAAATCATAATTAAGACTTGTAAGCTTTTATACTTTTTACTCACTTAACCCCTATCATCACAGGCAATTTGGTTGTGTAGTCAAACAGCACGCGGTTGATATGTTTTACTTCGTTTACTATTTTGTTGACTGCGGTGGTAATTATTGCAGAAAGCAACATGGTAACTTCCGCCGTCATAAAATAGGTGATAGTTACGGTCACACACAACTATTTGCCAAGCCGATACGTTCTTTTAAGCCTTACCTAATTATATACGCCGCAACAATCTCTCCGATATATGCGGTATGCGCGTCACGATTTGCCATGCAATAAGTTCCGTCAACATCCTGTGGATACATTTTCGCTATTATGTCTTCGGGGATTTTTTCTAAATCCTGCTTTTGGGAATACAGAACTTTGCACTCCAAAGTCAACGGATATTTCTTAATTCCCGGCACATGAATTACTTCCGGTTCTTCCAAGGTTAAATGTGCTGCCGGTTCTTTGTCAATATCGTAACCAGACTGCCAGCCGCATATTTTGACAATAGAAGGAATTACTCCTTCCATGGGAATGCTGAGCGTAAATTCTCCCGTTGCATCAAGCTGTGCTTTTGTATAGCGATGTTCCCTAACATATACTGTAAACGCAGGTTTTCCCCATACAGTACCAAGGCCGCCCCACCCAATTACCATACTGTTAAACTTTGTATGTTTAGTATTTAAAAGAATGCCTTTTGGCAAGGCCTCTATAATTTTGCCTGCGTATTCAGAAACATTAATTTTTTCTCTCATAGCAGTTCCTCCAACCGAAAACCTCTCAGAGCAACATCAGCCACAGCTTAGTGAGCTTAAACTCATTCAAACTCTATCGTTGCGGGCGGTTTGGTTGTGTAGTCAAACAGCACGCGGTTGATATGTTTTACTTCGTTTACTATTCTGTTGGCTGCGGTGGTAATTGTTGCAGGGGGCAGCATGGTAACTTCCGCCGTCATAAAGTCAGTGGTGGTTACGGCACGCAGGGCAATGGCGTAATCGTAAGTACGTTCGTCGCCCATAACGCCTACGCTGCGCATGTTGGTCAGCGCCGCAAAATACTGGCTGGGGCGCTCTGCCAGCGGCAGTTTGTCCACTTCTTCGCGGTAAATGTAATCGGCATCCTGCACAATGGCAACTTTTTCTGCCGTTACTTCGCCGATAATACGGATGGCAAGCCCCGGTCCCGGGAACGGCTGGCGGGTTACCAGATATTCCGGAAGTCCAAGTTCTCTGCCGGACTGGCGCACTTCGTCCTTAAACAAATCGCGCAGAGGCTCAACAATTTCTTTAAAGTCTACAAAGTCGGGCAGGCCGCCTACATTGTGATGGCTCTTAATGGTTGCCGATTCGCCGCCGAGGCCGCTTTCAACAACGTCCGGGTAAATGGTGCCCTGTGCCAGATAATCGACTGCGCCGATTTTTTTGGCTTCTTCTTCAAACACACGGATAAATTCTTCGCCGATAATTTTGCGTTTGGCTTCTGGCGCGGTTACGCCTGCCAGTTTGCTGTAAAAACGTTCGCGTGCGTCTACGCATACAAAGTTAATGTCAAACAGGCCGCCTTCGCCGAATACGGAGCATACTTCTTCACGTTCGTTTTTGCGCAGCAGGCCGTGGTCTACAAATACGCAGGTAAGCTGTTTGCCGATGGCTTTGGCCAGCATTGCCGCGCAGACGCTGCTGTCTACGCCGCCGCTTAATGCGCACAGCACTTTGCCGCTGCCGATGCGTTCTTTCAGTTCTTTAACGGTTTCTTCAACAAAGCTGTCCATTTTCCAGGTTCCGGCACAGCCGCATACATTATATACAAAATTGCTCAGCATTTTGGTGCCGTTGTCGGTGTGCAGCACTTCGGGGTGGAACTGCACGCAGTACAGCCCGCGGCTTACGTCCTCTGCCGCCGCTACCGGGCAGTTGGGGGTGTGCGCGGTAATTTTAAAGCCGGGTGCTGCCGTTTCAATATAGTCGTTGTGGCTCATCCAGCACACGTTTTTGGCCGGTATATCTTTAAAAAGAAGGCTTTCCGTATCAAAGTCAACCAGTGTTTTGCCGTATTCGCGTTCCGGCGCTTTGCAAACATGCCCGCCCAGCATGTGCATCATAAGCTGGCTGCCGTAGCAGATGCCTAAAACAGGCACGCCCCAGCTGTAAATTTCCGCATTAATCGTGGGCGAATCCTCTAAATAAGCGCTGTTGGGGCCGCCGGTAAAAATAATGCCCTTCGGGTTTTTGGCTTTAATTTTTTCAAGGCTCTGCCTGTAAGACACAATTTCGCAGTAAACGCCGCTTTCCCTTACGCGGCGGGCGATAAGCTGGTTGTACTGGCCGCCGAAGTCAATTACTAAAATCATTTCCTGGTTGTCGGTTTTCATAACGGCTTCATCCTCCTGTAAAGTTTTTTACGTTTTTCTTTATCTTTTAATTTTACAATATTAAGTGTAAAAAAGCAAACAAAATGCCCGCTTTTGCAAGGGTTTACAGGCTGTTTAACCTTCTTTGGCAATAACGCGGAAATCGCCGTCAATATCGCCCGTAAGCAGCTTGCGCAAAATGCTGTAACCGCCGCCAACAACTTCAATCGTGCCGTCAAGCACATCTACAAGCGGCTTCAGTTCGTCAACAACAGCCTGCGTATTGTAAGTGCCGGTATCCACAACGTAAAAATGCTCAAAGCCCTTAAACATTTTGCGCAGATAAGCCTTGCCTTCTTCCTCGCCCTTTTCGGCAATCTGCGTTTCAAGGTTCAGGCTGCCGCTGCGCATAAAATCAAGCCAGCTTTCCGTCATAAAAATGCCTTTGGGCGCGCGGTTAATGCTTTTAATATCCGTTTTGGAAAGCAAAATATCCACGCAGTCGCGCGTTTTGGGTATTACAAGTTCTGCCGTAGTTGCTTTCAGTTTGGCCGTTCCGCCGCCGCAGCCGCTTACGCAGATTAAAATGCGGTCTACGTTGGCAAAACTGTCGATAGTATTCTGCAAATACTCTGCCAGTTCCTGCGGATTGCTGTGCAGGCGCTTCGGCAGAAAATACACCGGCGTATCAAGATTCAGTTCATCAATTAAATGCAGTATTTCTTTTTTAAGTGTCGGGCATGATAAAATTACCTGTTTCATGCTGATGCTCCTTTTGTAACCTTCTGTAATAAGTATAGCACAGAGCACTGCGGCGTTAAACGCAGTTTTGTAAAATATCTTGCAGGCATTGACCTCGCCTTTGAAGCAATAATATAATGGAATTGTAGCTTATAATTTTTAAACTTTTTCCATACTTTAAGCGAGGTTTTTATGAACACCAGATTTTTATTTACGCATATGCCGCCGGGCAGGCTGTTTTTAATTACGGCCGGGCCGGGAGCGGTTGGCATGCTGGCTTCGGTGCTGTTTTACATGGTAGACGGCATTTTTATAGGCCGCTACCTTGGTGAAACTTCGTTTGCCGCGCTGAACCTTGCTTTGCCGTTTGTAATCATTAATTTTTCGCTGTCCGATTTAATCGGCGTCGGTTCTTCCGTACCTATCGCCATTAAACTTGGCGAAAAAAAGAACCACACCGCCAACAATATTTTTACCTGCGCCTGCGTGCTTACTTTTTTAACAAGTATCGGCGTTGGCGCGCTGCTGTATTTTGGCGGGCCATACCTGCTTTCGCTGTTAGGCGCAAAGGGCGAACTGCACGCGCTGGCGTTAAGCTATCTGCGCGTTTATGCATTAACGGCGCCTGTTACCACCATTGTTTTCGGCGCAGACAGCTACCTGCGCATCTGCGGGCAAATACGCACCAGTATGTTCCTTAATATAGGCATGGCGGTTATCAGCTTTGTGCTGGAATTTTTATTTCTTGCCGTTTTCGGCTGGGGCATTTGGGCAGCGGCGTTTGCTTCCAGCCTTGCCATGATGGCAGGCGCGGCTGTATCGCTGTACCCGTTTTGGCGGGGATATTTGCAGCTTAAATTCTGCCGCCCCAGTTTTTCAGCGGCAATGATTGCCAATATTTTTGTATGCGGCTGCCCGATATTTTTAAACAATGTTTCCGGGCGCTTAACTTCGATAATGATGAACTTTTTGCTGCTGCGCTTCGGCGGCACCACAGCGGTTTCGGTATACGGCGTTTTAATGTACGCCGACAGCTTTATTACGCAGTTTTTGTACGGCATGTGCGACGCCTTGCAGCCTGCGGTTGGCTACAACTGGGGTGCGGGCAATTCGCGGCGCATCAGCCAGATTGAGCGTTACTGCTACGGAACTGCGGCCGGCGTATCGCTTATATCGGCAGCGGTGATGATACTGTTTCCGCTTAAAATTACGCAGTTTTTTGTACCCAATGGCGACAGCGGGCTTTTAACCCTTGCCGCTGCTGCCGTGCCAATCTTTGCAGTGGCATATCTGGCGCGCTGGGTTTCACTGGCAACCGAAAGCTACATGACGGCGGTAGGCAAATACTTGCAGGCTTCGGTTATTTCCGTCGTTACGGCGTTTGCCGCGCCCGCGCTGATACTTATTGTGCTTTTCCCGCTCGGGCTGGACGGCCTATGGCTTAACTACCCGCTGACGGCAATAGTCTGCGCCGTGCTTTCCGTTGTAATTATCAAACGCTTCAGCAAGGATTTGCTTGCAAAAGCGAAGCAGAAACATTCCTAAAAAAATAAAAGCCGTTTCAAAATTTCAAATAAAAGATCCCGCAAACAAGCGGGATTTTTTATTTGAATAATATTATCAAAAAATTAAATCAATTATATATTAAATTGTTTATTGCAAATGCTTGTGATATAATTTTACTATTAATAAAAATACAGCAGCATGTTTTTAAAATGCACCTGTAACAAGCAGGAGGAAATAAAATTGATTACCTTAAAAAACGGTGACGGTATCAAATGGCCGCACGGCAAGCGCATTGCCGTTTTGCTGACCTTTGATTTTGACGCCGAATACCTGCGTTATTCCGTAACCGGGCAGAGCGAGCTCGGCTTTTCGGATATTTCGCGCGGGCAATACGGGCCGCACGAAGGCTTAAAGCGCTGCCTTGACATGCTGGCGCGCCAGAACATTAAAACCACGTTTTTTGTGCCCGGCATTGTTGCCGAAAAATACGCGGACGAAGTAAAACAAATTGCCGCCGCCGGGCACGAGCTTGCCTACCACGGCTATGCGCACGACGCACGCCCCGGCATACCGCTTGAGGAAGAAGAAGCCAATATGGCAAAAGCAGAAGCCATCCTTGAAGCCATCAGCGGCAAAAAAGTAGTTGGCCACCGCGCCCCGCTTGATACCTTGCAGACTTACGGCGTTAAGCTGATGCAAAAACGCGGTTATTTATACAGCAGCACCTTAAAGGACTGCGACTGGGCATATATCCACGAAGGTGAGCACCCTGTTGTGGAACTGCCTACTGAACCCGGTTTTGACGATTTTTCGTTCTTTTATTTTTCGTACGCCGATGCGCACACCATTACCTGCAGCTACCCGGCAGAATATGTTTACAACATGTGGAAGGACGCCTTTGACGAACTGGCAAACGAGGGCGACAAAATTATGTGCCTTAAACTGCACCCGCAGCTGATTGGGCGTTCAAGCCGCATCCGCATGCTGGAACGCCTGGTGCTTTACATGCGCCAAAACGGTGCGTGGATTGCCGGCTGCGAAGAAGTTGCGCGCTATGTGCTGGCGCAAAACGGAAAGGAGGCTGACGCCGATGCTGTGGCCAAATAACAAACGCCTTGCGCTGATGCTTTCTTTTGATATCGACGCCGAAACGCTGTGGCTTACGCGCAACGAAATCAATAAAAACCACCCAGCCAACCTAAGCCGCGGGCTGTATTCCGTAAAGCAGGGCATTCCCCGCATTTTGCGGATGCTGGAAGAAGAAAACCAGCACGCTACCTTTTTTACCACGGCCTACACGGCAGAGCTTCACCCGGAAGTTATTAACTGCATTGCCGCCTGCGGGCACGAAATTGCCTACCACGGCTACCTGCACGAAGTTTACAATACTTACGAAAAAGAAAACGCGCTGATGGCAAAGGCCGAAAACATCATTAAAGGCCTTACCGGCAGGCAGATGGTTGGCCAGCGTTCCCCAGACGGCTTTATATACGATTTTCACCTTCAGCTGTGGCTGGACAGGGGATATATTTATTCCTCCAACTGGCGCGATAACGACGGGCCGTTCCTGCACAAAATAAACGGCAAAACCGTGCCCATTGTGGAACTGCCAAAAGACGGCATAGTGGATGACACCAGCTACGATATGTACACCATACAGGCGCCGGAACACCACTATCTGCGCAGCGGGCGCGAAATGACCGGCATTTGGATGGAAGAATTTGACGGGCTTGCCGACGAAGGCCGCATGATGAATTTTGTAATGCACCCGCAGTTTATTGGCCGCCCCGGCTATGTGCGCGCCCTGCGCGATTTTATACGCTACGCCAGGGACAACGGCGCCTGGATTTGCACCGACGAACAGGCCGCACGCTGGGTACTGGCACAGAACGGCTTTACCGAATTTGCCTGATTTGGGCGCTTGCGCCTGCAATAAATAAAAAGATGAGAGGGGTTTAAAAAATGTTCAGCAAAAAACTTACCAAAAAATTATTAGCTTTAGGTGCGGCAGCAATGCTTGCACTTGCAGCAGCCGGCTGCGGCGGCAGCGATAAGGCCGACGCTCCGAAAGAAGCGGCAAACGGCAAACTTACCATTGCCATTAACGCCACCTTCCCGCCGTTTGAAAGCGTTAAGGAAGGCACGCATGATTATGTCGGCGTCGATATTGATATTGCCCGTTATATCGGACAGAAGCTCGGCAAAGAAGTTACCTTCACCGACATGAAATTCGCTTCCCTTGTGCCCACCCTGCAAAGCGGCCGCGCCGATATGATTGTATCGGCCATCAGCCCCACGGACGAGCGCAAAGAAGTGCTTGACTTTACCGAACCTTACTACTACCCGATGAAAGCCATTATCTGCCAGAAAGGCGCAGGCTACGACAGCTTTGAAAAACTTAAAGGCCAGAAAGCAGGCGCTTCCATGGGCACCACCTATGTACAGGAACTGAAAGACGCAGGCGGCATTGAAGTTGTGGAACTTGACAACACGCCGCTGGTTGTGCAGGACATTTTAAACGGACGCCTTGCTGCAGGTTTGTTTGACGCAGCACAGGCCGCCGTATTCATCAGCCAGAACGATAAACTGGAAATGCACACCTTAAACCTGCCGATTGTTTACGCCGATACTTTTGCCATTGCGCTGCCGAAGGGCTCTAAAGATGTTGCCACGGTAGACGGCATTTTAAAAGAAATGCAGAAAAACGGCGAAATGCACAAAATTCTGGTTAAGCACCTTGGCGAAACGGCTACCAAACAATATGAAGAAGCCATTGCCAAACTCGACATTGTAAAATAAAACCAACCCGGCAGTGCGCTGTACTGCCGGGCTTTAACTTAAAGGAGCAACATTATGCTTGATTTTTCCGTACTCGACCCATACCTGCCGCTTTTAGCCTCAGCCGTATGGATTACCATTAAATTTACGTTCTTTTCAACCCTTATCGGCTTTTTGGGGGGCTTTATTTTAGCGCTTATCACGCTTTCGCACAACAAGGTATTTTCCTTCCTTGCCAAAGCGTATATCTCCGTTTTCCGCGGCACGCCGCTTCTGGTTCAGCTTATGCTCATCTATTTTGCCACGCCGCAGCTTACGGGCTACACCATCAGCGCGCTGGAAGCAGGCGTGCTTTCCTTCGGGCTGAACTCCGCCGCCTATATTTCCGAAGCGCTGCGCGGCGGCATCCTTTCCGTAGACCGAGGCCAGTGGGAAGCCTCTATGTCGCTGGGCGTGCCTACCCACCGCTTTATTCTTGACGTTATTCTGCCGCAGGCAATTAAAAACGCACTGCCATCGCTCGTTAACGAAAGCATTATGCTTTTGAAGGATTCCAGCCTTGTTTCTGTTATCGGCGTGGCCGATACCCTGCGCTGGGCGGATTTGATTCAGGCCAAAACCTTCCGCGCGTTTGAAGCCTTTATTGTGGCCGCCGCAGTTTATTATGTGCTGGTAATGCTGCTCAACCTTTTGGGCGCATACCTTGAAAGGAAGGTGCGCGTAAGTGATTAAAGTTGAACATCTTGCCAAAAGCTTCGGCACACTGCAAGTTTTAAAAGATATTTCGCTCAGCATTAATAAAGGCGAAGTTGTAACCATTATCGGCCCTTCGGGCAGCGGCAAATCGACGCTTCTGCGCTGCTTAAATCTGCTTGAACGCCCCGACAGCGGCAAAATTATTTTTGACGGCACCGATATTTTAAGCGGCAAAGTAAAAATTGAAAGCATCCGCAAAAATGCGTGCATGGTTTTTCAGCATTTTAATTTGTTTGCCAACATGACGGCGCTGCAAAACGTGGCTTATGCGCCGCGCGTTGTTAACGGGCTGAACCGTGCCGACGCCGAAGCCAAAGCGCAGAAGCTGCTGGAAAAAGTAGGCCTTGGCGATAAATCGGGCCAGTACCCCAGCCGCCTTTCCGGCGGGCAGAAACAGCGCGTAGCCATTGCCCGCGCCATGGCCATGGAACCGGAAGTGCTGCTTTTGGACGAACCTACCTCCGCGCTCGACCCGGAAATGGTAAAAGAAGTGCTTGACGTTATTAAAGGGCTTGCCAACACCGGCATTACCATGGTGCTGGTAACGCACGAAATGGGCTTTGCCCGCGACGTTTCGGACGTTATTCATTTTATGGACGAAGGTTATTTAATTGAAAGTGCGCCGCCGCAGGAATTTTTTGCGAACCCCAAAACGGAACGTGCGCGTAAATTTTTATCCACCATTTTATCGTGAGGCAGCTTATGAAAATTTTAATTATCAACCCCGATTACGGCATGACGCAGGAAGAAATGGCTTTGCGCTGCCGCATTCTGGAAGAATATACGGCTCCCGATACGCAGCTTGCCATGGTGTGCCCGCAAAGCTCCGGTGTGGAGCTTAACTCTGCCCTTGATGTTGTGCTTGCCGCACCAGAAATTGTGCAGCTTGCGGCAGACGGCCAGAACGCCGGTTTTGACGCCGTTATTTTGTATTGCTTCAGCGACCCCGTTATCGACGCCTGCCGCGAAGCATTGCGCATTCCCGTTATCGGCGGGGCGCAGGCCTCCTGCCTGGCAGCGCTTAACGTGTGCCGCAGCTTCGGCGTAATACTGGCAGACGAAGCACGCCTGCCGGAGAAAAAACTGTTCCTGCGTACGCTCGGCGTCAGCCCGGAACGCATCGGGCAAATTGCCGCCGTTAATTTAAACGGCATCTCGCCCTGGGCGGACAGAGAAACAACCTTTAAAAAGCTGCTGGCCTGCGGGCAGAAAATGATGCACGAAACGCACACCGAGGCCATTGTTTTAGGCTGCCTTTCCTTTTTAGGGCTGGCAGAACCTTTAAGCCGCGTGCTTGGCATACCTGTTATAGACCCGGCCGTTGCCGCCGTAACAACCGCCGAAAGCATTGTGCGCCAGCGCCTTTTTACCAGTAAAGTAAGCTACCCCCTGCTATGCAGCAAAGCACGGGAGATAATAAGGGAAATTTAAAACCTTAAATTAAAACCACATAAACAGCAAAAACCCCGCGGTAAAAACCACGGGGTTTTGTTGTAAGGGGAAGTTCTATGAAAAGTTTGAAAGGATGTATTTTAGCTGAAGTTCAGCTAAATGTCATTACATCATGCCGGGCATGCCGCCGCCCATAGGCATTGCCGGTGCTGCTGCTTCTTTGGCAGGTTTGTCGGCAACAATGGATTCGGTGGTAAGAATCATAGCGGCAATGCTTGCTGCATTTTGCAGTGCGCTTCTGGTAACTTTGGTCGGGTCAACTATACCGGCTTCAATCATGTCAACATATTCTTCGGTAAGAGCGTTGAAGCCAAAGCCTTTGCGGCTGCGTTTAATGGTATCTACAATAACTGCGCCTTCAAGGCCTGCGTTGTAAGCGATTTGGCGGACAGGTTCTTCGATAGCGCGTTTAACAATTTCCACGCCGGTTTTTTCGTCGCCAGTTGCTTTAATGCGGTTCAGTGCGGGCTGTACTTGCAGAAGTGCGGTGCCGCCGCCTGCAACAATACCTTCGGCAACTGCTGCGCGGGTTGCGTTAAGAGCGTCTTCAATGCGCAGTTTTTTATCTTTCAGTTCAACTTCGGTTGCAGCGCCAACTTTAATTACTGCTACGCCGCCTGCAAGTTTGGCAAGGCGTTCCTGAAGTTTTTCTCTGTCGAATTCGGAAGTGGTTTCCGGAATCTGGGCACGGATTTGTGCAACACGTGCTGCGATTTCTTCTTTGCTGCCGCCGCCGTCAACAATGGTGGTAAGTTCTTTGGTTACGCGAACCTGGCCTGCGCTGCCGAGATCTTCCAGGGTTGCGCTGTCGAGTTTGCGGCCAACTTCTTCACTGATAACGGTTGCGCCGGTGAGGATTGCGATATCCTGCAGCATAGCTTTGCGGCGGTCGCCAAAGCCCGGAGCTTTAACGGCAACTGCTTTGAAGGTGCCGCGCAGTTTGTTTACAACAAGGGTTGCCAGAGCTTCGCCTTCAACATCTTCAGCGATGATGAGGAGCTCATGGCCGCCTTGTACAACTTTTTCAAGTACAGGCATAATGTCCTGAATTACATTGATTTTGCGGTCGGTAATAAGTACCAGCGGATTGCTGAGAACTGCTTCCATTTTATCGGTATCGGTTACCATGTACGGGCTGATGTAGCCGCGGTCAAACTGCATGCCTTCAACGGTTTCAAGGCAGGTTTCCATGGTTTTGGATTCTTCAACGGTAATAACGCCGTCGTCGCCAACTTTTTCCATAGCATCAGCAATCAGATTGCCGATTTCTTCATCAGCTGCAGAAATGGAAGCTACCTGAGCTTTTGCTTCTTTGGTTTCTACTTTTTTGCTGATTGCTTTCAGTTCGTCAACCAGAACGTTTACTGCATTCTGAATGCCTTTTTTAAGAATCATCGGGTTTGCACCGGCTGCTACGTTGCGCAGGCCTTCATGTACCATAGCCTGTGCCAGAACGGTTGCGGTGGTGGTGCCGTCGCCTGCTACGTCGTTGGTTTTGGTTGCAACTTCTTTAACAAGCTGTGCGCCCATGTTTTCAAACGGGTCTTCCAGTTCAATATCGCGGGCAATGGTTACACCGTCGTTGGTAATGGTCGGTGCGCCGAATTTTTTCTCCAACACAACGTTGCGGCCTTTAGGCCCAAGGGTTACTTTTACGGCATTAGCCAGTGCGTCAACGCCGCGTTCAAGGCTGCGACGAGCTTCTTCGTTAAATTTTATTTCTTTAGCCATTTAAAATGCACTCCTTTAAATTCTTTATCAATTACAGTACGGCAAGTACGTCGCGTTCGCTCAAAATCAAATATTCTTTGCCGTCCAGTTTAAATTCGGTTCCGGAATATTTTGCAAAAACAACTTCTTCGCCAACTTTAACTTCCGGAGTAACGCGGGTGCCGTTATCAAGCACGCGGCCTGCGCCGACAGCAATTACTTTGCCGGTCTGCGGGCGTTCTTTGGAAGCAGTATCTGGGAGGTAAATACCGCTGGCAGTTTTTTCTTCTTTAGTAGTAATTTCTACAACAATGTGGTCTGCTAATGGTTTCAACATTTGTAATTCCCCTTTCAATATAGTTACGTTGGTATTAATTTCGTTTCATCTTGTTAGCACTCACTTTCTTCGAGTGCTAACTACAATTATTATTATATCCGTTATTTGTAAAAATGCAAGTACCTTTTTTGACAAAATAGTGAAAAAAAGAGGTAAAAAGAAAAAATCAGGCTATTTATTATAACTATGTTTACAAATATAAAGAGTATTAGCAAACCCAAAAATTATTACACAAAACTGAAACCACATTGCTCCAGCAAAAGATTCTGCGCAATAAGGTGTAACGCTATTAGAAATAATATTTATAAGTATACCCCATATCTGTTGGCAGCAGCCTACCCCCAATACCCATATAAAAGTATTAACAAGCCCCATAGATGTTGCCAAAAAAGCAGGCGGAGAAATTTCTTTTACTATCGTATAACAAACAGTAATTATCAACATTTGCATCAATCCAAAAATAAAATTTAATGTAATTAATTCTGCAGTATTAAGTCCATCAACATTAGCAGCCATATAAACCCATGATAATAAAAATATTATGTTGCAGATTAGAACTATTTTTAATTTATTATAATGTTTCATTAAATAACCGGCCATTGTACCACCCATTACCAAGCCTACAGCAGAACTAAGTAAAATAATACTAATAGTTTTCTGGTCATATCCGTAAACATCAGAAAGATAAATGCCGTTCCATAATGATTGTAAACTGTGGCCACTTGAAGAAATACTCATACAAATAAAAGCACAGTTAAAAATATAAGGTATATTTACAGCTCCATATAACTGTTGCTTTACAGAAAAAATGTTTTTGTTTTTAATACAATCTTGTATACCCACAATATTTTCCGGCGGTCTGTCACTAACCTTAAATAATACCATTAAAGCCAACATCAAACTAAAAATAGATAAAATAAACATAACTGTCCGCCATCCAAAATTTGTCATAAGTACCTGCAGCGGCATTGTAGAAACAACTCCGCCTAATGCGCCTATTCCCATAAACAATCCGTATACAGGGGTAAATTCTTCTTTTTTATACCAAGCCGAAATAATTTTAGTACCTACCAAAAAATATCCGGCAACAGAAAAACCTATAATTATTCTGCTAGCAAGTAATAGATAATAATTTTCTGCCATGCCAAATAAAAAGTTACCTGCTGCAGTTAACAGCAACATACAACCCAATGCCTTACTGCTGCCAAAACGGTCTACAAAAACTCCTGCCGGAATCTGCCCCAATGCATATGGCCACATAAAACACAATCTCATTAATCCAAACTGAACTGAATTCATAGTAAAACTTTTCATTAATTCAGGGCCTAAAATAGCAGGTGCCATACGCGAAAAAGGAGCGTACATATAACTTATAGATAAAATAAAAAAAATAAGGAGTCTAATACGCTTAAATTGTATTTTTGCTGATTCTTCTGCTGCTCTACGCATATTATCACCCCTTATTCTTATTTACTTATGTTTATCAACCGTATTCATAAAAGCCGCCTGCATTAAAAGATATCGGTCTGTATATACATTAAGATTTTTTCCTGTAATTTCTTCAATTTTTTTTATTCTGTAATAAATTGTATTAATGTGCACAAAAAGTTTTTTTGCTGCTTCATCCAGCGTTTGCGTATTGAAAATAGCATCTAATGTCCCCAATAAATCGTAATGATATGCTAAATCATATTGTCTGAGCGGCAATAGAATATTTTTGAAAATCCACACAGCTTCTGGCGAATCTTTATATCTAAGACACAAAAGTTTCGGAATCCATTCTACTGCATCAATAACACCGTTTATATTATTTTCATTTACTATTACAGCTGTTTGCAGCGCTAATTCATATTGTGTCACTATTTCAGAAAGCTTTTCAAAGTATGGCGTTATAATAATTTTTCCTTTTTTGAAAACTGTTTGCAAATGTTTCCTAAAAATATCCATTGCTTTGTTTGGAATTATCACTACATTCCAATAGTCTTCCTCTAAAATCAGATGCTGTATTGCATATTGTTCACAATAAATCTTTAGTTTACGCAAAGGTATAGACTTAGAGAACAAAATAATATTATATTTATCTCTTTTTTCAAAACCATACTCTTTAACTTTTTCTAATAAAATTTTTTGATGGCTTAGATTGCCTACTTTCAATTCATTCCATAACTTCAAAATAAGTTTTGTTTCATCATCATAACTTTCCCAAAGTTTAATAGATAAAAACGCAGCAGTCTGCTGGCACAGCAGACTTTTTTTATGTGCCAGAAAAACATCACTGTTTGTTCTGTTTTCTTTATCTCCTGCTAACGGCAGCATAACAAGATATCCAACCACAGTGTTTCTAACATAACAAAAAAACAGGCTCATATTATCAGTTTCGTACCCTTTATAGTACATATCACTGCTATAATGTCCTCCCTTAATTTGTGCTACATACTCATCTATCACTTTATGATTAAGATTTACGCCATTTCTGCTCGCCAAAAGTTCGAAACGTTTATTAAAAAGCAACAAAGGATTCTTTATATAATTTGCTAAAACTCCCAATATTGCCGCTGCATGATTTTCATTAACAGATTTTTTCATAAATTCCTGAAAAATACCATTCAGCTCAACTAACATATTAGTTGTATAATTTTGAATTTCATTGTTAATTACGGTATTCATTTCACGAAAATAAACATCTCGTTTAATTTCAAAAACAGCTACACCATATTTATCTGCTATATCAATAATGCTTTGTGGAATTTTATTAATAAAACGTTTTGTTTTAATCCCTATTGCAGATATATTTTGTGCTAATTTCTCAAAATTTTTATCTTGCAGCTCAGGATTATGGCTGAATGCATACCATGTTGTCAATACAAATTCTCCACCCTTACACCATTCCCATAAATCAGGTGCTTCCAGTATTGTCACGTGCTGAACCAATTTATTGAGATCAGCATGTTTATTAACAAGCTTGGCTCTTTCATTAAACCATTTAATATTTTGTAACCGTTTTATAGTAACAAGCTTCATTAATCATCACCTTTTCAAATAGTCAGTACTCTTCACAATTATATTATATATTATATGAAAAGATTTGAATATTTGTATTCACAAAAAAACGATACTTTTTTTTGTAGTTTTCTACATACAACTCATATTTTTTTATAAGTACAATAAAAGTAACATCAGATATACAGTTCAAAGCGCGCGTAAATTATCTGAATTGTCTGCAATTAAAAATTGCAAAAATATTAAAAGGGGGTTTAAACCGTGTTTAGGAAAATTACTGATGCCGTTGTACGTTTTTTAAAAGAATATCTCCCCAGTTCTTATTGGTTGGCACTTATTCTCACCTTAATAGTTTTCCTGTATGCAGCAATTTTTACAAATACACCACTTGAAAAAATGTTTTCCATTACAGGTAAAGGCATGTTCCGTCTTTTGGCATTTACCATGCAAATGGTACTTATTTTAATTACAGGCTACGCTCTCGCTAAAGCGCCTATAGTTGTAAGGTTCTTAAAATATCTGGCACGTCTGCCTAAAAATGCTACTCAAGCAATTATCTTTACGGCATTTATAGCAGCAGTAAGCACCTATATCCACTGGGGCTTCGGCCTTGTAGCAGGTGCTCTTGTAGCAAAAGAAGTAGCCATTGTTAACTACGGCAAAAAAATTCATTATGCACTGTTAATTGCAGCTGCATACAGCGGCAACCTGCTCCGCGGTCCTTCTTCATCCGTATTTTTAGGGCCTACTGACCCTAACCATGTAGCAGCAGATTTAGTTGGCGTTATTCCGCTTGCTGATACACTGTATAATCCTTATAACATTGCCATGACTCTTATTTTACTTTTCACCATTCCATATATGTTTAAATTTATGATGCCGGACGAAAAAGATGTTGTTGAAATAAGTCCGGAAATTGTAAAAAAAGAGCTGGAAGCCAAAGAAAAAGAAGCAGCTGCCAAAGCTGCAAAAAAACCACTTAAAGAAATGACTTTTGCTCAACGCATGGAAGAAAACTGGTCTTTACAGTTCATTGTTGCAACTATTCTGCTCGTCTACATAGTATTGGATACAATGCGTACAATGTCACTTAACTTAAGCATCAATATGATGATCTTAATCTTTTTGGTTGCAGGCCTTTACGCATATAAAACACCGGGAGCTTATGCAAAAGCCGTTAAAGATGCCTGCGGAACATGTGACGGCATGATTTTGCAGTTTCCGTTTTATGCGGCAATTATGAACATGTTGAGTGAAACCGGACTTTCAACTCAGCTTGCCAACTGGTTTGTTAATATTTCCACTGCTGAAACTCTGCCTCTCAACGCATTCTACGCAGCAGGTCTCATTAACCTGTTCGTACCTTCAGGCGGCGGCTTATGGGCAATTCAGGGTCCGATTATGCTTGAAGCAGCTAAAAACCTTGCAGCAGACCCGGCGGCCGTTATGATTGGTATGGGCTGGGGCGATTCCTGGACCAGCCAGTTGCAGCCTTTCTGGGCCCTGCCGCTTTTGGCAATTGCCGGACTCGACGTTAACGATATCATGGGCTATTGCTTCTTCGTACTGGTATGGTCCGGTATTGTTATCTCCGCAACATTATTACTGCTATAAATCTTTATGATATTAAATTCTGAATTGATCGGAGGTTATTACCATGCAGGAAACTGTAATTCTTTCAGCAGTCAGAACTCCTATGGGCAGCCTTGGCGGCAGCCTTAAAAATGTACAACCGGAAAAACTTTTGGAAACAGTTTTTACGGCAGCTATAGAACGTGCACATTTAGATGCAAATGCTATTGATGAAGTAATTGCAGGTCAGACGAAACAGTCTACCGACGCTCCTAATATTGCACGCGTAGCCGCACTGATGGCAAAAATTCCTGAAGAAATACCTGCTTATACGGTACACCGCCAGTGCGCATCCGGTATGCAGGCTATTTGGAACGGTATGCAGGCGATTGGCTGCGGCGATGCTGAAGTTGTTTTAGCAGGCGGCGTAGAAAGCATGAGCACAGCTCCATTTTATATCCGTGGAGCAAGGTTTGGTGTTGGCAGCGGCAACGGACTGTTTCTTGACCCTAACGTAGAAAGCCAGCCGCGTTCACAGCCGAGCGATATTTATGGAACTTTTAACATGATTCAAACTGCTGACAATGTAGCAGCAAAATATGAAGTTTCTCGTAAAGATCAGGATAATTTTGCACTTACCAGCCAGCAAAATGCCATTGCTGCCATCGACAGCGGCCGTTTCAAAGATGAAATCGTACCTGTTAATATCCCGCAGAAAAAAGGTGCTGTTCTTGTTTTTGATACCGATGAATATCCCAAGCGCACCACCAATGCCGAAAAACTGGCAGCACTGCGCACAATTAATAAAGAAGGTACTGTAACAGCAGGCAACGCCTCCGGCCGTAACGACGGTGCAGCAGCAGTTATGCTTGCTTCCAAAGCCAAAGCAGACGAGCTCGGATTAAAACCTTTAGCAACTGTAAAAGCATGTACAGCAGTTGGCGTTGACCCTAAATATATGGGTATTGCACCCGTGCCTGCTGTAAGAAAATTATTGCAAAAAGTTAACTGGGAAATTGAAGATATCGACTTGTTTGAAATCAACGAAGCCTTTGCTGCTCAGGCAGTTGCATGTGCCAAAGAACTTAATCTTCCGCTTAACAGATTAAATGTTAACGGCGGCGCAATTGCTTTAGGACATCCGCTTGGCTGCTCCGGCACACGCATCATAGTTACTCTTGTTCACGAAATGATAAAACGCGGCAGCAAACGCGGCGTAGCTGCAATTTGTGTAGCAGGCGGACTTGGTATGGCTGCTGCTGTTGAAATAGAATGAATTGGAGGGAAGAAGAATGGCTGTTAGTAAAGTAACCACTATTGAAGAAGCTATGTCCCATGTAAAAGACGGAGACCGTATTATGGTAGGTGGCTTTGGATTGCGCGGCTGCCCGGACGACCTTATCGACGCACTTGTTGCCGCACACCGTAAAGACCTTACTATTATCAGCAATGACCTTGGCTCGCCGAATATCGGCCTTGGCCGCCTGCTTACGGAAAACTGCATTAAAGCCCTTATCGGAACATTCTACAACTGGAACTATGACGTAGCCGAAGCTAAAAATGCCGGCCGCATTGAAGCCACACTTGTTCCGCAGGGAACCTTTGCTGAATCTATCCGTGCAGCAGGCTGCGGTATACCGGCTTATTATACACTGGTTTCTGCAGGTACCGAACTTGGAGAAGGCAAAGAAACGCATAAATTTACAGTTGACGGAGTTGAACGTGAATATGTACTCGAACATGCAATTTATGCCGATGTTGCACTTATAAAAGCCTACAAAGCTGATACTCTTGGAAACCTGATTTATTATAAATCTGCCCGCAATTTTAATCCCGCCATGGCGATGGCAGCAAAATATACTATTGCCCAGGTAGATGAAATTGTTGAACCCGGCGAACTTGACCCGGAAGCAATTGTTACTCCGCATCTGTTTGTAAATGCAGTTGTACTTGGAGGTGAAAAATAATGCTCAATTTAACAAAAGATGAAATAAATGCCCGCATCGCCAAAAATATAGCTGCACTTTTTAACGAAGCAGAAGATATCACCGTTATCAATTTAGGTGTAGGCATGCCAACTCAGGTTTCTAATTATATCACTAATGAAAAGGTATTTTTACAAGCGGAAAATGGTATGCTCGGTGTTGGGCCAATTGCCGTAGGTGACGAAATCGACTCACAGTTAATTAATGCAGGCCGTCAGCCTGTAAAGATGACGCCCGGCTGTTCATTCTTTGACAGTACAACATCTTTTGCCATGATTCGCGGCGGACATATCAATGCCACTGTTTTGGGTGCATTTGAAGTTGACCAGGACGCAAACGTAGCCAACTGGATTATACCGAATGGTAAAATGTTCGGCGTCGGTGGTGCCATGGACCTTGTAGCTGGTGCCAAGCAGGTTATTATCGCTATGACGCATACCAGCAAAAAAGGTTCAAAACTTATAAAAAAATGTACTTTACCTATTACCGGAATCGGTGAAGTTGATATTGTTATGACAGAACTGGGAATGTTCCGTTTCAAAGATGGTAAAGTAATTTTAGAAAAAATCGCACCGGAAATTGATTTAGATTACATCAGAAGCGTTACTGAATTAGATTATGAAGTAAGCCCAAATTTAACGCAAATGGTTAAATAAAAACATACTTAAAAGCGGCATAGCCTGATGGTTATGCCGCTTAATTTTTTATATGTTTAATTCACTTGTTTAAAATATTCTATTGCCATTTTCACATCAATAAAGTATGTGCTTTTTGCTGCCAGTCATCCGTGCTGCTGCCGCTGCCCTGCGCAAAATCGGGCTTGCCGCCGCCGCGCCCGTTAAAAATTTCGTTTGCTTTTTTGCAGTATTCGCGGCAGTCAGCGTTAACACCGTCCGAGTGGCCGAACATATAGTTTACCCTGCCGCCGGCTTCGTAAACTATGCCTACCAGCAGGTTTTCCATGGCAGTTACCTTTTGCAGCAGCAGTTTGGCTTCCGCCGCGCCGGTATCTTCAGGCGTTACCACAACAAAACGGCTGCCGTCCGGCAATACGCGCGCCGTGCTTAAAAACTGCGGCAGCTGCGCGTCATAAAGCGCCATTGTTTTTTCTTTAAGGCGTGCGTTCAGCTCGGCAATTTCGCCTTTTAAACGCTGCACCGCGTCAGGAACCTGCTCCGTTTTAACCGAAAGCATCTGCCCTGTTTTGCGCAGCGCGGCATTTTTGCGGCGTGCATCCTCCAGCGCCCAGCGCCCGCACAAAAAGCTTATGCGCTGCCCCTGTTTATGTTTTTCCGCGCTTATAATGCGTATGCTGCCCACCGCGCCCGTTCTGTTCGGGTGCGTACCGCAGCAGGTGCAGATGTCGCCGCCTTCCACGCTTACCAAACGCAGCGTGCCCGTCAGCCTGGTGTTCTTTTTGCGCATGGTGTAGTTATCTAAAGCGGTGTGCGGCACATAGCTTACGCTGATGGGCTTATCCAGCCAGATTTCACGGTTGGCAAAATCCTCCGTCTGCGCAAGCTCATCCGGCGTCAGTTCTTTGTCGAGGTCAATCGTTACCAACCCTTCGCTCATATGAAAGCCGATATTGTTTGCGCCAAACAGCTTCCACGCCGCATAAGACAAAATATGTTCGCCGCAGTGCTGCTACATATGGTCAAGGCGCACCACGCCGTCAACCACGGCTTTAACGGCGCTGCCAACGGCAAGCGGCTTATCGCAAAAGTGCAGAATACGCCCATTTTCTTCCGCTACATGCGTAACAACAGCCTCGCCCAGCTTGCCGCGGTCGCTGAGCTGCCCGCCCCCTTCGGGGAAGAACACCGTGTTGTCAAGCTCAACGGCAAAACCGTTTTTGCAGGGTTCGCAGGCGGTAACCACAGCCTCACATTCCCATAAATAAGCATCGTTTTCAAATAATTTCTCTGTCATAATAAACCCCTCACTTGTAAAACAATCTATGCTTATATTATAATTACTCTTGTACAAATAGCAAAGGAGTAATTTCATGTTAAAATATATTTTTTTCGATTTGGACGGCACACTCACCGATTCTGCCGAAGGCATAACCAAATGCGTGCAGTACGCACTTGAATCGCGCGGCATTAACGTGCCTGATTTAAACACTCTGCGTCCTTTTATTGGCCCGCCCTTAATTGAAAGTTTTATGAAATTTTACGGCATGACGGAAGAAGAAGCCCGTTTATGCACCGCCAAATACCGCGAGCGTTTTAAGGACACCGGCATTTACGAAAACAAAGTATACCCCGGCGTGCCGGAAATGCTTGCCCGGCTTAAAGCAAACGGCTTTACACTGGCCGTTGCCACCAGTAAGCCCGTGGAATTTGCCCGCCGCGTAACGGATTATTTTAATTTAACCCAATACTTTACTTATATTACCGGGCCGGATTTTAACGGCTCGCTGCCCACCAAGGCCGACGTTATTGCCGATGCCCTGAAACACTTTGGGCTGGCAGGCGCTGCCAAAGCGCAGGCGCTGATGATAGGCGACCGCAGCCAGGATATTACCGGCGCTAAAAAATGCGGCCTTAAAACCATTGGCGTGCGTTACGGCTATGCCGCGCCCGGCGAACTTGAAGAAGCAGGCGCCGATTTTATATGCACTACGCCCCAGGATGTTGTAAAACTTATCTGCGGGCAAAACAAACTTGCATAACGCAGCTTAACGTTGTATAATAAAAGCACGAAAGTACCTATGCGTGGCGGCGTCGGTCTTTCCCGTACAATTTTTAAGATTGAGAGAAAGCCGTTTAACCGCGCGTTAAGCGGTTTTTTTCGTTACATTATTTATGACGAAAAATGGATACTATTAACATAGCAAACATTATCATCAAAGACAATGCTTCGTATGTGGTCATAGCACCACCCCCACCCATTCAAGAGTGGAAAAACCGACTGCATAGGTACTTTATCGTGCTTGTATATTTTAACAGGCAAATATCAAAAAAGCAATATAAATGCACAAAACCCGTCCATAAAAATGGACGGGTTTTGTTTTTCGCTTTACCTTACTTATTTAATTAAATCCATGCCAATTTGCAGAGCCTTGCGGTTTTTGTCCTCGGTGCCTTTCGGTACGCGGTTCAAAACTGCTTTTTCAAGGCTTTCTGCGCTTACAACACCGGTTAATTTAACCAGTGCGCCAAGGGCTACAATGTTGGCAAACAAAATTTTGCCAAGCCCTTCGCGTGCGCTGTGAGTAATCGGCAGTTCGTAAACTTTGCCGCCAAAATCGGGCACTTCGCTTACAAACAGGCTGTCGGTAATCATTACGCTGTCTTTGGTAAGGTCATGAGAATATTTATTGGCAGCTTCCTGGCTCATGGCAAGCAGCAAATCGGGTTTGGTAACCTTCGGGAAGTGAATGGCGTCCTCGGAAATAATAACTTCCGATTTAGAGGAGCCGCCGCGTGCTTCCGGGCCGTAAGACTGCGACTGGATAGCAAGCTTGCCGTCCAAAAGTGCTGCTTCGGCTAAGATAATGCCGGCAAGGATAAGGCCCTGGCCGCCGGTGCCGGATAAACGTAATTCATGTTTCATATTATTTACCTCCCTGCGCCATGGCAATAAGTTCATCATAGGCTTCGGTGTATTCTTTTCTGCCTTCTACCTGATACAAAACGCCGATAGGGAATTTGCCTTCGCGTTTTTCTTCCGGCAGTTTATCCCAGGCAGCAACCGGAACGGCGTGGTCGCGCTGCCACATCATCATTTCGGCAGGGCCGCCCATTTTGTTCTGGCGTCCGAAGGAAATCGGGCAGGCAGATACTGCTTCGATAAGGCTGAAGCCTTTATGCTGAATGCCTTTAACGATAAGGTCGCTCAGCATCTGCGCATGGAAGGTTGTGCAGCGTGCAACAAAGGTTGCGCCTGCTGCTTTGGCAAGCTCGGCAAGGTTAAAATCAGGTTCAATCATGCCGTAAGGCGCGGTGGTTGCCTTGCTGTGATACGGAGTCATCGGCGAATACTGGCCGCCGGTCATGCCGTAAATGCTGTTGTTGTAAACAACAACGGTAAGGTCGATATTGCGGCGGCACGCATGAATGAAGTGGTTGCCGCCGATAGCGGTAGCGTCGCCGTCACCGGTAAGAACAATAACATTCAGTTTGGGCTCTGCCAGTTTAACACCGGTTGCAACCGGAATAGCACGGCCGTGAGCAGAATGAACGGTATTAAAATCAAGATAGCCGGAAGCACGGCTGGAGCAGCCGATACCGGAAATTACAGCCACATCGTCTTTGGAAAGATCGAGTTTGGCAATAGCTTTAACAACGCTGCCGGTAACAACGCCATTGCCGCAGCCGGGGCACCAGATATGCGGCAAACGGCCCGGACGGAAATATTTATTGATCATTTCTTCCATATTCATAAATATAGTCTCCTTTCCTTACAGGGCCGCCATAGCTTTTTTAACTTCTTCCAAAAGCTGGGCCGGAGTTGCAGGTTCGTTATCATATTTTGCGTACAGGCTTACAGGCACTTTGCCGTTAACGGCACGTTCAACTTCATGAACATACTGGCCGCAGTTCAGCTCATGCACCAAAATGCCTTTTACCCTGCCGGCCAGTTCCTTCATCTGCGCTTCGGCAAACGGCCAGATGGTAACCGGGCGCACAAGGCCAACCTTAAGGCCTTCTGCACGGGCCATGTCAACAGTTTCATAAGCGGTACGGGCTGCGCCGCCAAATGCTACAACGGCAAAATCGGCATCTTCCATACGGTAGTTTTCAACTTGTACGATATCGTCAAGGTTGTTTTCAAGTTTAGCGCGCTGACGGTTGGCAGCAGCAAGAGTAGCTGCCGGAGTGCCTTTCGGGAAACCGGTTTCGTCATGAACAAGGCCGGTTACATGCCAGCGGTAGCCGCTGCCGAAAGCGGGCATTGCCGGAACAAGGCTTTCGTCCGTGGCATAAGCCTTAAAGTCCTCCGGTGTGCAGTCCGGCTGTTTGCGTTCTGCCTGCGGAAAATCGCTGTAATCATCAGGCAGTTCAATTTTTTCGCGCATATGGCCGATAACTTCATCCATCAAAAGAATTACCGGCACACGGTATTTTTCGCTCAGCGCATAAGCGCGCAGAGTAAGTTCAAAGCATTCGGGAACGCTTGCAGGAGTAAGGGCAATCAGCCAGTGGTCGCCGTGGGTGCCCCAGCGTGCCTGCATAACATCACCCTGGGAAGGGCTGGTAGGCTGGCCGGTAGACGGGCCTACACGCTGCACGTTAACAATTACCAGAGGAATTTCCGCAGCGCAGGCATAACCGATAAGCTCCTGCTTTAACGAAAAGCCCGGTCCGCTGGTAGCCGTCATAACCTTTTTGCCGGTTAAGGACGCACCAATAACAGCGCCCATGGAAGCAATTTCGTCTTCCATCTGAATAAATTTGCCGCCGTTTTTCGGCAGCTTTTCAGCCAGGGATTCCGCCACTTCCGTGGAAGGAGTAATGGGGTAACCCGCAAAGAATTTTACACCGGCTGCAATTGCGCCTTCAACAACAGCCTGGTTGCCTTGCAATAATAAAACCTTGGACATTACTTCTCATCTCCTTCTTTATGTACAAAAATGGCAAAATCCGGGCAGCGCAGTTCGCACTGGCCGCACTGAATGCAGTTTTCGGGCGCAACAGCTTCAATCTTTTCAAGTTCGCTTACCGCCAGAACCTTTTTGGGGCAGAACGCAGCGCAAATGCCGCAGCCTTTGCAGCGCTCGGTATAAATTTTTAAGCTCATTATTAAACCTCCTTTAACCTGCCTCTTTAAAAATATTTCTCATGCTCAAATAAGCACATACTACCTCTATAATAATTATAATTGATACAGTTCATTAGTCAAATTTAATTTTTGGATGATACCCGCAAAATATTTGGATAAACCGTGCAAATTGCACATAATGCCCAAAAATGATATAATGGTATAAATTTATAAATATATTTTAATGATGAAATTGTATTACGGAGGCCGCCATGACTGCCATAGATGCTTCACTGCCAAAAAAAGAACGTATCCTCATTGCCGCGGAAGATGTTTTTTCACGCCGCGGCTACACCAAAGCCACGCTTGATGAAATAATTGCCCTGGCCGATACCGGCAAAGGCACGCTTTATAAATACTTCGGCAATAAAGATAACCTTTTTTACACGCTGATAGAAGAAAAACACAGCCATTTAATGGATGAGCTGCATTCCTTAACGGCACAGCAGCCTGATATCCGCGGCAAGCTGCAGGCCTACCTTAACTGCATGTTAAAATTTCTGCGCACCAATAAAGGCCTGTGGCTGATTGTATGGTACGAGCTTAACGCAGCGCACCAGGGCATTCACCCCGATTTTGACGAAAACGGCAACTGGATATTAACCTCCCTTTACGGCGACCCGCTGCCCAAGCCGGAGGAAGAACGCCTTTTGCGCTACTACAAAATTTTGTGGGAGGAAATATACGTACTGGCAGCAATTTTACAGGACGGGCAGGAAAGCGGCTATTTAAAATATACCCCTTCGCAGCAGATATTTACCGTGCCCGACCCGACACGCAAATTAACATCCGAAGCAATTTTTGGCGCCTACCACCTGTTTGCAGGCATTGCCAACGGCGTGTTCCACGTAATAAACAGCACCATGGATAACTCGGAACTGACCTCGATAATAGTAGATTACTTTTTAAACGGCCACGCCGCCAAAGCAGAATAAATTTAAGCGCAACAGCAAAACTCCGCAGCAAAAAGCCGCGGAGTTTTTATTATGCCATATTAACTTAACCTTCACGTTCTGCCCTTACAATAACAAGTACCGGAAAAGCCTTGTCCGGCAAGGCGGAAGGGCCTTTGCTGATTTTTTCTTCGTAAGCCGTGCGGTCAAAAGAATCGAAAGCCACCAGCTCATCGTCGCTGTAAAAATCATCAGTAGGGCAAATAGCCGTTACGCCAAAACCGGCCCACGCTTCCGCCGGATTTGCCAGTTTATAAACCTCAATCTTCTCGCTCTTGGCATGGTGAATCTGTAAAGCGTCCTCAAAAGTAAACAGCATAATTTCCGCCCCCTTCTTTACAAACATAATATCTGTTACTGCCTGTTTTAATTATACCATTCTTTTGAGTTTTAATCAATATTTATTATTTATTGCACTTAATTAAGTTTTGATTGAATTCAACTTTTCATCAATTACTTCCATCATTTTTACATAGTTCCCGATAAACCGATGGTATATATTTATAATAAAACTAACAGCCCCAAGCATAAACCACAGCAAAAAATTTCAGCCGGTGAAAATTCACCGGCTGTTTGCTTTTATTTAATATGTTTTTGTGTTATAATCTTTTTCATGAGATAGCTGGACCCGGCTTTCCCACTCCACAAAGAGTGGGGGTGATACTATGACAGTGTTTGAAGCGTTATCGTTTGCGGTAATGTTTGCAACCTTAGTAGTACTCATTCTTTCATTCCGCAAATAACGGCATGAGAAAAGCCGCATAACCTTGCGGTTACACGGCCTTCCGTCGAATTTTTAATTCATCAGGGGAGAGCCGGTGTACCCATTACCAGCTATCTCTTTCTTATATTATACCAAAGTTAATTTTCTTGTCAAATTACATACGGCAATAATAACCCCCTGCAAAAAACTGCAAGGGGTTATTGCATTTTTACTGCCCGCCGTATTTTAAATGGCGGTCTGCATATTCATGAATAATATAATTGGTAAGCGCGTCGCAGTAACGGTCCTGCTCCGGCTCGTCCATTTTGTCCTCAAACGAAAAATCTTCGTTGTAATAATACGCTTTGCCGCCAAAATAGCCCAGCGCGTACGGCAAGGGTGCATACTGCAAAAAGTTGCGGCCCATAAATTCTTCCGGTACTGTAATGCCGCCCAAGGCCAAAAGCGTCGGCGCTAGGTCAATCTGCGACGCGTACTGTTCTTCGTCTAAAAGTGCAAACGGTGCTAAATTTTTGCCTATAAAAATTAACGGTATCGGCGCAATGCTGCGGCGCGAGCGTTCATCCGTAACAAGCTCCATATATTCGCCGCCGCTGTGCGGATTGTGGTCGCTGGTTATTACAAACAGCGTGCGGTCATCCATCAGCCCGCGGCGTGACGCTTCTTTAAAGAAGTTTTGAATGGTGAGGTTTACCCAGTAAATGCCGCGCACGGTAACGTATTTGTTGTCGCGCACGCCTTCCGGCATATCGCCGTAAGCAGTGCCGTAGTACGGATACGGCTGGTGCATGTCCAGCGTTTTAACAACCAGCAGCATTTTATCGTTATTTTTCTGCCCTTTTTCAAGCAGGTTCAGCGCTTCGGCGTACATAACGTCGTTGTGGTAGCCCCAGCCGCTGGCGCCGGTGTAGCCTGCGTCCTCAAGGTATTCTTTGGCGTAGTATTCCTCCATGCCAAACTGCGTGGGGTATTCGTGCAGCTCGTTATTGTAATACTGGCTGCTGGCGTTCATAAATATGCCGCGCCAGCCTGCCTGCTGCACGCTGCGGAAGATGGAAGGCTGCGCTTCGCCCGGCAGGTCGGGGTCATAAATTAAGTGCGAGCGGAAGGTGGCGTTAAGCCCCTGCGTTGTAGGCACTGCTGAAGAATAGTAGTGGTCAAGGTGCGGATATTTTTCAAGCAGGCTGTCAAGGTAGGGTGTTGCCTCTGCCGGTATGTTCTCGTTGTAATAGTGCATATAATCGCGGTGTACGGATTCCAGCACCAGCATTACAATACGGTCGTAGCTTGCTTTAAGCTCCGGCTTTTCTTCGCTCTTGCGCATAATGCCCAGCTCCTGCAAAACCTGCTCGTCCTTCACCGTCAGCGGGCGCTGCTCAATATGGCTGCGGCTGACGATTTTATCGGTATTAAACAGCATTTTGCCAAAAAAGTTTACGTTTACAGGCACGGTAAGCATATCGCGGTAGGCTTCGCGCGTTTTTTCGCTTTCAACCTCCGTCCACATGCCCATGTATTCCTTCATTACATAACCGTTCAGGCTGCCCATCATCATGTAGCCAATGTTCAGCGCCAGCGAAAACGCCGCTACGCACATCAGCGACCATACAAAGTTCGGTTTCTTTTTGGTGGGCTTGTTTACGCGGAACAAAAGCACAAGCGCCAGAAGCCCCGCGGCGATAAGCGCAAGTTTAAGCGCGCCCATGCTTGCCAGCACGCCCTTAACGGCATATATATTAAGGTTGGCAAAAAGCACGCTCTGTACGTGCATACTGGTTTGCCAAAAATAAAAAGCGTCAAAAATTACAATAACTGCCGACAAAAAATAAACGGCAAAATACACCGTTTTCATGGTGCGCCCTGCCCATTTGTGGTAGCACATGGCAGTTACAAGCACCGCAAAAATATTGTTGTTAAGCCCGGCAAGTATTGCCAGCGCCGTTACAACGCCGCCGTCCAGCCGCAGCTGATGCACCATAAAAGCCGTTACGCCAAGGTACAAAACGCCGGTTACAACTACCGGAAAATAACGCTTCACCCTGTCGCGGATACGCGTGCGGCGCAGATACAAAAGCCCTGCTACGCCCAAAAGCAGCACATCGCGCAAAAAGCTGCTTACTGCAGTATACCAGAACTCCATTTCCGGGAAAGGCACTATGCTTCTGTAAAATTTCCATGACAAAAAATATTCGGCCGCAAAGGCAATGACCATAAACACAAGCAGCCAGTAATGTTTTCTCATCTTCGCCCCGCCTTACGCCAGAAAGTTAACCGTTTGGGAATACATCTCTATTAAAAGCGGCGTTGCCGTAACCACGTCGCCGTCCAGCTCCGCCGGGAAGCCGTCAACATTGCACTCAACGGTAAGCGTATGCGCCTTTTTAACAATAACGCCCTGCTCGCCCTCCAGCGATTCCATTAAAATCATGGCGGCATATTTTAAAAAGTCCGCACGCTTGCAGCCGGTAAACAGCGCCACATCAAAATAATCGTTGGTAATGGCAGCGCCCTTAAACAGGCTGTAACGCCCCGCATAATAGCGGCTTTTGCCGATGATAACGGAAGAAGCCTCGTACCATTCGGGGTCGCCGTCAAACTTAACACGGAACCTGTAACGCCAGTTGCTTAACAAAAGCTCCTTGCGCACCAGCTCGCCGCTTTGCACAACATAGGCAAAAGAGGACAGGAAACGCTTTTCAAGGCTTGATACGCTGTCCACAACTTTGGAATCGAACCCGATACCGGCAACGGTTAAAAAGATATGCCCGTTGGCCTTGCCGATACGCACAGGTTTAATGCGCCCTTTGCGCACACGCTGAATCCAGCGCACCGGGTCGGCAGGCATGTCAAACTCCTTGGCAACAAGATTTACCGTACCTGCGGGGAACACGCTGATGTACGGAACATAGCCGTTGCGGTCAAGCTCGGCAATCATGGCGCGCAAAGTACCGTCGCCGCCGGCTACAATTACCCAGTCGTACTTTTCTTCCTTAATTTTATCGGCCCAGTCCGTCAGCTTTTTAAACTCGCGCAGCTCCGTAAGCTCCACCCTGTTCGGGCCAATAATCGCCGTCAGGCGGCGCTTTAAATCGAGCACTCTCGAGAGCATGCTCACAAAAATCTGCTTGCCGGAATTGGGGTTGTAAATAATGACAACCTTTTTAAAATTTTTAATTTCAACGCCGTTGGTTTCCACTTTTATCACACCTTAAAAAATCCACTTTTTGCGCGCCAGATAGTTCCATACCACCACAATGCAGGTAGCGGCAATTTTTGAAAGCAGCCCCGGCAGTGCAAAAAGCCCAACAAAAACATACATTAATATAAGATTAAATAAAAGCCCCATGCCGCTTACAAGGAACACCAGGCTTATTTCTTTAGCTTTGCCATAGCGCACGCCGCTTGTAAACACCAGAATATTGCACATAAAATAATGGTACAAAGTTGATAAAAAATAAGCGCACGCCGTCGACGCCAGATAATTTATGCCCGCCGCTTCCGAAAAAACGTAAAAAAACGCCCACTCAATCAGCGCGGCGCTGCCGCCGACAAACAAATATAAAATTATTTTTACAAATTCGTTGTTTGTATAATCAAAACCAAACAAAACCTTTTTAGACATTTTACAAACTCCTTGACGTATAATTATAGCATTTTTTATATTTTAGTTAAAGCGTGATTTTAAGATTTTTATATTATGAAGTTTTATTATTTTTAATTTTACGTTTGGTTTTTGAAATTATGTTTAAATTTACTTATATTTTGTTTTTAATTTTGGGTTAGGTTTTAATTTTACGTTGTTATATTTTTATTTACGTTTCGTCTTTGATGGCACTTTAATTATTTTTTCATTTATTTTATCATTCATGTTCATTCTTTGTAACCAAAGAACGAACCAAGAAAGTTTCGCGACTGCGGATTTTTTAGCGCAACACTTTAGCATAAAAACGGCAAAAATTGCGGAACTCGCTCCGCTCAAGCAGCCTTATTTTTGCCGTTTTTCTTATGAAATGTTACTAAAAATCCAATGCCGCGATTTGCTGTAACCCGTACTTTTTAACTGCTTAATTTAGTATATTTTAACTTTGTATCGTCTTTCGCCACTACGTTTTATCATAATATATGTAACTTACGGCATTATATTACTTAAAACTTACGGTAACATTGCTGTTTTTTGAAAGAAATAACCAAAGTACGAATTTGAGCGAAGCCGCGACTTTCCAAAAATAGGATGCTGACTTCCTATCAAAAAGCACTTGCAGCAATAGCCGAGGACTGTTTGAGTTTGCGCAGCAAACGAGTTCCGCAGGCGCGGCAAGTGCTATACGAATTTGATACAGTCATCCGTATAATTTTTGGAGGAGCGAAAACTTTTGGCTGAGTCGCCAATTAGTGCCGAGTGATAGCGAAGGCAATAATTGTGCCAGCGAAGCTACGCAAATTTTGCGATTGAATAATGAGCAAAATTTACGCTACCTTGAATATTTTGGCCCACAAAAAGTAAGCTGAATGAAAAGGTAAATTAAAATATAAAAACTATATACAAAGACGAAAACAAAAATAAAAAAGATAATTTACCTGAACCACTTCAGCAAATACCCATGCTGCTTTAATGCCTGCCTGCGCTGTTTATAATCCGGCATTACAGCCGCCACTCTCTGCCAAAAGGCAGGGCTGTGGTTCATGCAGCCGATATGGCACAATTCGTGTACCACCACGTAATCTATCAGCGCGGGCGGCGCAAAAATAAGCCGCCACGAAAAATTCAGCACGTTCTGCGCACTGCACGATCCCCATCTTGCCTGCGCTTCCGATATCTTTACCCCCAAAGGCTTTACGCCAATTACCGGCGCATATTTATCAACGCGCCAGTAAAACAAATCTTTGGCAAAGCCGCGCAAAAACTTAATCAGCCCGGGGCGGCCCAGTTTTTTGCTGCAAATAAATCCGTCCGGCGCAAGCTGCGCATAATCCTTTGCAGCGCCTGCAATAAATTTAATACGCACGCTGTTGCCCGCTATCACCCACTCCGCGCCTTCTTTAAACTCCGGCTCGCGCGGGGCAAGCTCTGTTTTTAACTCTATTTCGCACAGCTTGTTTTCAATCCAGCTGCGCTTTTCTTCTATAAATTTTTTTATTTCAGCCATAGGCATCCGCATAGGCGCGCGCACCACGCACCTGCCGCTGCCGTCTATTGTTATTGCTAAAGTGCGCCTGTTGCTGCGCACCAGTTCATACTGCATAAAATCCCCTCCAAAAATTATTATACAGCGTTTAAATCAGCGGCGCAAATTGCCTTGCAACGCCTTTTGTTATATAATTTTTACAAACAATTACGGAGGGTTTCTGATGGATACCGCTTTAATTAAAGATTTTTTCGACTGCTGCCGCGATGCCAAAAAAATACTGGAACTTTTACCGCCGCTGCCGCAGGGTTTAACACCGCGCCATATACAAATTATCGACACCATTTCCCAGCTTGAAGAAAAAAACGGGCTGGTTAAAATAAGCGACATCAGCACTGCGCTGCACGTAACGCGCCCGAGCATTACCCGGCTCGTATCAGAGCTTGCCGCCGCAGGCTATGCCCAAAAAGCCGGCAGCGCTACCGACGGGCGTGTTACTTACGTTGCCCTTACAAACAAAGGTAAAAGCTGCTGCGATTTTTATGTTAAACGCTACCATAACTGGGTAAGCAGCCAGTTAACAGGTATTAAGCCCGATGACCTTATCTGCGCCGCTAAAACGATACGCAGCTTTTATGCAGCTTTAAAAAACAGCGAGCCCCCCAAACCCTGAATTGCAGCAGGCATTGACAATATACGTCAATGCCTATATAATTACCAATATAGTTACTTTAGGTAATTATTATGCATAACTTTCGAGGTGACATAAATGCAAAAAGATAAACAATTAACACCCAAGCTTGTAACGGCAATAATTTCTGCCGGTATTATGGCCTTTGCCGGAGTGGTTGCCGAAACCGCCATGAACATTACCTTTCCGACGCTAATGCGTGAATTTGGCATTGGTACTGCCGCCGTGCAGTGGCTTACCACAGGTTATCTGCTGATGCTTGCCATAATTGTGCCTGCTTCCGGCTGGCTGAAAAATAATTTCAGCCATAAGCGGCTTTTTATCGCGGCAGAAGCCTTTTTTATAACAGGCACTGTGTTGCGCCGCCCCCAGCTTTGCCCTGCTACTTACCGGACGTATAGTACAAGGGCTTGGCACAGGCATAGCCCTGCCGCTGATGTTTAACCTGGTTCTTGAAGAAGTGCCTGCTCAAAAAAACGGCTTTATGATGGGCATTGCCTGCATGATAACTGCCATGGCACCGGTAGTGGGCCCTTTTGCAGGCGGGCTTATTATAACATTGTGGGGCTGGCGGCTTATTTTTGTGTTTATGCTGCCCTTGCTGCTGCTTTCGCTGATAGCCGGGCTTTTAACCGTACCTGCAAATCCGCAGCTTAAACACACCCGCTTTGAATGGAGCAATTACCTTTTAATGGCTGTTGGTTTTGCACTGTTTATTACAGCCACAGCGCATACACAGGCAGGCTGGTTAAGTGCCGCGGTAACAGTTCCGCTTTTTATAAGCGCTGTACTGCTTGCTTTATTTTACCGCCGCTCGCTTACAAGCCTTACGCCTGTAATAAATGTAAAAATTTTCCGCAGCAGCCGTTTTAACAGCGGTGCTGCCGCTATGGTTTTTATTTATTTTACGGTACTCGGGCTTGGCTTTTTAATTCCCAACTATGCCCAGCTTGTTTTTGGTGCCGATGCCTTTACAGCAGGCTGCCTGCTGCTGCCGGGCTGCATACTTGGCATTTTGGTAACGCCATCAGCCGGGCGTGTGCTTGACCGCTGCGGAGCCGCACTGCCGGTTTCGGGCGGCAGCATTTTAATGTTAAGCTCTGTTTCTGCCATGGCGTGGCTTACGCCCGATATCAGCAACACTTTATTTGCCGTGCTGTACACTTTCTTTGCCTTTGGCCAGGCTGCTTCGATACCTACCGTTACGCTCTGCGCTATCCGCTGCCTTGCAGCAGATGATTCAGCTTCCGGCAACGCCGTAATTAATACCTTGCAGCCGCTTTCCGGCGCCCTTGGCACTTCAATATGCGCCAGCATAGTTGCAGCAGCGCAAAACACATCTGCCGGAGCGGCAGGTACACAGACCGGCACCGCCCATGCGCTGGTACTGCTGGCCTTTTTAACCTGCGCCATCCTTGCCTGCTCCCTGTATATGCTGGGCGGCAGACGGCATAAAGTTTTAAACGGCGAAGCGTATTAAAAATTATAAAAAATAACACAAAAGAAACGGATTATATTGTTCGCAATTGTAAAAATGCTGTGGCTCCTCCGTTACCGGCCAGACTGCGTAAGCTGGCCTTGCGGAGTACAACAGCCTAAATTTAGCCGCCACAGTTTTTATTCAACTGCTCACATTACAATCCGTTTCTTTTATTTTATACCAATCAATATAATCCGTTTGCTTTTTACTAATATTAAACAAAACAGGCCGCACCGCAAGGCAGTTAACCAAAACTGCCCACGCTGCAGCCCGTTTGGGGTTTTATTTTTCTGCAGTATATTTTCTTATTTTATCAGCTAATGGCAAAGCGCCGTCAGCCAATTTCTCTTTCCAGTTCCGTGCCGCGCACTTTCAGCGGTTTGTTGGCTTCGTCCACCATTACAACCTTCGGCTCGCAGCGGCGCGCTTCCTCTTCCGTCATCTGCGCGTAAGCCATAATAATAGCCTTGTCGCCCGGCTGCACAAGGCGTGCTGCCGCACCGTTAAGGCAAATTACGCCGCTGCCCGGTGCGCCCGCAATAGTGTAGGTTTCAAGGCGCGCGCCGTTGTTGTTGTCTACAATCTGCACGCGCTCGCCCGGCAAAATGCCTGCCATTTCCATAAGTTCGCTGTCTATTGTAACGCTGCCCATGTATTCAAGGTTGGCTTCCGTTACCGTTGCGCGGTGAATTTTGCCGTGCATTATCGTGTAAAGCATTTATTCTACCTCCAAAATTACGTTGTCAATAAGGCGCGTGGTGCCAAATTTTACGGCCAACGCCAAAAGATACTGCCCTTTGGTTAAAACCTCCGGCGCAGGCGTAAGCCCCGGCAGGGCGTATATTTCCACGTAGTCAATCTGTGCCATGGGCTCGTCGCCGATAAGTTTTTTAACGCCCTCCACCAGTTTCTGGCTGCTGCGCTCGCCTGCTTTAAAAAGCATGGAGGCGGTTTCGAGGCTGCTGTTTAAAATTACCGCCGCCGCACGCTCGCTCTTTGATAAATATGTGTTGCGCGAAGATTTGGCAAGCCCGTCCGCCTCGCGCACAATGGGCATAATGCGCAGCTTTACGTTAAAGAACAAATCTTTAACCATGCGTTTTAAAACCTCTGCCTGCTGGGCGTCCTTCTGCCCAAAATAAGCGTGGTCGGGCTGAGCCAGGTTAAACAGCTTGGCAACAACCGTTGTTACGCCGCGGAAGTGAATGGGCCTTGTGCGACCGCACAGCACTTTGGTAATGTCGCCGGTAACTTCTACCCAGGTCATATCCTCGCTGGGGTACATTTCGGCAGGCGTGGGTGCAAAAACAATGTCCGCGCCGCAGCTTTCCGCCAGTTTGCAGTCGGCATCAAGCGTGCGGGGGTAAGCGTCCAAATCTTCGTTAGGCCCAAACTGCGTTGGGTTTACAAACACGCTTACCACAACAAGTTCGTTTTCCATTGCCGCCGCTTTAATAAGCGAAGCGTGCCCTTCGTGCAGCGCGCCCATGGTCGGCACAAGGCCGATGGTTTTGCCTGCCGTTTTGGCAAGCGCAATTTCTTCGCGGAGTTCCGCGGTTGTTCTGCAAAGTTTCATTTTGCGTTCTCCTTTATCAGTACAGTTTTTCCAAAACTTCGTCGTCTATTTTAAAAGTATGCTCCGCCGCGGGGAAGCTGCGTGCTTTTACATCTGCCGCGTAGGCTTTAAACGCCGCCGTCATTTCGCTGTGCAAATCGGCATAGCGCTTAACAAATTTGGGGCAAAAACCATCGGTATAGCCTAAAAGGTCGTTGCATACCAGCACCTGACCGTCGCAGTATTTGCCTGCGCCGATGCCAATGGTTGCTGCTGTTTTAAGGCTTTCCGTAACCTTTGCCGCCAGTGCTTCGGGCACACATTCAAGCACAATGGCAAATGCGCCTGCCTGCTCCAGTGCGCGGGCGTCGTCCAAAAGCTTCTGCGCCGCCTCTGCGCTTTTGCCCTGCACCTTAAAGCCGCCCAGCTGGTTTACCGACTGCGGCGTAAGCCCAATATGCCCCACAACCGGTATGCCTGCCTGCGTAAGTTTCTGCACCAGTCCGCACACTTCCGCCCCGCCTTCCAGCTTCACTGCCGCGCAGCCGGTTTCCTTCAAAAAACGGGCAGCGTTGTACATGCCGTCCACCACGCTTGCCTGATAGCTCATGAAAGGCATATCGCCCACAACCATTGTGCCGCTGCCCTGCGCCGCGCGCATAACGGCTTTTGTATGGTGAATCATCTCGTCCATCGTTACCGGCACCGTGCTGTTATATCCCAGCACCACATTGCCCAGCGAATCGCCCACCAAAATCATTTCAATACCGGCCTCGCACACGTTTTTGGCCATGGCGTAATCGTACGCCGTAACCATGGTTACCGGCTCGCCGTTTTGTTTCATTTGCTTTATTACAGCTGTTGTAATTTGCTTCATTTATTTGCCTCCGTAAATAATTCCGTCATTTCCGCCGCTGCGGATTCTGTAATCCGCCCGCTTTCACGTGCCAGCTTAACCGTTGCCAGCCCCAGCGCGCAGTAGGCAGGCACAAACTCCTGCGGCAAAACTTTTAAATGCCCGGCAACCGTAACCGCGTCCCCGCGCGATATCGGTCCGGTTAACGCCGCGCCCGCATTTTCTGCCGAAGCAAGATTTGCCGCCGTACCGGCTAAAAGCGGCACAAGCAGCCTGTGCGCGGTTTCTTCGTCCTCCGTCCAGCGTAAAAGCAGCTTTTCGGCAAGGGCAGTAACCGTTACCGTAAAATTACTGCAAAAGCACGCCGCCGCGTGATACAGCGCCCGCTCCTTCTGCGGCACTTTAAAGGCAGCCGCCCCTGAAAGACGCGCCAGTTTAAAACCAAGCTCCTGCGCCTTTGCGCTGCCGTCCACCGCCATGCCAATTCCCGCAAGGCTTTTTACCAGCGCAGCAAAACTCTGAAGCGGGTGCAGGCTGCCTGTTTCCGCGCCCAGCGCTTTAAGCGGGGCAAGTTCATCAAGCCCGGCGCTGCCGCTGACATGGTAAAAATACTTGCCGCAAACATCAAGCCTGGCTTGTACAGCAGCCTTTGCCATGCTCTCTGCCGCCGCATTAATAAACCTGTCCGGCACGCAGATAAAAATAATATCTGCCGCAGCAACAAGCCCCAAAGGCTCATTAAAATGCCGCACGCCAAGTTCAGCCGCCCTTGCTTTGGCATGGGTGCCGCCGTAAACACCGGCGCAGCTTAACCCCGCAGCGGCAAATGCCTTTGCCAGCGACATGCCTACGCGCCCCGGGCCTGCAACGCCAAAAGATAAATCCATAACAACTCCTTTCTGCAAGGATTAACCGGAAGCATAAAAAAAGCGCACTCCGGGCAGAGTACGCCAAAATACGCATAAATGCACTATTCCGTCACGTCCCGGCAATTAAGTCCAAGCGTTTTACCGACCTTGTTTTTGCATTAATGCCCTTTATATGGTACAGCTCCTGCGGATGCTGCCCTAAGGCACCTGAATGCAGATAAATAATAGCACAACGGATTTTAAATAGCAAGTAAAATTTTTAATTGATGTGTTATAATAAAACAAAAAGGAGTGACGCCCATGCCATACGTTAACATTAAAATTACCCGCGAAGGCAACGTAACGCCGGAGCAGAAAAAACAGCTTATCGAAGGAGCAACGGAGCTTCTGCACCGCGTGCTGAACAAAAACACCGCCACCACGGTTGTGGTTATCGACGAAGTTGACACCGATAACTGGGGCATCGGCGGCGTACCGGTAACGGAGATTAGGAAACAGAAATAATAAAAAATGGCGCGGTGTAAATCGTGCCATTTTTTATTACTTTAATGTGGGGTTTGGTTTTTTTATTTTTACTTTTTCATCTTTGTAGTTACGTTAGTATATTTTTATTTACTTTTTCATTCATCTTATTTTTCATTTTGCTTTGCTCCTTTGCATGTACATTTAATATTTTATATTTACTTTATTATTCATCTTCATTCTTTTGACTGACCAAAAGAACGAAGCAAGAAAAGTCACGCGGCTAGCAAAAATTTACGAATTTTGTTGCTAAAGCAAAAAATCCGCACGCGTCACACCGCAACCAATAAAAATTTCCACGGAACTCGCTGCGCTCAAACACCGGAAAATTTTTATTGCTTTTTAGTAAATGCCGCTAAATTTTTAATGCCGCGATTGCATTTAACTCGTACTTTTAATTTTTTAATTAGACGAAAATACATAATAAACGATAATAAAAAATATTATTATAGCCATCAGCCATAAATTTGTATACTGACATTCTATCTATTAAATTACCTGATAAACTAATTATTCCTTACTTTTCAGCAATGAAATCGGAACTCAATAAATTTTTAGCAGTGCGGCAACAAGTTAAATTTTAGAAAAGAATTATCAAACTACGAATTTGGGCGAAACCGCGACATTCAAAAAATAGGCAAACCATAATTAAGGCACTTGCAGCGTTTGCCGAGGACTGTTTGAGTTTGCGAAGCAAACGAGTTCCGCAGGCGCAGCAAGTGCCAGCTTATTTGCTGCATTTGCCGTTTATTTTTTGCTGGAGCGAAAACTTTTTGGTTACTTTTTAGTTATAAAAAGTAACATGAATAAAAAAGTAAATAAAGATATAATAACTAATTACAAAGACTGTAAGTATTATAAACAAGGTAAAGAAAAAACAGCCCTGTCAGGCTGTTTTTTCATAGTTTTATCCGCGCAAGCGGTTTTTAATTTACGCCTTGCGCAATATTTGCCGTCAGTGCGCTGATGCTTTCGGTAAGTTTATCCAGCTTGCTTTCCATGCGTATAAGTAAATACCACGAAAGCATTACCGGAAACCCGAAATTTGCCAGCTGGCTGAAGATAAGTTCCGCGTCCATTGCTTAGCCGCCTTATTTCAGCACGTTCACTTCGGTGGTGCGCACGCGCGCTTCCACTACTTCCGCCAGGGCGTTGCCGTCGGCGTTAAATACGCCGCTGTCTACAATGCTCTGCATGGCGGTGCGCGCTTCTTCCGCCGTAACATTTTCGCGCGGGTCGGTTACGTTAAGCACCTTCTGTTTGCCATCGGCCTTTTTAAATACAAGCTGTAATACTTTTTCCATGTTTCAATCTCCCTTCGGTTAATTACTCGGCTTCCGCCACTTCTGCTTTTTCGGTTACAACAATGTTCACAACTTCGTTTTCCATCAGGCTGCCCAGCGCCGTACCAGCTTTAACAAGCTCATCAGCACCCGCGTCTTTTTTGATGCCCGAGTAGGTGTGCGCCTTGGTCTGCGCTGTACCTTCGCCATCGAAGCCGTCCTCCACGTTGATAGACATTGTTTGAGATAACACTGTTTTTGCTGCTGCCATTTTAGCATGCTCCTTTCTTTGGGCTGTTTTGTTTTTGCGTTTGCCCTTACACCCATATAAACGGATTTTATGCCTTAAAAATTTACCTGCCTGTAAAATTTTTTATTTTTCTGCCCGTAAAAATTTTTTGGCAATTTTTTTGCGCATGGTTAATTTTTGCCACTGTTTTGCCGTTTATATGGGTGAGTTTCTTTTCTTTTCTCTTTTTTCTTGTTTTTTCTCTTTATCTTTTCTTTGCCGTATTACGTTCTTATCTTGTTCTTAAGTAATTCAAAGATTATATATATAATTTACCTTGTTCCCTAAGTACTACCGTACGTTAGCAGTAAAAACCAAAAATGCCCACGCAAAACAGGCACTATCTCAAGCCGAGATAGTGCCGTAAGCAGTAAACTACATCCCTTCATGCACAAAATAAAAAAAGAGAGCAGCGCTGCCCTCTTTAAACACGCAAAAGCTATATTAAAATTTTTACTGCCAAAACACCAAGCGCCAAAGGCTCGTTTATATTTGGCGCTCAGCTAAAAAAGCGCACTGCGGCGCTTTGGGCACGCAGTGCAATGAAAGGTGATGACTGTGGGGTTTTTATATAACGGCGTGCTGTGTTTTTATATCTGTATAAGCTCCGCCGTTACTGTTTATCAGTCTATGCTGGTTATTATTTAAAAATCTAAGCTTCGCCAAAGGCTCGCTTATATTGGGCGATGTTAAGGACCGTAAATTTCGCTCTTTATTCAATCGCGAAATTTGCATAGCTTCGCTGGCACACTTATTGCCATCGCCTGCGGCTCGGCACTAAGCGGTGCTCATTTATGGTCGTCGATAATGGCTGCCTCGCCCTGTTCGCCGGTGCGGATTTTAACTGCATTGGCAAGCGGATAGATGAATATTTTGCCGTCGCCGGGCTGACCTGTTTTAAGGACTTTCTGTGCTACGCGCAAAACTTCATCCACCGGAACTTCGCAGACAACGGTTTCTATTTTAACCTTCGGTACAAGGTTAATATCGTAAGCCTGCCCGCGGTACACTTCCTTATGCCCCTTCTGCAAACCGCAGCCAAACACCTGGCTTACCGTCATGCCGGTAACGCCAATTTCCGCAAAAGCAACTTTCAGTTCGTCCAGTTTTTCGGTTCTGGTTATAATATCTATTTTGGTAATCGGTCTCATAACTGCCTCCGTAAATTATTTGCCTGCCGGTGCCGGTTTGGCGGCAAAGGCCGGTGCTTCCTGCACGGCAAGGTTAGTAAGCGGCGTGCCGTTTATAATGCTCTGGCGGTAAGCGCGTTCGCCGTGTTCAACAATGTCAAGCCCGCTTTCTTCTTCGGCAGCATCAGCACGCAGGGTTGTAACTGCGCCCACTATTTTTAAAATTATGTAGGTGCCAACAACGGCCATCACAATAGCAACCACTACCGTTACCGCCTGTACATACAGCTGGTGCGCGTTGCCGTAAAAAAGCCCGTCCGCACCGGCGGAGTTTGCCGTTTTTGTTGCCCACAGCCCGGTTGCCAGTGCGCCCCAGGTGCCGCCAACGCCGTGTACGCCGAATGCGTCGAGTGCGTCGTCGTACCCGAGTTTTGCCTTAACAATGGCCACTGCCGCAAAGCACAGCACGCCGCCGATAAGCCCGATTAAAACGGCCGGCACAACGGTTACAAAGCCTGCCGCCGGGGTAATGGCAACAAGCCCGGCAATGCAGCCGCTTGCTGCGCCAAGCATGGTGGGATGCCCGTTTACAAGCCATTCTGCGCCAACCCACGATAAGGTTGCCGCTGCAGCCGCTGCCTGCGTTACCACAAACGCACCGGCTGCAAGGCCGTTAGCGCCAAGTGCGCTGCCTGCGTTAAAGCCGAACCAGCCGAACCACAAAAGTGCTGCGCCCAGCACCGTCATCGGCAAATGGTGCGGCAGCATGGGCACAACACCCTTGCCGCTGCGTTTGCCAAGCATAATGCAAGCTACCAAACCGCTGACGCCGCTTAAAATATGGATAACCGTGCCGCCCGCAAAATCGAGCGCGCCCAAATCACGCAGCCAGCCGCCAACGCCCCATACCCAGTGCGCCATGGGGTCGTACAAAAACGTAGTCCACAAAAAGGTAAACAGCACAAACGCGCCAAATTTAAAGCGTTCGGCGTAAGCGCCGGTAATAAGCGCCGCCGTAATTACCGCAAACATGCACTGGAATGCCGCAAAGGCAAACAGCGGCACCGTTGCGGAATAATCTTCGTAAGGAGCGGCAAAAAGCGCCATATCGGTAAGCCCTGCCCAGCTCAAGCTGCCGATAACGCCGTTAATATCCGGCCCGAAGGCAAGGCTGAAGCCGAACAGCACCCACTGCACGCTTACCATTGCCACAATAAAAAAGCTCTGCATAATTGTCGTCAGTACGTTTTTGCTGCGCACCATGCCGCCGTAAAAAAACGCCAGCCCCGGTGTCATCAGCATTACAAGCGCAGCACTTATCAATACCCACGCCGTGTCGCCGGTATCAACTGCCGGCACTCCTTCTGCGGCAAGCACAGTGCCCGGAATGCCCAAAAGCACGCCTGCCGCCAGTAAACCATGTATTAATCCCCTCATATTAGCCCTCTTTTCTGTAACTAAAACAAAAGCGGGGTGTACCTTTTAAGATACACCCCGTTGTGCAGCAAAACTCAAATTCGTTTTTAATATACGCCAAACAGCAATTCACTGTAAGTCGGGTACGGCAGGTATTTGCCGCCCATCAGTTTTTCCAGTTCGTCGCCGGCTTCGCGCAAAGCGTCCATGTCTTTTAAAATAACGTCATGGTAATAATCTGCCTCTGCCTGTGCAGATGTTTTTACAACGTCACCAAGCCCTGCTTTTAATTTTTCTGCATCTGTGTAAAGCAGGCTGCTGAGCGTTGCAATTTTGGAAGCAAGCTCCGTTTCGAAGCTGCCTGCAATGCCAAGCTCTTTTTTGCTCTTTGCTGCCGCCGTTAAATCGGCAGTGTAAAGTGCTGCGGCAGGCAAAATGTCTTTAAACAGCATATCAAGCATTGCCAGTGCTTCAATGCGGATTGCCTTACTGTAATTTTCAAGCGAAATTTCCAGCCTGCTGCGGACTTCCGCTTCGGTAAAGATGCCGTGTTTTACAAACAGGCTGATGTTTTTCTCTTTAACCATGTAAGGCAGTGCTTCAGGAGTGGATTTGAGATTGAGCAGCCCCCTCGATTTGGCCTCTTCAACCCATGCATCGGTATAACCGTCACCATTGAAGATGATGCGTTTATGCGCGATTACGGTTTCTCTGACGAGTTCTACCACTGCGGCATCAAAATCGGCCGCTGCTTCTAATTTATCGGCAAACTCTTCCAGAGCTTCGGCAACAATGGCGTTTAAAATAACGTTCGGCCCGGCAATGGAGGCGGCAGAACCAACCATGCGGAACTCAAACTTGTTGCCGGTAAATGCAAACGGCGAAGTACGGTTTCTGTCCGTATTGTCTTTTTTCAAAGCAGGCAGCACATTGCCGCTCAGCTTCAATTCGCCTTCGTCTGCGGGTTTATATTCAACACCTGCTTCAATGGCTTTCAGCACATTGGTAAGCTCGGTGCCTAAAAACATTGATACTATCGCCGGCGGCGCTTCGTTGGCGCCCAGGCGGTGGTCATTGCCTGCGCTGGCAACGCTTATGCGCAGAAGGTCCTGATATTCGTCAACCGCTTTAATAACGGCTGCCAGAAACAGCAGGAAGCGGTGGTTTTTATACGGCTCTGCCCCAGGGTCGAGCAGGTTTTCGCCTTCAACCGTGCCCAGCGACCAGTTGTTATGCTTGCCGCTGCCGTTTACGCCGTCAAAAGGTTTTTCGTGCAGCAGGCACACCAGATTATGCTTGCGTGCCACGCTCTGCATCAGTTCCATGGTAAGCTGGTTATGGTCGGTTGCAATGTTGGTGCCTGCAAATATCGGCGCCAGCTCATGCTGGGCAGGTGCAACCTCGTTATGCTCGGTTTTGGCAAGTACGCCCAGTTCCCACAGTTTTTCGTCAAGCTCTTTCATAAACGCCTTAACGCGAGGTTTGATAATGCCGAAATAATGGTCCTCAAGCTCCTGCCCTTTCGGCGGCATTGCGCCGAACAGCGTACGGCCGGCAAACTTCAAATCGCGGCGTTTATCGTACATATCTTTATCTACCAAAAAGTATTCCTGCTCCGGCCCAACCGTTGTAATAACCTTTTCGGTGCTTTCGCCAAACAGTTTTAAAATGCGCCTTGCCGCACGGTCTACACAGCACATGCTGCGCAGAAGCGGAGTTTTCTTGTCAAGCACATCGCCCGTGTAAGAACAAAACGCCGTTGGGATATACAGGCAGCCGTCTTTAATAAAAGCATAGCTTGTCGGGTCCCAGGCAGTATAGCCGCGCGCTTCAAAGGTAGCACGGAGCCCGCCGGAAGGAAAGCTCGAAGCATCAGGCTCGCCCTGTACCAGCTCCTTGCCCGAAAAATCCATAATAACGCGCCCGTCCGCCGTAGGCGTGATGAAGCTTTCGTGCTTTTCGGCGGTAATGCCCGTCATCGGCTGGAACCAGTGCGTAAAATGCGTTGCGCCATGCTCCAGCGCCCAGTCCTTCATAGCGTTGGCAATGATATTGGCAATAGGCAAATCCAAAGGCTCGCCCTTTAAAACCGCGTTTTTAAAAGCCTTGTAAGTAGCTGTCGGCAGGCGGTCTTTCATAACAGTTTCGTTAAAAACCTCGCTGCCAAAAAGTTTCGGAACACTCGTCATTTTTTAGTCCCCCTCAAAATAAAAACAAAATAAAAAAAGCAACGCGCGAAGTTAAATGCTTCTGCAACTTCGCTGTTGCTTATGCTGTAATTATAGCCTCCTTTACACATTTTGTAAAGCCTTCAGGCAAATGTTTTTATTTTCTGAAAATTTAGTGGATTTTGTGCCGTATGTATTAGACAAATTTCTGTAAAAACAATTGACAAGCACTTTTAAAAGTTCTAAAATATTTACATCAAAAACACAAGTTAACCAGGATGCCCGGAAAAACGCCGGGCATTACTTAATAAAAGAAAGAGGTTTTAACACATGGCTGAAATGTTATACGAAGGCAAAGCCAAAAAAGTTTTCGCCACCGCCGACCCCAACGAAGTAGTTATCTATTATAAAGATGACGCAACTGCCTTAAACGGCGCCAAAAAAGGCACCATTGTTGATAAGGGCATTATGAACAACACCATTACCAGCTTCTTTTTTGACCTGCTCGGCAAAAACGGTGTTGAACACCACTTTATTAAAAAGCTCAGCGACCGCGAACAGCTTTGCAAAAAAGTAAAAATCATTCCGGTTGAAGTTGTATGCCGCAACATTGCCGCAGGCAGCCTTGCCAAAAAAATGGGCGTTGAAGAAGGCTATGTGCTTAAACGCCCGCTGGTAGAATTTTACTACAAAAGCGACGCACTTGACGACCCGATGATCAGCCCCGACTACGGCGAAGCCTTTGGTTTTGCAACCGATGAACAGATTGCCAAAATCCGCGAAATGGCACTTAAAATCAACGCCGTATTAAAAGACTTCCTTGCACAGCGCAAAGTACGCCTGATTGACTTTAAAACCGAGTACGGCATCGACAGCGAAGGCAACATCATCCTTGCCGACGAAATTACTCCGGACACCAGCCGCCTGTGGGACTGGGACACCAACGAAAAGCTGGATAAAGACCGTTTCCGCCGCGACATGGGCAATGTTGAAGAAGCCTACCACGAAGTAATCCGCCGCTTAACGGGTGAAGGGAAATAAAATAACCCTGCTTACGCAGATATGCAAATGTGCAGATGTGCAGATTAAACGCCGCCTTAACAGCGGCGTTTTTTATTTATATTTGTTTTTTATTTGCGTTACGGCTTTGTAATTAGGTTATTATATTTTATTTACATTTTTACTCATG
>UMLL01007054.1_pt1 | contig 198898 bp, 178 predicted proteins | sample 1966591 | NCBI WGS metagenome assembly UMLL01 (sample SAMEA4836200, study PRJEB28245) | human gut metagenome | biome: gut microbiome; material: fecal sample | place: Denmark | collected 2008 | reverse complement strand
TGGTTTCTCAAAGGTTTGTTATTTACTTTTCAATGTGCTTTTTATGTTCACCGTTCTTGATGTGAACGAATGTTATTTTACTACTTTATTTTAAAAAAGTCAACACTTTTTCAAAATATTTTTTTAAATATTTTTGGGCAAAATAATAAACTAGTAAGATGCTATCCTAAAAATGACTTTTCTTTACTAATTTACCCTTCCACAAACGTATGTGACTTCGTCTATAAGTAGTAACTTATTTAATAATACCACACCAGTTTTATAAAGTCAAGCTATTTTTTGTAGTTTTTTAAATTTTTTTATATTTTTTTATAAGTTTATATATTTCTAGCTAATTCTCTTAAATTTAATCTCAAGATATTGGTCAAATTTCCACTAATATAACATCATCCCCTATGCATTTTATGTTCTGCCATTGTATTACAATATCGTTGTTTGAAGAGAACATACTTAAGAGTCTATTACTTCCTGGCACTATTATTGATGTAATTGTCCCTGTTTCCAAATCTGCGCATACATCTTGAACAAATCCCAATCTTTTTCCGTCTCGTATATTTATTACTTCTTTATGTTTGAAATCCATTCCTTTTTGTCCCATATGTTTTCCTCCTGTATTTGTCTTCTTATATAATATGTTTATTTTATAAAAAAAATGCACCTATTTGAAGTGCACCCCAAATGTTAGACAAAAATTTAACATTTGGAGGTGTATTTTTTATTTATATATTCTCTTAATGTGATTTATTGCTGTTCTTTCTAATCTTGATACTTGTGCTTGTGAAATCCCTATTTCTTCTGCAACTTCTATTTGTGTTCTTCCTTCAAAAAATCTTTTATTTATTATCATTCTTTCTTTTTCATTTAATCTTTTCATTGATTCTGCAATTGTGATGTTTTGTGTCCATAGTTCATCTGTATTTTTTTTATCTTTTACTTGATCTATTATATATATGTTTTCTGTGTTTTCACTATAGGCCGGTTCTTGAAGTGATATCGGTTCCTGAATAGCATCCAAACTTATCACTATTTCTTCTTTGCTAACTTCTAATTGTTTAGCTATTTCTTCAATTGTTGCCTCTCTTTGTTCTTCCTTATATATTTTTTCTTTTACTCCTAGTGCCTTGTACGCTAAGTCTCTTATTGATCTACTTACTCTGATAGAATTGTTATCTCTTAAATATCTTCTGATTTCCCCTATTATCATTGGAACTGCATATGTTGAAAATTGTACATTTTGACTCATATCAAAATTATCTATTGCTTTTATTAATCCTATGCAACCAACTTGAAACAGGTCATCAACATTTTCTCCTTTGTTATAGAATCTTTGAATTACACTTAATACTAATCTTAGATTTCCATTTATAAATTTTTCTCTTGCTTCCAAATCTCCATGTTTTAGTTTTTTTAACAGCTCATTTCTTTCTTCATTTGATAATGCCTGTAAATTTGATGTATCAACACCACTTATCTCTACTTTTCTTATCAAAAAGAAAACCTCCTTTGGAATTACTTGTTAAAAGTATTTCCAAAAGAGGAATTTTTATTCTTTATATTGTTCATTTATAGCTTTTAATTTTTCCTTAGAATTTATAAATATGTTAACAATCTTAGGATCGAAAGCTTTACCACTTTGAGAAATAATGTAGTCTTCTACTTCCGAATATGGCATTGCCTTTTTATATACTCTGTCATTTACTAATGCATCATACACATCTATAACAGCCATTATTCTAGATATAATATCTATTTTGTCACCCTTTAACCCGTCAGGATATCCTGTTCCATCATATTTTTCATGATGATGCAGAGTTATCTCTTTTGCATATTCTAAAATGTCATTAGATATCTTATCGCTATATGTATTTTCCAGAATTTGATGTCCTATTACAGTATGTTGCTTCATTTTTTCGTACTCTTCATCTGTTAATTTTCCAGGTTTGTTTAGTATCTCATCTGGTATTCCAACTTTTCCAATGTCATGTAATGTTGCCGCAACTCCTATATCTTCAATTGTCTTTTGTTGTTCAAATTCTCCTGTGTTAAAAGATTTTTCAAATTCTTCCAACATTACTTTCATGTACTCTTGTGTTCTTTTTAAATGCGCTCCTGTTTCTTTACTCCTTACAGATGTTAAGTTCACTAAACTCTCATATAAAAATTTGTATATGTCTGAAATCTCATTGTTATATCCTTGAATTGTGTTTTCAATATTCTCTTCTTTGTCCTTTTTTTCTATTATGTCAGTTAGTACTAATCCTATAGTCTTAGCATTGTCTATTCTTCTTATATATCCATCTGTGCTTGTTATTGTTACGTCTTCTTGTTTTTGATTATTAACTTTATAGTCTAAAAACAACACTAGGTTTTCTTTTGAATTGTATGCCGCTTCTTCTTTGGCATTTTCATCAGTTTTATCAATTAAAATTGCTCCCAATTTCTTTGTTTCCACTATTATGTTTATATCTTTTGTATTCAATGTACATATAACATTAAAATTATTATTCAAACTTTCTAGCAATTCCCAGTTTCTAATTTTATCTGCTATAAATAATATTGTTTCTCTTTTTTTGTTTTCATTTCCCGAAGTACAGTTTTCACCTATTATACCCTGCACTATATTTTTTAAATCTTCTGGTTTCACTGGTTTTTGAATATATGAATGTATATAATTTTTGTTATCTTCTATAACTTTCTCTGTAATATTAGTTGCTGTAAGTGCAACTATTGGTGATTGAACGCCAAGCTCTGTTTTCATTATTCTAGATATATCATACCCATTATATTTTGGCATATGAATATCCATAAGTATTACTGCATAATAGTCTGTTCCATTCTCTTCTATTTTTTTTATTGCCTCCATACCATTATCAGCGATGTCACACTCTAAATTTATTTCCGATAATATTTGAGAAGTAATTTCATTTATTGTTTTATTATCATCTACAAGTAAGACTTTATTAGAATTTATTTTGATTGTTTCTCTCTTGCTAAAGTTATTATTTACAACTTCATTTCTTACACTTAACATATCCTTTTGTGTACTTTTAGCAAGTTCTAATTCAAAAAAGAATTTAGTGCCTAATCCATAACTACTCTCAAGCCAAATTTTTCCTCCCATGCTTTCAATTATTTTCTTTACTAAAGGCAATCCAAGTCCAAATCCTTCTCTTTCTTTTATTGTTGGATCATTAACTTGTTCAAATTCCTTAAATATTTTTACTGTATCTTCTCTTTTTATTCCTCTTCCTGTGTCTTTTACACAAAATCTAATTAAATATGAATCTATATTGTCTTTTGTTTTTGATATTTCTAGTTCTACATATCCTTTATCTGTATATTTAACCGCATTACTTATTAAGTTAATAAATATTTGCTCTATTTTAGTTTTGTCTTCATAGAGTTCTATATCATAATTAAAATTCGATTCTATAGACCACTGTATTCCCTTTTTTTCTATTTCTTCTTTAAACATCATATAAACCTTATCTATAACTGTTTTTAAAGAGAATACTTCTTTCGTATTTATTAAATTAGTAACCTTATTACTTTTTGTTACATTTAATATATTGTTAGTTAACTCTGTTAACAGTCCAGCTGCTTCTTCTAGCTTTTTCACATATTGGTTTTGCTTTTCATCTAAAGAAGTAGATTTTAAAAAGTATATCATAGCAACTATTATGTTTATTGGGGTTTTTATCTCATGTGATAAATTGGCAACAAATAAGTCTTTATTTCTTAGCTCATCATTTGACTTACTAAGTTCTTCTTTTAATCTTGTTTCCTTTTCTATGTATTTATTAGTGTCCTTTATATATACAAGATATTTTTGTATATTTTGAACATAATACATAGAAATATACATACATGTCTTTTCCTGTCCTTGCATTATTTCAATATTGTCAGAAAAGAAACCCTCATCTTGAATTTGCTTATCTATTTCTTCTAGCAGTTCTTTATTGTTTTTATAGTCAATTATCTGTAATAATGAAGAATATGTTTCTTTTAATTCTTTTTTATTTATGTAGACAATTTCATAATTATTGTCTGTTATACAAACTATATCTTCTATCTTTTCAAAAAAACCTTGTACAACATTTATATTCAATCCTGTTTCTAAACTTAAGTATTCCTTTTTTCTCCTTTTAAATGGATTTAAAAAATCTAATAACTCCATTGTGTCCCCCATTAAATTCTTTAGTATTTTCGATTCAATTATATCATAAGATAAAAAAAATACAAATATTTATTTAAAATATTTGTACTTTTTTGTAGAATTATCCAGTTTTACTCATAATTTCTTTTTTCATTTTATTTATTATTTTCTTTTCTAGCCTAGATATATAGCTTTGTGATATTCCGTAACATATCTGCAACTTCTTTCTGTGTCTTTTCTTTCCCACTAATAAATCCAAAACGAAGTTCCATTATATTTCTCTCTCGATTATTAAGTTTTGCAATAGATGCTCTTAAAAGTGATTTATCCACTTCATCTTCGATTTGTCTTGAAGTCACATCCGAATCTGTTCCTAGTATATCTGATAGCAAAAGTTCATTTCCATCTCCATCTTGATTTAATGGTTCATCAATTGAGATTTCTCCCTTTATCTTATTACTTCTTCTCAAAAACATTAAGATTTCATTTTCTATGCATCTAGATGCATATGTAGCAAGTTTTATATTTTTATCTGTATTAAATGTATTTATTGCTTTCATCAATCCTATTGTTCCAATTGATATTAAATCTTCAAGTCCTACTCCTGTATTTTCAAATTTCTTAGCAATGTATACTACTAGTCTCAAGTTTCTTTCTACCAATGTTTGCCTAACACTCTCATCTCCATTGGCCAATTTTTCTAGTATCTCTGTTTCCTCTTCGCTAGTTAATGGTGGAGGCAATGTTTGACTTCCTCCTATATAATATATTGGAAAATTGCCTTCTTCATCGTTTCCAATATATCGTACATATAATGTATTTATACTATTTTTCAATAATTGTAATAAGTTCATCACTTTCGCTCCCTTCTAATAAGTCTAGTCCAAATAATGCAGAGTAGTTATTTCCTAACTTTTGCATTGAAATTCCAATAATAATATTTTCTCTTTCTTCAACTTCTTCTTTTTCTATTATAATTTTGTCTGCTTTTATTCCTAGCATTAGCCCATTTTGTTTTCCCATTGAAGAAAATGGCAATATTTTTAGCCTACTAAAATACTCATTATTGAATGATATTTCTTCACCTCCTATTATTTTTTCTATGTTGTCCAATAATTCGGCTGGTATTATAGAATATAACTTTTCTTTTTCTACTATAATTACTGGTATTTTAGATATTGGATCTCTAAGCAAATTTCCAGTATCCAGCATTGCACTAACTTCTTCTTCTTTATCAAATATCTGTATCTTTATTTTGTATATCATATCTTTCTTTTTTAGCTTTGTTTTTATTATTTTAAAAGCAATATTAGTTATAATAAATCCTACTATTCCTCCTAATAATGCTATTTTTATTGGATATGTACCTATGTAGACTCCGTTTTTCATGAGTACATCTTGAGGTTTAACAAAATAAAGTAATGCAAATGCACAGCCTCCAAATACAAATGAAGTCAAATAAAATATCACCAGTTGCTTAGCTAACTTTTTAAGTTCCTTTGGATTTAACGCTATATATACCATAATTACTGAAAGTATTATTTTAGTTATTAAATTTGAGTAGAATGGTAATATGTTTAGATATGCAACTACAGCATATATTCCTCCGTACGAAGCTTGATATTATTAATCTCCATTGTTTAGTTTTTATTTTCATAATGTAACTAGTTGCAAATAAAATTATGTAATTCATACATAGATTTTCCAAAAGTACTACATCTAGATATATAGTCATTAAAAATACCTCACTATATTGAAAATTATACTACCTTATATTTAAAAAGTGTGTCATTTTCTAGTGGCGAATCGAAGAAATATTCTACAAAAAAATGCAAACTCCAAATAGAGTTTGCATTTTTCGATATTTTTTATTATTTTCTTCTTAAAAATGTTGGTATTTCTAAGTTTTCTTGAGGATTTGAACTATCTGTTGGTGTTGGAATAGAATTTAATTTTTTATCCCATGCTCTATCTATGATGTCACCTACTGCTAAAGTATTTGATAATGGTCCTTCTTCCTTTTCAAATCCTGTTGCAATAACAGTGATTACTATATCTTCATCAAGACTTTCATCAATTACAGCACCAAATATAATATTTGCTTCTGGGTCTACATTTCTTTGAATTAGTTCTGCTGCAGTATTTACTTCATGTAATCCTAAATTGCTTCCACCTGTAATGTTAATAATAACTCCTCTTGCACCTTCAATCGAAGTTTCAAGTAATGGGCTTTGTACAGCTTGTTTTGCTGCGTCTTCAGCTCTGTTTTCTCCAGATGCTCTACCAATACCCATATGTGCCATTCCTGTATTTAACATTATAGTTTTTACATCTGCAAAATCTAAGTTTACTAATCCTGGGATTGCGATTAAGTCTGATATACCTTGTACACCTTGTCTTAGCACATCATCAGCCATTTTAAAAGCTTCTACAATTGAAGTTTTTCTATCAATTACTTGTAATAATTTATCATTTGGAATTACTACTAAAGTATCAACTTTTCCTTTTAAACTTTCAATTCCACGTTCTGCTTGTGATAATCTTTTCTTTCCTTCAAATGTAAATGGTTTTGTTACTACACCTATTGTTAATATTCCCATTTCTTTTGCGGCTGCTGCAACTATTGGGGCTGCTCCAGTACCTGTTCCTCCACCCATTCCGGCTGTTACAAATACCATATCTGCTCCGCGTAAAGCTTCTGCGATTTCTGTTTTGCTTTCTTCTGCTGCTTGAGCTCCAATATCTGGATTAGCTCCCGCACCTAAACCTCTTGTAATTTTTTCTCCTATTTGTATTTTAGATGCTGCTTTTGAAAGTAGTAAAGCTTGTCTATCTGTATTTACTGCAATAAATTCTACGTTTCTAATGCCAGATTCAACCATTCTATTTACAGCATTATTTCCTGCTCCTCCTACACCAATTACTTTGATAGTAGCAGTTCCATCTAACATTGTGTTTTCTTCACTGTTATTATCCATTAACATATTGTTCATTCCTCCTAATTCTTACCTTAATATATATTTAAAATTAAAATCTATGAATAAAAGAATTCTTTAATTTTTTCCATAATGTTTTTTAAAATGTTTTCATTTGAGTTATTGTCTATACTACTTCCAACAGTTTTTGCAAATGGTCTTGAAGCCACATATTTAACTAATGCATATGCTGTTCTGTATTCTGGTCTTACTACACTAATCAATCTTCCTGTTGCTATTTTTACTGGAATATTTAGTGTGATTTTTCCAGCAACATCACTTTTACTAATGTTAGTAATTCCCTGTCCTGTTAAAATAACATTGTTGATCTTTGACTTGATTCCCTGTGCAGTAATGTCTTTATTAACTAATGCAAAGATTTCTTCTATTCTTGCTTCCATAATTTCAATTAATTGTGAACTTTTAATTACTCTTTTACTATTTTCATCTTTACAAGTAGTAAGTAAAATTTCGTTATCATTATCTATAAATGATTTTAAAGCTAAACCATATTGTTTTTTTAGTTTTTCTGCTTCTTCCTCACTAATATTTAACACCAATGCGATGTCATTTGTAATGTTGTCTCCTCCTAAAGGTATTGTGTTGGTATAGACGAAACTTGTTCCATTAAACACACCAATTTCTGTATTTCCAGCTCCAATATCTAATAACATTACACTGTCATTTAATTCATTTGCATCAAGTGCTAATGTTCTTTGTGCTAATGTTATTGGTACTAAGCCATCAATATCTAAGTCAGCTTTTTTAAATATAGAAGCAATTTGTTTCATATATTCTTTATCTGCTAAAATAACCTCTGCTTTTAATGTAAAACTTCCACTTAGACTTCCAACTGGATCTGAAACATTTCTTCCATTTTCTAAAATAAATTGGCTTTCTACAACATCAATAATTTGTTTTCCTTCCGGTACATCTATATCTTTTACTTGCATTATAGCCGATACGACATCTTTAGCAGAAATTCCAGCATATCTATCTTTTGCTTCTTTTACTATACTATTTTGTACTATAGTAATATATTTTCCTGGTATAGTAACATAAGCAGAATTTATTTTTATGTCAGCTTCTTCCTCTGCGTCTTTAATTAAATGATGTATAGAACTTGCTATTTCATTTTCATCTATAATTTTTCCTTTTTTTATTCCACTACATTTATGAGTAGCTGTACAAATGACTTCAATTTGATTAAAATTGTTAACCTCTCCAATTACTAAACTAACCTTTGAAGTCCCTATATCAATTCCAACAATTATATCTCCAATTGCCAAGGTTCATTCCTCCAATTTTGCTTCTCTTAAAGATTGTTTGTCATCTGTTTTTTATGCCTAAAGAATATTACATTTTTTCAAAAATGTCAATAGATTTGTAATAATTTTGTAATATTTTCGTAACAATTATGAAACATTGTTTTTTTGTGTCGTCTTTTTGTCCCATTTTTCCAAATAGTAACGTCTAATTATAGCTAAATTATTAAACATTCTTCCTACAAACACAACTATTGCTGCGAGGTAAATATCTACATTTAGTTTTTGCCCTAAGTAAGTAAGTAGTATTGATAAAATTGCATTTCCAAAAAATCCTGTTACAAATATTTTTAAATCAAAATTCTTTTTTAATGTTGATGAGATCCCTCCAAATACAGAATCCAATGCTGCAATAATAGCAATAGCTAAATACCCTGAGTATGTATATGGAACTATTGGAGCATAAATTCCTATAACTGCTCCTAAAATACATCCAATTACAATTGCAATAAAAATCATGGCTTGTTTGCTCCTTCCTTCATATATTTTATTTCCATTTCTCCACTATACTTTAAGATTTTTATATTCTTCCCTGTTTCTAATTTAACGTTTAATCCAACAGCTTTTGCTTTATCAATATAACCACTATCTTTTAAGTTTAGCATACTTGATAAATAAGTTTGATTTCCTATAGCTTTTATTACATATGGAGATGTTATTCTTTGTCCTTTTATCAACATCAACACTCCATCAGGTTGAGCAACATATGTAGAACCAAGTATTCTAACATCATTTATAGATATTGCCTCTGCCCCCGCATATCTTAGTTCATTTATAAGTTCTAATAAGTCACGATACTTAACATCTCTCTCATTTGTGCTTGATAATGTTATTATTACGCCTTCACCATATACGTCTGTTTTTCCCAATATCATATTTGATTCTTCTAAATCTTTATCTACTAGTTCTGACGCTTCTCCATTTTGTTCTATTTTTTGCTGATATTCGTCAATCGATTTTTGATTGGCTTCTAATTGTTTTGCAGTTTCTTCATATTTGCTTTTCCATTCTGAAATTGCTGTTCTCAGTTCAGCTTCTCTCATGTTTTCAATTTCCGTGATATCTGTTTCTTCAATAGTTCTGAATTGCATAAACATTACAGCAAATAGTACTAAACATACCCCACAAATAATCATAGTCATTATAACTCTGTTTTTCATCTCTTTATCCAAAGCTTTTTTCACCTCTATTTTTCATTTTTCATGTATTTATAACTAATAACTCCAGTATACTTTTCAACTGTCAAATTATCTGATTGAGTAGTCTCAACTATAACCCCAGCTTCATCTAATATGTATAGATATCCTCCTATCATTGTAAGTGAGCCATATAACAAACCTTGTGAACCTATTGCTTTTATTGTAAATGGTGAGCTTACTCTTTGTCCATTTATTTTAATTACATTTCCTTCACAAGTTATTGCAGTCGTTTGAACTATTCTCTGTCCATTTACTGATATTGCTTCTGCCCCTGCGTTGTTGAGAGCATTTATTACTTCAATTAAATCGTCATAATGAACTATTTGTGAACTTGGATCTAGAGCTTCACTCCCATTTTTTAAAATTCCAGTATTATTATCTGCTAATTTTATTAATAATCCTTCTCCTTTTACCTCTTGTAAGCCAAGTAGCATATTATTCTTTTCGATTTCTTCCTGTTTTGCCTGTGATTTTGTATCATTTTGAGTTGCACTTTTTCTTATTTCTTCAAGGTCTTTGTTTGATTTCGTAAGTTCCTCATAAGCATTGTCATATCTTTCTTTCCATTTCAGTACTTCATCTCTTAATCCATTTTCTTTAAGTGATTGTGATACAGTTGATGTTGTATTTTCAACAGTTTTTAGTTGAACGCATATGGCAACTGTTAATATAAAACACATTATACCTAATGTAATAGCTATTTGTTTTTTATTCATTTTTGCCTCCTTACACTTTTTTTCTAAATATTGCGCCTTTATTATTCAAATCTGTATTAACTAAAATTTCTCCTTCTATTTTTTTGTTTTGCTCTAATATACTTTTTATATATAACATTTTTGTACTTAAATTTGAAGTATCTCCCATTTGTACAGTCTTTTTCTCATCTTTTAATTCTAGTATATAATTTTGCTTATTTGCTATATTTATTTTTGTTACTAAACTAGCAATCTCATTACTTGTAGCTGACTTCATAATTTGTAATATTTCGTCTAATCTTTGTAAATCTTCTACGCACAATCTATTTCCTTCTTGTATATCTTCCTCTTTAGTTAAAAATCCCGTTAATATTGGTAATTCTAATTTGTCTTTTGAAATTTCTAAAAAGTATCCTTGATTATTTATGTAAGCATATGCGTTTGCAAATGTAATCATATATGTAGGAGTTCTTTCTTCTATTTCAATTGTAATAGTATCTGGTAGATTTCTTTTTACTTTTACATTTTCCACATATGCATTTTGTTTTATATTTTTTTGAACTTTGCTTTTTACTAACTTAAATGTATTTTCATCTTTTTGTACTTGTGATAAACTAATTATTTCTTCATTAGTAAGCTTTTGGTTTCCAACTATTTCAATATTTTTTATATTGAAAAATGGAGACAACAAGAAATATATTCCTCCACCTATTAAAATCAAAATAAGACTTGTCCACTTTATTAGTCGAAATATAGCCTTTCTCTTTTTTTTAGCCATTTCTTGTTTTTTAGTCAATTTTTTAGGCGTTTTTTTCTTTGTTTTTATCTCTTCATCTTCAATTCCTAATTTAAATTCAAATTCACCTTTTTTAGATTTTGTAGTTGCTTTAGCTTTTTTTACATTTTTACTTTTTTTAGTTGTTGTCTTCTTTTTGTTTTTTTTCTTAGGTTCTATTTCAGGCAAAGTTTTAATACCAATAATGATTTCATTGTCCAAATCAATATTAGTGCTTTGGGTTGGTTTTTCTTTAATTTTTTTCGCCATCTTTTATCACCTTCTTATTTTTTTCTAAAAGTCCTACAACTGTAATAGATACGTAAATTATGGTTTATATACCATATTTCACGTACCTATTTTATCATATTTATATACAATAAATCTAGTACTTTTACAATATTTTTAATCTTTCTGTATTGTAATTTTAGCTCCTAGACTATTTAATTTTTTATCCAAATTTTCATATCCTCTTAAAATATATTCTACATTAGTTACTGTTGTAATTCCTTTTGCCGACAAACCTGCTAACACCATACAAGCTCCACCTCTTAAGTCCGTACTTTTCACTGTTGCACCTGACAATTTTTTTACACCTTTTATTACTGCGGTTTTTCCCTCGGTAGTAATTTTAGCTCCCATTTTATTAAGTTCAGCTGTATATCTATATCTATTTTCAAATATATTTTCTACAATTACTGAGGTTCCTTTAGCAGTAGTTAAAGTACTAGCAAATATTGATTGCATATCAGTTGGAAATCCTGGATATGGCATTGTCTTAATATCTACAGCTTTCATCTTTTTTGGTGCCTGCATATACACTTTATTTTTCTCTATATTTATGTCACAACCTGCTTCTTCTAATTTATTTAATATTGGTGTAATATGTTCTGGTGTTCTATAATTTAAGCAGATATTTCCACCTGTAATTGCTCCTGCACACAACAAAGTTCCTGCTTCAATTCTATCTTGCATAACTTTGTATCCAATATCTTTTAACTTTTGTACTCCTGTAATTTTTATGATATTAGTTCCTGCTCCAGTAATTTTAGCTCCCATTTTGTTTAAACATTTTGCTAAATCCACAATTTCTGGTTCCATAGCTGCATTTGTTATCTGTGTAATTCCTTCTGCATATATTGAAGCAAGTATAATGTTTTCTGTTGCACCTACACTTGGGAAATCTAAGTCAATATTTGTTCCTATTATTTTGTCGGCTTTACATATAATAAACCCAGAATCTTCAGTAATATTAACTCCTAATTTTTTAAATGCTGACAAATGCAAATCTATTGGTCTTGCACCAATATCACATCCTCCCGGATAAGAAAACTTTGCTTCTTTAAATCTGCCCAGTATTGCTCCTGCGAGTACAACTGTAGACCTCATTTGACTCATTAAATGTTCCGGAATCTCTTTTTTGTTAATTTTCTTACTATTTATTTCTATTTTTCCATTGTGCCTTTTTACTTTGCACCCTAAATATTTTAATATTTCTAAGGTGATTTGTGTATCATGTATATTTGGAATATTGTATAGTCTTGTGGTTCCTAAATTTAGTATGCTGGCTGCTATAATTGGTAAAGAGGCATTTTTTGAGCCTGATACTGTAACTTCTCCTTCTAACTTTCTGCCTCCTTCTATTATGTAACTAGACATTTTATTCACCCTTTCTATCTTATTTTTGCTATATATTATGTCTAGTTTGCATAAAGTGTGAATGTTATAAAAATAGAGAGCCTTGGAATTTCAAAGTTCTCTATCTTCTTACAACTAATTTATCAATTTTACTGTTTATGTATGCTTCTAGTTTTGTCATAAACTCATTTGGTTCAATCTGCTTACTTGATACCATTTCAAGTCCTTTTTCCCAACTTGCTGTTAGTCTTGGATTCAGCATATCTGGCATAGACATAAATACTATATCATATATTTTTTCTCCTTTTTCAGTAGGTGTTATAATTTGCGTTTTAGTATTTATTGCAATATATCCTATTCTTTCTAGCTTTTTCATAATTTCTGCTCTTGTTGCACTTGTGCCAATTCCTGCTCCTTTAATTTGCTCCCTTAATTCTTCCTCTTCAATTAGCTTTCCTGCATTTTCCATTGCAAGTATCATTGAGCCCGAATTGTATCTACTAGGTGGAGAAGTTTCTGAAGTTTTAGTTTCATAATTTAGTACTCCTATTTCTTCTCCTTTTTTTAAGCTTCTTAATATTTCTAAGCTATTTTGCTCTTCTGGTTGTTCTTCTACGTTTTCTTTCTTAGGTTCATTTTTAGCCACTTCTAAATATCCTAATTTTTCGCACACTCTTCCACTGGCTGAAAATTGCTCATTTTCAACTTCTATTGTTACAGATATTTTACTGTATTCTGCTGGTGGATAAAATATACTTAAAAATCTTTTTACTATTACCTTGTACATTTGCTTTTGTAAATCTGGTAAAGCATCATAATTTTCAAATCCTTGACCTGTTGGAATAATTGCATAGTGATCTGTTATTTTGCTATCATTTACATACTTTGTTTTTATTAAATCAGTAGAATATTTTTCATCTACCATCTTTTTTATATATCCTTGTATTTCCTCGTCTTTAAAGCCTTTTGCTAATCCATTTAAATTTTTAGAAATTACTTTTGCAACTGCAGTTGATAAAACTCTCGCATCAGTTCTTGGATATGTTACCAGTTTCTTTTCATATAAATTTTGTATTATTTCTAGTGTTTGATCTGGTTTTATTTTAAATCTTTTAGTTGCTTCATTTTGAATTTCTGCTAAGTTGAACAATAGTGGTGCATTTTCTTTTGTTTTAGATTTTTTTACTTCTGTTATTATTGCTTTTTTATCTTTTAACGACATAATGAAATCTTTTGCTTCATTTTCTTTCTTAAAGCCATTTTCATTATATAGTTTTGGAGATTCCCACATTTTTGATTTTTCTGTAACTTTCCACTCGGCAGTGAATGATGAGCTTTCTTCTCCAAATGTTCCTATAACTCTATAATACGGAGTCTTAACAAAGTTTCTAATTTCTCTTTCTCTTTGTACTACCATTCCTAGTACACATGTCATCACTCTACCAACTGAAATAGATATTTTTTCTTCACCTAAATCTTTTGCCATTCTTCTACCATATATAATTGATAAAAGTCTTGAGAAATTTATTCCTATTAGATAATCTTCTTTAGCCCTTAAATAAGCAGAATCACACAAACTATCATACTCTGATAAATCTTTTGCTTCTTTTATTCCTCTATTTATTTCTTCTTCTGTTTGTGAATCTATCCATACTCTTTTTCTTGTCTTATCTGCCACGCCCACTTGTTTTTCTACTAATCTATATATGTATTCTCCTTCACGTCCAGAGTCAGTAGCAACATAAATACAGCCTACATCTTCTCTTTGAAGTAGGCTTTTTACTATGTTAAATTGTTTTTCAACACTTGGTATTACTTCGTATTTATATTCTTTTGGCATAAATGGTAACGTATCTAATCTCCAGAACTTTAAATTTTCATCATACTTTTCCGGATAACTCATTGTTACTAAATGGCCTACACACCATGTAATAATCCAAGTATCTGACTCAATATATCCGTCCTTTCTATTGCCACCACATTTTAGCACTTTTGCAAACTCAGTAGCAACAGATGGTTTTTCTGTTATAAGCAAATTTTTTGCCATTTAATATTTCCTCTCATTATTCGTATAATACAACATCCATTTCTGAAGTGAAGTTTTGGTTTCCATATGCAAAAATTATATATAATTCTTCATTTTTTCCTAAGAAAAATGTTGATATATTAGAAATTTGATACATACTATCTGATAGATTTCTATTATATACTGTATATCCAGATTGCACTAATACTTGTGCTTCCTCTTGTGCTTTAGTAACTATCTCATGTATTTTATTTTGACAATCGCTCTGAATTATATTTCTCTTTGCTAAAACATCTACTAGTTGTACTTTCTCTCCTGTTTCTAGGTTATAATTATATGCTTGAATAATTACTCTCTGTGGGTTATTTCCTTGCTTTAATGTAGATTTAATTACTAATGATAGGATATTATCATTTACATATGAAATATAGTCTACACTATATATTACCTTTTCTGTATATTTGTTGTTTAATATATCTGATGCTTTATTTGCAAAAATAGATTGTGTCATTTTATTAAAATCAGTAGCCACACTATCCTTAATATTTATTACTGGCAAATGAACATCCAACTCATAATTTCCTTCTTGTTTTTGAATATCATATGCTGAATAAACTATACCTTTTGATGCATCTCTTTTTTGTAAATTAGTTTCATCATAGTCATTAGATATAATTTCATTTGTAAATAAGCTGTTCAATTGTGATTTTATTTCTTCTTGTGTTTTAGGCTTTATCTCATTATTTATACTGTTATCTGGATTTTGTATATTATTATTGTTTGAACTTCCTACAAAAAACTGTGCATATATACCTGCTATTAATGCTAATACACAAAATGCTCCTACTAAAATAAATATAAGTTTCTGATTTTTCATTTTTTTGCTCCTTTAACTTTTCTTCTTATATATTACCTTATTTTTTACTAAAAATCTAGTGTTTTTTATATTTTTTTAATTAGATAGATTAAACATTGACTTATCCTTAATTTTGCTGTATTATATATTATGTATTTTTAGACAATAAAGAAATGGAGTTTATACAAAATTTATGGAATTATGTTCAGTATGTGGGAAAAATCCCGCAGTTATTTTCCTAAATGCAAAAGATAAAGATGGTAAGGCTATATCTAAAGGCTACTGCCTTGAATGTGCTCAAAAGCAGGGAATAAATCCTTTAAAAAATTTGAGTCAAACAGATATGAATAATATGACAAAACAGATCGAAAATATTGTTAGTAATCTAGCAGAAAATATGGACTTAGATTCTTTTTCTGAGCAATTAGATGATATGGATCCAGAAGATTTAGAAAAAATGGAGCAAGGTTCTCCAATATTTGGTGCTGCCATTCCTTTAGGTTCAATTTTTTCAAATATGTTTGGAGAAAATCAAGAAGGATCTACTAATAGTTCAACTGAGAAAAAGAAAGTTAAAGTAGAAAAGAAAAAAGATAAACGTAAAAAAGCATTGGAAGCTTATGGTACAAACCTAACTCAAAAAGCCAAAAATGGCCAATTAGATATGGTTATTGGTAGAGACAAAGAAATTCAAAGAATAACTCAAATATTAAATCGTCGTAGCAAAAATAACCCTTGTTTAATTGGAGAACCCGGAGTTGGTAAAACAGCTATTGCTCAAGGTTTAGCAATTAGAATTGTAAATGGTAAAGTACCTGCTAAATTGTTAAATAAAGAAGTTTATTTATTAGATATGACAGCTATAGTTGCAGGAACTCAGTTTAGAGGACAATTTGAAGCTCGTATGAAATCTATTATTGAAGAATGTAAAGCTTTAGGAAATATAATTTTAGTAATAGATGAAATTCATAATATTATTGGTGCTGGTGACGCAGAGCGTTCTATGAATGCTGCAAATATTTTAAAGCCATCACTTTCTAATGGTGAAATTCAGTTGATTGGAACAACTACTTTAAAAGAATATCGCAAGTATATAGAAAAAGATAGCGCCCTAGAAAGAAGATTCCAACCTGTTTTAGTTGAAGAACCTTCTATTACTGATTCTATAGGAATTTTAGAGGGTATTAAAAAATATTATGAAGATTATCACAAAGTTAAAATTTCAAATGATGTAATCAAACAAGCTGTTATTATGTCTGAGAAGTATATTCATGACAGATTTTTACCAGATAAAGCAATAGATATTTTAGATGAAGCTTGTTCAAGAATAAACTTGAATAATAAAGAATTATATCAATTAGAGATATTAAAAGGTCAACTAAAAGCTGTTCAAGAAGAAAAAGAAGAAGCCGCTCTTGCAGATTCAACTGAAGATTATAAAAAAGCAGCTGAGCTAAAAGCTAAAGAATGTAGTTTAATGGAACAAATTGATAGTTTAAATGAAAAAATGAAACTTAAAAACTTAACAGTTCAAGATATTGCCGAAGTTATTGAAAGTTGGACTAAAATTCCTGTTAAGAAGATTACTGAAGCTGAAACTCAAAAACTACTAAACTTAGAAGCTAATTTGCACAAGAGAGTAATTGGTCAAGATACTGCTGTTGAAGCTGTTTCAAGAGCAATACGTCGTAATCGTGCTGGACTAAAAAGTACAAAGAGACCACCATCATTTATATTTGTTGGTCCGACAGGAGTTGGTAAAACAGAACTTGCTAAATCACTTGCTTATGAAATGTTTGGAAATGAAAACTCAATTATTCGTGTGGATATGTCTGAATATATGGAAGGACATTCTACATCAAAACTAATTGGTTCTCCTCCTGGTTATGTAGGTTATGATGATGCAGGACAACTAACAGAAAAAGTAAAGCGTAATCCTTATTCTATAGTATTACTAGACGAAATTGAAAAAGCTCATCCTGATGTATTTAATATTTTATTACAGGTTTTAGATGATGGAAGATTAACAGATAGTCAAGGTAATACTGTAAGTTTTGAAAATACTATAATGATTATGACTTCAAACGCTGGTTCTAATCAAAATACAAATTCAATTGGTTTTGGTGGAACAAGAATAAATCAAGATAAAGTTATGGATAGCTTAAAAGAAACTTTTAGACCTGAATTTTTGAATCGTGTAGATGAAATTGTTGTATTTGAGCAATTAAATCATGAACAATTATTACAAATTGTAAATTTAATGCTTGACGATACAAAAAAAGTATTAGCTGATAAGAATATTACTTTAGAAATTTCCGAAGATGCTAAAAAATTCTTGTTAGAAAAAGGAACTGATATTAAATACGGTGCAAGGCCATTGAGAAGAGCTATTCAAAGATATTTGGAAGATGAGCTTTCAGATATGATATTACGTTCAGAACTATTAAATGGAGATACTATAGTAGTTTCTTTAGAAGAAAATAATTTAAAATTTAATGTAAGAAAATAGGAGATAATTTTTATGGCAAAGCATATTCCAAATATATTAACAGTTGCAAGATTTTTTCTAATACCTTTTATAATTTATTTTATAGTAGTTGACCAATACATTACAGCACTTATACTTTTAACAGTATCTGGTTTAACAGATATTTTAGACGGTTGGATTGCTAGAAAATTTAATTTTATAACAAACTTTGGAAAACTTATCGATCCTTTAGCCGACAAAGCAACTCAACTAGCTGTACTTTTAACAATTACATTTAAAGGAGTTATTCCATTTTGGATTATTATAGTAGTTGCTTTAAAAGAAGCAGCAATGATAGCAGGTGCATCTTTCCTTTACGGAAAAGAACTAGTTGTTTCTAGTAGATGGTTTGGAAAACTTGCAACAGTGTTATTCTATATAGCAATTGTATGTTCATTTGTAATTGCATACTGGAACAATATTGCTAAAATTCCTTCAAATTCTGTAGCACCTTTGCCACAATTTGATTTATGGATTTATTATTTAGCTTTGGCTACTACTATATTTTCACTTGTTATGTATTACATTACATTTTATAAACAAGGATATCTAAAAAAAGAAAACTTAAAAATAGATGAGAAATAATCTCATCTATTTTTTATTCAAAATCTTCTAATGCACTATTTAGTTCCATGTTTCCAACCGCTTCTATTCCCTGCTTTACCTTTTCTAAATCTGCTTCTGGTAAATACATAGTCTGAATTTCAGTATCCTCTTTTAAAGTAATCTTTCCATTTTCATCTATTGTGTAAATTCCTAAAACGCCATTATGTTCTTTAATTAAATAATGCTGGTTGCAAAAACCACTTTCTTCTTTATATATTATAATTTCATTTTTTGAAAAACTGTCGACATTCCAGTCTTTATAATACTTTTCTACTTCTTCTTTATTTTTATTCACCAAATTTTCTGGTATATCTTTAGTTTCTTTTAGTAAATGATCACAACCTGTAAAATATTGTTTTTGTAACACTTTAGCATTAGGTGATACTTTTTCTTCAACTACTGCTGTAGGAACCACATTATTTATCTCATTTTCCTCTGCCAACTTTTTATTATCCACTATATTTGTGTTATCTGTTTTGTTTTTGTTATATACAGAAATTCCTAAAGCCACACTTATTATTAGTAGAAATATAGCTAATGCAATAATCCATCCTTTTCTCATACTATATCAGTCCTTTTCTAAATATTTAATATTAGTATGAGATTTTTTGGAAATTTTATTCATTTTTTAGAATAATATAATTATATGCACATGCACGAATCAAACGATTTGTAATCGCAAGTCCTAAACCTTTACTGCCGACTCCTTCAATAATTATTAAATCGACATTTTCTTTATCTGCTCTTCTTAAAAATGTAAATATATTTTTAGCAACATCTTCTAAACTATTTCCTAAGCTCCATTTATGTCTTGCAATATACTTGTCCATGTGTTCCTCTTTTGCTAAAATTAGAACATTCTCATTTTGCATAGTTATTTCATTTATCTTTTTAATCATTTTATCTGCATCTTCACTATATACCATCATACATTTTGTATTTGGAGCGTAGTGTTTATACTTCATTCCCGGAGATGCTACCACTTCATCTTTTTGCACTTGCCCTAATACATTTTTATCAACTTTAACTTGATTTGCCACTGTTTCTAGTTGTTCTTTAGTTATCTTGCCTGGTCTTAATATATTGATGTTATCTCCATCTACTTTAATAACTGTTGACTCTAATCCTATGTCAGTCGAACCTCCATCTAATATATATGCAACCTTTCCATCTAGTTCTTCTATAATATCTTCAACATTAGTTCCGCTAGGCTTTCCAGAAACATTTGCACTTGGGGCTGCAATTGGTACACCGGATTTTTCTATTAACTCTTTTGCAATCAAATTGCTAGGCATTCTAATTCCCACTGTGTCTAGATTTGCTGTTACAACATCAGGAATTATTTCATTGCTTTTGCGCTTAAATATTATTGTAAGTGGACCCGGCCAAAAATTCTCTATTAGCTTTTTCTCTAATTCTGTTATTTCTTCTACTATCTCTTCCACCATCTTGATATTTGAAACATGAACAATTAAAGGGTTGTCTTGTGCTCTCCCTTTTGCTATAAATATCTTTTCTACCGCATTTGCATCTAAAGCATTTGCTCCTATTCCATATACAGTCTCAGTTTGGAATAATACTAAGTTTCCATTTTTTATTTCATTTGCTGCTTCTTGTATTTCCTCTTCATTTATCCCATTTGTTTGATTTGAATATTTTGATAACATATTTTTGCTTCCTTTTCTATTTTTCCTATATATTATACTACTTTTGGGCTATTTTTCAATATCTATTTTTTTATTAACCTTCACTTTATTATTTTTTATAGTAATAGTTATCTCTCCACATAAATCAGTCCTATAAATTTCACAACCGTAAATTTTCTAACCTTTCTAATACTCCGTCATTTGGATGCCCAAAAGTATTTTTTTCTCCAACTCCAATAAGAGCTATTTCAGGTTTCACCTCATCTAGAAATTGCTGTATTGAGGAACTTTTTGAACCATGATGTGCAACTTTTAGTATATTAGCTTCTAGTTTTTTCGTATCCTTGTATTTTCGTATCAATTTTTCTTCAGCAATTTTTTCTATATCTCCTGTAAGTAATACACTATAATCTTTATACCAAAACTTTGCTACTATTGAGTTATTGTTCAAGATGTTCTGCTTTATCAAATCTGTGTCAGGAAACAATATCTCAAAGTTACATTCTTTATCTATAGTAACTGTATCTCCTGCTTTTACAGTAATCTTATTAGTATGTTTTAACTTTACAAGTTCTGAAAATTTTTCAAAATTCTCACACTCTTTCCCCTGTTCTCCTATAATTACATTTTTTACATTTATACTCTCTAGCACCGTAAGTAAACCTTGGCAATGGTCTGAGTCAAAATGTGTAAACAAAAGATAATCTATGCTTATAATTGACTTGTTTAATAAATATGGTAGTAATGTTTGCTTTCCAACATCAAATGTGCCAAATTCACTTCCTCCACCATCCACTAAAATTTTCTTTTTAGATGGTGTTATAATAAGCATACTATCACCTTGTCCTACATCTATAAAATGAATTTCTAACTTATTTGTTGGAATTACTGCTAATCCATAAGGTAATAAAGTTAAAATTATTAAAAATATAATTATTTTCTTATAATTATCTAATATTTTTGGGTAAACTTTTTGAATATCGTCTTTGAAAAAATATATTATAATGATTAAATAATAGATTAGAATTTGCCATATCTTTGGCGTTGGCATTAAAATTTTTGAGAATGGTATATTACTTGAAAAACTTGCAACTAGAATAAATATTTTTAATAGTGGTCCTAATAAAAATGCCACTACATATGCTAATGGGGTAATTATTAGAGAAACTAAAAAAATCATTCCAAGAATTAAGCATATCCCCATTATAGGTGTAGCAAGTAAATTTGAAATTATAAATACTAATGAAATTGAACTAAAATTATGAAGCATAATTGGTGTAATAACTATGTTTGCTGCTAGTGACATTATAGTAGTTTGCTCTATATATATTAAAATTTTGTATGTGAATTCACTATATTTCCTTCCTTGTATCTTTCCATTTTTTTCTTCTTGATCCTTTCTTTTAGTTATTCCTTTTCTCTTTAATCTAATATTATATAATAGCTCTACAAATGTGACTATTCCAATAGTTCCACCAAATGAAAGTTGAAAGCTTATGTCTAATAAAGCATATGGATTAAAAAGTAATATTATAAATGCACTTATGCCTAAATTGTTAAATGTATCTGATTTTTCAAATAACATTTCAGCTACTAAATTTAAAATTGCCATTATACAAGCTCTAACAATTGACGGTGATCCACCTGCTAAAAACATAAAAAATAGTAAAAACATACATATAAAAGTTTTAGCCCATCTTTTATGAATTTTTAGATATGATAAAACAGTTGAAACTCCTAATAATATATATGATATATGTGCTCCTGAAATAGCAAGCATATGTGACAAATTCGCCTCTCTAAAACTATTTTCTATATCATTGTTTATCTTACTTTTATCTCCTAATAATAAGGCTGCACACAGTCCTGCTTCATCCTTAGGCAAAATCTTGTATGTTTTATTTAATAAAGCATTTTTTAAATCATTTGTTATTCTCGCTAGTATATTTATCTTGTTTTGCCCCACTAATCTTATATTTTCACTTTTACTCATTACACTGCCGGCAATCTTTTTCGTTTTTAGATATTGACTATAATCAAATCCTCCTTCATTTCTTTCTGTGTATGGTGCCTCAAATTTTGAACTAAATATTATTTCATCTCCAAACTTCAGTCCTATTTCATCTTTTTTGCCTTTTATATCACATAACACTTTAAAGTTTCTCTTTTCAGTTTCTCCTGTGTTATTATTATGTATTTTCATTACTTGTATTTCATATTGCGTTTTATATTTCTTCTCATTTCCGTTTGTTACAACAATTCCTTGTATAGTTATTGACTGTTTATCATATTTCTTTGTAATTTTTGTGTAATTATTTTCCAACATCAATGTATAAATACAAAATACTATAAAACATATACTAATTATAATCACACAAGAATTTAATTTATTTTTCAACTTAAGTATTATACTAATAATTATTATCATTATACATATGAAAAAAGCTATACTTTTTAAGTATAGCCCTATTATAATTCCTAAAATTACTCCAATAGTGGCAACACAAAATGGTCTCATATTTAAACCTTTCTATAATGCCCCTATAAATTATATCAATCTTAAACCAGAATAAAATCTACCTTTATATATTGTTTTAAAACTAGATATTTCAACAGCATAACAAGTTGTTGATGCATGAATAAAGTTATCATTTCCAAGATATATTCCACAATGCCCTATTCCTACACCTGTTTCATAATCTGTTAAAAATACAATATCCCCTACTTGTAAATCACTATATTTAGTAATTTGAGTACCTTTTCCATATTTGTATTGTTTACTTGCTGCATGTGGAAGTTTTATACCAAAGTGTTTATATACATACATTGTAAATCCTGAACAGTCAAATGTTCCGTTTGATCCATCACCGCCATATACATATTTATATCCTAAATATTTTTTGGCATATGCAACAATGTCTGTACTTTTAATTGTTGTTTCATTCTTACTTGTCGTCTCTTGTTTAGACTTTTGAGTTGTTGTTTTGATTGCTTCAACCTGTTCTTTTTTAACACTTTCAGTTGATTTAGTTGTATTTTCATTATTAGAAACTTTTTCTACTTTTGTATTACTAGCAGTAGTTTTTTCAGTATTGTTTTCTGTTCTAGAAGTGTTATTTCCTCTAGTTGTAGTAGTTTTTGTATCTGATACATAGTCTTTTGAAACATATCCAGTAGTATTTCCAACCTTAACCTGATACCATTTTCCGTCTTCACCTGTTATAGTTAATTGAGTATTTAATGATAATACTTTTACTATACTATAACTTGTTCCAGCTCCTTTTCTCATATTAACTGAACTTTCATTTATATATCCTGTTTTTTCTGTATATTCATTTTTGTCTGTGCTATTAGTGTTCCCATTATTAGATGATGTTGTACTTGAATCTTCTAAGTATTCAGTTCTTATCCATCCACAGTTAGAATCTGTTTGTACATATGACCATCCATTAACTTCACTTAACAATATCATTTCAGCATTCTTTTTTAAGCTTTCGATATTGCTTGAATAAACCAATGGTAAAATTTTTAACTCACTATCTTGTTTTAATTTTTTATATACAACTTTTACATCTTCATCTATATTAGTATCTGAAGTTGTATTGTTCTCTTCATTTTTAGAAGTGTTATCCGTATCATTTTTATTATCAGTGTTTGTTTCAGTGTTTTTAGGTTCTTCTGTATTATTAGTTTCACCTATTATCTCTGCATACTCTTTACTTACATATCCCGTATATGTTTTGTACTTAACTTTGTACCAATCTCCCTCTTCTTCAAGCAATTCACATTCTACGCCTTTAGATAGCATTGCTACAACTTTTGTACTAGTTGAAGGACCTTTTCTTATGTTCAACACATCTCCTGTTACTTTTACTTTCGTAGTTGCTTTTGAACTTACTGCTAGTAATAATATACTAACTACTGTAAGTATTAACATTAGTGATATTTTTCTTAAATTCTTCATTAAAAGAACTCTCCTTTTTTCTACAAATATTACTATAATTTTTGCTCTTTGGTACGCATATAGTATATAATTAAAGTCTAAAAAAGTCAATAAAAAAAGCAAGGTTTTACAATTTCTTGTAACCCTTGCCTTTTCTATATTACATAATTTAAATTAAGCAATAATTTCAGATACTACTCCTGAACCTACTGTACGTCCACCTTCACGAATAGCGAATCTTAATCCGTTTTCGATAGCGATTGGAGTAATAAGTTCGATAGTCATATCAACGTTATCTCCTGGCATAACCATTTCTGTTCCAGCTTGTAATTCGATAACACCTGTAACGTCTGTTGTTCTGAAGTAGAATTGTGGTCTATATCCATTAAAGAATGGAGTATGACGTCCACCTTCTTCTTTAGTTAGAACGTATACTTGTGCTTTGAATTTTGTATGTGGATGAATTGTTCCTGGTTTTGCTAATACTTGACCTCTTTCAACTTCGTTTCTTTGAGTACCTCTTAATAAGATACCAACGTTATCTCCAGCTTCAGCTTGGTCTAATGTTTTTCTAAACATTTCAACACCAGTAACAACTGTTTTCTTAGATTCTTTAGATAATCCAACGATTTCAACTTCGTCTTGAAGTTTTACTTGACCTCTTTCAACTCTACCAGTAACAACTGTACCTCTACCACTGATTGTCATAACGTCTTCAATTGGCATTAAGAATGGTTGGTCAATTGGTCTGTCTGGAGTTGGAATATAGCTATCAACTGCATCCATAAGTTCTTTAATTGGAGCGTATACAGGATCGTTAGGATCTGTAGATGTGCTTTCTAGAACTTTTAATGATGAACCTTTAATAATTGGAATCTCATCACCTGGGAAATCATAGCTTGATAATAAGTCTCTAACTTCCATTTCAACTAATTCTAATAATTCTGGATCATCAACCATATCGCATTTGTTTAAGTAAACAACGATATATTTAACACCTACTTGACGAGCAAGTAAGATATGCTCTCTTGTTTGAGGCATTGGACCATCAGCTGCTGAAACAACTAGAATTGCTCCATCCATTTGAGCAGCACCAGTGATCATGTTCTTTACATAATCAGCGTGTCCTGGGCAGTCTACGTGAGCATAGTGTCTTTTATCTGTTTCATACTCTACGTGAGCTGTGTTAATTGTGATTCCTCTTGCTTTTTCTTCTGGAGCACTATCGATTTGATCATATGCTTCATATTTAGCTTTTCCTAGTAATCCTAGGTATTTTGTAATAGCTGCTGTTGTTGTTGTTTTACCGTGGTCAACGTGGCCGATTGTACCAATGTTAACGTGTGGTTTTGTTCTTTCAAATTTTGCTTTTGCCATTTAATTTTCCTCCTTAATTTTGTTAGGGATTTTTATAAATCTCCTACATTTATTTTAATTTAATATTAAAATCTTTTTTTCAAGTACTTGTATTTTATACTATTTTATAGCTAAAATCAAGTATTTTTTACTATTTTTTTAAGTTACTTCGAACCACATAAATTACAAAGCAATTATGTACATCTGTGGTTCGATTTATATTCTTAGTTTTGTTTTTTAGCTCTTGATGCAACAATGTTATCAAATACTGATTTTGGAACTTCTTCATAATGGCTTGGTTCCATTGAATAAGTACCTCTACCTTGTGTTTTTGAACGTAAGTCTGTTGCATATCCAAACATTTCAGATAATGGAATAAAGCATCTAATTACTTGATTTCCTTGGACAGCTTCCATTCCTTCTAGTCTTCCACGTCTAGAATTGATATCTCCAATAACATCTCCCATGTATTCTTCTGGAACTGTTACTTCAACCTTCATAATTGGCTCTAATATAACTGATTTAGCTTGTTTACATCCTTCTTTGAATGCCATAGAACCAGCAATTTTGAAGGCCATTTCTGAAGAGTCAACTTCGTGGTAAGAACCATCTACTAATGTAGCTTTAAAGTCAATTACAGGGTAACCTGCTAAGACACCGCTTTGAGCAGCTTCTCTAACACCTTCCTCGATTGGTTTGATGTATTCTTTTGGAACAACACCACCAACAATTTTGCTTTCAAATTCAATTCCTTTTCCAGCTTCTAATGGTTCCATTTCTAGCCATACGTCACCGTATTGACCTCTACCACCAGATTGACGGATGAATTTACCTTGTACTTTAACTTTATTTCTAATTGTTTCTTTGTAAGAAACTTGTGGTTTACCTACACTACATTCAACTTTGAATTCTCTCTTCAAACGATCAACGATAATGTCTAAGTGTAACTCACCCATACCAGCGATGATTGTTTGACCAGATTCTTGATCTGTCCATGTTTTGAATGTTGGATCTTCTTCAGCAAGTTTTGCTAAAGCTATACCCATTTTTTCGCTATTTGCTTTATCTTTTGGTTCAATAGCGATATCAATAACAGGCTCTGGGAATTCCATTGATTCTAGAATAATTGGGTGTGCAGGATCACATAATGTATCACCTGTTCCAACTTCTTTTAAACCAACTGCAGCTGCAATATCACCGGCATATACTTTATCAATATCTTGTCTGTGATTTGAGTGCATTAATAGAATTCTTCCCATTCTATCTTTTTTATCTTTATTTGCATTTAATATTGTTGAACCAGCTTCTAATGTACCAGAATATACTCTGAAGAAGCAAAGTTTTCCAACAAATGGATCTGTTGCAATTTTAAATGCTAGTGCTGCAAATGGTTCACTATCAGATGTTTTTCTTTCTGCTTCGTTTCCATCTAAATCAACACCTTTAACATCAGCTATATCAAGTGGTGATGGCATAAAGTTAACAATTGCATTTAATAACTCTTGTACACCTTTGTTCTTGTATGAAGAACCACAGCATACAGGGATAAGTTTATTAGCAATTGTACCTTTTCTAATACCTTTAATGATTTCTTCTTCAGTTAGTTCTTCACCTTCTAAATATTTCATCATTAATTCATCATCTTGTTCAGCTGCTGCTTCTATTAATTTTGATCTAAACTCTTCAGCTTGTGCTTGTAAATCAGCAGGTATATCACATACTTCGATTTCTTTTCCTAAGTCGTCTTTGTGTATAAATGCTTTCATTTTAATTAAGTCAACAATACCTTTGAAGTTTTCTTCTGCTCCAACTGGTAATTGAATTGGAACTGCATTTGCTTTTAAACGATTGTGTAATTGATCCACACAAAGCATAAAATCAGCACCTGTAGTATCCATTTTATTTACATATACCATTCTTGGAACTTGATATTTATCAGCTTGTCTCCAAACTGTTTCTGTTTGTGGTTGTACACCACCTTTAGCTGCTAATACTGTTACAGCACCGTCAAGAACTTTTAAAGATCTTTGAACTTCAACTGTAAAGTCAACATGCCCAGGCGTATCGATAATATTGATACGATGTCCTAACCATTGACAAGTTGTAGCTGCAGAAGTAATTGTAATACCTCTTTCTTGTTCTTGGACCATCCAGTCCATAGTTGCTGCGCCTTCATGAACTTCACCAATTTTGTGAGTTTTACCTGTATAGAAAAGTATTCTCTCTGTTGTAGTAGTTTTTCCCGCATCAATGTGAGCCATGATTCCTATGTTTCTTGTTTTTTCTAAAGGAAATTCTCTTCCAGCCACTTATTTTTCCTCCTTTTATTTAGTTTCTCGATACATTCTAAAAAATTAAATGTACCATATAAATACGTTTAATTTTAATTAGAAGCGAGTATAACGAGGCAGCCGAGCTAAAGTTTTTGAGACTATACGTTTGTATGTCGAAGAAACTTTATGCGATGGCTAACAAAGTTAGACGACGCTTATAATTAAAATTTATAATGTGCGAAAGCACGGTTAGCTTCAGCCATTCTATGCATATCTTCTTTTTTCTTAAATGCTCCACCGTTTCCAGCTACAGCATCCATAATTTCACCTGCAAGTTTTTCAGCCATAGTTTTTTCATGTCTATTTCTAGCATAAACAACTAACCATCTTAAACCTAAAGTTTGTCTTCTTTCTGGTCTAATTTCGATTGGTACTTGGTATGTAGCACCACCAATTCTTCTAGCTTTAACTTCTAGAACTGGCATTACATTTTCAAGTGCTGCTTGGAAAACTTCTAGTGGATCTTTTTGCTCTTTTTCTTTAATGATGTCAAATGCATCATAAACTATACCTTGAGCAACTGTTTTTTTACCATCTAGCATAACATTGTTAACTAATTTTGTAACAACTTTGCTATTATATATTGGATCTGGTAAAACTTCTCTTTTTGCTATAAATCCTTTTCTTGGCACTATTCTTCCCTCCTTTTATTATTTCATACTAAACCGTATGATAGGTACTCTGAAAAGCCTTAATGCTTTTCCGTATAGCGCTATATAATGTATTATAAATTTAAGTACCTTAAACTAGTAATAAATTATACGCACCATTTCAAATTTCTACTTCTTTGGGCGCTTAGCTCCATACTTAGAACGCGCTTGCATTCTATCTTTAACACCTGCTGTATCTAATGTTCCTCTGATAATGTGATATCTAACACCAGGAAGGTCTTTTACTCTTCCTCCTCTAATTAGAACAACGCTGTGCTCTTGTAGGTTGTGTCCTATACCTGGAATATATGAAGTAACTTCATATCCATTAGATAGTCTAACTCTGGCAACTTTTCTTAAAGCTGAGTTTGGCTTCTTAGGTGTTACAGTTTTTACAACAGTACATACACCTCTTTTTTGTGGTGCTCTTTTGTTAGTCATTCTTTTATTCATAGAATTGTAACCATGTTGTAAAGCTGGTGCTGTTGATTTTGTTGTAGAACTTTTTCTACCTTTTCTTACTAATTGATTAATTGTTGGCACTTAAATTTCACCTCTTTTCTAAAATCTATTCTACAAAAAAGCTATATTATTACTTTTTTGTGACAAACAAACCGTTAGGGAAATACACTATTCGCGTATTTTACACTAACGGTTTATATTTTATCATTTTCCTCTATAAAAGTCAACAGTTTTTCCAGTATTTTCTTACTTATTAGCAAAAAACCTTCAACTTTTAATTGAAGGTTTTTTATGTTATTTTTCTTCTTTTGATTTTGCTTTGTGTTGATCTATATATTTTTGTTCTTTTGCTTTTTTTACTGCTTCCCTATAGTCAACATCTACATTTTGTCTAAGAGCATCTAAAAAGTCAACTTTTTGTTGTTTAGTAGATTTTTGTTTTGTTGGTTTTTCTTCTTCCATTACATCTTCTTTACCAAATTTTTCTTTTATCTTAGCTGGTATTGATTTAAAGAAGTTTTTAATTTTAGTCCAAGTTGTTACTTTTGCTGGTAAATTCTTTTTCTCTTTTTGTTCTTCTTGAATTTTTCTTACATTTTTTCCAATTTGTTCTTTTATTTCTTTATCTTCTATTTCAATAGGCTCTTCTATTATTTCCTCGTCTTTTTTTCTAGTAAACCTACCTTTAGTTTGTTTTGCTCTTAGTTGAATATCATCCCATGTTTTGTTAGTAAATAATGTTCTCCAAGCAAGATTGCATTTTCCTATTTTAGCTTCAAGGTCTTTTGCTTTTGCTTGTGCCTTTTCAAATATTTCTTTTTGAGATTTCATTTCTTTTTCGGCATTTTCTTTTTTAGTTAGCAAGTCATTATATTCATTTTGATCCATTTCCATAGTTTTGTTTTCATCTTTTAATAACTTACTTGCTTCCACAAATTCCTTTTTAGCTTCAGCATATGCCTTTTTGCTATCATCTTTTACTGCTATAACATTTGCTAGTTTTGCTTCCAACCTTCCTCTATAGTCTATAATTTTTGAAATTTGAGTTTTATTTTTAGAATATCCTTCTAAGTTTTTAAGTCTATTATTCTTCTTTTCTAAATCTTTTTTCATTTTTTCTCTGGCTTCACCATCTAGATTTTCTAAGGCTTTTTCTTTTCCGGTAATCTCTTTTTTTAATGTCTCCATCTCTTTTTTCATGTCTTCTTCAGACATATCTTTATATTTAGCATCAATTTCTTCATACGCTTTGTCTAACGCTCTTTTTTTCATATAAATTACTCCTTTATTATGAATATTTTTTCACATACTTTATTATACCACATTTTTCCTTTTCTTGCAACTGTATTATGTAAATTCGTGTGATTTGTAATTAAAACTTAACACAATTGTAATATATACGTAATATTTTATATGTTTTGTATTGTCTTTCTCATTTCTTCTATTGCTCTATCGGCTAGTTTTGAATACTTTAATTTTTTATCTTTTATTTTTTCAGGAAGTTCTGGCAAGATGCCAAAGTTAGCATTCATTGGTTGAAAATTTTCATTAGTTGTTGATATATATTTACTCAATGCTCCTATCATTGTTAATTCTGAAAAAATCACTTCTTTATTTGTTTGGTTGTATTGTTCTATCGCATTTAACGCTGATACTAATCCTGAAGAAATTGATTCTACATATCCTTCTACGCCTGTAATTTGTCCTGCAAAATATATGTTTCTATTGTTTTTTAATTGATAGGTTGGTTCTAATAATTTTGTAGAATTTATATATGTATTTCTATGCATTACTCCATATTTTACAAAATTGGCACTTTCTAAACCTGGTATCATACTAAATACTCTTTGTTGTTCTCCAAATTTTAAATTAGTTTGGAAGCCAACCATATTAAATAAATTTCCCTCTGTGTTGTCTTGTCTTAATTGTACAAGTGCATATGGTCTATAGCCTGTTCTTTTATCTGTAAATCCAACTGGCTTTAAAGGCCCAAATCTCAAAGTATCTTTTCCCCTTTTAGCCATTATTTCTATTGGCATACATCCTTCAAATATTTCCTTTTTCTCGAATTCATGAAGTGTTACTACTTCAGCATTTACTAGAGCTGTCCAAAAACTTTCATATTCTTCTTTGTTCATTGGAAGATTTAGATAACTTGCTTCTGTTTGTGACTGTATTCTATTTTGCCATTCTTCTATTGGTTCGTCTTTTTCTCTTTCTTGTTCGTAGCGTTCTCCCCAAAATGCTACATCCATGTTTATTGAATCTTTTTCGATAATTGGTGCTGCTGCATCATAGAAGAACAATTTATCTTGACCTGTGATACTTAATATTTCATTTGATAGTTTATCCGAAGTTAATGGACCTGTTGCTATAATTACAATTCCGTCTTCTGCCATTTCTTGTAGTTCACTCTTGATTTCACTATCTATTAAAACATCGTCTATATTGTTTACGATTTGTTTTCCAACTTCTTTTCTTATTATTTCTATATTTTTCATTTTCTCTAATTCTTCTGTTACTCTCTTAGAAAAAACTTCTCTATCTACTGCAAGTGCTTGTCCTGCTGGCACCGCTGTTTCGTCTGCTATTTTTATTAAAAGTGAATCAAGCATTCTTAGTTCTTCTTTTAATAGACCACAAGCATTAGTATGTAAATTTGATTTAAACGAATTACTGCACACTACTTCTGCTAAATTTTGATTACTATGTGCAGGAGAATATTTTTGTGGTTTCATTTCATATAGCTTTACTTTTATTCCTCTTTTGGCAATTTGGTAAGCAGCCTCTGTTCCTGCTAATCCTCCTCCAATTACTGTTATATAATCCTTCATTTTTCCACCTCATATTACTTATATATTATATCCAAAAACTTCCGTGACTGGCATCACGGAAGTTTTTTTGAGTTACTTGTACCTTTTATTAAATTGAGATTTGACTCTCTACTACAATTATATTACTACATTATTTAAAATATGTCAACATCTTTTGGAAATTTTAACCAAATAATTTCATAATATCTTCTTTTGATAGTTGGCTTATAAATGTGTTTTGTGTTGATAACATATTGTCTGCAAGTTTTGCCTTTTTTTGCTGTAGTTCATAGATTTTTTCTTCTATTGAATTTTTAGTAATTAGTTTATATACTTGCACATTATTTTTTTGTCCTATTCTATAAGTTCTATCTGTTGCTTGGTTTTCAGCTGATAAATTCCACCATGGATCATAATGAATTACTACATCTGCTCCTGTTAGGTTTAAACCTGTTCCACCAGCTTTTAAAGATATTAAAAATACCTTTATATTTTCGTCTTCATTAAATTTATCAACTAAATCTATTCTATCCGCTACTTTTGTTTGTCCTGTTAACTTTAAATATGATATTTTATTTTCTTTGAGTTCTTTTTCTATCATTTCAAACATTGATGTATATCCTGAAAATAGTAATATTTTGTGTCCACTCTCAACAGTGTTTTTTATAAGTTCTATACATTGTGTAAGCTTACTGCTTTCGCCTTCATAGTCTTGTAAAAATAGTTTTGGATGGCAACATATTTGTCTTAATCTCATTAACAAAGCTAATATTTTTATTTGGCTTCCCTCAATTCCATTCACTTTAATCTCATCACTTATCTCTTTCTTTGCTCTTGATAAGTATGCCAAATATACCTTTTGCTGTTCTTCTTGCATTTCATTATATAGCACACTTATTGTTTTGTCTGGTAGCTCTGTTAGTACCTCTTTTTTAATTCTTCTTAACACAAAAGGTTCTATCATTTTTTTTAGTCTTTCTAAACTTGCTTCACTTTCTTCTTTGACTATAGGTGTTTCGAATGCTTCTTTGAACCTTCTGTATTTAAATAAATAGCCTGGCATTATAAAATCAAATATAGACCATAATTCTGAAAGCGAGTTTTCAATAGGTGTACCTGTTAGCGCAAATCTCGTTTGTGTTAATATTTTCTTTATAGATTTTGCATTTTGAGTATTGTTATTTTTTACATATTGAGCCTCATCTGCTATCATATATCTAAAGTTATAGGCTTTTTCCTCATATATTTCAATGTCTCTTTTTAATGAATCATATGATGTAATAACTAAATCATATTGTGGTATTTTATCTATTCTTTTTGCTCTTTCTATAGCATTACCACTAATTACACATACTTTTAAACTTGGTGCAAATTTGTTAGTTTCGTTTAGCCAGTTCAAAGTAAGTGAACTTGGGCATACTACTAGTGATGGCATTTTTCCTTCTTTATTTACGTAGTCTAATATTACTGCTATAACTTGAATTGTTTTTCCAAGTCCCATATCGTCTGCTAATATTCCACCAAATTGATAACTATCTAATGTTTTCAACCATTGATATCCTATTTTCTGGTAGGTTCTTAAACTTGCATTCAAATTTTTAGGTATTTCCATTTGAACAGTTTTTTGTTCTGTTTCAAGGCTTTCTACCATATTTTTATATGCTTCATCTTTTGTTACTTCAACATTATTTAAATTCTTTAAGCATCTTTCTAAATACAAACTTCTATAGTTTTGAAGTGTAATAACTCCATCTTTTAAATTTGTAAATCCATTTTCCATATCTAGATTTAGGTCATCTAAAAATTTTAGAGTTTCATTTTGTTTTAAATCTATATAGCTTCCATCTTTTAATCTGTGAAAAGTCTTTTTTAACTTATACTTTTCCATTATGTCTGATAGATCTGATAATTCAATTCCTATTTGTGATAAATCTATTTGTAGCAAATTGTTTTCTATCCTTACTCCAATAGATTTCATTTGTGGAGCACGTATTTCTTTTTTCTTAAAAGTTTCAGTAGCCAAAACTTCATATTTTTTCATATAGTCTTCAATTTCTTCTGATAAAAATTGATATATCTTTTCGTCATTTGCCAAAATTAGTCTTGCATTTTTTCTATCAAGCATAAATCCAGTTTTTATAAATTGATTTAGTGCTTCATTTTCTTTTATCATATTTCTGGCAAAATCAACATTTTGATTTGTTAGTGGATTGTATTCATTTTTTCCATAACAAAATTTTATATCTGCTATAACATTATTGTTTGCATCATAATCTAAGTATATCTTCACCCCTAATTTTTGTGGAATATACTTGTCTTTTACATATTTAGGCAAATCGTCTGTAACTACACTTCCTTCTATTTCTGGTGCTATCATTGCAAAAAAGTTTGTTACTTCTTTTTCGTCCATAATTATTTCATTTGTATAATTTTTTCTTAAGGTTTCTAATATATTTAAAATGGTGTTTTCGAATTTTATGTCACAACGATATAAGCTGTCTGTGAATAATAAATATATATATTTTTTGCCTTGTAAAATATCATAACTAAAAACATCAATATTGCATTTTAGTTTAAATTTATTTCCTTCTACTTCTGTAATGTTGAAGAATATTTCTGGTTCTTCATCTGCAAAAAATATATTTTTTTCTACTGCATTTATTTGAAAAGCTACATTTTTATTTTTCAAAATTTCAAAAATGTCGTCTAAGCCTGAATTTGATAGTAAAATATTGTCTGGTATAAAATTGTTTCTATAATATGTGTAATTCATTTCATTACTGTATTTAATAATTTCTGCATATTTTAGTAAGAATGATAAAATTTCTTGTGATTCTTTTTCAAAAGATTCTGTAGTATGTATAAAGTTTAGTTTTGCTCCATATTGATATACTTCATTGTTTAACATTTTTTCGTAGAATTCTGGTAGATTTTTAAGTTTATATAGCTGTTTTTCACCTATTCTAAATTCCACCTTTAATTGTTTTTTGAAGTTATCATAAAAAAATTTAGGTACAATTTTTATATTTTTACTTATATTTTCCTCTTCAATTTTAGAGCTTTGTTCACTTTGCATAAAGTTATTTAATAACTGCTTAAATACCCTATGATTTTCCTTTTCTTTAAAGTTTTCTTCTTTATTCAACATAACAATCTCCCTTGAAATTTCATCAAGTTGTAATTATATCATAAGTTATTTATTTTTTCAAGGAATATGGCATAATTTAAGAACGAGGGTGTAGTTCCCCGTTCTTGAATTTATTTTTTAGTTTTTCTTTTTGTTGTTTTTGCCTTTTTTGTTTTAGTAGTTTTCTTTTTCTTTTCTTCTTTTTTCTCAGGTGTCCATGGTTCTCCTGGTTTTGGTGGGTTCCATGAAATGTATTCACAAGTACCTGGATTATTTTCACATACGTAGAATTTCTTTCCTCTTCTAGTTTTCTTTATTTGCACTGTTCCCCCACATACTGGGCATGGTACATCTATAGTTTCTATAATAGGTTTTGCATTTTTACATTCTGGATAGCCAGGGCAAGCTAAAAACTTACCATATCTACCATATTTTATTACCATCATTCTTCCACATTTTTCACATGGTACGTCTGATACTTCTTCAACTAATTCGACATGTTCTAGTTCTTTTTCTACTCTATCTAAAGTCACCTTAAATGGTCCATAGAACTCACGTATAACTTGTTTCCATGGTTCTTTTCCTTCTGCAACTTCGTCAAATTCTTCTTCAATTTTAGCAGTAAATTCAACATTTATTACATCTGGAAAGTTTTCAACTAATAGTTTGTTTACTATTTTACCTAAATCTGTTGGTATTAGTTGTTTTTGTTCTTTTTGAATATATCTTCTTTCCAAAATTGTTGTAATTGTTGGAGAATAAGTACTTGGTCTTCCTATTCCTTTTTCTTCTAAAGCTTTTACCAAGCTCGCCTCTGTATATCTTGCAGGTGGTTGTGTAAAGCTTTGCTTTGCTTCTAGTTTTTCTTTTTTTACTTCTTGGCCAATTGTTAATTCTGGAATAGAGTTATCCTCTTCCTCTTTTTCTCCCTCTATAGTTTCCACATATAGAGTCATAAAACCTTTAAATTTTAAAGTTTGTCCATTTGCTCTAAAATTGTAATTGTTTACATCTATATTGGCTGTAACTGTGTCATATATAGCATTAGCCATTTGGCTTGCAATAAATCTGTTATATATCAAACGGTATAACTTGTACTGATCTGTTGTTAAATAATCTTTAATTTTTTCTGGTTCTAAATCTATATATGTTGGTCTAATTGCCTCATGCGCATCTTGAGCATTTTGCTTTGTTTTGTAATAACGATTTTCATAATAGTTTGCGCCATATTTTTGAGTAATAACTTCTTTTGCTACTGCTCTTGCTTCATCTGAAATTCTAGTAGAGTCAGTTCTCATATATGTAATTAAACCAACTGTACCTTTTTCACCAACATGTACACCTTCATATAGTCCTTGTGCAACAGACATTGTCTTTTTTAGTGTAAAGCTTAATTTTCTAGATGCTTCTTGTTGCATTGTACTTGTAGTAAATGGTGGTGCAGGAGTTCTTTTCTTTTCTCCTTTTTTCACATCTGCTACAATATACTTGCCTTTTTCTATATTTTTTAATATTTTGTCTACTTCTTCTTTTGTATGTATTTCTAGCTTTTTACCATCTTTTCCATAAAATGTAGCTTGAAATTTCTTTTTAGAATTTGGTTCTAATAAATCAGCATAAATATTCCAATATTCTTCTGGTATAAAGTTTTCTATTTCTTCTTCTCTATCAACAATTAACTTTACAGCAACTGACTGCACTCTACCTGCTGATAATCCTCTTTTTACTTTTTTCCATAGCACTGGACTAATTTTGTATCCCACTATTCTGTCTAATACTCTACGAGCTTGTTGTGCGTCAACTAAATCCATATTTATTGTTCTTGGTTTCTTTATACTTTCTTTTACAGTTTCTTTAGTGATTTCATTAAAAGTGACTCTGCAATTGCTATCTTCTGGTATTTCTAATATATGTGCTAAATGCCATGCAATAGCTTCTCCCTCACGGTCAGGGTCAGATGCCAAATATACTTGTTTTGCAGCTTTGGCTTCCTTTTTTAAACTTTTAATCAGGTCACCTTTTCCACGAATATTTATATATTCTGGTTCAAAGTCATGTTCAATGTCAACAGCCATTTTTGATTTTGGTAAATCTCTAATATGTCCCATTGAAGCCATTACTTTGGTATTTCCACCTAAGAACTTTTTAATTGTGTTTGCCTTTGCAGGTGATTCCACAATAATTAGCTTGTCTGCCATTTGAATTCTCCTTTAATTAGTAAATTATAAGGAGTTGTCTTTAGACAACTTCTTTGATTTCTTTGTAGATTTTTTCTTCTACATCTTGTATTGCAACTGTATGAGCTTTTTCGCCCATTTCTTTTAAAACTTTTTTATCCTTCACTAAGTTTGATATTGTACTATTTAATTCTTTTGCTGTCAAGTTTTTGTCTAATATTATTTTAGCAGCTCCTACATTTTTTAATACTTTTGCATTGTATTCTTGATGATTTTCTGTTGCAAATGGGAATGGTATAAATATTGCTGGCACTCCCACATTTGCTATTTCTGTTATTGTCATTGCTCCACTTCTTGAAACTACTAAGTCTATAATATTCATTATTTCTTCCATATTATAAATGTATGGTACTATGCTAACATTTGGTATATTGTCAATTTCTATTGAATATTTTTCTTTTAGTTCATTTTTTATCTGATCATATTGTTTTGGTCCTGCTGCCCATAAAATTTGGTAGTCTTGATTTTGTTTTTTAGATATTATTTCCAATAAACTATTATTTATACTTTTAGCTCCTTGGCTTCCTCCAAAAAATAGTACTATTGGTTTATTGCTTTCTAGTTTATTTTCCTTCAATAATTCTTGTTTTCTAGAATCTGATATTTCTACTTTTTTCACTTTAGTAGGGGTCCCTGTGACAACTACTTTTTTTGCTTTTGGTAATCTTGCTTTTGCGTCTTCAAATCCTACTAATATCTTGCTTGCTTTATTTGATAGTATCTTTACAGCTACTCCAGGAAATGCATTGCTTTCGTGCAATACTACTGGTACCTTTTTCTTTTTAGCTGCCATTCCTACTGGCACACAAATATATCCACCTGTTCCAATTACTACATCTGGTTTAAACTGTTCTATTATTTTTTTAGCTTCTTTTATTGAATGAAAAGTTTGATATATTTTTTTCATATTTTCTAATGATATTGTTCTATTAAATCCATAAGCATTTATATGTTTTAACTCATAGCCTGCTCTAGGAACTAGGTCATTTTCTAGCCCACGATTAGTACCTATAAATATTATTTCTGAGTCTGGTTCTTCTTTTTTTATTTTATTAGCTATTGCTATTCCCGGATTTATGTGTCCGCCTGTTCCTGCTGCTGCTATTATTACTCGCATTCTAGTTCCCCCTTTATACTTTTGAGCCCGCTCGTGAAATGTTTAGTAAAATACCGCATACTACATAATAAAATCAATAACGCTGTTCCTCCATAGCTGAAAAATGGTAGTGGTATACCTGTATTTGGAATTGATGATGTAACAACTGCTATATTTAGTATTACTTGAATTGCAACTAAACTCACTATTCCTGTAGCTAATAGGCTTGAAAATGTATCTGGTGCTTTTATTGCAATTAGTACACCTCTCCAAATTAAAATTCCAAATAATATCATTATAATTAGGCACCCTATAAAACCTAATTCTTCTGCAACTATTGCAAATATAAAGTCATTTTGTGGCTCTGATATATATAAATATTTTTGTTTACTTTCACCTAAACCTGCTCCAAATAGTCCTCCTGAACCTATTGCATATAAACTTTGAACTACTTGCCAGCCTGTTCCTGTAAGGTCTTGCCAAGGGTCTAAGAATGAAATAATTCTGCCTATACGGAAGCTGTCATCCCCTCCTCCTGAACTAACTTTATATATCAGGTATGAGATTAAACCTCCTCCACCTATTGCTCCAACAATAATAAAGTGTACAAGTCTTGTTCCCGCAATCAGCATCATTATACAAGTAATCATTCCAATAATTAATGATGCACTTAAATGGTTTTGTACTAAATATAATACTGCAATTGGTGGAAGTATAAAACAAAGTGGTTTTACAAATCCTCTCCAAAAATCTCTCAACTCATCTTTGTGCTCTGTTAGATAACCTGCATAAAATATAATTAATCCTATTTTAGTTAATTCTGATGGTTGAAACTGTCCTATTATCGGAATTTTTATCCATCTTGTAGCTCCATTTGCTTCAACTCCAACATTTGGAATTAGAACTAGTAATAGTATAAGTACAGAAACCACATATGCCATTTTATACATTTTTTTATAAACATTATAATTTATTTTTGAAAAGAAAAACATTCCAAATATACCTAAAATGGCTGCTAAAAGTTGTTTGCTTGCATATGAATAAGTTTTGCCTGTTTCAGCTAATGCTGATGGTGCTGAAGCTGACAATACCATTACTATTCCTAATGCCAACAATATGAATATTACAGCACATAGTATAAAATCAAATGGTTGGTTTATGAAATTTGTGGATTTCTTTTTTGTTTTTTGCATTATTTCTTCCCTTTCTTAATGGTGTTAAATAGCAAATAATCCAACTATACAACACACAAGAGTTATCAAGCTAAATACTGATACTATTTTATTTTCATTCCAGCCAGATAATTCAAAATGATGATGTATTGGAGTCATTTTGAATATTCTTTCTCCGGTTTTCTTGAAGTGCTTAACTTGTATAATTACTGATAAGGTTTCAATTACTGGCACTAAAGCAATTATTATCAATAATAATGGCATTTTTAAGTAAAGTGCCATGCTTGCAATTGCACCACCAAGTAAAAGTGAGCCTGTATCTCCCATAAATACTTTTGCAGGGTGTAAGTTGAATATTAAAAATCCTAAACATGCTCCAATTAATATAGTTCCAAATATTGTTATCTCTTTTACTCCAAATATAATTCCTATTACAGTTAGACATGTAATTATTATTGTTGTTACACTTGTAGAAAGTCCGTCTATTCCATCTGTTAAGTTAACAGCATTTGTAGTTGCTAACATTACAACTACAGCAAATGGAATATATAGCCATATTGGAAGGCTTATAGATGTTTTGAAAAACGGAATGTATGTATCTGTTCCTAAATGTAATATTTGAGTTAAATATAGGCTAAATCCAACAGATACTATCAATAAACCTAACATTTTATATTTAGGTTTTAAGCCATCTGTATTTTTACCTATTAGTTTTTTCAAGTCATCAATTAGCCCTATTACGCCAAAGCCTATTGTTGATGCTATAAGTGGAATTAAATGTATTGCAATTTTTTGTTCTTCGGTATTAGCTGATTTAGAGTAATTAAAGCAAATGTATGCCCCCATCACCAATAATGTAAGCATTATTATAATTCCACCCATTGTAGGCGTTCCCTGTTTTTTTAGATGTGATTGTGGTCCTTCTTTTCTTTCTAATTGACCTACTTTTAATTTTTTTAGTATTGGAATTGTTATTAACCCCATTATAAAGCTAAATGCTAATGAAATTAGTATTATTTTGGTTTGAAATTCCATATTTCCTCCTTAGTTGTTCTGTGTTTTATTTTAAATTTTCTATAATTTCACGTACAATTTTACGTTCATCAAATTCATATTTTTTTCCTTTAATTTCTTGTGTTAATTCATGTCCTTTACCTGCAATAACTAATATATCTTTTTTATGCAACATTTCTATTCCTTTTTTTATTGCTTCTTTCCTGTCTACTATACACTCATAGCTTCCTTTTGTCTTTGTAATTCCTTTTTCTATTTGTTCAACTATTTCTTCTGGTTTTTCACTTCTAGGATTATCTGAAGTAATAATAGTATAATCTGCTAAAACTCCTGATATTTCACCCATAATAGGTCTTTTACCACTATCTCTGTCACCGCCACAACCAAATACACAAATTACTTTTCCTTGTGTGTACTCTCTAACAGTTGTTAAAATATTTTCCAAGCTTTCTGGTGAATGTGCATAATCTATCATAATTGTTAGTTCTTTTTTATTATCTACTAACTCACTTCTTCCTGGTACACGAACATTTAATAGTGCTTCTTGTATATTTTCTACACTGCAACCAAATTTTGTTGCAACACTTATTGCTGCCAATGAATTATATACACTAAATCTTCCAGGAATACCAGTTTTTACTCTTTGATTTTTTCCGTCTAATTTCACTTTAAAATCAACACTTGAGTTTGTTACTGTAATGTCTTTTGCTAATAACTCTGTGGGGTTATCTATTCCATAAGTGCTAAATTTGCAACTTGGTACTAATTTAGGTAATTTATTAGCATATATATCATCTGAATTTATATATCCATATTTACACATTGTAAATAGTTTTACTTTTGATGCAAAATAATCTTCCATATCTGGATGTTCTTTTGGGCTGATGTGATCTTTTGAAAAGTTTGTAAATATTCCCATTTCAAATTCACATCCATCAACTCTGCCTAGTTTTAGACTTTGAGAAGATACTTCCATAACTGCCACATCGCATTTTTCTTCCACCATTCTGCTCAAAAGTTGTTGTAATTCTAGACTTTCTGGTGTAGTTCTATCATTGTCTCCTAAATTTTTATCTCCAATATATGTGCAAATGGTTCCGATTAATCCAACTTTAAATCCTTGTTTTTCTAGTAATTCTTTAATCATAAAAGTGGTTGTTGTTTTTCCTTTTGTTCCTGTTATGCCTATCAATTTAAGTTTTCTAGATGGATTTTTGTAAAAATTACAAGCACAAATTGAAACTGCATGCCTTGTATCTGGTGCTAAGATAAAAGTAACATTCTCTGGTAATTCTTTTACCATTTCTTTAGTTATTTTATCTGCTTGTGCCATAATAACTTTTGCACCTTTTTGTATTGCTTCACCTATATATTGATGTCCATCTGTGTCAAAGCCATCTATAGCTACAAACATATCTCCTTTTTGTACTAGATTAGAGCTGTTTCTAATCTCATTTACTTCTACATCAAGACTTCCTTTTACTTTTAGTCCTTCTAATCCTGATAATATACTCTTTAAATCCATAGCACACACTCTCTTTCTCCATTTTTACGTTTACATTATATAATTAAATGTTTTTTTTGTATAGCTTTTTTGCTAAATTTTTATAATAACCTTTGTACCTTCATAAACTTTAATGCCTTTTTTGGGCACTTGTTCTCTAACTATTGTATTTTCCTTATCCAAGTTTTCAGGTTCATTTTCTATTTGTATGTTTAAATTTAAATCCCTTAATATTTTAGTTGCTTCCTTTATCGTTAATCCTTCAACATTTGGAACTTCCACTTGTTTTCTAATATCTTCTTCTTTTTCGTCATCTTTATTTAGCTCTAAATATGGTAAAACCTCTGATAACACTTGCCCTCCAACAGGTGCTGCAACCACACCTCCTTGATGACCTCCTTCTCCTTTTGGATCATATAAAGTCACAAGAACTATTACTGTTGGATCTGATATTGGTGCTACTCCCAAAAATGAAGCAATATATTTATTTGTATTAACACCATCTTCTGAAGTTCCGGTTTTTCCTCCTACTCTATATCCTTTTACTTGAGCTCTTTTTCCTGTTCCTAAAGCAACTACTGATTCCATCATATTTAGCATTTCATCTGCATGTTTTTTTGAAATTACTCTTTCTCCAGTTTTTACAGGAACATCTTTTACTTCTCCTGTTTCACTATTTATAATTTGTTTAACTACTCTCGGACTTACTTTCACTCCACCATTTGCAATTGTACTTACTGCTGTTGCAAGTTGTATTGGTGTAATTTCAAATCTTTGACCAAAGGCTATTGTTGCTAATTCTACTGGTCCAACTTTATCCTCTTTTAAGAATATACTTGTAGCCTCACCCGGAAGGTCTATACCAGTTCTATCAAGTAATCCGTACTTTTTCAAATATTGATAATATGTATGTACTCCCAATTTTTGTCCTAGTCCTATAAATACTGGGTTACATGAATTCATTAGTGCATCTCTCAAAGATTCTGGTCCATGTGGTCTATAATATCTCCAACATTTAATTCTAACACCTGCTATTTCTATTCCACCTGTACAGCAAAATTCTCCTTTTTTATCAGGTGTTGTAATTCCTTCTTGAAGTGATGCAGATGCTGTAATTAGTTTGAAAACTGATCCTGGTTCATAAGTATCTGTTACTGCTTTATTTCTCCAGAGTGATAACATTGTTTTATTTCTATCAGCTTGTAACATACTTGGCCAAGCTTCTTTTAATTCGTCTGTACTTGGTTCAAAAGGTTCATTTAAATTGTAGTTTGGATACCCTGCTATTGCCAAAACGTCGCCGTTTTTTGGGTTCATTACAACAATATTTCCTCCGTCTACACATTTATTGTCAATGCATACTTCTTTTAAATACTTTTCAGCAATTCCCTGAATTGTAGCATCAATTGTCAATACTAAATCATTTCCATCAATTGCTTCTACATAATTTTCGCCTGTATTTTGTATATCACCTCCTGTTGCATCTGTGAGCTTTTGAATTTTACCTTTTGTTCCTTTTAGTTCTTCATCATAAATAGCTTCTATTCCATCTAATCCTTGGTTATCACTTCCTGAAAATCCTATAATTTGTGAAGCTAAATTATTATATGGATAATATCTCTTTGTGTCTTCATCAATATTTACACCTGTTGTTATATTGTTCTCTTGCAACCATACTCTTAGTTCATCAGCTTTTTGTTTATCTATTTTCTTTATAATAGTCTCAATCGAACTTCTTTTTGTCACTTTTTTATATACTTTTTCATAATCTAATTCAAATATTTTGCTTAAGACCTGAGCAACATTTTCTTTATTTTCCTTTGAAATATTAACTGGGTTTACAGTAACAGTTTCTACATTACTACTTACAGCTAAAATCGTTTTACCTGTCGCATCATATATAGTACCTCTTCTAGGGTTTATGCTTCTATCTAGAGTTTGTTGCACATATGCCTTAGACTGTAATTCTGCTCCCATTCCAAATTGTAGCCATGCAATTCTAACAGTTAATACACCTAGCACTAACCATAAAACTATAATTTCATTTTTCATTCTCTTTTTTCTAGAAATACTACTAGTTCTTTCTTCTACTTTTATTTTTTCATTTTTTAGTTCTTGTTTAAATTTTTTCTTAATATCTTTTTGTGCTAATTTCTGCTCTTTCTTTATGTTTATAACTTCCTCTTTTTTCTTCTTTTTCCATTTTAATAACTGCTTTTTGTTTATGTTATATCTTAATGATTTATTAGAATTCTTCATAATCTAAACTCCTATTTTCTCTTCTTATTTTTATTCACGTAAATAAAAAAAAGACCAACTCTTTTGAGTTAATCCTTTTAATTATTTTATCCAATCTGTAATTGTATTTATTATTTTTTCAAACCAATTTTGCTCTTCTGTTACCACTACCTGTTCGCTTGCTGTTTCTACATAATCTTCTTTTGGAAGACTAACATATACTTTTTGTGAATCAGATAGTTTTTTCATTCCTAGCATACTAGATGCTGATTTTTCTATATTTGTTAAATTCAAACTAGTTTGAATGTTAATTTCTGTTTGTGCATTTTCTTTTTGAAGTGTGCTTAATTGTTTTTTCAAACTTTCTTTTTGATTAAAGCTTGCTGTTATAAGTGAGTTTCTATAACTTATGGCAAATAATATTGCAAAGCCAATAACTATATACATAATAGTTTTTACTTCTAATTTTGCTTGTTTTTGAGACTTTTTATTTTTTTGTTTTAATGTAGACGATTTCTTTTTTACATCATCATTTTTTATAGGTTCATATTCTGGTTTTAATTTTCTAGGGCTAGTCTCATATTGATATTTCATTGGTCTATATGCCATAAGTTCTCACCTCTTTTCTTTTGGTATTTTTAAAATCCTATGTGTTTTTATCTAATCTTTCAAAAACTCTTACTTTTGCACTTTTGGCTCTAGAGTTTCTTTCTTGTTCTTCTTGTGTTGCTATAATTGGTTTTTTGTTTATTATTTTTCCCCACGATTCATAATTGCACACGCAATATGGTAACTCGCTTGGACAAGTACATTTTCCTTGTAAATCTACCATAGCATTTTTTACTGCTCTATCTTCTAATGAATGGAATGTTATTACTACTAATCTTCCTCCTTGTTTTAAGCAATAAACACTATTTTTTATGGTTTCATATAATGGAGCGATTTCATTGTTTACTTCAATTCTAATAGCTTGAAATGTTCTTTTTGCAGGATGTCCATCCTTTTGCATAACTCTTGGTATAGAATTTTCTATTATTTGTACTAGCTCTTTTGTTGTTTCAATTGGCTTTTCTTCACGGAATTTACAGATATTTTTAGCTATTTGTCTGCTAAATCTTTCTTCTCCATATTCCCATATTATATTTGCCAACTTTTCTTCTGGATAAGTATTTACTACATCTTTAGCTGTTATTCCACTTGATGTGTCCATTCTCATATCTAGTTTACCGTCTCCTATGTAGCTAAAACCCCTTGCTCTTTCGTCTAACTGATATGACGAAACTCCTAAATCTAATAAAATACCATCAACTTTATCTATATTAAGTTCATCTAATATTTGCCTTATATCATCATGATTTCCATGAACATAACTTACATTTTTATATTTTTCTAATCTTTTTGAGGCAGCTTTTAATGCTTCCTCATCCCTATCAATTCCAATTAGTTTTCCATTTTCTGATAGATTTTTTAAAATTTCTTCACTATGTCCAGCTCCACCCAATGTACCATCTACATAAATACCATCTTTTTTTATTTCAAGTGCTTGTATACATTCTTTTAATAAAACTGGTTCATGTTTAAATTCCATCTGTTTTGTATAATCCTTTCACTGACATAGTTCTATCTCTAAAATAGCATAATAAGTTGGTATGATTTATACCAACTATTATGTTTTTATTTTAGTATTTTTTCTTTTGTGTTTTTCATGGTTTTTAACCTTCTTTTGTAGGGTATGGAAATTTTTCAAACAATCTTTAGTAAATTTATATTTTTCACTTTAGTTATTTAAATATTTTTTCTTTTGAAATTAAAATCTTTTGTAAGACCTTATTTCATTTATCTTTAGTAAAGTTTATCTTTTGTAGGTATCTAATCTTTAGTATAATTTATCTTTTGTATGATTTTTTCTTTAGTAAGTTTAATCTTTTGTATCTTTAAAATTTTCTTTTGTGCTTATATAGACTTTTGCAAGTTATATACCAAGCATTGTCATATTTTCTGCTATTTCATCTGCTGAAATATTTTCGTCACTATTATAAGATTTCCATTTTTCTTTATCCCAAATTTCAATTCTAGTACCTACACCAATTATTACTGTATCTTTTTCTAATTTTGCATATTCACGTAAGTTACTTGTAATTAAAAATCTACCTTGTTTATCAATTTCACATTCTATTGCGCCTGATAAGAAAAATCTTACGAAATCTCTGGCATTTTTGTTTGTAAGTGGAAGTGTTTTTAGTTTTTCTTCGAAGTTAGCCCATTCTGTTTGTGAGAAGCCAAATAGACATTTGTCTAGGCCTTTGGTTATTATGAATTTTTCGCCCATATCTTCTCTAATTTTTGAAGGTAGTATCAATCTGCCTTTAGCATCTAGAGAATGCTCATATTCACCTATTAACACTTTTACTCACCTCGCTAACATTTTGTTCCACTTTCTACCACTTCTCTCCACTTCAATTAGATTTTAATATAAGATATTAAAAATATCAAGTGTTTTTTGAAAAAAAGTTAAAATTTTTTTAAATAAAAAGGTGATGTTGAGAATAAATATCTCAACGTCACCTTTTTGTTTAGTAATTTTATTGTTTTTCTAACATTTCTTCTATAATTTTTTCTAGATCAGTAGTATCTATAACTGACTTTATACTTGCATTCAGTACTTCTTGTGGTGGTGTATTTTTTAAGTTTAAAACATATCCATTTTTTAAAGCTAATTGCCTAATGAATTCTCTGTTTGTTCTTCCATTTCCTTCTCTAAATGGATGTAAAACATTTAGTTCTGACAAATAATATGCTAACCTTTTTGCTAGTTCCTGTTTTGAAAGTCCAGTTAGAAAGTTTTCTTGTTTTAATTCATTCAAAAGTCTATCTAATTCTGGTTCAATATATTCAAAACTTGCAAATCTAAACTCACCTTTTCCAATATTCTCTTCTCTAAATTCACCTGCAAATGGATAGATGTCTTCAAATAAATATTTGTGAATTGAAATATAATGCTTTTTATCGAAATCACCCGTAATTCCTTTTATTCTTAAACCTAAGGATTTGGCTGCAGTGATTTTAGCCTCATATTTTTCTAGTTGTTTATAATCTCTAATATCTAATTTATTTTTTAAAGTTCCACTATTTTCATAGCAATATTTTGAACCCTCATACAAATTTCTCATATTATCTCCCACCATTTCTTAAGATGAGTTTAAAGTAAAAATTAAAAGTTGTCAATATTTTGACAACTTTTACATTAGATTTGTTCTTTTATCATATTTATTAATTCTGGCATTGCCACTTCATTTTCTGCTAACATTCTATACATATTAACATCATTCTCTGTTATATCCATTCCTTCAATTGCTAAATCATTTTTTATATTATCTATATTAAATTTAAAAATTTCTTCATTAAACATCTTTTTATCCTCCTATTCGGATATTTGGTTTTTCAAACCCTACAATACTATTATACCACAAAATCACCAAAAAGTACAGCTTTTTAGTGATTTTTGGGTTATTTTTTTATATTATACTTGTCTTAATTTTACTACTAGTCTTTGTTTTCCACCATTTGTACAAGTAATTAATGTAAGTTCTTTTCTACCATCTGTCAATTGACTGGTACATCTTGTATCTGTTGGTTCTACAACATATTTGTTGTATACCTGATATTTAAGAGTATTTCCTGATAAATCTGTTAATTCTGCTTTATCTCCATTTTTTAATTTATGTAACTTTCCAAACATTTTACCATTTTCATAATAATGTCCTACTATGCAATAATTTCCTACTTCATTTGGTTGTGGGCCCCAGTATTTATTTAAGGATACAAATAATAATGCATCTGAAGTTGCTGAAAGCACTGGATATTCAATGTTTATTTTAGGGATTTTTATGATTGCTTCTGTTGTATATTTCACCCCATCTTTTGATGTATATGTTTTGGTATCAATTTTAGTGTTATTGGTTTTCGTTTGATTATTATTTTGGTTTTCTGTTTTATCCTCGTTATCTTCTTGAGTTCCTGGTACCTCAAGAATAACAACAATTTTATCATTTTCATCTTTTTTTACTGTAGTATCAACTTGTTCTTTAATTTCAGCAAGTATTTCCTTTGATACCTCTTCACTTTTATTTCTATCATATTCGGCATATATGTAATACGAAAATAGAAGACATATTAAAAAAACTGATAGAAAAAGTTCAATCTTATATATACGCTTTTTTCTTTTCAGTTCTGGAGTCACATATAGTTTTTCTGTTACTAATATCTGATTCACTTCAAAATATCCTCCCTCATTTTAGTATATACAATAATAGTATAACATATTTTTTCAATATGCACAATTACTTCTCCAAATTTATTTTCAAATATATTTATTGTGTATTGAAATTATGCAATATTTATAATATACTAATGGTAATAATTAGCAATTTATTTTAATTGAAAGGTAAAAATGGTGACATTTATGAAGATTCTTTTTAAAGTTTTGAGTATTATAATAGGAATTGTAATTATTTTAGGCATTCTTTTCTTTATTGTGGATTATAGCAGAGTTAAAAATAATCAAATACCAATTTTTTGTATCCCTGCAGGAATGGCAATGGATGGTGGAACTGTTGAATACCTTGGGCTTGGATATAAAGTAATAGATTTTAATACAATTTCAGGATATGACGATATAAAAATTGGAACGTGGACTATGAAGTACAGTGATTTTGACGATGAAATAAGTAAATATGACAAAATTAAAGAACAGCAAATAGAAATAATTCAAAACAGTAAAGTTGCTACGATAGAAGTTGAAAAAGCACCTAAGAAAAGTGAAAATTCGAACAAATCATATACTTTAACTATAAAAGAAATGTATCAAGTTTTAACATTAATAGAAACATTAAATTTTATTCCCAAAACATGTAATAATGAGGTAATATACTCTATTAAATATATTAATGAGAATGAAAGTGTATTTATGACCTATAATATAGAAGCAGGTGATGGTAGATACCATATTAGTTGTGATGACAAAACAGAAGCAATATTATCTACGTCTCAAAATAACCAACTAAATGAAATAATAAATAAATATTTTTAAATATTAGTACCAGTCATTGACATAACTTAACTCTTTGCTATGTCTATCACTTGAATTATTACGCATAACCGCTAAATATGATTAAGAGATAATTCATCCCTTAATCATATTTAACTTTAAAAATCACTCTACTTCATAATCATATTGAGTGCCCGCAATAGCTGTCGAACCAGAATATCCATAAGTTGTAAATACTTGAATAAATTTTTTTCCCGTATTCAAATCTATAAATTTTCGTAAATCCTGTTGTCGTATTGTAATAATAACTTTTCCATTGTTCACAATTACTGTATATGAAGAATTAACTACCAGCATAGCCGGAAGATTATATACATTAAAACCGTTATGAATATTTTCATAACGGTTTTAGTCTAATCCAAAGCTTACACCTAAAGCGTTATTTATTTGTGACATTATATGATTATCATCAATATGCCCTATTTTTTCCTTTAGTCTACTTTTATCTATTGTTCTTATTTGCTCTGTTAAGATAACAGAATCTGCTTTTAAGCCACTCTTTTCTGGTTCTATTTCAATGTGTGTTGGTAATTTAGTTTTTCCTGTTTGTGATGTTATAGCTGCCGCTATCACAGTTGGGCTATGCTTATTTCCAACATCATTTTGTATTATAAGCACTGGTCTCACTCCACCTTGTTCTGAACCAATTACAGGACTCAAATCTGCATAAAACATATCTCCTCTTTTTATTACCATTTTCTTCACTCCCAATATTCTTCCAGTTTTGATATATTTTAAGGATTAGCAAAGATAAAAAAATAGCTTTAAGCAGATATGTGTTTCTTAATACTGTGCTACAGAAAAATTATTTAATCTAAACGCCAGTACTTCTTCCTTCTTTAAACTATTTATCTTTATCTCATTATATAATATGTAAACTAGATTTTTTTGGTTCTTGTCTTGTACTATCATTTTTGTAATTTTTCCTGTTGTTTTGTCGATAAATAGCTTTTTTGAAGAAACATACTGATTATTGTTATGTAGTGTTACCTCCATAATTATCATATTATTTTCTTCATAAAGTTTTTTATTGCTAGAATTTTTATAATCTTCTATAAATGAGTTCAGCCATAAAAAGTTTTCTATCATGTATTGATAATTTTGGTAAACAGTTGATAGATTTAATTTGGTGTTGTTTATTTTTAGTGTATTTCCATCATATACTGTTTCTAGACCACTTATGTTGCTTGGTTCTAAAATTGTTTGTTTTTCTATATTTGGTGCAACATAACTTTGCTTTATTTTATATTTTGTTTTGTTTTTATTTGTTTCAACTTCTACATCTATCTCTGCTTCATATGAGCTAATATTTAAAATATATTCTTCAATTTCTTGATTTGTTTTGTTACTTAAATTATTTCCCATTTTTGAATTTTTATTAACATTTCTAGAAAAAAAGTAAATTATTATTGCAATTACTGCTATAACTACAATTGCAATGGTAATTTTTAAAATCATTTTATTTTTCATATGATCAACTCCTATTTCAATTTATATTCGCTTAACCTCAAAGTATTCATGTCTAATATTGTCGTATTTTGGCATACGTTTTTTGTTGACATTTATTTACATTTATTTTATTATTTAACTGTTACATCTATAGCTTTTTTATTCAAATTATTTTTTTCTATTTAATTTCATTGAAACTAATTATATAAAATGTTATAATAAGGGAGGTGTGTATATGCCTTTAATTTCGCAATTCTATGGTATTCTTATTTATCTATACAAAGAATTAGGAGGACACCACAACAAACCACATATTCATGTAAAATACAATGAATATGAAGCTTCTTTATCGCTTGATGGTACTGTTATAAATGGTAATTTACCGTTAAAGCAATTGAGACTAGTTCAGGCTTGGATGGAAATACATAATGACGAGTTAATTGCAACTTGGTATTGTTATAATAATGATGGTGAAATTTTAAAAATAAAAGGATTGGAGTGATTTTATGCGACCTAAAGCTATAGATGTAAAACCTTTAGAAGATTATATGTTATTGGTTATATTTGAAAATGGAGAAAAGAAAATTTTTGATGTAAAACCTTATTTAACTCATAAAGCTTTTGAGCAATTAAACGATAAAGCTTTATTTAATACTGTAAAAATCGATGGTCTATCAATCAGTTGGCTTAATGGTGCTGATATATGTCCTGACGAATTATATAATAATAGCAAAAGCATAAGCGAATAAATTCACTTATGCTTTATATATTTTTAAAATATGTAATTATGCAATCTTGTAGTTCTTGTTTTGTTTCTATTTGATTTATTTTTTGGCGCATTTGTGTTGCGTTTGGTAAGTTCTTTAAATAATAGCTCATATATTTGCGCATTTCTTTTATTCCAGTGTTTTCTCCTAAATATTTAACCTGCAAATCTATATGTTCTAATATTATTTTTAATTTTTCTTCATTAGATACTGGTGTTATTTCTTGACCAGTTAAATATTCTTGGATTTCTTTAAATATCCATGGATTTCCTATACTAGCTCTTCCTATCATTATTGCATCTACACCTGTTTGTTCAAACATTTTTAATGCATCTTCTTTGGTTTTTATATCTCCATTTCCGTATTACTGGTATATTTACCGCTTGTTTCACTTGTTTTATAATATCCCAGTCTGCTTCTCCTGTATAAAATTGTTCTCTTGTTCTTCCATGTATAGTTATTGCTTTTACACCTTTTGATTCTGCTATTTTTGCTAACTCCACTGCCACAATATTATTATCATCCCAGCCTTTTCTCATTTTTAGTGTTACAGGTACTTGAGAGTTTTTAACAACTGCTTCAATAATATCTCCCGCTAGTTCTAGGTTTAATAATAGTTTACTTCCATCTCCATTTTTTACTACTTTTGGTGCAGGACATCCCATATTTATATCTATTATTGGTGATGTTTTGCTTAGTTCTTTTGCTGCAAATGACATTGCCTCAATATCATTTCCAAATATTTGAGCAGCTACTGGTATTTGTTCATTTTCTGTATTTAATAATAGTTTTGTTTTTTCATCGTTATAAAATAGCCCTTTACTGCTTACCATTTCTGTATATGCTAAGCCGAACTCCAAATTTTTCGCATATTAAGCGAAATGGCAGGTTGGTTATTCCTGCCATTGGGGCTAGTAGTATGTTGTTTTTTAGTTTTACATTTCCTATTTTTAGTTCTTTTAAGTACATCTTATCTTCCTTTTTCTATTATTAGATATAATACTTTTTTCCGTTCCATCCCAACTACGCAAGAAAGCGTAACAACAATTTTTTGCAAACATTTTCAATGATTCGAAAAAATTTAGCAACGCTTTCTAGCTTGTCGGTCCCCACAGCCTCACTGCAAAAAGTATTATATCTAATATTTAATTAAAAATGATAACTAGTCCGCAATGCCGCTGTTGCTAGTCTGTGCAATGTAAAAAAACAATCTGTTTTTATTCTATAAACATTGCTTTTTTGCGTCTGGTGCTTATGTTTAATAAAATTGCTATTAGAGTTAGGTTTGTGAGCATTGAGCTTCCACCATAACTTACAAATGGAAGTGGTATTCCTGTAATAGGCAATAGTCCCATTGTCATTCCTATATTTTCTAACATATGAAAGAAAAATATTCCAACTATTCCAGTTGCTATATATGAGCCTAAATCATCTTTGGCAGTTTTTGCTACTTGAATTGATTTTGTAATTAGTATTACATATAGTACAATTATGGCTCCTGCAACTACAAATCCCATCTCCTCACTTATAACTGCAAATATAAAGTCTGTGGTTTTTGGGTATAAGTAACCTAACTGTGTTTGATTTCCTTTAAATAGTCCCATTCCAAATATTTGCCCAGCTCCTATTGCTAATTTTGATTGTATTATGTTGTAGCCATCTCCTCTTGGATCTAAGTTTGGATTTAGGTACACATCTATTCTTGCTTTGGCATGATCTGGTAATATAAAGAGATATGCTAATGGTACCAAAATAACTACTAATAGTACAGCTGTTATAATATATTTTTTGTTTATTCCTGCTACATATAGCATAAATATCAGTGCAACTAAGAATGCTAATGCTGTTCCATAGTCTGGCTGTTTTATAATAAGTAGTGTTGGCACTGCAACTGTTGCTAATATTATTCCTAACTTACAAAATCTATTTATTTCATCTCTACCTTTTTGTTGCAATTTTACCATAACATTTGCCATAAATAATACTACTGCAATTTTGGCAAATTCGGCTGGCTGGAATGAAAATGGTCCTATATTAAACCAGCTAGTAGCTCCATTTATCGGCTCAGTAAATAATACTGCTACAAGTGAAATAAGGCTTAGTCCATATATAACTGGAGATATTTTAGCTAATATTTCATAATCCACCAAAATAACTACAACTATTACTGGAATGCTAATGCCTATCCACATAATTTGTTTTTTAAATTCCTCATAATCTGAATTTTGAGTGGCAGAAAATAGTGCAACTAACCCTATTGCTAGTAGTATTATTGTACATATTAAAATCCCCCACTCAAAATTTTTAAACATCTTTTTTTGCATGTTTACCCTCTATTTAATTATTTGATGTCTCTGTTTCCTTATCTTCTTGTTCAGATATATTATCTTCTACTTTTTGTTCTTTATTCTCTTCTCCTTTATTTTCTTCGGTATTCGCTGTGTTTGCTGTTTCTTTGCTTTCTTCTTGTGTAGAATCAACTTCATTTTCTTCTTTAGCTTTCTCTGTTTCTTCTACCTTTTCTTTTTTCTCTTCCTTTTTAGGTTTGTTTTCAGTTTCTTTAGATTTTTCTTTTTCGTTATTATTTTCTTCTTGTTGTTTTGGTACGTTTAATTTTCTTGCTTCATTTTTAATCGTTACAATTGGAATGTTTGCATATAACGCAGGTGCTCCAACTGTGCCATCCTCATTAGCCTTGTTTGTTAGATGCACATCTATTTCTTTTTCATCAACATCTATGTATTTTTTTATTACTTCTATTATTTCTTGTTTCATAAGTTCCAAGAAATCGGCAGATACGTTTGCTCTATCTTGCATTAAAACTAAGTGCAATCTTTCTTTTGCTGTATCTGAGCTTTCCTTGCTCTTTTCTTTTTTTACAAGACTTTTAAAAAAGTTCATTATATTTTCAAACATGTTCTACCTCCGTATGTATTATTTTGTGAAGAAATTTTTAACTTTTGCAAAAAATCCTTCTTTCTTTCCTGGTATTGTAATCTCTACATTTTCCCCTAATATTCTGCTAGCAATTTCTGTATATGCTTTTCCAGATGGAGCTTTATGATTTGTTACAACTGGCTCTCCTTTATTAGTTTGTGTAATTATGAATTCATCATCTGGTACAACACCAATTAGGTCAATTGATAATAAATCTACTATATCTTCAACTTCCATCATTTCACCTTTTTTAACCATATTAGGTCTTAAACGGTTAATAACTAATTCAGGATTTTTGATTTCAGATGCTTCTAATAGTCCTATAATTCTGTCTGCATCACGAATGGCAGATATTTCAGCTGTTGTTACAACTATTGCTCTACTTGCTCCTGCAATTGCATTTTTAAAGCCTTGCTCTATTCCTGCTGGACAGTCTATTAAAATATAGTCAAATTCTTCTTTTAATTTTTCTGTTAATTCTTTCATTTGTTCTTCATTTATTGCACTTTTATCTCTTGTTTGAGCTGCTGGAAGTAAAAACAACTCTTCAAAACGTTTATCTTTTATAAGAGCTTGTCTTAATTTACATTTTTCTTCTACAACGTCTACAATGTCGTAAACTATTCTGTTCTCTAGTCCCATCACAACATCAAGGTTTCTTAAACCAATATCAGTATCAACTAATACTACTTTTTTACCTCTTAATGCTAAAGCGGACCCAACATTTGCTGTAGTTGTAGTTTTTCCAACTCCACCTTTTCCAGATGTTATTACTATAACTTCTCCCATGATTTCCTCCTTAAATTTGGATATTATTTATTTCAAAAATGCAATATTAACAGTTTGTATTATATAACAGATTCTGCTAAAAATCAATGTGTAGAGTACAAAAAACTGTGCAATTCTAAATTTTATTAGAATTGCACAGTTGTATATTGACTTCTATTTGTAAAGTGTGACTCTGAAGCCGATATTACCATAGTCGCTCATTGCAGTAGTTGAACCTTGTGAACGTCCTGATACATTTTTAGTTCCTCCACTTGGAGCACCATAACTTCCTCCTCTGTAAGTGCAAGGTAGGCTTGAATATGCATATTCTAATGTCCATTCCCATGTATTTCCTGCCAAATCATATATATTCATTTTCTTACATGCATCACTTGCTCCTGTAGTTAATAATATTCCATTGCTAAATGAATTCGAACCAACCTTCGTACTTATTCCATTTGCATATGTTACACAATTTGCTAATGCTGTATCAAAATTTTTCCAAGTACCACCTTCTGACGAAAACTTTGCATATTTTCCCCTATCTATTTTAAAACTTGACATTGAATAATTTCCCCAACTTGTACTATTACTTCTTAATGCATTTTGTATTGTCGCTAGCGCTGTCCCTTTAGCAACTTCTTTTACCTCTATATGCTTTAATACTAAATCCCATTGCACTCCAAACATTAAACTACCTGTATAATCATCTGTTGTTAACATATTAGCCACTGTTTGGGCTTGACTACATGTTACATAAGTATATGGATATATTGGATTTTCTACAGTTCCTGCTTTTGATAATGGAGCTACTGCTGGAGTTCCACTTGCTGTTCTATTTGTTGTTATTCCTGCCTCATATCTGCCTATCCAAAAGCCTCCATTTTCATATACACTTTTTAACATCTTTTGTTTTATAGCATAATATTGTTCACTTGTTAATCCTGTTGCCGCATCTGAATAATATGTATCTTTAAAACTTGTTAATGTTCCATTTTTATCTCTTCTATAATAATCTGTATATTTATGCAAACAATATTCTATTTTATCATAATCTGTTGAACTTGTAGGTTTCTGGTCTGCTGTTGTTGTTTTTGTATTATAGCTACTATTTGCATACAAGCTTTTAGGAACCTCTATCCATACATATTCATTTCCATTTGAATCTCGTATTACTAGTCCATCATTTAAGTTAGTATCTGGATCTTTTTCAAATGTATCATCTGGATAGTATGGTACCGTATCCTTTGTTCTTGGCAATTGTCGTTCAATCTGTTCTTTCTTTGCTAAATATATCTGCTCTTTTTTGTTATTGTCTTGCTCATACACTTCTTTTACTTTTATAAGTGTCTTTATTTGGTTTCTTCTTGTAGCAACCGCTAACGAGAAAAGCGCAACTAATATTATTGTAAATGTTACTACTGCAATGGTAACATACATTGTCATAATACCTTTTTCACTTTTAACTTTATTTTTCATTTGCATATTATCACTTTCCTTTACATTTTATATGTATATAATAATAAAAAAACACGTTATTGTCAATTGTTTTTCCAAAGTATATTATACCTTTTTTTTCCTTGACATTATGCTTATTTAAGAATAAAATAATACTTGAAAAATATTTAAGGAGGAATACTTAAACTATGAAAGATTTAATTGAAATTAGATGGCATGGTAGAGGTGGTCAAGGTGCTAAAACAGCTTCTCTTTTACTTGCAGATGCTGCTTTTAACACTGGTAAATATATTCAAGGTTTTCCTGAATATGGTCCAGAAAGAATGGGTGCTCCTATTACTGCATATAACCGTATTAGTAATACACCAATACGTATTCATAGTAATATATATGAACCAGATTATGTAGTAGTTGTTGACGATAGTTTGTTAGAAGCTGTTGATGTAACTGCTGGTTTAAAACCTGATGGTGCAATAGTTATAAACACTACAAAAAGTGGAAATGAATTAAAGCCTTTACTTAACGGATATACCGGAGATGTTTATACTATTGATGCAAGAAAAATATCATTAGAAACTTTAGGTAAATATTTTCCAAATACTCCTATGCTTGCTGCAATTGTAAAAGTAAGTGGAGTAATTGAAGAAAAAGATTTTTTAGCTGATATGGAAGGTTCATTTAAACACAAATTTGCTAAAAAACCTGAAGTTATTGATGGAAATATGAAAGCTTTAGAAATGGCTTTAAAAGAAGTTAATAAAGTTTAGAAAGGATGGTTTAAATGATTGATAAGAATACTCCAGCTTGTGATATGACTATTGGTGGTAATATTTATAAAGCTGGTAATGCTAGAGAATTTAAAACAGGTGACTGGAGAAGTGTTAAACCTATTTACATATCTGAAAAATGTACTCAATGTGGTTTATGTTTTCCAGTTTGCCCTGATGATGCTATTCCTGTAAATAAAGAAGGAAAGCGTGAAGATTTTAATTATGATTATTGCAAAGGTTGTGGAGTTTGTGCTAAAGTGTGCCCATTCCATGCCATTGAAATGACTGAGTAAAGGAGATTATAGTATGGGAATTAGAGAAAGATTAAGTGGAAATGAAGCTGCCGCTATTGCTATGAAACAAATAAATCCAGATGTTGTAGCTGCTTTTCCTATAACACCTTCAACAGAAATACCTCAATATTTTTCTACTTTTGTTAGTAATGGCACTGTAGATACAGAATTTGTTGCTGTTGAAAGTGAGCATAGTGCTATGAGTGCTTGTGTTGGTGCAGAAGCTGCTGGTGCAAGAGCTATGACTGCTACTTCTGCTAATGGTTTATCATATATGTGGGAAATGATATATATTGCGTCCAGCTTAAGACTTCCTATTGTTATGAGCTTAGTAAATAGAGCTGTTTCAGGTCCATTAAATATTCACAATGACCATTCAGATGCAATGGGTGTAAGAGATGCTGGATGGATTATGTTATTTTCTGAAAATAACCAAGAAGCATATGACAACTTAATTATGGCTCATAGAATTGCTGAAAATAAGGATGTTTTATTACCTTTAATGGTATGTCAAGATGGATTTATTACTTCTCATTCAATTGAGAATATCGAACTAATTGAAGATGATAAAGTTAAAGAATTTGTTGGAACATATAAACCAGAACATTATTTATTAAATGATAAAGAGCCAATTGCTGTTGGTCCATTAGATGTTCAATCATATTTATTTGAACATAAATATCAACAAGCTGAGGCAATGAGAAATGCTAAAAAAGTTATTTTAGAAGTTGCCAAAGACTTTGAAAAAATGACTGGTAGAAAATATTCATTTTTTGAAGAATATAGAATGGAAGATGCAGAAATTGCTGTTGTTTGTATGAACTCAACTGCCGGAACTACTAAAACAGTTGTAGATGAGTTAAGAGAAAAAGGAATTAAAGCTGGCATGGTTAAGGTTCGTGTATTTAGACCTTTCCCTGCAGAAGAAATTGCTGAAGCTTTAGGAAATTTAAAAGCTGTTGCAATAATGGACAAAGCTGATTCTTTAAATGCTATGGGTGGTGCATTATATGAAGATGTTATCTCAAGCATGTATACAGCTAAAAAGCAGGTTCCTGCTGTAAGCTATGTTTATGGTATTGGTGGTAGAGATACTACAAGTAATAATATTCATGAAGTATTTGATTATTTAGCACAAGTTGCTAAAACTGGTGAAATTGATAATCCATATCGTTATGTAGGATTAAGAAAGTGAGGAAAATTTTATGGCATATAATTTAAAAGAAGTAATGGCAAATAAGCCATCTAGATTTACAGCTGGTCACAGAATGTGTGCTGGTTGTGGTGCCCCACCTATTGCTCGTATGGTTTTAAGAGCTTTAAAACCAGAAGATCATGCAGTAATTAGTAATGCTACTGGTTGTATGGAAGTTTCAAGTTTTATATATCCATATACTTCTTGGACTGACTCATATATTCACACAGCTTTTGAAAATGCAGCATCTACTTGTTCTGGTGTGGAAGCAGCTTATCGTTCATTAAAAAAACAAGGCAAATTGCCTAGTGATAAAACTACTAAATTTATTACATTTGGTGGAGATGGTGGAACTTATGATATAGGTATTCAAAGTTTATCAGGTGCTATGGAAAGAGGTCATGATATGGTATATGTATGTTATGATAATGGTGCCTATATGAATACTGGTATTCAACGTTCTTCTGCTACTCCTAAGTTTGCAGATACTACAACTTCACCTGCTGGAACAGTTATACCTGGCAAAATGCAGTCCAGAAAAGATTTGACAGAAGTTATGGAGGCACATCATTTACCATATGTAGCACAAACTATTGCTTATGCAAATTTTAAAGATCTATATGAAAAGGCTGAAAAAGCTATTTATACAGAAGGTCCATGTTTCTTAAATGTATTATCACCTTGTCCAAGAGGCTGGGGATATCCAACAGATATGTTAATGCAAATAAACAAATTAGCTGTTGAGACATGCTATTGGCCTTTATATGAAGTAATTGATGGCAGATATGTAATAAATTATAAACCTGCTAAAAAATTACCTATTGAAGAATTTTTAAAACCTCAAAAACGTTTTAAACATATGTTTAAACCTGGTAATGAATGGATGATAGAAGAGTTTCAAAAAGAAGTAGATAAACGTTGGGAAGCTCTTTTAAAACTTGAAGAAACAACAAATAGCTAAGAAAAAACTCGGCTGTGAGCCGAGCTTTTTTGTTATTATTTTATTCTTCGTTTGGTTCTGGTGCACCAACTGGGCAAACACCTTCGCATGTTCCGCATGAGATACATGCGTCTTTGTTTATTACATATTTATCTTCACCTTGTGAAATGCAAGATACTGGACAACTTGCAGCACATGCTCCACAGCTGATACATTTGTCTGTAATTTTATATGCCATTTATTTCACCACCTCTCATTTTTATATCTCTTATTAAATATCATCATCATCTGATTTTGCTCGTTCATCTAGTTTTTCTAATTTTTCTAATTCTGCTAACTCTTTTGCATGTTCTTTTTCTTCTGGGTCTATCTCTTCTCTTCCAATATTTTTTATAATTTTTACCTCAGATGCTGGGTATCTTTTATAGAATGTATCTTCTCCATCCCTAAATTTTACACGAATTATTTCTCTTAAAGTTTGTATTGAGTCAACTGTTCCTTCCCCATCTTCTGTTTTTACAATTGCTCCAATTTTAGGAAGTCTTTTTAATTTATCTTCATATACATTTTGCTCATATTTTAAGCAACACATAAGTCTTCCACAATTTCCTGATATTTTAGATGGATTTAGTGAAACATTTTGCTCTTTTGCCATTTTTATAGATACTGCCTCAAAATTATCTAAAAATGAACAACAGCAAAGTTCTCTACCACACACACCATTGCCACCTATTTTTTTAACTTCGTCTCTTACTCCAATTTGTCTTAATTCGATTCTTGTTCTAAAAACAGCTGCTAGGTCTTTTACTAATTCTCTAAAGTCTATTCTTCCATCTGCTGTAAAGAAAAATATAATTTTACTATTGTCAAATTTATATTCAACTTCAGTTAAATTCATGTCTAACTTATATTTTTTTATTTTTTCTTGAGCAATTTTAAAAGCTTCTTTTTCCTTTTCTCTATTTGCTTCATCAATTTGTATGTCCTTTGGTGTTGCTATACGAATTACCTTTTTTAAAGGTGCTGTTAAACTAGATTCTTCTATTTCTCTAACACCTGTAGTAACATTTCCAATCTCTTGTCCTTGGCTAGTTTCTACTATCACTTTTTGACCTTTTTCTATATTTAATTTATCCGGATCAAAAAAATATACTTTTCCTGGTTTTCTAAATCTAACCCCTACTATCTTTTTCAATTAACTTCCTCCCATAGTTTTAGTAATAAGTTATCAATTGACATATCATAATTAGCATTTGCTAATATTCTTTGTTTTGTCTGTTCTATTATTTGTATTCCATTTATATAATTTGCTTTATGCTTATTTTTTATAGCATTATATATCACTATTTCCATATAATCTAGCAAATCAATAATTTCATCTTTGGCAGAATATAGCACATCTGCTTTTCTCCAAATTTGTGTTATGTCTTGTTTATCTAATATGCCTATTAACTGCTCTATTTGCATATATTGTTCTTTTGAATCATTTATTTTTAATGCTTTGCCAATACTACCTTCACAATGTTTTAACATATTTTCTGTAATGTCTGAATTTATACCATTTTGTTTTAAATAGTTTATTATTTTTTTCTCTGGTATTGGTTCAAAATATAGCTTCATACATCTTGACTTTATTGTTGTTAATAGCTTGCTTTCATTTGAAGTTGTCAAAATAATAACTACATATTCTGGTGGTTCTTCTAAAGTTTTAAGTAAGCTATTGGCTGCTTCTCTAGTCATTGTTTCTGCTTGCGATATTAAATATACTTTTTTACTTGAAGTTACAGGTTTTTCTTGTGCTTTTTCTTGTAAAAATCTCACTTGCTCTATTTTTATGGCTTTTCCATCTTCTGGTGCTATTTGTAAAAAGTCAGGATGGCTTTCTCCATTAAATTCCAAACAAGATTTGCATTGATTACAGGGTTTGTTTGTTTCATTACTGCATAATATCATTTTTGCGAACTCTTTTGCAAATAAGTTTTTTCCTATTCCTTCTTGTCCTACAAACATATAGCTATGTAGTACATTGTTATTTTTTACTGTTGTTTCAAGTATCTGTTTTATTTTTTCATTTCCTATTAAATTTTCAAAAGACATTTTTATACCTTTCCAAATAAATTTAATGGCCAAAATCTAATCCAAACTTTGCTTTCAACTTTTTCTACTGGAACACATCCAAAAGCTCTACAGTCTGTAGATTGACTTCTATTATCTCCCATTGCAAAAACATATCCTTCTGGTACTGTAAATTCAGAAAAATAATTATAGTTTTTTGCATCAACTGTTGTAACTACATTTGGTTGTAAGTATGGTTCTTCTAATTCTGTTCCATTTATATATACTTTACCATTTTCAATTTTTACATGTTCACCAGGTAATGCAATTACTCTTTTTATATAGCTTTCTTTTCCTATTTCTAGCACATAGTATACAAATTTACTCCACCAATTTGTTGGTTCTTTTTCATATTTAGCTACTGGATTTTGTAAGTCTACTTCTAGGCTATTGCTATATGCCACTTTACTAGGTGCTTCAAATGTAATTATTTCTCCTCTTTGTGGCATTTCATTTATTGTTCTCATCCATCTATTTAGTATTAGTCTTTGCCCTGGCATCAATGTTGGTTTCATTGAAACTTGACTTACAATTGTAGGTGTTCCTACAAAATATTTAACTACAATTGCTAAAACAAATGCAATTACAATACATAAAATCCACTCTAATATATCACGTGTTTTGTCACTAATAGTCATTATGTTTTTACCCTCTTTCTATTTTTTATAAACTGGTATTCTAATTACAACTTCAGTACCTTTTCCTGCTTCACTTTTTATATCAATACTTCCATTGTTTTGTTCTATAATTTCTTTTGCAATTGGAAGTCCTAGTCCAGTTCCACCAAGTTCTCTTGATCTTGCTTTATCTACTCTATAAAATCTTTCAAATATTCTAGATAAATCTGCCTCTGGAATTCCAATTCCATTATCTATAACCTTAATATATGCGTCATTATATACGAATCCAACATATACTTTGATTACACCATTTTCTGGAGTATATTTTATGGCATTAGAAATTATATTTAATATTACTCTTTCTATTCCATATTTGTCTGCATTTACTGGTGGTACATTTGCTGTTACAAAACATTCAACATTATGATTTTTCTTTTCCACCTCAAAACGTAGTCTATCAATACAATTTTTCGTTAGTTCTCCTAAATCAAATACAGATTCTTCTTTTGTTACTTTTTTATTATCATATCTAGAAAGCACTAGCAAGTCTGTAACAAGTCTTGCCATTCTTCTAGCTTCTGAGCTAATAACTTCTAAGAACTTAGTTTGCATTTCTTTGTCATAGTCACTCTCAAGTAAAGTATCTGCATATCCCATTATTGATGTAATAGGTGTTTTTAATTCATGTGATACATCTGCTACAAACTCTTTTCTCATATTGTCTAGTTTTACATGTTCTGTAATATCTTGAATTACTACTATTACTCCCTCTGGCTTGTCACTTTCATCTTGGAAAGGTGCAAATAATAGGTTAATATATTTTTCTCCTATATTTAGTCTTTGTTCTGATGAAGTCCAATTTTCTAAATATACTATTTTCTCTAAGTTTATATCTGTATTAAATTTTGTGAATATACTACTAAATGTGTTTTTTTCATCTGTTAAATTTAATAATTGTATTGCTGCTGGGTTTATATGAATAATATTGCCCTCCATGTCAAAGGCAATAATTCCGTCTGTCATATGTAATAGAATAGTTTCAATTTGTCTTTTTTGTCTAGCTACTTCATTTAAATTCTGCTTTAGTTCATTTGTCATTAAATTAAAGGCATTTGATAGTTCTGATATTTGTGTTTGATTTTTATTTTGCTCTTTAAATTCAACTTCTTCACCATTTGCAATTTTTTCTGCGTTTTCAATTAGATTGTCTATTGGTTTTACTATTGCTTTATGTATAAAATACCCTACTAACACAGTAATAATGGCAAAAACGCCTATTGCAATTGCCATTATTAATAATGTTTGTGATGTTTTTTCAGCTATTATTGTATTTATTTCTGTATTTGCTGTTTCAATTTGCTTTAAACTATTTATATTTAAAAATGATAATGCACCAATTATAATTATTCCTATTATGAAAAAAATTAGTATAATTTTTGTTTGTATACTTTTTATCATTTTTGGTTTCCTTCCTTCAAGGTACAAATCTGGTTAGAAAAGACTGGTAATTATTTAGTTGGTTGCTAAATAATATCCAACTCCTCTTTTGGTAATTAAAATCTTTGGAGCTGATGTGTCTTTTTCGATTTTTTCTCTTATTCTTCTTACTGTAACATCTACTGTTCTAATATCTCCATAATATTCATAGCCCCATACTTTTTCAAGTAAAGTTTCCCTTGTTACTACTTGGCCGGGCTGATTTGCTAAATATTTTAATACCTCAAATTCTCTTAAAGTTAAATCAATTATTTTTCCTCTAACTTTAACTTCAAACCTTTCTGTATCTAAAATTAAATCACCTAATTCTATTACAACGTTTTCTTTTTTAGGTTTTTCTACATTTGCTGAGTTTTGTACTTGAACTTCAGCTTTTCTCAAGTTTGCTTTTACTCTTGCCATTAGTTCTCTTACACTAAATGGTTTTGTTATATAGTCATCTGCTCCTAGCTCTAAGCCTAGTATTTTGTCAATTTCTTCATCTTTTGCAGATAATATTAGAATAGGCACATTTAGTGTATGTCTTAATTTTTTGCATACAGTTAGTCCATCTATTTTTGGAAGCATAATATCTAATAAAATTAAATCTGGTTTTTGTTCTGTTGCAATTCTTATTGCTTCTTCTCCATCATTAGCTTCTAAAGTAGCATACCCTTCTTTTTGTAAATTGTATGTTAAAATATCCACTATTGGTTTTTCATCATCTACTACAAGAATAGTTTTTTTAGATTCTTCTACGGAATTCAACTCTGTAGAATTTTCCTCTACTAAATTTAGTTCTTCTTTTTTTAATTTTCCTCTATTATTCTCCACAAAAAAGCCCTACCTTTCTTACTTTTAAGACTTATAACTTTGATACTATATTTATATCATAATAACTAATTTTGTACAAGTTTTTTTCAATAATTTTGTCACATTTTTGAAATAATTTTGAAATGATTTTGTAATAGAAAAAGAAGGCTACTTTCGTAACCCTCTTTTCTTAGCAATTATCTGCGATTCAGTTTCTTCAGATAGCGTTTAATGGGCTTCTGGAATGCCAATGCGATTCCATAACCAATAATTGCAAATCCGAAGATCCAGCCGGTGTATGCCCATACTCCAAAGAGTGTGGAATCCACACTTGCCTTGATTCCGAAAGGCAGAACCTTCGCCATGTAGGAACCCATAATATAGATTCCAAATAAACTGATGAGAATGCCCAACAGCTCCGAGATCAACGTTCTTGTAGTCTTTTTCATGATGTATATCTCCTTAATAAATAAATTTTAATACCTTAATTATACCATTTTTTCTTATATAAATCAAATTTAGTTTACATAAGTATTTCTATGTTATACACCCCACCTGCAGAATTTAGCTCGATTTTCTTGTCTGGCATTTCTTGTCCATTTAGCTTAAAGCTTTGTACTGTATTGTTTTTACCATTCGGATTACTTACATGAATATTATATACAGAGTTTCCATGTTTATATTTTATACTATATTCTTTCCAGTCGCTTGGTATACATTGCTGTATACTTAAATATCCATTTTCTATGTGTAAGCCTAATAAATACTTAATACCTGCTTCATACATCCAGCTACTTGAACCTGTGTACCATGTCCAACCACCTCGTCCTGCTAAATTTTTTTGAGTATATACATCTGCACTAATTACATATGGTTCTACTTTATATTTGTTTGCCGCTTCTTTCGTTCTACTATGCTCAATTGGGTTTATCATTCTATAATATTCACCTGCTTTATCTCCAAAGCCCAGCAAACTGAATGCAATTATAGACCAAATGGCTCCATGTGTGTATTGTCCTCCATTTTCTCTGGTTCCTGGTACATAGCTGCTAATATAGCCTGGTTTTAGTATTCCTTTGTCAAATGGCGGGTCTAGTAATTTTATCACTCCATTTTCTTTATCTATTAAGTGGTTCTCTAAACTTTCCATTGATATATATTTTTTGTCATTGTCTCCTGCTCCTGATATTACAGACCAGCTTTGTGCAATTGAATCTATTCTACATTCCTCGTTTTGCATACTTCCTAAAACATTTCCGTCATCCATAAATGCTCTTCTAAACCATCTGCCGTCCCATCCACTAGCATTTAATGCTCTCTTTAATTTTTCTGTTATTTCTTCATATTTTTTTGCTAAATCTGGTTCATTCTTTTCTATACATATTGGAATGAATTTCTTCAAAACATCATACATAAAAAATCCCAACCATACACTCTCGCCTTTGCCTTTATTTCCTACTGTACTAAATCCGTCATTCCAGTCCCCTGAGCCTATTTTAGGTAAGCCATTTTCTCCAAAGTCTAAAGATATTTCTATTGCTTTTTTGCAATGTTCATAAATGCTTTCTGTTAATTCTGTCTGCTCATATCTATCATACTTTTCGTCGACTCCTGTTTCAAGTATAGCACCTGTTAGATATGGCGTTTGAATATCTAGTATTTGCTTATCTCCTGTAAATGATATATAGTCTTCTACTAAATACACTAACCATAATCTGTCGTCTGTAAATCTTGTGCGTATTCCTCTAATTGTTTCTTCATGCCACCAATGTTCTACATCTCCTTCTATAAATTGATGTGCACTGTGTTTTATTATTTGCTGTTTTGTAAACTCTGGATCAACATATTTTAATGCAATTGTATCTTGAAGTTGGTCTCTAAATCCATATGCTCCACCAGATTGATAATATCCTGTTCTTCCTAATAATCTTGAAGTTATAGTTTGATAAATTAACCAACTATTTAACAAAATATTTGTAGATTCCAATGGTGTACTTACTTGTAGATTATCTGTTATGCCTCTCCAGTAATTTTTAGTTTTTTCATATTCTTCTTTTACTTTGCTTAAATTACAATACTTGTATGCTATATCTTGGCACTCTAAAACAGTTTTACCCACACCTAATGTAAATACAATTTCCTTGCTTTCTAGTGCTTCTAGTTCTACCTCACATTGAATAACAATTATTCCATTTTGCCATAAACTGTTTGAATTATCTAATTTTATTTGGCGTATTCCATCTGGATTTGCTAAACCTCCATTGCCCACAAAGTTTTGCTTACTTCCAGTATATGATGTTATTTTTTCGCTACTTGATACAAATAAATATTGTGAAAATGTTTCTTCTTGGGCGGTATTTTTCATACAAATTACATTTGAATTTGGTATAAATTCTAAAGTACAATATCCATTTGATTTAAGCTCATCTTCTTCTAACACTGGTTTTATATAATACACAAGTTTTAGTTTTTTCTTTTTTAATCCATTGTTTTCAAGTTTTAGAGTTTGCACTTTTATATTATCTTCCATTGGAATATACATTTCTAAATTTTGACTTATTTCATCACTTTGATGGCGATATTTTGCATATCCTAAGCCATATGTGATATAGTAGTCATTATCATCTGGACAGGGATTTAAGCCCATAGACCATACTTTTTTACTTTCTTCATTTTGCAAGTATATTATTTCTGACGGTACATCTTGTACTGGTAAGTTGCTCCATGCTGTTAATCTATTTAACCTACTATTTTTAAACCAAGTGTATCCTCCCATTCCTTCTGTTACCAGAGTTCCAAATTGCTTGTTAGTTAAGATATGGCTCCATACTATCGGCAATTTTTCATCTTTATTTACACGAATTGTATATTCTTTTCCGTCTTGTGAAAATCCACCATAATCATTTAGATATTTTAGTTCTGTTAACTTTTCTCTTTTAGCTGGTATAGTCTCTACTATTCTTGGTGTTTCTTCAAATGGTATATCTTTTATACTATCCAGATACTCATCTTCTAGTTCCTTTAAATATCTGTATATATTACCATAACTTGCATTTAAAGTTAAGTTTGCACGATACTCAAAAAAGTTTATCTCATCTTGTGATAAATTTTCTAATACAAAAATTCCACTTTTTATATTTTGCAAATATGATAAATTCTCATTTGAAATACTGTTATATATTTCTTCTCTTAAATTGCCGTCATAACTGTACTTTTCTTGATTTATAATTATCAAATCTACTAATATATTTTTTACTCTAAAATAGTTGTAGGCTTTTAAAGTTTCTTCTAAGGTTTCTATTTCGTCTTTTTCTTTTATTTTTAATAACAATATAGGCAAATCTCCTGAAATTCCATACTGCCACAACCTGCTTACAGGTGCTTCCATACTGCTACAAGTTAGAGTCTTTAATGGGTTATTATATAACAAATATCCTAACATTTTTTGATATAGCTCAGTTTGTTTTGCATTTACTCCTAAATATTTATTTTCCGCTTCTTTACTAGCTCTCGCAAGTTCAAAGTTGTGTTTAATTGTAGCTTGGCTTGTAAATTCTTTTAGTGTTTCTTCTACTTTTTGTTTAGTTTTTGCAACTGCTAAAATTAAATTAAGTGTTACCTTTTCTTCTGGCTTTATTGTTATAGTTCTTTTCATACTTACAATCGGTTCTGTTGTCAACTGCATATTGTTACTAAACGGAATTGAATTTTTTATTACTATTGGAAGCCCTAATTCATTCCTTCCATAAAATTTTTCCTTATCTATTTCATATTCTAGCTTTCCTACTGCCTCATTTTCTGTGTAAAATTTTATACCTAAAAATACTTGATTTTCGTTATCTGTCCTTTTTCTTCTAGTAACTAAAATTGCTTCTAAATCATCTAAATATTCATAGTTTAAGAATAAATTATTAAAACTTGGGTGGCTGTAGTCTTGTGCTGGTTCTGAAAGTACAGGTTCTAAAAAGCTTGTAATTTCTAGTGTTTTGCTTTCTAGCCCATGGTTTGTTATTTCTAAACTTCTTAACTCTACTGGGCTATCTACCATAACACTTGTTTTTAATATTGTTTCTATTCCACCATCTTGTCTTACTATTTTGTTTTGATCATCTGAAAAATACATTACATATTTGTCTGCATTATTCATATAACTCATTTTATTAGCTGTCCATATTCTATTTGTTTTTACATCTTTTATATAAAAGAAAATTCCTTGTTCAATATCATTTGTTTTTTTGTACCTATTTATTAGTATATTTTTGTACTTACTATAGCCTTCTCCTTTGGCATTCATTACAACTGTATACTCATTACTTGATATTACATTTATTTGTGGAATTTTCAAGTTTGGCTTAGTTATTTCTCTTACTGAATAATTATTATCATATACATATTTTATTTTTTCTACTTTTTCTTTTTCCTCTTTTGTAATTATTATATTTTCTGGCATTTTTTCTTGAAGTAGAATGTCTATTGCCTTTAATTCAGGGTTTTCCATAAATCTTTTTTGCATTATATTATTCTTAAATAGGTTGTTTATTGCAAGTAATATTAAGCCTTGGTGATGTGCCATATATGTTTTTACTACTGCATATTTTTCACCTTTTTTTAATCTAGTTGGAGTATAGTCAATTGATTCATAAAATCCATATTGTTTATACATACCGTTTTTTTCTAATATTTTTAAATTTTCAACAACCTCTTTTGGAGCCTCTGTAAGCGCTAAAATACTTCCGTAAGAACTTGTTACCATTTCATCTGAAAGTCCTCTTTTTAATCCTATCCAAGGGATCCCAAAAGCTTTATATTGATAATTGTTTTGCAAGTCTTTTAAATAAAAAGCTGATTCTGATATTCCCCAAGGAATGTTGAGTTTTTTAGCATATTCTTTCTGGCTCATAAGCATAAACTTGCATGACTCGTCTAATAGGCTACCCGGATATTTAAGAATATTTATATTTGGCATAAAATATTCAAAAGCTGTTCCAGACCACGATATTAGTCCTTTATATTTATTCAATATTGTAAGTGTTCTACTCAAATTGTTCCAATGTCTTGCTGGTACATCTTTTTTTGCTATTGCTATTAAGCTAGTTTGCCTTGCTTCTGATGCAAGTAAATCATAATATGAATCTGTTAAACTGTTTTCCTCTATATTAAATCCAATTGAAAATAGGCGAGTGTTTTCATCATATAGTTTTGAAAAATCTGTGTTTTCAATTAGTGTATCTACTGTTAAAAGTAATGCTTCAACATTGTTTTCTTGAATATGTTCTAGTAAAAATTGTTTTAAAGTAAATAAATATCCAACCAAATTTCCACTATCTACTGATGAAATATATCTTGGTATTAAAGGTTGTAAATTATCTAGGTTATACCAGTTGTATAAATGACCATTCCATTTTGGAAGATTACTAATTGTATTTAGCATTTTTTCCAATAATTTAAGTGTGTCTTCTAAATTTTCGTAACCCAAATCATAACTAGCTACTACTGCAAGTAAGCCTAACCCAATATTTGTAGGTGAAGTTCTATTCACAAGTTTTGGTTTTCTATCTTCTTGGTAGTTATCTGGTGGTAGAAAATTGCTTTTTTCATTTATAAATTCTTTAAAATACTGCCAAGTTTTTTTGCCTAAATTTAATAAATATTCTTTGTCTGCATCATTTAATTTTTCTAGCTGTGGCGTTACTTTATATTCTTTACTTATTTGCCACATTACCGCAGGAGTAATTGTCCAAAGTAGTCCAAATAAAAGTATAAATATATTGCTGAATTTTAATGGTAATATAAATAACATTGCTAGTGTTAATACGCCTAAAATAACGTTTGAAATCATATTTTTATAATATGAAAACAAGTCCTTTTTTGCATTTTTTTCAGCTTCTTCTGCTGTCATCCATTCAAGTAAATGTTTTTGGGTAACAAATACTCTTCTTAAAGTTTTTATACAAGCATTTAAGCTAAAATATGCTTTGTCTGGTAAATTTCCTAAAGCTAATAATCCTCTTTGAATTGCTGCATTTGGCCCAGATATTGTTTTTGTAAAAGTTTTTTGTGGTTTTTCTTGATCCTTTTTAAATAATATACGGTTTAATAATTCTAAAATAGTTGGAATTATTGTTGCTATCACAAGCAAAGTTATTATTGGCCATATTTTTATATTAAACAATAGCTTGAAAATACTTACATAAACCATTGATATTACTACTGTTGGCTCCAATAAACTTCTTACTAAATTGTCTAAAATTTTGTATCTTGATAATATACTTAATGGGTTTTCCTTTTTCTCTCCTCTTTTATTTATAATGCTACTGCCTAACCATTGCACCAATTGCCAGTCTCCACGTATCCATCTGTGAAGCCTTGCTTTAAAACTATTATATCCTGTAGGGTATCCATCAAGTAACATTATATCTGTTGCTAGTCCACATCTTAAGTAACTTCCCTCTAGTAAATCGTGGCTTAACACAGTATTTTGAGGTATTTCATTTGTAAGTACAGTAGAAAATATTTGTAAATCGTAAATTCCCTTTCCTGTAAAAATTCCTTCCTCAAAATTGTCCTGATATATGTCTGAAATGGCATTTGTATATGCGTCTTTTCCACCTGAACCTGCATATAATTTTGTAAAATAGCTTTTTTGCACATCTAAAAGTGAAATTCCAACTCGTGGTTGTATCAATGCATGTCCGTCTATTACTAAGTCCTGTTTATGATTTAATACTGGTTTATTTAATATATGTGCCATTGCACCTATTAGCTCTAATCCAGTATTTAGACAAAGTTCAGTGTCTGAATCTAAGGTTATTACATATTTAATTTTAGGAATTTTTTCGCATTTTTCAATTGTATTTGCTAAAAATTCATTTTTGCTTTTTCCTAAAACATATTCATTAAATTGATTTAATAATCCTCTTTTTCTTTCCCAGCCCAAATAGCATTCTTCTGCTGTATTCCAAGTTCTTTTCCTGTATAAAAAATGAAACTTTGGAAAGTTATTATCTGGATATTTTTTATTTAATCTCTCCGCTTCTTCAATTCCTGTACTTACAACCTCTTCGTCAAAAGGTTCTTTCTCATTTTTTCCTGCTGTGCAATCACCTAAAAGTGCAAAATATATGTTATCACTCTTGTTTGCCATATAATATTTTTCTAAATTCTTCATTATTTTCTGCACTTTTTGCTTAGAATTCACAATTGTAGGTATAACCACAAAAGTTGCTGATTCTTCCGGCACACCTGCTTCAAAATCCAATTTAGGTATTGGCTTTGGTTTTATAAATTTTCCTAAAATATATTGTGCAATTTGCACTAAAATGGTTTGCACTGGGATAATTAGCAATACTCCTAATAGCACAGCAAACCATACTGAAAATTGTGCTTTTGCATAAAAACAACTTGCAAATAATATACAAATTATAGCTGTGCAAATACTTAGTACAGTAAGCCATATTGCAATTTTTTTATCATTTGATAACTTGTTTGTTTTTTTGCCTGTCAACTCTTGCAGTAATTGCCCTTTGCCATCTGATATTAAATAATATCCTACATGTTTTTGTCTATCACCTTTTGCTTTATCAGCTAAATGCCATACCTTTTTTGCTATATATATTTCAGAAATCTTAGTTTTTTGGGCTATTTCTTTTATTGCATTTCTGTATACTATTCTTGTTTGATAATCCATTTTTTCATAGACATTCGCTGGATCTTGTTTTAATATATCTTCAACGCCATTTATGTTTTCAAAAATTTCTAGCATACTAATTCTATTTAGATTTTTAATGCTTGTAATACAATTGCCCATTGATACTTTGTTTATAGCAATTTCATAATGTTCTTTTTTTATGGCTTCATCTAAATCCATACCTGCTCTATTTACTTGTTCTTCTAAAATAGATATATATGGATATGCCTTTTTGCCGTACTTTTTTAATTTATATGATAAGTATTCAATAAATGGATACTTCATTTCTGTATGTTTTGTTAGTTTGTCTTTGTATTCTGATAGCTTTGTAAACTGCAATTCATCTTTATTTTTTTGTTCAACAAGTCTTTCAATTATATTTTCAACTTTGTATTTTTGGAGCTGAGAAACATATATCTTTTCACAAATTTGCCTAATGTTTTCTATTAAGGCAATTTTCATAAAAATACCTATGCTCCATATTTCTTCCATACTTAAGGTCTTCTTTTTTTGATATGCTTGTATATAATCACTTAAATTTTTGCCATCTATTTTATTATCTGTGTAATTTACAATCTCACTTGCTAAAACATACACTCTAGCAAAGCCAGCATAATTTCCATTTGCTAGCCCTAAAAACTTTGTATATTTATGTTTTGGAAGCTCTAACTTTATGTTTTTTACTGCCTCATCTATTACATAGTAATTGTCTAAAATCCACTCTCCTGCTGAATGTATTGGTATTTTTAATTTTGCATGTTCATTTAATAAATTATATGTTTGAGTAATTAACTCAAAATTTTCTTTTAATCTTGGAATTGGGTATGTTTCTTTATCCGAAAAGTTCTGTAAATTATGGCTTGAAGCCACTTTTTCTAAATAATCTTCTAATTGATTTTTACCTAAAATTGCACCTTTTATCATTAAGGTTTTATATTGCATTTTAAAATTCCACTCCTTGCATTATATGTTTACACATATTTTTCTCAAAAAGTGGAATTTTTATTCAAAAATCATAATTTTAGAATTATCTCATATATATGATTATGGGGTGGGTTTATGGTTGTTTTGAGTAAAAAGAGATTGGGTATTATTTCTAGTATTTTGTTAGTTTGTGTGTTTGTTTTTGTTTTTCAAATTGCAAATACTGATAAAACTGTTCCTACTGTTTCTTTGCCGGTTTCTAATAAGGTTATTGTTCTAGATGCTGGTCATGGAAAACCTGATGAGGGTGCTCAATCGAGTAATGGCACCACTGAAGCTGAAACAAATTTGAAAATAACTTTGAAGGTCCAAAGTTTGCTAGAACAGTCTGGTGCTACTGTAATTTTAACTCGTAGTGATGAAAATGCTATTTATGACTTAGATAAAAACACTTTGAGAAAAAAGAAAATTTCTGATATTCATAATAGAGTAAAAATTGGTAATGAGAGTTCTGCTGATATTTTTGTTTCTATTCATTTGAATAAAATTCCTCAGCAACAGTATTATGGTTGGCAATGTTTTTATAAACAGAATGATGAGAAGAGTACTGTTTTAGCAAAGAGCTTACAACAAAATTTAAATGATTCAATTCAGAAAGAAAATAAAAGGGTAGCTATGAAGCTTGATAATGTTTATATTATAAAGCATGTGGAAATTCCTATATCTATTGTGGAATGTGGATTTTTATCTAACCCTGAAGAAGAACAGCAGCTTTTAACTGATGAATATCAAGATAGATTAGCTTGGGGAATTTATAATGGTATAATGGATTATTTTTATAATACATAAAAGGTTCTCTATTTTTTAAGAGAACCTTTTAATTTTTTAGTATTTTATATTGTACTTTTTATATTTTATTGCAAATATTACTCCTGCTACTATTACTAATGTTATTGCAACATATATTACTATACTAGCTCCTGTTTGTGGAAGTTTTCCTGTTGCTGTTGTGTTGTCAATTGTAGTATCATCATTTCCTAAGTTCCATTTGAAATTATCATTTAAGTAATCAAATAAGTTCTTGCTCGTTTTTCCATCTTTTTCATATGTCAATGCTTGATATAATGACACATCTTCTACTGGAAAATATTTTCCATTCTCATCATCTAGTACCATATATACATAATAATATTCATCATTTACTAGATTTAATTTATTTGTTATAGATTCAGACCTTCCTAGAGGAACTGTACCTGTATATATAGAATCTGCATTTTTAGCATAATCTAATAATTTTTGTAAACAATCTGTTTCTCCATTTTTTATAGCTCTTAATATACTTTTATCTGTTACTTTTCCTATTTTTACATTTATTTTTCTTGCATTTTCATAATTATATGCCTCAAATAAATGTGTTGAAGTCTCCTCATTAAGGAAGTAACATTTCATTCTTGTTCCTATTTTTTTAAGTGCTGGTCTTTCTATTTTTTGCGCTTCAATAATGCATTTATTTTGACGTACATTATTTACTATTTGTGTTTCATATATCCATACATAAATATCTCCAGATTTTTCAAGATATTTACTAATTGAAAATCCTGGTTTATTTGTTACTGGAAGATTTTCATTTTCTATCCATCCAGTATCAGGAACTGTTGGTGCTATTTTTCCATTAGATATAAATCCATAATACTTTCCATCTTCTTTTAATCCAGTTACCTTTAGATAAAAATCTTCTGTAACTGTGAATTTTATGTTTGATGGATCTGTCCAAACAATGCCATCATTTTTAGATACAGTAACTATACAAGTGGCAGTGTAGTTTCCATCTTTGGTCTTTACTGTTATTTTAGCTGTTCCTTCTTTTATAGCTGTTATTTTTCCAGCTGTATCAACTGTAGCTATTTGAGTGTTGTCGCTTTTCCAAGTAACATTTTTATTTGTTGCATTTGTTGGGTTTATTGTAGCTGTTAATGCAGCTGTTTCTCCAACCTTAATGTCTAAAGTCGATTTATTTAAACTTACAGATGTAACACTAACTTCAGTTGGTTTAGTACCATTCATAGAATATATTTCTTGGTCATAATATGTATTTGTTCCTGTTACTAATTTTGCCCATATAGAAAATGATTTTTTTCCTGAAAATTGTGTTAAATCAACTTTGAAACTTCCATCAGTTGTTTTAGTCCAATTAGAATCATTGTACATTGGAAGTTTATCCTTTACTTGATTATTTATTTGTGATACCTTGGCATTATATTCATCTACTTTGGTATTATATTCTTTTACTTTATTTGTATAGTTGGTATTTGCTGTTTCATATTCTGTTTTAGCTACATTTATTTGTTCCTCTGTTAAATTGTTACTTATTGCATTTTGATATGTAGTATATTTTTCGTCTTTAATAGTCTTTAAATTATTGTATTCTTCTTTTAAAGAATTCATTTGTTTTTTTATTGTTGATAATTCAGCTTTTCCATTTTCCTTTATCGTATTAATTTCATCATAAGTTGCATTTGATATTTCTACATTTTGATAATACAATGTATAGTTTGTTACAGAACTTTTTACAGTTATCTTTCCTTTTCCCTCACTAACTATAAATGGAAATGATATTAGACTTTCTGGGTCTAAGTCCACTGAATGTGCACTTACTGTGCCTACTATTGCTATTAACATCAATGTTAGCAATAACAAAATTTTTTTACATTTACTCATTTGTTTCTTCCCCCATTTTTTCTCATTATATAACTAACTTTATATTAACACTTTTGTTGAATATTGTAAATAGCTCTTATATTTTTTCTAGTTGGAACCATGCTTTCTTCTGTCTATTACATATGTACTACCAGGTGTGGTCTTTGCTAAGTGTTTTACTTGTGCAGCAGTTTCACCTATTTCTAATACATTTTTAAATCTACCTTCGTCTACTACAACTACTGCAATTGATATACTTGTAAGTGGGAATTGTTCTATTATACATTTTCTATTTGGTACTTCTAAGTATCCTTTTTCAATATCTTTTTTATTAAAATATTTAAGTTCTCCTTGGTCAAATTCCAATACAATATTCTGACATATTTGCTCACAATTTATATTAGAAGTAATGGCAACAAAGTCATCTCCTCCAATATGACCTACAAAATTTCCTTCATCTTCTGTATCATGTAAATGATTTGATATACATCTTGCTGTAAACTTAATCATTTCATCTCCATTTAAAAATCCGTAAACATCATTATATGCTTTGAAATTATCTAAGTCTATATATAGAATTGAAAATTGTTCATTATTAAGTAAGCGTTTTTTTATTTCTGCTTGAATTTGAACATTACCTGGTAATCCTGTCAGTGGACTTACTCTACGGTTTGTATCAAGCAAGCGTATTACATTTTTAACTGTATAATATAGATATTCCTCATCAATTGGTGCTTTTATATAATGTTCAACACATGCTTGTAAAATTTGTACCCTGTGTTGTTTTTCTGTTATTGATGAAATTACAATTATTGGAGTTATGCTATTGTCTTCATTTGCTCTAATTTTGTCACATAACTTTATGATATTTTCTTGTATTCCATCTTCATTTATTATTATCAAAGCAGGAATATTTTTAAGTACTGTTTCTATGTCTGTTGTTTTAGCTTTTTTAAATTTATAATCTTTTTCTTTTTTAAACAACTCTGTCAATTTGTTTTTTAATTCATTTCCATCATCAATTAAATAAATCTCTTGTGCCATTATTGGTCTCCTTTTATTATGGATTATATTGTAATTCTGCAGTTGCTTTTTCTGTATAGTCATTTACATTTGTAACTTCAACTGAAATAGTATTATTTCCTTCTCTTAAATATAAATATCCTACTTTAACTTTTTTTCTATTTACATTCGTTATTTCATACTCTTCTCCATTAAGATTAGCTTTGATACTTTTTATTCCGTCTTTATCTTCTATTTCTATAGATATTTTTTGTTTATTGCGTCTAAGTGTCATTTTAGGCCTTGAAGTAGAAGTAGTAATTTCTCTTTCAATTTCTTCAATATTTCCATTTGTATCTACTGCTATTATTTTTATTTTCTTTAAACCTACTGTTAATGGTACTTGTACAATCATTTCTGTTTGTCCCTGTTGATCTGCATTAACTGTAACTGGCTCCCCATCTTCCCATTGATATGTTATATATGCTATTCCTGTTTCATCTTTTGCCACAATCTTCATTTTATCGTTTCCATCTTTTGTTTCAATTTCAACAACTGGCTTTGTAATATCTACTCCTGTCAATAAATATTGTTTTTGAAATTTTACTCTTTTACCATTCATATCTTCTATTGTAAGATTTAAAACACTGTCATATCCTAAAAGAGTAATTTCTTCTCTCGCATTAGTACTTCCAATTGGTATAGCACTTTCTTCTCCATTATTCCAAGAATATACTAACTTCGAAATTTCAATATTACTACTAATTTGTACAATAGCCTTATCATTTACTCTTCCTATTGTAACATATGGTATATTTTCTGGTTTTCTGTCATCTATATCTTTATATAAGGCATATGAGCCTTGTCCTGCAAGAGTAAGTCCAAATACCATAATTATTACGGCAAAAAACATCACTATGCCTTTTATTTCTATTGGTCTGCCAGTTCTTATTTTTTTAGTTTTAACTTTTTCCTTCTTTTTATTTTCAACAGCAAGAATTTGATTCATATGTCCAACCTTCCTTTGTTACATTTTCACATAAAATATTATATCACAAGCGCTTTTTAATGTAAACAAAAAATAATGCTAAAATTACTTTAGCATTATTTTTATTGTTAAATTACATATTTCTTGATTAAAACTATTCCTCCTGCAATCATGCTTATTGATGCTAATGCAAGTGTAGCATATGTAGGTGCATTACCTGTTGCAGTAGTTAGGATAACTGGTGCTTCATCGATATCATCTTCTCCTTTTTTGTTATTGCCTGGTGTTGAATCGATATCTGGTGAATTATGTTCATTGTAATCTTCATAAATTTCAGCCCAGTTTGTTTTTAATCCCATGTTATTTTTTCCATTTATCCATGTAAGTATTATCTCTACTGTTTGGCTTTCTCCTGGTTTTATAAGGACATCTTTTAGTTGATCTGTTAGTACTTTTCCATCATCTGTTAATCTCCACTTTGGATTATCCTCTGCAACGAATTTTAGTCCTTCTGGAATATAGTCTATTATTTCTTTAGCATATCCTTCTATTTCGCCTTCATTCGTTACTTTAATACTAAATTTAAATTTTACAGTAGTTTTATTGATTCTGTCTTGACGAATTTCAACTTTTGCTGGTGGCTCTGGATTTTCATCCCCTGTATGTCCTGTTTTAGTAACAGTTGTTTTTCCATTGTATGTTACTATTGATTCTGTTACCCATTTTTTTAGAGCCAAGTCAAAATATTTTACTTTAATTTTTTCTATATCTTGGTCGTCTTCTTCAGGAACATTGTTATCTGGAGTTGAGTCAATATCATCAACTTCATTTCCATCTTCATCTGCGTCATCAGCTATTTCTGCTGTATTTATTATAATTCTATCAGATGTATTTGGCTCTGTTACTTTAAATGCAATTTTTATATCTTTATAATCAGGCATTGTCATTGTTTCAGGATCAAATGCTTTTAATATATTATTTCCTTCAACAGTTTCATTTGCTTTAGATAAATAGTTTGTTTTAATAAATTTTGCTTCTTTTACATCAGTAGTTTCAGTTCCATCTTCTTTATACATTTTCCATTTAAATGCAGTGTTTATTGTGTTTTCTGGTAAGAATTCTAGTCCTTCCGGTAAATTATCTTTAACTTCTTCAGCATATCCTGCCACATTACCTTCATTAAATATTCTTAATGTGTATATAACTGTATTTCCATTTGCTACATCAACTGGATCTTTTGGATGTACATATTCATATTTGCCATCTGATGTTTTTGTAAATACTGGTGCTCTGTTTGTAATTTCTTTTTCATTTACACCTGTGATGAATTTTCTTAATGCTAAATCGAACTTTTTAAGTATCAATTTTTCAAAATCATCGTCATCTTGTTGTCCTGCAATGTATGTATCTCCACGTTCTATTTCTGTATCTTTGTATTCTGGTAATGTTTCATCTGTTGGTAATACTACATTTGATTTTTGTGAGTCTCTATCAATTATAGCATTTCCATTTTTATCAGTGAAATCTGTAATATCCGCAATATTTGTTATTTTTTCATATAAGCTAATATTGTCTTTTACTTTACATTTAATTTTAACATCAATATAATCTAATACATTTCCGTCAAATGCTTTTAATAAAACTTTATCTGTATTGTTTGTTCTATCTTCATAGATTTGGTCTCTACTTGCAAAACTTGATGTTGTAGAAGATGTTATATTTGTTTTTACTGTTCTTCCATCTTCTGATAAAATCCATCCATATTTTGCATTTAGTTCGTCATCTACTATAAATTCTAATTGTTGTGGTAAATGGTCTGTTATTTCTGTTACATACCCGTCCAATTGACCTTCATTGTAGACACGAATAGTATATGTTACTATGTCACCATTATATACATTTACTGGTGTTTTTGGATGATTATATGTTGCTGTTGTTGAGCTTCCGTCTTTTAATGCATCAAGGACAACTTGTGGTTCTCTATTTGTAATTTCTTTGTTATTTACAGCTGTAATGAATTTTCTTAATGCTAAATCAAAGTATTTTCCAAACATTATTAAATCTTCAAAGTCATCATCGTCTTCTTGGCTTGTTGTACCATAGTTATCTTTGTTTACGTTATTTGGTTGAGAATCACGATCAATTACAGTTTCATTTCCATCTTTATCTTTATGCGCTGTTATTTCTGCTATATTTTTCAATCTTTGATCTGTTGATTGAGTAGGTGCTACTACTTTACACTCAACTTCCACGTCAACATATTTTAATTCTGTTCCATTAAATGCTTCGATTAGTTTGTCTGCTAAATAAGCTGTTTTTATTGTTTTTCCATCTCCTGATGGATTTGTCCATCCATAAGTTTGATTTATTGTACTTTCTGTATTTGGTACAAGTTCTAGTCCTGATGGTAAATAGTCTGTAAGTTCTGTTACATAACCATCTAATTCTCCTTCATTATATACTCTAATTTTGTATATTACCTTGTCGCCTGTTGTTACTGTTAATGGATCTTTTGGATGTACTTTATTAACTGTAGTTATAGTTCCATCGGCCAATTTAGTCAATTCTGATGCATCTACTTGAGGTGTTCTATCAACTGATGGTGCTTGACCATTTATTGATATGATAAATTTTCTTAATGCTAAGTCAAAATGTTTTCCACCCATTATTAATTCTTCAAAATCATCATCATCTTGTTGGCTTGTTCTATCATAATTATCTAAATCCACATTGTTTGGTTGTGAATCACGATCAGTTACATTTTCATTTCCGTCTTTATCTTTATGTGCTGTTATTTCTGCTATATTTTTTAGTTTTTGGTCTGTTGATTGAGCTGGAGCTACTACTTTACATTCAATTTCAACATCTAAATATTTTAGTTCTGTTCCATTAAATGCTGTAATTAATTTGTCAGCCAAATAACTTGTTTTTATTGTTTTTCCATCTCCTGATGGATTTGCCCATCCATAGGTTTGATTTATTGTACTTTCTGAGCTTGGTATAAACTCTAATCCTGATGGTAAATAATCAGTAATCTCTGTTGCATAACCATCTATTTTTCCTTCATTATATACTCTAATTTTGTATACTACTTTATCACCATTATTTACTGTTAATGGATCCTTAGTATGTACTTTATTAGCTGTTGTTGTAGTTCCACTAATTAGTTTAGCTAACTCTGTTGCGTCTATTTGTGGTGTTCTATCAATTGATGGTGCTTGACCATTTATTGATATAATGAATTTTCTTAATGCTAAGTCAAAGTATTTTTCCTCTTCTTTTATAACTGTTTTACTGTCATTAAAATCTATCTTGCTTTTTTCTACTTTTACAACTGGTTGGTCTTTAGCAGAATCTGGATTTTCTACTGACCAATATGTTGATTTTGTTGTTGTATATGAACCAGATATTTCAAGCTTGATTGATTCAATATTTGCACTTGTTGGTACAGAAATGTAAAAATCCTCTCCAACTAAATTTTTGATTGACTTATTTGTTTGATCTTTGTTTGAATCTAATAATGTTATACTTGAAATTACAGTATTATTTTGGTCTAAAAATTTCGCATCAAAAGAATAATTTATATTTCCTTGTCTTTGTAGTCTAAATGGTCCAACTATGTAATTATCACCATTCTTTACAATTCTAGCATCTGTATCAGCTATCTTTATTGGGTTTGGTGTTACGTTACTATTATCAATAGTATATGTGAAATCTGCTTTTTGTGGAGTTTGTACCAGGTAATCAAATAATGCTTGGCAAGCATTTGCTCTATCCCATCCATCATCTCCAAAGTTGATCATTGATTTAAATGTACTATTTTCTGTTCCTTGTACACTGTTTAACCAAAAATCAATACTTGTAACATGATATGGGTCTCCTTCTGGGTTTGTATAATACCATACTGCTATTTGTTGTACTGCATCTATATCATCATCTGTTAATAGATTTAGTTCATTAATTGTTACATCTGTATTAGAAACTTCTTCTGCATATGCTGCTGCAGCATTCAATAAATTCTTTTTGTCTTGTACTGCTCTGTTTGCTTCTTCTGTTGTTGGGTTTGTTTTTGGTGCTACATAACAGTTGTCTAATATCCATAACAATGCTTTATATCCTTTACTTGAAGTGTCTGGTAAAACATTCTTATATTGATTTGGTGTTATACTGTTTGGATCTTTTAAATTAAAATATTGTGTGTAATGTGTTTCTTGTGGTGTTCCTGATACATAATCACTAGAACCAAATCCAGGGCCACCTTTTAAACAATATATTGTACTGTTTAAACCTTTATCATTACCATTTCCATCTGTTTCATAAATTTTCCATACATTTTTGTTATTGCTTGCAAGTTTATATCCATAACCTGAATTTCTCAATAGTTTAATATTAAGATACATACTACCTGTAGCTGCTTTGACTGTAGTAAACAAGCTAAGCATACAAGTTACTAGAAACAAAATTGTTATAAATATTATTCCTTTTCTTTTCATTGATTTACCTTCCTTTTAGTTATAATATTATACTTATATTTTACTTTCGTATTTTATCAATGTCAATAGCAGTTTTTTCCTATGTTACATGCGTTTTTTTAACACTATTTTTTATACTTACGGATATACATTTTCCATTTTAAAATTTAATTTTTATGCATTATATTACAATTATATTACATTTTTGTAACATTTTCAAGTTTTTTTAAGTTTTACTATGTCTTTTATTAGATTTCCGTAAGAGTTTATCAATTTATTGCAATAAAAAAATGAAACTTTATTAAGTTTCATTTTTTTGTGGAGGCGCCTATCGGAATCGAACCGATGATCAGAGTTTTGCAGACTCGTGCCTTACCGCTTGGCTAAGGCGCCAAAAATATTTAATTATAGTCACGAATAAGTTTGCTTACCAGCGACTCGCTAGCGCTCCCTGCATACTGATGTTGTAACTCACTAGCGTTCGAACAACCTCAGCAGCTTGGCTAAGGTGCCATTTTTTAATATAAAAAATGGAGCGGGAAACGGGGCTCAAACCCGCGACCTCTGCCTTGGCAAGGCAGCGCTCTATCAACTGAGCTATTCCCGCATATGCTTTTTTCAAAGCATATTTATAATAACAAATTTTCATAAAAAAGTCAAGGTACTAATGATAAAAAATCTATAAAATAATCAAATATATTCTTTTTTTCTATGATTTGCTTATTCTTTATGCTTAAATTGGCTATTGTTTTTCCAGCTATTTGCACTTTCGCGCTACCTATGACTCTGCCTTCTTCTACTGGTGCTTCTAAATAGTAAAGTGAATTTATCTCTATTTTCACATTATCAATATCTGTTCTCTTTACTGCAATCTTGGAATAGTCTAAGTTTTCAATCTCTAAATCTATGTTTTTTTGTTTTGCTTTATTTATATATATGCGCTTTTCATTTAAATATTTCCAATTTTCAAATTGTTCTTTAATATTTTTTTCAATATCAATCACTTCATAATTTTTATATGCATATTCAATCAATTTTATGCTGTCTAAAGTTCTGATTTTTTTAGTATCTGCACCCAACACTATTGTTATGATATCTAGATCATTCCTTTTACATGCTGTTACTAAACATCTGCCTGCTCCATTTGTAAAACCTGTTTTTACTCCATACACTCCATTTAGGTTTCCTAATAGTTCGTTTGTATTTCCTATTAAACTGCTTCTGGCATTTATTGTAATATTATAACTTTTTGAATTTACAACTTCTTTAAATTTTGGTATATTAAGTGCGTAATCTGCCATACATGCAAGTTCATATGCTGTTGTATAATGTTTCTCTTGATCTAACCCATGTGGAGTCACAAAATGACTATTTATTAATCCCATTTCACTTGCCTTTTTATTCATCAGGTCTGCAAAGCCTTCTATTCCTCCGCCAACATGTTCTGCTAAAGCTACGGCTGCATCATTTCCAGACTTTAACATTAGTCCATATAATAAATCATGTACTGTAATTTTATCATTTGCTTTTAATCCCAATCTGGAGCCTCCAGTTCCTGCCGCTTTTTTACTTATTGTTACAATATCATTTAGATTAGAATTTTCTAATACTACTATAGCTGTCATTATCTTGGTTGTGCTTGCCATCTGAACCTGCTTAAGTCCGTTTTTTTCATATAATATCGTTTTTGAATTTCTGTCAAATATTAAACCTACTCTTGCATTTAGCTTTAGTTCATCTGCATTTTTTGCAACAGTTTCAATTGTCTCTTTTTTTATCTCATCTACATCTATTATTTCATTATCATCTATATTAGCGTAGGAGATGGTATTTATATATAATATAGTAAACATTAAAAAAGCAAATGTTATCTTTTTTATTATATTATAATCATTTTTAAAGGGGTGCTTTTTGCCCCTGTCCCCAAAATCATCCTTTATCTTTTTCATATAAAAACTCACCTTTTACATTATATTTATAAAGGTGAGTTTTATGAATAATTTAATTATCTTCTAGCATCTCTTGCTTCTGCATCTCCCCAAGGCGTTCTTTCTTCCTCTTCTTCTGTTCTTTCTTCTTGTTTTACTTCTTTTATGTCGTCATTTACTCTATCTTTAGCTTGCTTTTCTGTTAATTCTTCTTCTCCTATCATATAATTAAAAATTGCCACAGCTTCATGCTTTTGATATCCTTGCTCTATAAAGCTTTCTATTATTTCATCAGAATGTTGCATTAAATACGTTCTATCATATTGAATCTCATCTTGTGGTTTTCCCATATTCTCCACTGCTTCATATGAACTAGTTTCTTTATCTGGATCCGCAACTCCTGTTTTCATGGATGTTGCTTCATTTACTTCTGCACTATTATAGTCTCTTCCTCTAACCTCAATGTCATGTGCTGCCCATTCTCCATTTCTTCCCTGTCTAGCTTCTTCTATGTCTAAATATCCATACTGATCAAATTTTACATTTATTCTAACATCTCTTACGTCTGGATCTCTTCTAGTTAAGTTTTGAGTTCTCATTACTTGCTGTGGAGTTTCTCTTGTCATAGGGTTGCCATCTCTTCCCATAGATATGGTCTCTTGTCTAATTGAAGTGTTTGATGGCTGAATATATTTAGAAGGCTGTAAGTCACCATTTTCATCAATATATTCTGCTTTTACCTTTCCGTCATTATCACGACTGAAAATTAAGCCTCTTTCTATTTCTGGATGATCTTTATACAAATTGCTGTTATCTCTAACTATTAATACATTATTTACTGGAATTCCCTTTTTAATTGCAATTTCTTGTTCTTCAACTCCTTCTTCTTGTTTTTCTTCTTCTTGCTCATCTTCTACTTTTTCATCCTTTTTATCTTTTTGCTCTTTTTTCTCAACTTCTTGTTTTAATTCTTCATGTTCTAGTAATAACTCTTCTTCTTTTAATCCTTCTGGTAGTTCGAACTCCGCTTCTTCCAATTTTAATAGTTTGAAAAATTCTTTATATTCATCTCTTAAGTTTTCAATATACTCAGATGTAAATTGAATTTTACCCTTTTCATCTACAGTTGCAATCAATTCTCCATCTTTATTATATATTTCAAAAACTTCTGCCTTTTCTTTTCCATTAGTTCTTTGTAATTTAGTAATAAATATATCATTGTCTATAAATCTTGCAGAATCAAACGTAAATTCTTTATAATATGTTATACTTGAAATTTCAGTATCTTTTCCTTCCCTCTCTGCTATTTGTGTATAGATTCCTGCCATTGTTTGTTTTACTTCTTCTTGTTTTTGTTCCATAACTAATCTCCTTATTTTTTTACTATTATATCATATAATGAAAAACTTGTGAAGAATAAATCTTCACAAGTTTTTTCTATACTCCAAATGACATTACGAAATCTGTATTTTCTTTCAATTGCATTACAAACGTTTTTGTTATGCTACTAGTTCCATCAATGTTACTTATTTTTATATCATATAGATATACTTCACTTTGTTTTCTCGCATTACTTGCAGATATTTTATTTTTTTCAAAAAAGTTAGCATTTATATATTTTTCAAAATCCGCTAAAGTTTTAAAGTTATTAGCTTTGAATGTATTATCTAGTTTATTATATACATATCTATAGTCTTTGTCATTTATAGCTGTAAAACATTTCTGTATATTTAAAAGTACTTTCTCTTCATCTGATGCTTTTGTATATTTCTCTGTAAATTCTGGTAAATCTATTGTGTAAGTGTCTAGAATAACCGTAAAGTTCATTATTCCTTTCTCATTAAATATATAATATCTGTTTTGATTATCAATACATACATATTGGTTGTAATCATCATAAGTATAAACATTATATGACTTAATTGCATTTTCTTGTAGCTTGTTATTTTGTACATATTGTATATATTCGTTTATATTTTTAAATTTATTTTGCTTGTATTGTGTATCTAATAATTCATAGGATTTTTGCATATCATATTTTAGATTTTCTAAAAATATATTAAAATATCTTTCTGCTGTACTATTTTTTGATATCGGTGTCATCTTATATATGTTATATTGATTTTTTTCTATTTTTTCATGTTCAATTGTACATGTATCTCCTAATTTTAACTTATCATATCCAAGTTTTTGAATGTATTTATATGGCATTATACAAAATGTTAAGTTTTCTATATCAATTTGTACTATTAATTTAATTTCATAATTTTTATTTGCATCTAAATTACAATATGTTAAATCTACCAAATATGATTCTAGGTTTATACTTTCTTTTATTACATACATATTATTTACAATTACTTTATAATTTTGACTATATTGTACATTTGCATCTTTTACCTTCTCTAACACATTATCGATTGTGATATTTTCTTTTTGTACATATTTGTTAGATATAATATTTATTAATTTCTCTTTTCTCTTTCCAACAATATAGTTTATATATTCCTCTGCCAATCGTTTCGCTGTAAAACTATTAGTTCTGTTATCTGGATATTCTACAACCATTCCATTTGTTATAGTTATTATATCAGACTTTCCCTCTATAGTTCCTTCCTCATTATTATTCACGTTATTATTGTTGCTTGTTATTAAAATTATTAGCACTATAGTAATAATAATTATTATGGATATAATAACCGCAATAATTTTTTTCATAATTATTCTCCACTTCTAAAATTATTTAATATGCAATTCTACTCTGCACGATGGTTTGCAACTATTAGTCCTGGTGTAAATGGATATGCTCCTCCTGTTAAGTCTACTCCATTCCATCCCCAACAAACACCCTTATATGTTTTTATCCATTCATCTAAGTCTGTAAATGCAACTCCTCCAACATTGTGTGCCACAATTCCATCACCAATGTATATTCCAACGTGTCCATATTTACTTCCAGAATATCCATATACTGTAGCTCCAACTTGTATTTGAGACCAATCTGTTGATACTCCCCATTTTTGTCCAGCATGTACCGCACAGCAAACTGATGTGCCAGCAGGACATGCTCCAGCTTTATAATATACTTGATATACCCATGCTTGACAGTATCCGGCTTGAGCTGATATACCATATGATGCTGAATTTTGTGCAACCTCAACAACTTTTGCCTGTAATTCGTTTCCACCTACTGCATAAATTGTAATTCCTATGCTTTCATACATTTCTTTAACAAACTGCGAAACTCCCCTTGACCATTCATCTCCCGGTGGGCAATAAGATTTTCCAATGTTTCCTATAGTAATATTTCCTCCACCGAAATAATAACTACTTGTTCCAATCAATTTACCAAAGTCATTTACGGCTTCTTTAAAACTTGGATATTTTCTCCAACCATCTATAGAGTTACCATTATAGTCTCCTCTGATACTGTACCAATTATGTGTTGATGGATCTATCGCTGCCCAGTTTACTCCACAACTTGATTCTTTTTGCGCAACTGCTATAGCAAAAACTGCATTCACATGATATCTATTTTGAATTTCCATAAATGCATCTATAGCACTCATTAAGTTGTTATATGCCTCTCCTGAAAATCTCTTACTTATAATTTCTTCTATTTGTTGTTTAGTAAGTGCTTCTGGTGCTCCTGTTTCTCCAACTTTTACTTTTAGTCCTACTGATGTAAGATCTGAGAAGTCTCTTATATTAAATATACTAAGGTCAAGCTCTTTTACTCCATACTCTTTGCCTGTATATTTATACATAACATATCTCATGACTTGTTCTAGGTTTTGTAATCTTCCGTCTTTTTCCATTAAGCCAAATAGCCATTCAGCTCCACCTACCATATTTGTTTTTCCTGCTGCTTCATATCTATTTGAATTTGGAATTTTAAAGTAGTCATCTAATAGTCCTAGAAATGTTGTTTTGTCATCAACTGTAAAATTGTTTTTTACTTGTCTTCTTTCATTTTTATATGAATCTTGTGTTACACCATTACTACCCTTTTCGCCTGTTTTATCTATTACATTTCCTCTTGTTTCTTCTTTATATGTTGTTCCTGTTACATCAGTTGTGATTTCTCTACATTTGTTAGTGTTCCAACTGGTAGAACCATTTGCTTGTGGATCTCCAGGTTCTGCATCATCTGCAAGAGATGAATCTTCATTTTCTGTATATTTTTCATAATTATGATAAGGGTCTTGGTTAGCTATTTTATATGTTATTCTTTGTTCACTGAACCATGTTTTTGCGTAAGTTATTTTAGGTGTAGGAACAACTGTAGTTGTAGTAGTCGTAGTAGTTTGTTCTACTCCTCTACTTCTACTAGTTGTATATGTATTTATTACTACTCCCTGTCTCTTTGTTTCATGAGTTGTTTTAGTATTTCTTGTAAAACTATATTTTTCCTCTTCTACATTTACAGTTTTTGTATCCATAATTGTTAATTCTATTCTACTATTCTTCACCATATCTGTAACTGCAGATACAAATTCAGGATTTTGTGATACCATAGTTAAATATATAAAAAAGTTCATTGGAGTAGTATATTGTGAGATAGCACTTTTATAATCTATATGTTTTAAACTAATTATAACTTCATCGGCTTTTCCCGTAGTTTCTATTTTTGTCCACTGTGCTATTACTAGTTTACCTTCATCATCTATTGAATAATGATTTTTTATAGCATTTAATCCTTTTTCATTGTTTTTTGCTGCCTCTTCTTGCATCGTCGAATATGACATCCACGACATAGGAGTTGCTTTCGAATTTTCATTTATATATTCCTGATCATTTGCTCTATATATGTATACTTGTCCATATGTTTTTTGGTTATATGCATTACCACTTGCAATCACTGGTTCATAGTGAGGTGTTTCTGTTACAAGTTGTGCCTCTAAAAATTTTCTTATGTATTTTTTCGCTGCTTCTTCTTGCTTTTTCTTTAATGTTTCTTCATTATCCGTGTCTTCTTTTTCTATATCTCCCAGTAGCCACAAATCGTCCATATCAAATCCCAGATTTTCAATTTCTTTAATTACTTTGCTTATATCCTCATCTTTTATTTTGATTGAACCATCCCAATCATCAACTATTTTAAAAAGGTCTATAAATGAATGGACTACATTTTGAATAGTATCTCCAATAGTACCAAAAACACTAAACAGAGACATTCCTAGTGCAACAATAACTATTATTGGTATTAACAGTAATACTAATATTGTTCTTCTAACTTTTTTGTTTCCAATAAGCTTTACACCATCTTTTACTGCTCCTAGAACATTTCCAGTGGATACATTTTTGGCTAAGTCCGCTCCATCTTTTACTGCATTTGTTGTATCTTGAATATCTTGACTTGCTTTTTGTCCTAGGTTCTGCTCATTGTTTTGTTCTTCGTCCACTATCTCACCACCTTATTTACTGGATTTTTATCATCATAATTGTTCTAATGTTATTTTCTTGGTCTAAACATATATTATTAAATTGTATTTTTTCTATATTTCTGTATGTATAATATATCTTATTAAATGTAATATCTAATTCTGTTGTTCTCATTGGTTTTATAGATAAATTCTCTAAAGGAATTTCATGTATAAATGCTACATATTTCGCTTCATTTTTGTCTAATAAGTAAATATCCTCACTGTTTTCTCCATCACTAATTGAAATTGTATTTTTAGTATTATTTTTTATTAAAATTTTATATTGTTCATAACTTCTATATACTCTTTTATTCTTTATTGTTATTTGTATTGCTTCTGTCGCCTGTGTTTTGTTAATCTCTTGCTTTTTTATAAAATTATTTATGTTAAGCTTTCTTTCTCCATTTTGATTTATTATTGTTATATAATCTTCAAAGTTCTTATTTGTTGTTGTTCCTCCTGTTGCCAACAAATCATCTTCATAATATGTCACTTTATATGTATATGACCCCTGTTCACTAAACATAAAGTCTAAATTATATGTTTTTTTGGTTTTAAAATTCCTTTTATAATAGTCAGCTATAAACGTGTTCAAGTTGCCAAACTCTTCTTTGCAGTCATTTGAAAGTAAATCATATGCTTTTTCCATTTCACTGCTATTACAATAATCAATAAAACTTTTTATTATATCAGTATTCTCCTTAGAAGTTTCTTCTGTCACATTTTGGCCTGTTATCGCTGATTGCGTTGGTTTTTGCAAATCTGATATAGTGGAATTGTTATTATTTTGATTTGATTCTTTTGTTGGTTTTAATAGCTCATTTACTACTTGTAACATAATAATAATAAAAGCTATAATTGCAATTACTATTATTATTTGCTTTCTATTTTGATTCCAATATCTAATAATTTTTCTCATTACAATCATAGCCTCCATTTATTATTTAATTATTAAGGTTTCTTGTAGTATTGCATTATGTAATTCATCATTTGTGTAGCATTAGCTTTAACTTCACCACTACTTAACTCTGGATTTGCTTTGCTAATTCCTTTTTCAAATTCTTGAATTTTTCCGTTTACATAATTTGAATTTGATAATTTACCTGGTTCAATGTCCTTTGCTATTTTTCCTATAGTTTCAGACATAACTCGTGCCTGCTTATTTGCTTCTTCATCTGATAAATTCTCTTGCAACTCATTTCTTATTTTATCTTCTAACTTCATTACTTTCTTAATGTCACCTTTATCTGTAAATCCATCATTGTAATGTCCTATTGCTCTATCCTCTAAATCATTTAGTGTTTGGCCAGTAGGTTTATTTCCATCTTTGTCTAAAAATGTTTCTTGTGCCCAATCTCTAAGTTCTCCAGATTGATATAGTTCATTCGTTTGTGCCACTATCTCTGCTGCATTTACAGATCCATGCATTGCTTTTCCTGTTTCCGCTTTTATAGATTGTGCTAAGTTCGAATTAGCAATTCTTCTTCCTACTCCTGGTGCTATTGAATAGCCTAATGCCCCACCTGCTGCTCCATATTTTAGTACATCTTCTAAATCATCTCCTGCTATTCCCATTCCGACTCCTATTGCTCCTACTGTTCCTGCCACTGCTGCTCTTCCTGCAAATCTTAAAGCACTCTTTCCAGCACTTAAAGCAGTTCCCTTCCATCTTCCATTAGCAAATTTTCTACTTGCAAAGTTCTTAATGCTTCTTCCTGCCCCTATTCCTACTGGTGTTATTAATGCTCCTCTTAAATATCTTCTTCTCTTTTCCTCACTATTTGTTTCAACTGTTCTATCTGGTATTGATTCATTCTGTCCAAGTGTTTCCTCTGTAGCATTAGCTCCATTTGTACTATTTGCACTTGAGTAATCATTTGAATAACTTTCAGGATTCAAGTACATATCATTATTGTCCCAATTTCCTTGTTCTTGTGACTGAGCGTTATTTTCTTCTGGTGGTAGGAATGCTCTATTTCCATAGTCATCATCCGAATCCAGAGAGCTAGATCTAGAGCTAGATCCATTTCCATTTCTATTGGCGTTTTCTGTTTCTTCTGTAGCATTTTGTGTTCTTGCAAAAGCATCATATCCATCTGGTGCATTTTGATCTTCAACCGCATTTCCACCTCTAGTTCTCACACCATTTCCCCCACTTGAGCCACTTTTTCCTCCACCTCTTTTATCAGCAATAAATCCAACACCTTTTTTCAACATATTCCATGCAGCTGCACCACCAAACATTGCTCCTGCTTGGCTTAAAGTTCCAGGTGTTGATGCTTTATCAAATCCAAAGAATTTACGTAGCAACTTTTCTGCAGGGCCTATAAATGCTATTACTAGTATTGAATATAATATATTCTGTGTTGCTAAATTTAAAGCTGAGCCAACTAATACTGTATATATAATCAAGTGAAAAGGTTGTAATAATGCCGTAAATATGTATTCTTTTAGCCAAGCATTAAAAGCCTGTGCCTTTCCATCATTCATTTTATCTATTGGATATGTCATTGCAACTAATGGTGCGATAATTGTCAAAAATGCCATTGTTACAGTCCTCTTCATATATATCCAAGTAAATTTACATGTATATACTAATAATGCAACATAAAATACTAAATATACAAATTTTGGTCCTATTTCTTTGTATTGAATCTGTAGTCTTACAAGTCCTAATAAGTCAGTATTATATGATATATCACTTCCACTAATATGAACTGGTATAGATGTTGCTGCGTCACCAATTGTATCATTAAACATTTGAACTATTGATACAGTAAATGTCATTATATAATGCATAAAAAATATTAAACATATTGCTACAAGCCAGTCAAATAGTCTTTGCTTATATTTTGCCTTATCATCTGCAGAACTGCTGATAATAATTCTAATTCCTATATAAATTAATATTGACAATAACATTACTATTGCTAAATTTCTTAATGATACATACCATTTTGCTATAACACCACTTATCTGTCTAGCTATTGAAATACTATTTTGTTTATCGTTTCCCCAATCTTTTGGTTGAATAAAGTTTATATCAAATGCAGGTACTTTTCCGGCAAATATTTTATCAACAGAATATTGAATTGTTGGAATAAAATAATTGGCTCCTGTTAAAGCATCTATTCCTATTGTTATTACTCCTGCAACAGGTGAAACTATAGTTGTTAATATAGATGCTAAACTTATTTGATCAAAATTTGAATCATCTATTTCTACAGTATCTACCCCACTAGGTTTATTAAATTTCATTTCTGGGAACTGATCCTGATTGTTTTTGAACCATCCTGCATTTATAAATATATTTCCTAAACCAGCAGATATATCATATTTTCCATTGTATAAAAATGCTTGTAACAAAGATAATATTGTGTCTCCGAGTCCTGTAACTAAGTCTGTTATCGGGTCAAATAAAATACCAAACACGTCAGCTCTCGAAAATGTAGGAAATACAAAGTTCCAGAGTATTGCGATTAATACTATCATTATTATCTTTTGAGTTATTCCTTTTTTCGTAAAAATCTTCATACTTTCCCCCTAATAAATTTCTTGTCTTCTCTTTTTGCTTTTCATCTGTGCTAGTTTATTTAAGTTTGTTTCAACAAATTCAAACTCTTTCGCTGTAGGTTTTATTTGTATTATTGCACTATCTGCTCCTACTTTTAGTAATCCTTCTCCCTTAAAACATGTAATTAAGAAGTTTGCTTCTCCTTCGCTTAATTTAAATACTTCTTTTAAGTATTGTATTTCTGATTTATCTTGTGCTAAGAATAATTTTGTATCTGATGATGTTAATACCGCCTGTGCTTCTGGTTTCTCATAGAAATCTTGGAATCTTTGTGAAATGATTGCCAAAGATACATTTCTTTTTCTGGCACGTCTTGCCATTGTATTTAAGAAATCTACTGCCTCTGGGTATGGTAAAAGCATCCACGCCTCATCCACTAGTACCCTCTTCTTTGCTGCTTTTGTTCTATCTTCACTGTTTTTCTTAACATATTTTTCCCAAATCCATGCTAGCAAAATTTGTTGTGCTAGTGGTCTTGCAAATCTTTCTTCTAGTTGTGATATATCTAGATTGATAAACAACGTACCATCTAATAAATCAAAGGTAGATTGTCCATCAAAATATGCCATCTGTCCATCATATTCTCTTATGTATTGTTTCATAACTTTTAGTAAATAGCTATAATGGAAGCTATAGTCTTTGTTTGTATTCTCCGATGCTTTGTTTTGTATTCTTCTATACCAAGATCCTATTGTTGGCATTTCTTTTTTATCTTTTCCAAGCATATTTCCATCTAAACTATTACTTGAAGCTTGATATAAACTGTTTGGATCTGAATTTATTCCATGTGCTGCATATTCCTCTGCAACTGATTCTGCTATAATTTGTTTTGTAAGCTCATTTACTTCTTGGCTTCTTGTACTTCCTCTTGCCATTGTAAGTAAGGCTTGTGTTACGTCTTCTACTTTGTTTTCAACATTAAGTACTAATCTTTCTCTTCCTGTGATTTCATCTTTTGCAACCTCTGTTTCAATATCAAATATGTTGATAACTGTTTTTGAAGTTGGTGAAAGTACTACGTTTATTCCACCTAAACTTTCTGCTACTATACTATACTCACCTTCAGCATCTAGTGCTAGACTTTGTATTCCCATTAATACTGCTGAACGAGAAATTAATGTTTTCATTGTAACTGATTTACCAGCACCTGACTTAGCAAATATAACCATGTTATAGTTTGTTAATGAATTATGGAAGTTATCAAATAATATTGGTACCCCAGTTTGTTTATTTATTCCTAATGGTATTCCTGATGGATGTCCAACTTCTGATGTTGTAAATGGGAATACTGTTCCCATTGATCTACGGTCAAATGTATGTACTTTTTTTATTTTATCATCTATTAAAGGTAAATTTGATTTAAATGCATCTTCTTGCATTGCCCATGCACTCTTTATATTTACTAAAGATTTTGACATTTCTGTTGCTAATAATTTTGTATATTTGTCCAAGTCTTCCAAACTATATGCAAATAGTGTTGCTACAATTGATGCTTCATAAAGTTTGTTATATCCTGCTGCTATTTCATCTCTTAATTGCTCTGCTTCAAATCTCTTTTGTCCTAATGTACTTTCTCTATTTATATTTCCTCTATCTGCTGCTACTATTCTTTCTGTTTCTAGCTCATTTATAACTCTATTTAATTCATTTTGTGATCTAGATTCTTGAATTGGATTTATGTATATTGATGTATTTATATCTCCAAACAGATACATATCTCTAAATAATTCTGGGAATGTACACATTCTTGGTAAACTTGATACAAAGAAGCTTCTTGCATATCTTGTAACATTTGATATTATCTCTAAGTGATCTATGTTACTTGTATCTATTCCTGATGGAGCAATCAACTCTTTTATTGTTTTCTTTTTTAAAATTTTATACTCTGCTGGTTTTGTATAATCACTATGCTGATTTTGTATCATTTCTTCTCTTTGTTTTTTCTTCTTGCCCATCTTCTGTACCTCCTTCTACATTTGTAGTTTGCTTTTTAGGTCTTCCTCTTCTTTTTGCTGTATCTTGATTTACTTTTTCTATTGCACTTTCTGCTATATCTTTTCCTACTATCTGTTTATTTTGAGAAATTATCAATTTTGCCATTTGATCTATCAAATCATCCATTGACTCTTCTTTTTTCTCATAAGCCAATTCCTTCTCTGATTTTGCTTCTATTACTTTCTCATTTGCTTTATCAAATGCTTTTCTTTCTATTTGTTCATTTAATGCTCTCATCTTTTTGTCTACTACATCTGGAGCTGTTGAGTATAGCTCGTCATAACCAGATTCTATTGCTTTATCTACTCCATATACTTCTGCATCATCACGGTTATATGCTACATATAACAAGTCAACCAAGTCATTTGAATTAAGCACTCTTCCATTTACTCCACATACTCCTAATGTTCTAATAATTGATTGTGCTCTTGTATATAATTCTGAGAAAGCCATATTTGTTATTTCTTGTTTATCAAAATTATTCTCTCCTAATTCTTCAGGATAATATGGAATAACTACATAATATTTTTGATTTAATACGTTTTTATTTAAACTCATTCTTTCTGTTGAATAAATTATATCTTTTCCATATTCGTACAAGTTCGTCGTCTTTGTTAATTCATAAAATGCTGCTTTTATTTCTTCTTCTGTATAATTTCCCGAATTAACCATCTTATCATATTGTAATTTCTCTTTTTCAAGTTGTTCTTCTATTTCTTGCACCTTGTTACGATATGTTTGAATACTATTCTCCAAGTTTATTGTTCTTGTTTGTGTATATATTTGTACAGGATGTCTTAATGTGTTTAGAAATTGGATAAATCCTTCCTCAACTGCATTCTTTTCTACTGATGACATAAGATCATAGTTAACTCCTTGACACTCTACAACCATTACATATTTTGTCCCATTTTTTGTTATAACCATGTTATCTTCAATTTTATCAAATTCCATAAAATCAAATACTGATTCTATTGCATATGTTTTTGTTGTTTGTCCCGCTTTTGCATTCTTTGAATCAGTTCCTGATATTATCTTATCTTCTTCTTTTTTACTTTTTGATTTGAAATATAATATACAGAATATTGCTAATAGCACAAACATTACCACTAAAACTGCTATTAAAACCATTGTTATTGCATCAACACTTATATTACTCATCACTTTTTCCCTCCTTGTACACGTATAGCTTCTTGCCTTTCATTTTGAACATTATTGCCCTTTTTATAATGTCATCTATGTTCTCTCCTCCGGTTTTTTTACTAAATTCAAATTTGGCTATCTCCGGAACTTTTAATGTTCCTACTCCAAAACCAATTAGTGCGAACAAGGCCATTATAATAATTCCAACCATTGTCATATTTAACCATTTAAATGCAAAGTAAAATATAAGTCCAACACCTGCTGCAACAACTGTATATATTAAGCTCTTGGTAGAAAATATAAACAGAATTCTATTTTCTCCTTTTACATTTCTGGGTAAATTATATGTGCCCATTATGTTTCCTCCTTTGTTTATCTATATCTCTATTTCTACTCAATATATATTATATCAAATATTATCGAAAAATGTAACTACAAAATAAAAAAAAGTGCATAAAAATGCACTTTTTAATATAATTGTAATATTTTTGTAATGTTTCTGTAATATTATCCTGTGATTCCTTGTGCTAATCCTACTACAACTTTTGTAATTGCAGATGCACCAAAGATTAATATTGCACCAACTAGGTATGGAATCATTGTCTTTTTGTATTCTGCTTTTTCTGAAGCACTACCCATCATGTATTTAATACCTAAAACTAATAGTATAATAACAGCTACTACTACACCTACTGTTGTAATAATACCAATTAATTGATTTCCTATTTTTGTTACATCATTTTGTGCATTACTTGTAGTTCCTTTTAGGCCTCCTGCTATATTGGCTGCATCAATACCACCATTAGCACTAACCATAGTAGTTAATGTCATAGAAATTACTGCAATTAATAATAGAACACTTGCTAACTTAATTGTTCTTTTCATAGTTTATCCTCCTTCTTATTTTTTTATTGTATATAAATGTTTCATTTATGAAACAATTTTAAAATCAAATTTATCTTAAAATAGTTATTACTAACTTCCAAATTCCAAACGCTCCAAAGATAACTACGCATCCAATAACAAATGGAATTAAAGAGTCTTTTACTTTTGCTTTTTGTTCTACACTACCTGTTATAAATTGTATTCCTAATACAGATCCAACAATTACAGCTATTACCGTTCCTAGTATGAGTAGTACATTATATATTATATCTGATAAATTTTTTATTTTATCTCCTGCTATCATATCAGATGATGATCCATTAGTTATAAATCCGTCTGCTCCCTGAATAATATTAGATATAGTTGTAGCTTGTACAATATGTGTAGAACAAATCATTAATATAAAAATTATTAAAATAAAGAATATTTTTCTTTTCATAATTCGTTCTCCTTTTTATTATACTATAATTATTATTATGTTGCAATACATTATTTTATTGCATCTTGTGTAAGTTTTGCAATCAATCCAACAGCTGTAGATGCTGCTAGTAAAAGCACTACCCCAATTATATATGGTATCATACTTTTTTTGTACTCAGCTTTTTCCTCCACGCTTCCAATCATATATTTAATTCCTAATACAGTTAATGTAATAGCAGATATAACTATTCCTATTACAGTAATTGTTCCTAAAATGGGATTTACCCTATTCACTATCTTATCTGAATCTGTAGAAGAAATTCCTCCTGGTTTATAGTTTCCAGGATTATCTATAGGATTTCCTGTTGCAATACTATATGTTGGTATAGCAAATAATATTAATATTAAAAATACTATTGCTATTATCACTAATTTATTATTTTTTATCATATTTTTCTCCTGTAAACGTACAATTTTATATATTATAACTGATTTTTGCACATTTTTCAAGTACTAATATAGCATATATTTCTATTTTTGGCATTATTTTAATACAAATGTAACGAAAATGTAATGTTTTTGTAATAATTTTAAGTAAATTAATACAAGGAACCCTCTACTAATAGGTGTTCCTTGTATTAATTTATATATTTCAAAGAAGTAAATTATCCCTTTACCAATTCCATTTTCCTAGTGTTTCTTTTGGGTGATCTAATTTCCATGCTATAATATTTGGCAATTAGTTCATCTAGTTCGACGCTAATTTGATAAGTAATACTATAGTCTTCTCCATTAAGAATGCTGTTGTTTAATCTTTCCCTTAATTTACAAATTTCATCATTTAACATAAAAATCACTCTCCTTTTTATATTTTTTCTTAAGTATATTTCTAAAATACCATATTTTTACAAATTAGTCAATTGTTTTTTACTTATTTTGTGGTATTTTGCCAATTTTTCGTTCGACATTTTTCTACATTATTTTACAACATATCACATTATCTGTGTCGATTTATTAAATTGCTTTTTTTTATGCTATTTTTGTGCATTTTATTTGTATAAATTCGACAAAAAATCTCTCCAGAATTCGGAGAGATTTTAATATTATTTATTAGGTTCAATTATTGACAATACTTTATTTTCATTTTTGAACATTTCATTTAAAATATTTTGTGTATATTCTTTTGTTACAGTTTCAAATTCTTCTATATAGTCAAAGCTTTGAACTTTTTTCATAGTATCTGCTAAAAACATTCTAGCTATATTAGCAACACTATTGTACTCTATAACATAATCACCATAAAGTTTTCTTCTTGCTCTTTCAAATTCTTCATCATCTAATCCTTGTTGTTTTAGTTGTTCTATTCTATCAGTTATCTTTTGAGCAACTTTTTTAGGTTCTTTTGAAGCTCCTGATATCAATGTGTGTGCATATTGTGCACTAAATTCATAATCAAAATCTGGTTGTGCTAATAATAATCCTTCTTCATATAATTCCTTATATAGTTTCGAGCTCTTGCCTATGATTATATTTAACAATATTTCAATAGCTATATGTTTTTTGATTGCCGCTTCTTGATTGTTTTCAATGTCTTTGTATGCCATCATAAATATTGGTGTACTTACTTCCATTTGAGCTATTTTTTCTGGCATATTTATTTTATCTTCTTTTGCAGTATATATTCTTTTTATATCTGCTTGGTTTTCTTTTGGTAATAAACGTTTTTTAATTTCTTCCAACAATTTTTCTGGTTCAAAATCTCCACATACTACCATTGTCATATTTGATGGATGATAAAATGTGTTATAACATTTATACAATACATCTGGATCTATTTTGCTAATTGATTCTACTGTTCCTGCTATATCTATTTTTATCGGATTTTCTTTATACATACAGTCTAGAGCATTCATATATAATTGCCAGCCAGGATCATCATCATACATTTTTATTTCTTGGCCTATTATACCTTTTTCTTTTTCAACATTTTCATCTGTAAAATATGGATGTTGCACATAGTCCATAAGCTCATCTAGGCCTTCTTCAAAATGATCAGTACATTCAAATAGATATGCTGTGTGGTCATTTGTTGTATATGCGTTTGCATCAATTCCAAGTGCCATTAAAGTATCTAAACTATTTGTTCCATCTGGTTGTTCAAACATTTTATGTTCAAGAAAGTGTGCTACTCCATCTGGTATATATACTTCCTCTCCTGTTTTTGGCATTATAAAGTGATTATCTATTGAACCAAAGTGTGTTCCCCATATTACATATTTCTTTTTTGTATGTTGTTTTGGTATTATAATTACTTGCATACCGCTTTCTAGTTTTTCAACATATGCTTTTTCTTTAATTTTTGAACTTTCTATAATTTTCATCTTTTCACCCCTTAGTCTTTTAAAAAATAAATGGTATTGATATTTATGTTTTGTGCTAGCTTAACAATTTGGTCTTTTGTTACTGCTTTTATTTTGTCCATGTATTCTTTTAAGTCTACAAATCTATTAGCTAATTCTTGTCCATAATAATAGGTTATTTCTGTATCTTGTTCTTCTGATATTCCTTCAATAGAAGCTATTATTAGTTCTTTACTGTCTTTGATGTCTTTATCTGTGAAATTACCATTTTTCATATCTTCTAGTTGCTGTTTTATTGTACATAAAGCTTTTTGATAATTTTGTATTTCAATTCCTGCACGAATAAATATACAATTTTTAGTTCTATTATAGTTTGATCCTGTTGTATATGCTAAACTTGCTTTTTCACGTACATTTTGGAATAATTTCGAGTTTGCTCCTCCACCTAGTATTGCATTATACACAGCAGATATAAATCTACTATCTTCTGCTGTTTCATTTATATTTAAGCCCATTACTAGTTTTCCTTGTGTTACTTGCATACTCTCATTTATTATATTTGGCTCTCTAATTTCTATTTGTTCAGTTGTTTCATTGTTTACAATATACTCAGGTTTTCTAGCATTTAGTTTTTTAATGTTTTCATTTTGTTCTATAGTTTGTTTTACTTTTTCTTTATCTATAGTGCCTGAATAGAATATATCAATTTTACAGTTATCTATTAATGTTTTGTAGTAGTTATATAATTCTTCTGGTGTTATCTTCTCTAGGTCTTCTATATAACCATATTTATATAATCCATATGGTTTATCTTTAAACATTTCCTCAATACATCTGTCATAAGCATATCTAGCTTTGTTATCTATTTTGGCTTCTATAATTTGTTTTAGATTCTTCTTTTCCCCTTCAACATATTCTGGTTTAAATTTGTTAACTTCTATTAATGGATTAAATATTATGTCTGTTAAAATATCCATTGCTTCTTTTAATATATTTTCTGAAGATGGTAGAAATTCTTCACTTAGTGTTTCTAAATAGAATTTCATAATGTGGTTGTCACCTGTTTTTTCAACACCACAGTCAAAACTAGCTCCATATAGCATTTCTAATTTTTGACTAATTAAATCTTGTGATGGTATGTTTTTAGTGCCTCTTCTTAATACTGCTGTAAGCAGAGCATCTAAAGTTACATTTTCTTTTTTTAGTGGTGTGGCTAAAAATATTGCGTTTAAGTTTGTTTTATAGTTTTCAGTATAAATTTGGTGTAAAGTTATACCTGGTTTTATTTCTTGTTTTTGATAATTCATTCTTTCTCCTCTTTTCTTTTCTAATTCATGTATATTATAATCTAATTTTGGAAAATTATTCAAGAGCATTTTTAAGATTTGCGATTTAAAATTATTTGGTAAAATTTGTAAGATGTATTGTAATTGTTACTCATTGTTGATATAATGGTCGTATCCTTTTGCAAAGGAAATCTTTGGAAAGGAGGAAAGTTATATGACTTCATTTGATTTAATCTGGAAACTCATGGTTTTGTTACTTAGTACATATAATGATGATGCAGATGACAAAAAAGATTAGAAATAATCTAATAGGAGAGTATGCAACTGCTCTCCTATTTTTTTGCAAAAAAATGAACTAAATGTTGCAACCCATTTAGTTCGAAAGCTATCTGACTTCATTGATAACTTGTGTTAAACATAGTATACTACTTTTTTTATTATATGTCAAACTAATTTAAATAATTCCTTATATTTTTTTGGAAATTATTGTAATAATTTTTTAGCAACTTCATTTATTGTTTTTCCGTCTGCTGATGCTCCTAATTTTTCTTTTGCAGTTTTCATTACTAAGCCCATTTCTTTCATGGATGTTGCGCCTAGTTCAGCAATTATTTCTTTTACTTTTGCTTCTATTTCTTCTGCAGATAATTGTTCTGGTAAGTATTCCTCTAGTATAGCAATTTCTTGGTTTATTTGGTCTAGCAAATCTTGTCTTCCACTTTTTTCATAATCTACAATTGAATCTTTTCTTTTTTTAGCTTCTTTTGCAATTATTTCAACTATTTGGTCATCTGAAACTTCTATTTGTTTGTCTTTTTCAACTTGTAGAATAGCAGCTCTAACCATTTGGATAACATTTTTTCTAATTACATTTTTCTCTTTCATAGAGTTTTTTAAATCGTCTAACAATTTTTCTTTTAACATACATTTACCTCCCTATTAAGCAAAAATGGATTGAAAAATTCTAATAACTTTCAATCCATCTCTTACTTTTTAAAATTTTCTTTTTCTTGCTGCCTCTGATTTTTTCTTTCTTTTTACACTTGGTTTTTCATAGTGCTCTCTTTTTCTTACTTCTTGTAATACTCCGTTTCTAGCACATTGTCTTTTAAACCTTTTTAAGGCATCTTCTATATTTCCGTTATTAACTTTAACCTCTGACATTTTTGTTCCCCTCCCTTCAGTAGTTACACTCTTACGTGTGGGATTTTAACTGAAAATTATTATTTTTACGTTAATTATTATAACTGTATTGGGTAAATTTGTCAATATTTATATAAAATTTTCTAGAAAATACTTGTACTATTTATCAAAATCGAACAAATCGCCTAGTGGTTGTGCTTCATTTACTCTTTTTATAGCTTCTGCAAATAGTGGTGCAATAGATAAAACTTTGATTTTGTCTGTTTGTTTTTCTGTGGTTAATGGCACTGTATTTGTAATTATCAATTCTTTTATTGGTGAGTTTTTAATTTTCTCTATTGCAGGTCCACATAAGACTCCATGAGTACATGCTGCGTATATTTCTTTTGCTCCGTGCTCTTGTAGAATTTTAGCTGCCTCTACCATAGTTCCGGCAGTGCTTACCTCGTCATCAAATATTAATGCTGTTTTTCCTTCTATGTCTCCTATAATGTTTGCTGCTACTGCTTTATCGTCATTGCCAGTTCTTCTTTTATCTATTAACGCCATAGGACATTTGAAATACATTGAGTATTTATATGCTTTTTTAGAGCTTCCTGCATCTGTTGCTACTACTACTTTGTTTTCAATTTCTTTTCCGTCAAAATATGCTTGTAATATGTGTTGCCCTGTTAATCTATCACATGGAATATTGAAATATGCTTGAATTGCCGGATTATGCAAATCGCAGGTGATCACTCTACTTGCTCCTGCTGCTTCTAGAAGTTCTGCAAATAATCTGGCTGTTACAGGTACTCTTGGTTGATCCTTTTTATCTGATCTTGAATATATAAAATATGGAAGTACTACGTTTATTCTGTGTGCTGATGCTCTTTTGGCAGCATCAATCATAATAAGTAATTCCATTATTCTTTCATTAACTGGCGGTTCTGTTGTTTGTATCAAATAAATGTCTTGTTCTCTTACTGTTTCCTTGAATTGTATAAAGTTGTTGTCATTTGCAAATTTATAGCATTCAACTTTTCCCATTGGTAAATCCAATTCTTTACATACTTCTTTTGTAAACTCTTCTGCTGTAGGACATGCGAATATTTTAATATTTTTCATATTTAATTCATTCCTTCCTTTGAATACAAATTAGGTTGGAAAATAATTATAATTATTTTCCAACCTCTTATAGTATAGCTTCAATTAAGAAGCACTCTTCCAAGCTGTCACTTCTCCATTTTTCAAGCTCTTTTGTACATCAATTACTCTTTGGTTTTCTGAGCCTCTCCAATCCAATCTAGGATTGTGAAGTGCATCAACATATTGTCCATCTACAAGAACATCTAGATATTTTAACACCTCTTTGTCCTTTAGATAGTCATCAAATTTAAATCCTGACCAAGCCCATAAATTTTTATCTGGAAATTTCTCTTTAAAAGTTTTAGCTAGTTTTGTTGTTCCCTCTATATTATTTGGGTGCATTGGCTCTCCACCTAAAATTGATAATCCTTCTACATTTTCGTTTTGGCAAAGCTCCATTATTCTGTCAATAGTTGCATCTGTAAATTCTTTTCCCCCATTGAAATCGTGTGTTTCTGGGTTAAAGCAATTTTTACAATTAAATGCACAGCCTTGCATAAATATAGATACCCTTACTCCTGGTCCATCTGCTATATCCATTTTTCTGATTTTATTATATTTCATAGTTAATAAATCCTTCTTTCTAATCTACTCGTCGTCTTTGTTATCAATATGGAGAACCCTCTCCTTAATCTCTTGTGTTCTTCCCTTATTCCAGAATTGGCTTCCAATATATCCGCAAGTTCTTCTTGCTACATTTAATGTGTTATGATCTCTATTTCCACAGTTTGGACAATACCATTCTAAGTTTTCGTCTATTAAAATTTCTCCATCAAATCCACATTTTTGGCAATAATCTGATTTTGTGTTCAATTCTGCATACATAATATTATCATAAATAAAGTTAATTATTTGTAATACAACTTCTAAGTTGTCTTGTAAGTTAGGTGTTTCTACATAAGATATAGCTCCACCTGGGCTTAGTTTTTGGAATTTACTCTCTAGTTTTAATTTAGAGAAAGCATCTATATCTTCAAATACTGGTACATGGTATGAATTTGTGATATAGCTTCTATCTGTAATTCCTTCAACTGTTCCAAATCTTTTCTTTAAGCATTTTGCAAATTTATATGTTGTAGACTCAATTGGAGTTCCATAAACACTGTAATCTATCTTCTCTGCTTCTTTCCATTCTTTGCATTTGTCATTTAATTTTTGCATTACTTTTATTGCAAATTCTTCTCCTTCACCATTATCAGTATGGCTATGTCCTGTCATGTATTTTACACATTCATATAATCCTGCATATCCTAATGATATTGTTGAATAACCATCATGTAATAATTTGTGAATACTTTCACCTTTTTTAAGTCTTGCTAAAGCTCCATGTTGCCATAATATTGGTGCAACATCACTTGTAACTTTACTTAATCTTTCATGTCTAATTTGTAGTGCTTTATGGCATAATTCTAATCTTTCGTCAAATATTTTCCAGAATTTTTCTTCATCTTGTTTTGATGATAATGCAACATCAACTAAATTGATAGTTACAACACCTTGATTAAATCTTCCATAGTATTTTGGTTTATTTGTTTCTGGGTCTACATATGGTGTTAAGAATGATCTACATCCCATACATGGGTAGCAGTTTCCGTTTCCATTTTTATCTATTTTAAGTTCCTTCATTTTCTTTTCAGAAATATAGTCTGGAACTAATCTTTTAGCTGTACATTTGGCAGCTAGTTCTGTTAAATACCAATATTTGCTATCTTTATGTATGTTGTCTTCTTCTAATACATAAAGAAGTTTAGGGAATGCTGGTGTAATATATACACCTTTTTCATTTTTAAATCCTTCTATTCTTTGTTTTAAGAATTCTTCAATTATCATTGCTAATTCTTTTTTGTATTCATCAGTTTCTCCTAAATACATACAAACTGATAAGAATGGTGCTTGTCCATTTGTATTTGTCATTGAATTTACTTGATAATTGAAAGTTTGAACACCGTCAGATACCTCTTTTTTAGTATCTTGTTCAGCATATTCTTTACATTGTGCTTCGCTTAAGCCTCTTTTTTTGTATTTTTTATAATATCTATCATAACTGCTTTTTACAAATGGTGCTAAGTGTGTTAATGATACTGTTGCTCCACCATAAGTAGATGATGTAACACCTAATATAATTTGTGTAGCAATTGTCATAGCTGTTAAAAATCTATGTGGTTTTTCAATCATAACACCATTCATTATTGTTCCATTTTGTAGCATATCTTCTAAGTTTATTAATTCACAGTTAGTTAATGCATTTTGTGCAAAGTAATCTGCATCATGGAAGTGGATAATTCCTTCGTCGTGAGCTTTCACTACATCCTCTGGTAGTAAAAATCTTCTAGTAATATCTGTACTAGTAATTCCTGCTAAGTAGTCTCTTTGAGTTGTAACAACTCTTGCATTTTTATTTGAATTTTCATTGTTCCAATAATCACTTTCACCATCAATTAATTCCTTAATTGATTGATCTGTCGTGTTTGCTTTTCTTACTAATTCTCTGGTATAACGATATGTAATATATTTTTTAGCTAGTAGATATTTTCCAAAAGACATCAATTGCTCTTCTATAATATCTTGAATATCTTCTACCAAAATTCTTTTTTTATCTAAATCTTCAACATAATCAATTATTTGATTTATTTCCTCTTTAGTTGCTCTTTCTCTTGGTCTCACTTCTCTGTTAGCTTTTTCAATTGCTACTCTGATTTTTGATTGATCAAAATCTACTAATTTCCCATCTCTTTTCACTACTTGCATTTTTATTTCCCCCTATATGTATCTTATAGCTTATAATAGTTTAGATATTTTTATAATCTCTAAACAATATCTTTTCTTTTGTTTGACATTATCTTATATCACTCAAAAGATAATGTCAAGCAGTTACAGTTTATGTAACCGTTCTGTGTTTTGCTTGATATATATGGTGTTATGCGTTTTTGTCAATTAGTCTTATTTGTGTCTTTCAGTCAATTTGTTTGTAATTTTTTGTCTGTTTTACACGTTTTTATTTTTTATAGCAATTATTATTACAATTTTATTACATTTGTTTAAAAATCGCTTATTTCTAAACATTTTTAGCATTTTATAAATTGTATTCGCATTGATTTTGCTTGATATTTCAGTAAATTTCGCTTCAATTCTTTCAAAAAAATGGTAAAAATATTTTTGTTTTATTTTTTAAAGTTTTTTAAAAATGATTTTTTGCATATTTTTCATTTTTTATTTTATTATTAAATGTATATTTTTGTGTTTTCCAGTTTTTATCAATACTTTTGTATGTTTTTCTATTATAATTTTATTCTAAAAAAACTCGTTTTTTGAAAAAACGAGTTTTTTTATTTTTTAATTTTTTAATATTGTTTTTATTATATTTTAACGGTATTTTATGTCATTGTCTTTTTGTTATAGTTATTTTTCTAGTTTTTTTATGTTAGATAAGAATATAATGTCTTCTATCATATCTAATATTGAGTAAATTAGAATTACAATTCCTATTGTCACAACTATGGCATTTGATACAAATATTGTATATAGCCCACATACTATCATTACAATAGAAATTAATAAACTGCATATCCAAGTTGGTGATTCTACTAGTTTTAATTTAAATGACAAGCTTAATCTTATTATTCCTGTGTAAACTATCCAAATTCCTATTAAAACTCTGAATATTGTTTCAATTTGGCTTTTGTAAACTATTGTTATAATTCCAAGGATGATAGCTATAATTCCATATGCTATGTCATAATTGTAAAAGTTATATTTTCCTCTTGTTAGGCAATAATCTACTAATTTGTATAGTCCTACTATAATGAAAAGTATTCCTACAATCAACGATACTACCTTTGTGCTTCCCTCTGGGTTTGTAATTAAAAGTATTCCAAGAATTGCAAATACTAATGATGTTAACAAAGATGTCCATCCTGTTCTTTTAAATATTTTTTCAAGATATTCCATATTTGTTGCTCCTTTCATTTTTATTTATATTATTATATTTATCATTAAATTTAATATTTTTCAAGACTAATTATTAGTTTTTTCCTCATTTTGTTTTAATGGATCGGTAATTAAAATGAATTTAACATTTCCATTCATTTCTTCATCCATTTCTGCGAAATTCATATATTCTTTTGATAATTTTTCTAGTGCATCAATTCTACTTGTAAGGTTATGAATGTCTCCATTTACTGTAGAATATAGCTTGTTAATTGCTTTTGTGTTAAACTCTTTTATTCCTTCTGATAGTGCTTTTGCACCCTCAGCAATATCACCTGATTTTTCAGTTAATTGTTCACTTGCTGAATATAATTCTTTTACACTTGCATTAAGAGTGTTTGTTCCGGCATTTAATTTATTTGCACCTGTTTTTAATGTACTTATTCCTTCAATTAATGCTGCTGATTTTGTTGATAATTCACTTGTTCCTGTAACTAATTCATCTGATTTTGTATTCATTGCATCTAAACCTTTAGATAATGCTGTTAAGTTTTTATCTAAAGAATTTGCTCCTACTTTTAATCCAGGCTCTTCTTTAGTTCCTTTTCCGTCTAGTCCTTCTTTAATAGATGCCACAGTTGTTTGAGCTGTACCTACTGATTTTAGTAATTCTATTGATTGTTCATTTGCTGATATATTTTGTTCTAATAATGCAATAGTTTGTTTATTCATTTCTATTTGTTGTGTTAATGTTGCTTTTAATTGTTCATCTGTTGCACTGTTTTTTTGAGCTGTTAATGCAGTTTGCATAGTTTCTAAGTTTGCTTTTAATTTTTTATCTGCGTCTACAAGTTTTGTTAACTCTGCTGTTTTGGTTTTTACATCAACAGTTGATAATCTGGCATTCATTGCATCTATCGCCTTACTTGTATTTATAATTCCTATGTTTATTGATGTCGCTCCAGCTGCTAATGCTTGGCTTGATTCTGCCATATATTCTACTTTTTCTTTTAAAGTTTTTGCACCATCTGATAATTTGCTTACTCCTGGAATTAAAGCACTTGATTTTGTTGCTAATGAATTTACACCATCAGCCACTTTGCTTGCTCCTTCTCTTGTGTCTTGTGTTCCTTGTGTTAATTCATTCATATAGTCTGTAAATTCTTGAGATTTTTCTGCATATTGACTTGTTCCTTCTTGTAATGTATTTGCTCCTTTTTCAAGCTTTTCACTAGCTGATTTCATATCATTCATTGATGAATACAACTCATTTAGTTTATCTGCTATTTTTGATTCATTTTCTTCTAATACTCTTGGTGTTATATATGTAATCATATTCTCTAGTTCAAATTTTTCTGTTTCCATTGATATTTCTACTTTGTTTGGTATATCAATTTCATTTGTTTTTAAGCTTTCTTTTAATCCTGGGAATGCGACTCCAAGTAGTATAGTTTTTTCTCCTTTTTCAACTACTTTTCCTTGAGTTAATTTAATATTTTTGTTTGTTTTAGTATCAAGTGTTGTTCCTGTTATTACTATAAATGGTGTGTACATTTTTTCAGTTGTTCCATTTATATTTACATTGTGAGTTTCATTGTTTTTGTATGTTATTGTAATTTTCACTTTTCCTTTTTTGCCAACTATTTCTTCTGCTGACATTTCTTTTCCGTCCAATTCATATTTAATAGATGTTTCAATCGGTAATTTCTTTTCTGTTTTTCCTTGATAATATATATCTTTTTCATCAGCATTCCATATTATTTTGTTTTCTTTTTTCTCAAATGTTTCGTTTCCACCTACGTTTGTTATGTCTAATAAGTTTGATATGTCATCTATTGTTTTTAATAATTCATCATTTTTTATATGTTCATTTACTATTGTTTCATATTGTGTTCCACTATTGTTAAGTTTTGAATATACTGTTTCTTCTTTTGTTACAGCAAATACTGGAGTTGCATAACCTAGCATTGTACATAATAATATGCTTCCAATTATTTTTTTACTTTTCATTTTTTATCCTCTCCTTTTTTATTTTAGAATATTAATTGCTTAATCTACGCATATTGGCAGTTGTTTTGCAAATTATTTTATCAAATACAATTAAGAATGCTGGTAAAACTGTCAATACAGTAACCATGCTAATGATTGCGCCTCTTGCCATTAAGCTACATAAAGAACCAATCATTTCAATTTTTGAATACATACCAACTCCAAATGTTGCTCCAAAGAAACATAATGCACTAACAATTATTGATTGAATTGATGTTCCTAAAGCTTCATCTATAGCTTGATGTTTGTCTTTTCCTTCTATTCTTGCTGTTTTATATTTTGTTGTAATTAAAATTGCATAATCTATTGTTGCACCTAATTGAATTGTACCAATTACTATTGACGCTATAAATGGTATTACTGTTCCTGTATATGCAGGTATTCCCATATTGATAAATATTGCAAATTCTATTGCAGCAATTAATATTATTGGCAAACTTACTGATTTTAGAACAAATACCATTATTACAAGTATAATTGCAATTGAAACTGTATTTACACTGTTGAAATCATGGTCACTTATTTCAACCAAGTCTTTCATTAATGGTCCTTCTCCAGCAAGTATTGCTGTATCGTCATATTCTTTTATTATTTTATTTACTTCTTCTATTTGGCTATTTAATTCATTTGTTGCAATTTCATATTTTGAATTTATAATTACCATTTGATATTTATCACTTTCAAATATTGATGTTATATCTTCTGGTAGCATTTCTTTTGGTATATTTACTTCTTTTGAAATTTTAGAATAACTTAATGTCCATTCAATTCCATCTAAGCTTTCTATTTTATCTAACATTTCATTTAATTTATAGTCCGGCATATTTTTATCTACTAGTAATAATTCTGTTGAAACCATATCAAATTTATCTTTTAATTCATTGTTTGCTTGTATACTATTTAAAGTATCTGGTAAAGATTTGCTTAGGTTATAGTAATTTTCTGTATGTGTATATCCATATACTGCAAATGGTAAAATTACTATAAATGCAACTAAAATTGCTTTGTAATGTTTTAAATTGAAGTTTTTAACTTTTTCAAATCTTGGTAATATTTCTTTGTGTTTTGTTTTTTCTACCCATTTATCAAATACAAGTAACATTGCTGGTAATGTTGTAACTGCTGTTATTACACCAATTAAAACACCTTTTGCCATTACTAAACCAATATCTTTTCCTAATGTTAAGTTCATACTACATAATGCTAAGAATCCAGCTATTGTTGTTAATGAACTTCCTAGTACTGATACTAATGTTTTTGCTATTGCAGTTGCCATTGCTTCATCATTATTCGAAACTTTTTCTTTTTCTGCTTTATAACTGTGGTATAAGAATATTGCAAAATCCATTGTTACACCAAGTTGCAATACAGCACTTATTGCTTTTGTTATATATGATGTTTGACCTAAAAAGGCATTTGTGCCCATGTTGTATAATACTGCCATTCCTATGTTTAATAGCATTAGTACTGGTGCCAAATATGAATCTAATGCTAATTGCAATATTATCAAACATAAAGCTACTGCAATCATTACATATATTATTACTTCTGAATCCGATAGATTTCTAGTGTCTAGTACCGTTGCAGTCATACCACTTATTTTGCAATTTTCATTTGATATTTCTCTAAGTTTTTCAACTGTTTCCATTGTTGTATCTTCTGAAATTCCATCTTTAAATGTTACTAATACTGGTGTTGTGTTGTCCTTATATAATTTGTCTTTAATTTCATCAGGTAACATTTCTAGCGGTACGTCGGTTCCTATAATGTCTGTTAGTCCAACTACTTTTTCTACATTTCCTACTTCTCTAAATTGTTTTTCTAATTCTATAATATCTTTTGACTGCATATTTTCTAGTATTACTACTGAAAACGCTCCCATGTCAAAGTCATCTGCTAATATATTTTCACCTTTTATAGTTTCGATGTTGTCAGGCAAATATACTAGTATGTCATAATTTACTCTTGTTGCTTTATATCCAATAATTGATGGAATTAAAAGTAACAAAGATATTATTAGAATAGCTACTTTGTGTTTACATATAAACTGTCCAAACTTTTCCATTTTTCTGCCTCCTTATTTTTATGACCATTAGTCACTTTTTATAATATACTACTTTTCTGACCATTAGTCAATAGTTTTTATAAAAATTTTTTAACAAATCGATATTTATTGTAATTTTTAGCATTATTTACTGATCTCAAAGAACAATTTACTATTACTTTTTTATTTATTTCTATTGACTATGCGTCATTTTTATGTAATAATTATATTGTATTGGAGGCAAGATTATGAAAGAAAAAAATGATAAAGAAGAAAGATTATTAAATGTAGGATTCAAACTTTTTACCGAAAAAGGTTTTAAAGATACTTCTATTCAAGACATTGTTGATAATGCAGATGTCGCAAAAGGTACTTTTTATTTATATTTTAAAGATAAATATGAATTAAGAGATGTTTTAATCGCAAGAAAATCTATGTCATTATTTTCTGAAGCAATAAATGCTGTAAAAAGCACTTATATAGAAAATTTTGCAGATCAAATGATTTTTGTTATAAATTACATTATTGATAAACTTGCCAAAACTCCTTTACTTTTGAAATTCATATCTAAAAATTTATCATGGGGAGTTTATAGCCAAACTGTATTAAATTTATATGAAAAAAATAAAAATTCTGAGGAAGGTCTTGTTTATTTATTTTTAAATGGTGTTAAAGAACATAATATTAAGCTTAAAAATCCTGAAGTAACATTATATATGATTATAGAGTTAGTTAGCTCAACTTGTTTTAATTCTATTTTATATAACGAACCTCTCCCAATTGAAGAATTTAAACCTTATTTGTATGAATTAATTAGAAATTTGTTAAAAGAATAAAAAACTGCACTATTTCTGATGCAGTTTTTTATTTGTTATTTTATTACATATTCCCATCCAGGTTGCCATGTTTTAGTTTTTCTCCAATCATTTTTGTTTGCTTCTTCCCATGATATATTTTTTGTTAAGACTTCAAACGCTAATTGCGGTGCTCTATGAGCTATTATCCCTATCTTTTTACCTTGATAATTTGTTCTTAAAAATTCTATAAAATCATTAATTCTTTTTTCCACGTCTCTAAGAGATTCTCCATTAGGAAATGGGCTGTCTATATGTTCTTCATAAACAACTAAAGACTTATCTTTACCATCTAAATCTCCATAGTTGCATTCTCTTAATCTTTTGTCTTGAATGTGTTTTACATTTGGAAATGCAAGCTTTGCTGAATCAATTGCTCTTACTAGATCTGATGTAAATATCACATCAAAATTTTTATCTTTTTGTAACTCTCCTAATTTTATTGCTCTTTCTCTTCCTAATTCATTCAATTCTACTTGTTTCCATCCACTACATTTTCCAGAAGCATTATCGGTTGTCGTTCCATGTACAAAATACATAATTTTTAATTCCATTATTTTCCCTCCTTTCCTATTTAGAAATTTCAGCAGAATTACCTTTTAACTTAACTCTGTCAAAATATCTATATCAACAAAATATTTCTTTTTATTGTTTTTATCAATATATACTGGAAATTGTTTTATATTTTTTTCCTCTATTATGTCTTCTGGATTCGACCAAATATTTCTACTTTTAAACATATATTCTTCGCTGTCTACCGGATTCGTCCATTCACAAATAATTTTATATGGGTATCTTCCATTTACTCTATATGAAGTATTTATTATTGTTTCAACATAGTCTGCATATATCAGTTCTCCATTTTCTTTTAATCTCTTTTCTAAATTCCTCCTATTGATCTTTATAAGTATCCCCGTTCCACCTATTACTAGAAAAATCAGCCCAATTCCTGGTAATATTAAAAATAATAAGTCTAAGGATTTCATACCTATTTTATTTGGATTATCTTTATCATAATATATTTCTATTTCTTTCCCTTCATAAAAGCTAGAAGAATATCCATTTAATGTTGATTCATATTCATTGCCTTCAGCAACATATGAAACGTATACCTTATGATTTCTATTATTGTCAGAATCTCTAGATGACCATATTTCAGTAATAATCCCTGTTGTTTCTATTTTATTATTATAATTAAAAACACTTCCAAACAAAATAAAGCCAATTACGACTAATATCGCTCCAATAATTGCAAATATAATCCATATTAAATTTTCTACTTTATTTTCTTTCATATATCACTCTTTCTATTCTATCTCATTAGAATTATAACTTTTATGTTTGTTTTTATTTTATATTGTGCCATATTCTTTGTCAACATTTTTATTATATTTGAAATACACAAAAACTGCATCATTTCTGATGCAGCTTTTTGCTTTTCGGAATCTATATGTTTTTAAAAACCACATATATAATTCCAATACAGCTAAAAATCATTATGGTACGCGTAATTAATGTGTACCGATGGAAGAATTTTGCGTTTATGGTATCCACAATTTTTTGTCCATTCGGCAAAAACAGCATGGATACATATAGCAGTGTAAACATTAGTGCTGCTACGCCTGTCTTTCCCAAGATGTCTATAATAGTTCGTTCTCCCTTCAAATTTAAAATACATTTATATTTTAACATATTTACATAATTTTAGCAAATACGGGACATATATTAAATTCATTTTTACTATTATCTCATTAGGATTACACCTTTTACATTTGTATGTAGCAGCTTTATGAACTCTTCAGCGTCTTGCTTTGTTCCGACTACACTACCATAATGAATTGGAACAGCTACTTTGGGTTGTATTTGATTTACTAATTGTGCTGCTTCTTTAAAATCCATTGTATATGTTCCACCCACTGGCACAAAAGCAACATCACATTTTACTTTTTTATTCTCTTCTGTTATGTCAGTATCACCTGCAATATAATATTTAATTTCATTTATTTCAATAACATAGCCAACCCAACCATTCTCTTTTGGGTGAAATGTTTTGTTTGTGTTATATGCTGGTACTGTTTCAAACTTAATTCCTTGCACCATGTATTTTTGATTTGGTTTTACAGTAATAATTGCATTTTTATTTATTCCCTTTTTTAGCACTTTTGTTAATAACTCTTCTGGTATTACAATAACAGTGTTTTCATTTATAACTTTATCAATATCTTCTTCTGAATAGTGATCATAATGATCATGTGTTATAAAAATAATGTCTGCATCATTATAATTTCTGTCTATTTTAAATGGATCTATATAAATTGTTTTTTCTTTGTTTATTCTTATACTACTATGGTATAGCACCTCAATATTATTTAACATTTGTATTCCTCCCTGCTTTTTATTATATCATAAATTATAAAATGCACACAATAAAAGACGGAGTTTTTATTCTCCGCCTTAAATTTATTTACCTAACTTTTGAATAGCTTTTTCTGCAAAGCTGTTGTTTACTACTTTTCCGTAGTCAGCTTCTTTTTCAAGTTCTCCCGCTTCTTTCATAACCTTTTGAAGTAGCGCAAACGATTCTTGCTTTAATACTGGATTATCTCTCCAAGCATCAATATCTATATAACTTTGCAATGCTGCTTCTAACATAGTTAAATCAGTATCTGGAAAAAAGTCTACTATTGCTTCTGCTATTTCTTTAGCACTATGTGATTTTACCCATTGTTCTCCTTTGTATATTGCATTTGTAAATCCTTGAATTATATTAGGATTTTTTTCAATATAACTTTTCTTAGCAAAATATGCTGTATATGGAATTTCTCCTGATGCTTCTCCAACAGATGCAACAATATATCCTTTACCTGCTTTTTCTGTTGCTGAAGCAGTTGGTTCAAATAATGTTACATATTCAGCATTTCCACCTGCAAAAGCTCCTGCCATTAAGTCGAATTTAATGCTATCATCTAATACTAAATCTTTTTTAGGATCTAGACCATTTTGTTTAAGCACATATTCAAAAGTCATGTATGGTACTCCACCTTTTCTACCAGGAATAACAGTTTTTCCTTTTAAATCTTGCCAACTAAAATTATCTGTTTTTTCTTTGCTAACTAAAAATGATCCATCCTTTTGAGTCATTTGTGCAAATACTTGTGTATAATCTTCTTTTCCTTCATTATATACATATATTGAAGCTTCTGGTCCTGCAAAGCCTATGTCACTTTGGTTTGCTAAAACTGCGGTCATTACTTTATCAGCTCCTTGACCTGTTGTTAATTCTATTTCTAAACCTTCCTCTGCAAAATAACCTTTTGAAATTGCCACATATTGTGGAGCATAAAATACAGAACGTGTTACTTCATTTACATGAATTTTTTGTAACCCTGCTGTTTCTGTATTTTTATTAAGTAGTATATAAGTAGCTATTCCTGCTGCTACTATTATAATAACTAATACAATAATCAAATACTTTTTCAAGTTTTTCATTCCTTTCTAATCTATTCATGCCAAAGGAGATTTTAAGTATTTTGGCATGTTATTTAACTTTTCTTGTTACTTATAATACTTTTCTCCTATAAGTAACATTTTTATCTGTTATTTTTAAGTTCTTTTAGACATTTTTTTCATAACAATTTTTTCTGAAAGTACTATTGCTTCATAAATAATTGCAGCAACTATTGCAAGAATAATTACCCCTGTCATTACTAAGTCTAGTTGAAATACCTGACCACCATATACAATTAGGTAACCCAAACCTGCTTTTGATACCAAGAATTCTCCTGTTATTACACCTACTAAAGATAGGCCTATATTTACCTTTAATGAGTTGAAAAATGTAGATATGTTTGCAGGTATTACTATTTTTGTTAATATTTGAAATTTACTTGCATTAAATGTTTGTGCCATTTTTATTAGTTCTTTGTCTGTATTTAAAAATCCATTTAGAATTTCTAATATAGTTACAATTAGTGAAATGGCAAGACCCATTGTTATAATTGCTCCCATTCCTGCACCTACCCAGATGATTATAACTGGTCCGCAAAGCTACTTTTGGCAAACTGTTTAATACAACTAAATATGGTTCTGATACCTTCGAAAAAAATGGAGACCACCATAGCAAAATTGCTATAAATACACCTAGTATAACTCCTGAAATAAACCCTATTAGTGTTTCTGTAAGTGTTACTCCTAAGTGTGTTAGCAGTCCATTAGCTGATAAATTTAAAAAGGTATTTAATATTCTTGAAGGTTGACTTGTAATAAAACTATCTATTATTCCTTTATTAGCAAGTAATTCCCACCCTATTATAAATATAATTAGGATAAGTAATTGAGTTAAAATAACAGATATTTTGTTTTTTCTTATTTTTCTTAGATATTTTTTCCTGTCCTCAGACATATTTTTATCATACATGCACATCAAGCTCCTTCCATATAGCATCAAAGTACTTACTAAATTTAGGGCTTTCACGGCAGTTGATTGGATTTCTGTTTTCCATTTCAAAATCAATAGTATGAATGGTTTTTACTGTTGCTGGTCTTTTGGTTAACACTACTATTCTATCACTCATACTAATTGCCTCTGATATATCATGTGTCACTATAATAGCTGTAATATTTTCATTTTTTAATATTTGAAAAATATCATTTGTAACCATAATTCTAGTTTGATAGTCTAACGCTGAAAATGCTTCATCTAATAATAAAATCTTAGGCTTAATAGCTAAAGTTCTTATCAGCGCTGCTCTTTGCCTCATTCCTCCAGATAACTGATTTGGATATTTGTCTTTAAATTCATATAACCCATATTTTTTTAGTAATTCTATTACATAAGCTTCATTTTCTTTTGTCTTTTTTCTTCTTATTTCTAAGCCAAATGTAATATTATCATAAATATTTCTCCATTCTAAAAGACTATCCTTTTGCAGCATATAGCCAAGACCACCATCAATTTTTATATCACCAGAAGTTTTAGGTTCCAGACCTGATATTATTGAAAGTAATGTAGATTTACCACACCCACTTGGTCCAATTATGCTAACAAATTCTCCCTCATTTACACTAAATGAAATATTAGACAAAGCTTCTACTTCACCATTTTTCGCTTGGTACTTTTTGCTTACATTCTTTAGTTTCAATATTTCCTTCATAAGTACCTCCTAATTCAAATTTATCATAATACATCTTATGAAGGTATACATAATTTAGTGAATTAAATTCTAAATATTTGACCGTGGATATATTAGATTTGCGTTTTGTATACGGTTTAGTCTTACTATATTTGCTATAGTTGTGTTGTATCTTCTTGCAATTGACCATAATGTATCTCCTCTTCTCACTGTGTATAACTTATGTCCACAGTCGTGTTTACAGTTACTATTTACAACTAGCTTTTGGCCGTGGATAAATTAAATTTACATTTTGTATGTTGTTTTCTTGTGCAATTTTGCTAACTGTTGTATTAAACATTTGGGCTATTTCAGATAATGTATCTCCACTTTTAACGGTATAAATTGTTGTGTTACTTGTATTTTCTCCTTTAACAGGAACTATTAAATAATTTCCTGCATATATCAAGTTTGGATTCTGAATATTGTTTAACCTTACAAGCTCCGCAACTGTTGTGTTGTATTTTATAGCTAGCTGAGATAATGTGTCTCCCCATTTTATTTTTATTTTTTTAGTTGTTGTTTTGTCATCTTCCTCGTCTGGTTTTGGTTTTTCTGTATCTGGAATTTGAGTACCTTCTGACATAAATATTTCTTTAGTAAATTTATCTCTGTCTACATTATTTGAAATTCCACTTACTCTGCCTACATCTGTATATTGCCAACCTGCCCAACTTTTCCATGTTCCACTATTTTCTGGTTTGTTTACCTCGTATTGCGCAATCCACAAGGGATAATTTGTTACTTCTCCTTCCCAAATACGACTTGCTGTATAGGCATTACTGTATAGTACAACTTCTTTTTTTGTCAGTTCTTCTAGCTTTTTCATAAAAGCCAAGCCTATTGTATTTATCTCTCTTTTATTCAAATTCCCAAAGCTTTCAAAATCCATTGCAAGTCTACAGTCTGCTACTTTTCCTGATATTACTGAAGCAAAAAACTGTGCTTCTTTTTCTGCTTGACTTACACTTCTTGCTGTTACATAATGGTAAAATCCAATTTTTAATCCTGCATCTCTTGCTCTTTTATAGTTTTGTTCAAATTTTGAATCTATGTAATTTGTACCTTCACTCGAACGTATATAAACAACTTGTATCCCATCCTTTTTTACTTTTCCAAAATCAATATTTCCTTGATATCCACTCACATCAATTCCGTTATATATTTCGTCACTTGATGGTCCAAATGCCATCACTCTTGTTGGCATTGTGTATATTGTTGCAACTGTTAGCATTATTACAATAGATAATAATTTCAATATTTTTTTCATATTATTCACCTCATATCACTTCATATTGCAGTAACTTTATTTTGTTTGAAATATATTTTTCGTTATTATCTATTGGTTTGCTTAAATCTGTACTTAGATATTTTTTATTATCATCTGCAAATACTGTTACTACTGGTCCTTTTATATTTTTTTGAAGTAATACACTTCCTAAAAAGTTTGCACCTGATGAAATTCCTACTCCTATTCCTAGTTCTGATGCCAATTTTCTTGACATATTTATACTGTCTTCATCATTTACTAAAATTACTTTGTCAATTTCATTTTTATCTAATAAGGCTGGAATAAAATCATCTCCTATTCCTTCTATCTTATGCTGTTTAATTATTCTGTTTTTAGAAATTAACGGCATACATTCTGGTTCAATTGCAGTTACAGTTATTTCTGGATATCTTCTCCTTAACTTTCTTCCTATTCCCATCAAAGTTCCACCTGTGCCAACTCCTGAAGCAAAACCTACGATGTCTTCTGGAACCTGATTTAAAATTTCCTGACCTGTTGTCTCATACTGTGCTAAAACATTGTCCATATTAGCAAATTGATTTGCTAGAAATCCATTTATTTTTTTAGCTAAACTCCTTGACTCCTGAATACATTTTCTAAAACCTCCCTGTTGTTTAGAAAATGTTATAACTTTTGCACCATAGCTTTGCATAATTTGCACTCGTTCTTTACTAGCCCAATCTGGCATAAAAATATATACTGGATGATGATAATATTTGCCTAATGCAGACAAAGAAATTCCAGTATTTCCACTTGTTGCCTCTATTATTGGCATACCATCTTTTAATTCTCCTCTTTCTTTTGCTTTTGTTATTATGTAATATGCTGCTCTATCTTTTATACTTCCTGTTAAATTATAGCTTTCTAATTTTGTGTATATATAATTTGTTTTGCCTTCGTACTCATATTTTATTTTTATTAAAGGTGTATTTCCAATTGTTTTAATCATATCCACCACTCCTCACTTTATGTTTTATATATTTTATACAGTTAGTGGTGGAATGGTTAATGGAAAATTATTTAATTTGTTTAATATGATGCAAGTAAAATCTATTTTTTCTTTTGTAAATTTCTATTACATCTATCCTTATATATTGGTCTTCTAACTTATGTGAATATATATAATATCTTGTTGCATTCCAGATATGCTTTTGTTTTCTTTCGTCCACTGCTTCACATGGCATTCCATAGTGAAAGTTTTGCCTTGTTTTTACTTCAATAAATACATATTCATTCTTATCTTTTGCAATAATGTCTATTTCTCCTTGTTTACATTCAAAGTTTCTGTCTATAATTTCATACCCCTGTTTTTGTAAATAATCTGCTGCAAAATCTTCTCCCTCTTTTCCTAATTCTTGCCTTTGATTTATCATAATATCATTCCTTTTTTATATATTTATTTCCTGCTACGCATTTTATATATCCATCTAATTCGAGCATAAATAATATTTCCATTATTTCAGATATTTTTTTATCTGTCATTTTGCATATTTCATTTGCTGAAATCGGTTGTGTGTTTATTAAGTTATATATTTCTTCATATTCTTTTGGTATTGTAATTTTCGGTTGTAAATCATAATATTGCAATATGTCGTCTGGTTCCATTACTAAGTTTGCACCATTTTGTATTAGCCAATTTGTACTATACCCTGCTGGCTCATCTAATCTATTTGGTATACAAAATACCTCTTTTCCCTGAAGTCTTGCATGTTTTGCTGTAATTGTACTTCCACCTCTATATGGCGCTTCAACTACTAATACGCCTAGAGCTAGCCCACTTATTATACGATTTCTTGCTGGAAAGTTTGCCATATCTTTTTCCTCATCTAGATAATATTCTGATACAACACATCCACCATTTTCTATTATTTTGTGGAATAGCCACTCATTTTCCTCAGGATATATGTGCTTAAATCCACTTCCTATTACTGCTATTGTTTTGCCTAGTTCTTCCATGGAATTTATATGTGCTACAGTGTCTATTCCAATTGCTAATCCACTTACAATACACATTCCTTTTTGTGATAATTCTTTTGCAAATTTTGCTGCGTATTTTTTTCCATATTCCGTGCATTTTCTTGTTCCTACTATTGCTATTGAGTTTGAGTTTAATAACTCGTAATTGCCTTCCACATAAAGTTTTGATGGTGGATTCTGGATGTTTAGCAAACGTTTTGGATAAAATTTATTTGTTTTAGATAAAATTTTCATATTTCTTTCCTTTATTTTAATTTAATAGTAGCAATATAAGTACTTTTCTTCGTTCCATCCCAGCATCGCAAGAAGATGTAGCAACAATTTTTTGCAAACATTAATAATGATTTGAAAAAATTTAGCAACATCTTCTAGCTTGCTGGTCCCCACAGCCTCACTACGAAAAGTATTATATTGCTACCATCTGTATAAAATTAATTTAAATTTAATTCTTCCAATACTTTTTGTCTAGGCTTCTATATTGTATTGCTTCTGCAATGTGTGTTTTTTGAATGTTTTCACAATTATCTAAATCCGCAATTGTTCTTGCTACTTTTAGAATTCTGCCATATGCTCTTGCACTTAGTCCCATTTTTTCAAATGCTGTTTGTAATATTTTCTTTCCTTCACTGTCTAATTTGCAATATTTTGAAATTAGTTTTGGCGTTAGACTAGAGTTTGAGTAAATATTTTCTTGTTTATATCTCTCTATTTGAATTTTTCTTGCACTGTTTACTCTTTTCTTTATTGTTTCTGAACTTTCTGATATTTCATCATTTCCTAATTTTTCATATTTTACAGGGCTTACTTCTATTTGTATGTCAATTCTGTCTAATAATGGTCCACTAATTTTTCCCATATATTTTGATATTGCTTGTGGTGTACATGTACATTCTTTGTCTACTGAACCATAATATCCGCATGGACATGGATTCATTGATGATACAAACATAAACTCACATGGATATGTAAAACTTCCATTTACTCGGCTTATTGTTACAATTCCATCTTCTAACGGTCCTCTTAACACTTCTAATGAGTGTTGATTGAACTCTGGTAATTCATCTAAAAATAGCACTCCATAATGAGCTAAACTTATTTCTCCCGGTTTTGGTACCCTACCTCCTCCAACTAAAGATACTCCAGATATTGTATGATGTGGTGAACGAAATGGTCTTGTTGTAATTATTGGTGTATCTTGTTTTAAAGTTCCTGCAATACTATGAATTTTAGTAATTTCTAATGCTTCTTCAAATGTTAAATCTGGTAATATTGATGGTATTCTTCTTGCTATCATCGTCTTGCCGTGATCCTGGTGAACCGAATTAAAAGGCAATTATGTCCGTCCAGCAGCTGCTATTTCAACTGCTCTTTTTACACTCTCTTGTCCTTTTACATCTGCAAAGTCTAATATTTTTTCTTTGCCTAATTTCAAACAATCTTCCCAGTTTGTTGATAAGCTTTCTATTTTTATATCTCCATTTAAATATTTAACTACTTCATTCAAGTCATTTGCACCAAATATTTCCATTCCAACAATTATAGATGCTTCTTTTTCATTCTGCTTTGGTAAAATTATTTTCTTTATTCCTTGTTTTTTAGCTTCAATACATATTGGTAACGCTCCATTTATTGGATTTAAACTACCATTTAATGATAATTCTCCTATCATTAAAATATCGTCATTCTGGTTTTGTGTTATAACTTCTAAACTTTTTAAAATTCCCACGGCAATTGGTAAGTCAAATATTGATCCTTCTTTTTTTATATTTGCTGGTGCTAAATTTACAACTATTTTTCTACTAAACAATTCATAACCTGAATTTTTTATTGCTGTTCTTACTCTTTCTTTTGATTCTTTTACACTAACATCTGGAAGTCCAACAACATCCCATGAAGGCATACCACTTGAAATATCAACTTGCACGTCAATTAAAAAGCCTTCTAGTCCGTGCAAGGCCATACTTTTTGTAATTGATAACATTTTTTTGAAATCTCCTTTAGAATAAAAATTTTTGAATTAATTATTATTTGAATTTAATATGCTGAAATTATATTGTAAATTTCCATTTTTTTCAAGTACTTTTGCTATTTTCTTTAATTTTTTGAAGTTTTTTAGTCTATTCGACAAGTTTCTATTTTTTTCGACACGCACTCTATGTTATACTTATGTTAACTAGAACGTTTTAGTTTTTATCTTAAGTTATCTTTCTATATAACTTACATAATTTATTTTTTCATAAAAATAGCAATGATTTTACTTTTTTCTATCATTGCTATTTTTCTTGTTTATAATAGAAACAGTTTTGCCACATTCATGCAACAGCTTTGTAATATCAAAATAAAATAAGTTTAATTTTATTTAGCCTATTGGCTATGTAATTATTATACCATATTTATCCATTTTTCGCAATGTTCGTTTACATAACTTGACATGCTTGCTTTTATATGTTATTATTATTTATAGCAATTTTTTGCAAATAATAATTTAAGGAGGACATGTTATGAAAATCCGCGTGAACTACAATCTTCAGATTGAGGTCGACCAGAGAAAATGTGATTGCAGGCGCGAACCCGCTCATTGCCATGTCACCCGGAATGGCATTCGTGTAGCCCAAGTTTGGTTGAACCCTGTTCGTATTGAGTCTGGTCATTCTCTTGACCGGAACGAAATTCAGCAGGTGCTGGATGTTGTTTACAGCAACAGCTATGCCCTGTTGAACGAATACGAATATAATCGGGAACACGGTGCCGATTATTAAAAAGATGCCCCTGAGATTTCAGGGGCCTTTTTATTATAAAAAAATCTTTAAAACTTTTAATTAAATTCCATTTATAGTAAGTATTTTCTCTAATGCTTCTTCATACTCTTCCCTGCCAAAATCAACTGTTGGAATAATCTCATTATTGTTAAACATTTTTATAAATTCATCTATGTTAACCCATTTAGCTTCTGTTGCCTCACCATCCGGAAATGTCAAGTCTTCTATATTGATATCTTTTCTAAATAACCATAAATCTTTGAAATCTTGAGGTACTTTTTCTCTTTTTACTTCTTTTAAAAATATAGCCTCTTCTGGCTTAAAAGTAACTCCAAGCTCTTCTTTTAATTCTCTTAATATTCCTTCTTTGCTAGTTTCACCTGCTAATATTGAGCCACCGTTACACTCCCACATTCCACCAAACTTTTTATTCATTGCTCTTTTACTAATTAAAATCTCATTTTTAGAATTTAGTATAATTCCTGTTACAACTATGTGATATTCACCTTTTTGCAATATAGTTACATCTCTTATTGCTGTTTTTCCGGTTTTATTTTTATTCTCATCATATATGTCCCATAATTCAGGCATACGTTATTGCTCCTTTTTATCAATATTTATTTTGTGTACTGGAAATTTGCTTTCTTTTAATACTTCTTTTAGTACATCTGGTCTCAATGGATATTCATCTATTTTATCTAAGTCAATCCACTCATATTGTAAATAATCTTTTCCCTCTATATTTTGTAATGTACTTTCTAATTTTTTATCTTCCTCTTTTATAAATTCTGCTTTGTATATGAACATTATTTCATGATATTTTGCACCTTTCATTTCAAAAAAGTTTTCTACTGTTGATACATATCCTGTTATTTCAATTTCTTTTCCTAGTTCTTCTTGTACTTCTCTTTTTATTGTGTGCTCTGAATTTTCACCGATTTCAACTCTTCCGCCAATCATTGCATAATGATCTGAGTTTACATTTCTGTGTAATAAGATTTTGTTATTGTGTATTATAACTACACCAGCTCTTACATTTAATTTGTAACCACCAACATCAATTGTAATATCCATCAATTTCCCCTCCTTTAATATTTTTACATTATATCATATAAAGTAAAAGCCTCATATATTTAATATGAGGTTTTTTGATTATTCTATTGGAATATATTTTTTCTCAGGCAATTCTTTCTTTTCTTCTTTTTTAGGAATTTCTATTGTAAGTGTTCCGTTTTTGAATTTAGCTTTAATTTCATTCTCTGTTACGTTTTCTCCAACATAAAAGCTTCTTGAACACTCTCCTGAATATCTTTCTTTACGTACAAATTTACCTTTTTCTTCATCCTTTTCTTCTTTATTAACTGTTGCATGTACTGTTAAATATCCGTCTTGAATATTTAATTTAATACCTTCTTTTTCATAACCTGGCAAATCAATGTCTATAATATATTCATCCTTTTTCTCCTTGATGTCTGTCTTCATTAATTTGCTTTCTCCCTCGTTGAAAAATACATCTCCGAACATGTCGTCTAATAGATCAAAGTCACGTCTTCTTGGTATCATCATCATAAAAATCAACTCCTTAAAATTATATTTATGTGTTGACACTTGATGAGAGTGGCACATATGTACTTTTTGATAAATCTTCTTTATCAATTTCGATTATATTATATATCTATTTTTAGCAATGTCAATAGCAGAGTGCTAAAATTCACAAAAGTTTCACATTACTTTTTGTTAATCATATCCCAAAATATTAAATCTTGAATGTCATCATCTTTTGCCTCATTGCTCGTTTTTTCAACATTTTTATAACTATCTTTATTTAAAGCAATAGCTACAATTATTACTATTGTAATAACTGGAAAAATAAACATTATTGGAAGCCCATTAAATCCTGCAAATATACAAAATATTAGAAATATTACATACAATATTATCCCCATAGTTTTCTCCTTTATTCATATTATATCATTATTTTATTTAATATGATATAATGTTTACAAATGATTTTAGGAGTGTAATATGAAAGTTAATGATTATTTAGGAAAAGTTTTAAAAATTGAAATTGACAGGCCTTTAGGAAGCAAACATCCTAAATATGGATTTATATACCCAGTTAATTATGGTTATGTTCCAAATACAATTAGTGAAGATGGCGAAGAATTAGATTGCTATTTACTTGGTGTTTTCGAACCTTTTGAAAACTTCGAAGGCAAGTGTATTGCAATAATTCATAGGACAAATGATAATGACGATAAACTTATAATTGTACCTGATGGTAAAAATTATGATAATTCCGCTATTGAAGCTTTAACCGAATTTCAGGAGCAATATTTTGAGCATGTTATTATAAGATAATAGATTTCGATACAGTTTATTGTATAATAAAAAACCGAATGAATTAACTCAGTTGGTTTTATGCTATATTTCATTCCAAAATGTGATTTCTTCTATAGGTTTTCTATCAAAATGTCTTTCACTTGGTTTTGCTTCTTTTGATGGATAACCAATAGCTAACATTGCAATTATTTCTAAGTTTTCTGGAACTTTATATACTTCTCTAACTTTATTAGAATCAAAATATCCTATCCAGGTAGAGCCTAATCCCAAATCTTGAACTTCTAACATCATTTGAGTTGTTGCAATAGATGCATCAATAACGCCTTCATCTCTTCCATCAAATTTACTTTTCCATGAAACTGTTTTATCATAGCAAATTATCATTATTAGAGGAGCATTCCATCCCATTTTTGTACATTCACTTAATCTTGATAACTTTTCTTTGTCGTTTAATATTAGTATCCTTTGTGGTTGATAGTTTACTGCTGTTGGTGCTAATCTTGCTGCTTCTAGTATTTTTTCTATCTTTTCCATTTCAACTTCTTTTTCTGCAAAACTTCTGCACGAATATCTTTCTTTTGCTAAATCTAAAAAATTCATAATTAATTTTCCTCGTATAATATATTTACAATCAATTTTATAAGTTTAATTTACATTAAAAAAATGATTGCATAAGAAAAATTTAATGTAAGTTAATAAAGAATTATCTCTTTACATAACATTGTATAATATTGTTATATAAATTGATTTAAGGTTAATTCTTTCCTTCCTTGTTGCATCTTACAGATGACTTCTTTGAAAGACTGTTTCCTTACTTTTAGTTGTTTACTTCTAACCCAGATGTTGTTCAAGATATGAAACTACTATGGTAGCAAATAGGCTATATTTCTTATCTTAGTTCTGATTAGTGCGAGGGTGTTGATATACTAATTGCTAGGGGTAATCCTTTATTAGTTTATATTATTAAGAATTGAAAGGTGGTGATTTACTATGAATGAACAACTTCAATCAACTCTTTTTGTTGATATTGATGTTAGCTCTAATTCTAACTATGTTTATGCTATGGATTTTTTTGCTAAAAAACTTTTGTCTTTTTCTTGCTCTAACAATTTGCCAGGTGTTTCTGTCTTAATTACTAATCTTTGTAATTGTCTTGAAACAGAAAATTTAAAATATGTTGCTATTGCTATGGAATCTACTTCTTATTACAGTTTCCATATCTGCAACTATCTTTCTTTTTCACCTGAGCTTGCTTGTTACAAACCAAAAGTTTATTGCTTAAATCCTAAGGTAATCAAAGCTTACAGAGAATCTTTTATTTCTCTTGATAAGACTGACCCTTTAGATAGCATGGTTATTAGCGATTTTGCTCGTACTGGCAAAATTACTTCTTTACCTTTTCAAAGTTCTGCTTTTGTTGCTCTTCAAAGACTAACTAGACAACGATTACATATTGTCGAAAACTTAAACAGAGAAAAATCTTTTGCTTTATCTAATATCTTTTTAAAATTCAGCGAACTTGCTGTTTTAGATAAAGATGAGCAACCTTTCTCTAATAAATTTGGTGCAACTGCATCTGCTATTGTTACTGAATTTTTATGTCCTGATGAAATTGCTTGTATGCCTCTTGAACAACTTATTGATTTTATTTGTGAAAAAGGTAAAAGTCGTTTTTCTAATCCTGAGAATACTGCAAAACTTCTTCCAAAAGCTTGACGTGATTCTTATAGGTTATATAAAGCTTTATATGATCCTTTAAATGTTACTATTGCTGCTTCCCTTTAATTGTATTTCGTCTTTAGAAAAACAAATTAAAGAATTGGACAAGGCTATTTTAAAGGCTGTTAAAGGCTTATCTAGTAACGAATATCAATGCCTACCTTCTATTAAATGTATTGGTCCTGTTTTCGCTGCTCGGCATTATTGCTGAAATTGGCTTTATTTCTCGATTTCCTAAAGAAGAAAAACTAGCCAAATTTGTTGGTCTTTGCTGGCGCAAACGACAATCAGGAAAGTTTACCGCAAACAATACTTTTATTACAAAAGCAGGTAACAAATATCTTCGTTACTATTTACTTGAAGCTACTGGAGGTGTTATACGTTCTAATAATGATTATCGCTTATTTTATCAAAAAAAGTATAACGAAGTCAGTAGATTTCAACATAAAAGAGCACTCACACTTACTGCCCGAAATTTCGTAAGATTGATTTTTTCAATGCTACAGAAAAATCAACTTTACATTGATACTCAAAAGGAGATAGTTAGCTTAACGTGATTTCATATACGCCATTGTAACCACTTCCAGAATTTACCTTTCAAAAAATTGATTTTCTGGAGGTTTATTAAGTATGCTCTTTTTATTATCAATGTGCTAAAAAAATTTAAATTATTTTTTAAATTTATCTTGACATATTACCAGATGTCTTTCTGTTACATCTATGTATATCTTTTATTTGATAAATACCATAATATTTTATCAATATTTTTTTAAGCTATCTTCATTTAATATAGATACTGCTTCATCTGTTGTTATCAATTTAAAATTAATATTAATTTTCATGTTTGTATCTAGCGCTTCGTCGCAATTATCATTATGACAATTACGACAGTATGACACTAAAATACTCATTACAATATAACCATGTTACTATTTAAAATGGCACAATGCTAAAACAACATCAGTTAATCTCTTTTCTGGCTTTTTATATTTCTCATATTCTTTTACGATTTTCCATCTAGCCAATCCATTTTCCATAATTTTTCTCTCTTTATTTAACATATTATATCATATTTGGTTATTATATCGCAAAATTGGTTTAAATTTCTAAAACTCTTTGACAAAAATAAAAATTGCATACAATAAATATATATATAAGGATTGCGACAAAAGTCTTCGAGCAGCCCCTATGAAAATTGGCTTTGGATCTACATCTCTTTTTTATAAAAAAATAAGGCTAGGAACTTTGAATTTCTCGGTAACTTTGGTTGCATAGTAAGACTTGGACTTATGACCTTCGGGTTATGAAAATTTGATTGTGATTTTTGAGGAATTTTATTGACTTGAGTTTTTATTGGTTTAGATAGGTTTAGATCAAATTGGTGAGATTATGAAATAGGTTAAATTTAGTTGTTTTTTGCAATGATTGTCCCCAATTTGTCCCCCGTTTTTGAATGCTGATTTTGGTTGACTTTATACAGCATTCACGTGAAAAAATTTGAATTTTTTGCAAGATTTAATTAATAAAAATAACAATTTATTAAAGGAGTGGTTAGAATTTAGACAAGATATATTAATTAGCCAATTTAGATGATAATGACAAAATTTATTTACTTAATTATGATGATTATTGTGAAAAGATTTTAAAACATACTGATAAAGATTATTATAAGTATATTTCTAAGAAATTAGATTTCCTTTATGATGATTTTATGAATTATACTGCTCATTGGAATGATAAGTATTATATGACTGTTTTTAGTGATGCAGTTAAGTTGATTGTTGGCGGGTTGAAGTTAGAATAGATAAAAGGCGAATTAATTCTCGCCTTTTGAATTATTTACATTATTAATCGGTACATCTTCAGTATTTATTTGTTTTTCTTCATTTACTTTATAATTAATTTGTCCAATTGGTAAAGAGTTATCATTATATTTTGTTGCATCATATGTAGCTTCTATAACTTGGTAATACCAATTTTGCAATACATCTTCATAATAGATATGTAACTTTATTAAATATTCTTTTTCTCTTTCTAAAGCGAAATACCTAAATATTTCTTTTTCTTCATTTTTTTCTAATGGTACTACATTATTATCTCCTAATATTCTATAAATTTTTTTCATCATGGATGATTCCATATCAATTATTATTCTCTTAACATTATTTAGTCCTATATTCTTAATCAATATAAATAAATTATATGTTGTCATTGACTTTTCATTACAATTACTAACAATTAAATGTTCAAGCTCTATTTTATAATCATCTCTATTACTACTAGTTTTCATTTCGTACTTTAACATTGGCATATTTTGTATTCTTAAATTTTCCTTATCTCTTTTTTCATTATGTTCATTATTCTTTTTTATTTGATAAATTGTAATAAATACTGAAACAAGTGCGGCTATTCCAGCACTAACAATACTTGTAGCATATGTAACTATAAAGCTAAGCCAATTTTGAGTATTAACGTTTACATTCCATCCTAATTCTGTCGGTATATTAAATTTGTCTAGATAGTATATAATAAGAAATGTAGAGTTAACTACTGCTAATACAATATAACAAATTTTTTCTACTAAATCGTTTGATTTTCTCATTGATCTACCAATAAAATATAATGTAAGTCCTATAATAATCATAGTAATTATAAATAATATAACATTTCCCATATATTTCTCCTTTTTGTTCTACTTATTTTATAAAATATAAATTGCTAATCTTTTTCTTTCATATTAAAAAAACGGTCAAATTTAGATAAATATTTCTCAATATTGGTTTTATTATCTTTTATTTCAAATCCTAAATACTCAAATAAATACTTTTCTAAAACAAATAAATATGTAACTTCTTTATTATACTTTAAACAAGTATCACTTATTGAATGAACATTCCTATCTAAGTATCCCCATCTATATTTTATTATCTCAGTTTCATTTTTACTTAAATATCCTATTTTCTTTTCTTCTTCCAATATTTTAAAATCTTGCATGATTATAAAAATTGTTTTCAACATTTCTTTATCTACTTCTCTTCCTATAGCTTTTTTAACACTGGATATGAAGTCCTTCAAAGAAAATTCCTTATCAGTAGTACTATAATGTTCATGCATTAAATCTATACTTAATAGTAAATTATCAATCTGATCAATTGATATTCTATGTTATTTCTTACATGATCTAAAAATGAATTTACTAACATTTCTTTTTCGAAATTATTACTTCTTTTTTTATTACACTCTTCACACAATAATCTAATATTATTTTCATCAAAACTTCCTCCTTTTGACCATGGTATAATATGATCAAATTGTTTCTCTCCTATTAACAGATTCTTTCCACACAACTGACAAACCATTCCATCTCTTTTGGTTACTTTTATTGTTGTTGATCTTGGAATATTCCTTGAAATATTCCTTAATTCTTTAGTTTCTGTAAAAGGTTCTGCCATCATATAAACAGGACATATATGTCCAAATATAACACATCTTTTATGATTATCTACATTTACTAGTGGAAATTCTTCTACTAAAGGTCCATATGGACAATATTTTATTTTCCAACATGGTTTTACATACTGCTTTAACTCTTTTCTCCCAATTTGTTTTTTCTCCCCATTTTGAGAAATTATTATTACCTTTATTCACTTATACTTTCCTTTCATTTTAACACTTTTCTAATTTTATTATAAAAAATCGTAAAATTTATTAATATTTTTTTCTTTGATATACTCATCTAATTTCTGTTGAATAATTAATTTATCTGAATCGTCAATACATATATATAATTCTTCTATAGCTCTGCTACATGCTACATAAAACATTCTCGTGAATTCATCAGATGTGCTTTCAGATGATATATTGCTTTCTTTAAACATATCAGAAAAGGTAGTAGCATCTCCTCTAGTAGGATTTATACTAACAAACACCCTTTTCCATTCCAAACCTTTTGCTTGATGAACTGTCATATATTTACTATCTTTTGAAAACACATCTTTAAATAATGAATATGCTGTTTTCCATTCTAATTGATTTATTAAACCTATTAACGCTTCATTATCATCTTCAGAAAATACCTCTATTTTAAACTCATCTAAATCCATAAGTTCATTTAAGAATTCTTTTATCTCTTTATTTTCACTCTCTTTCAATTTTTGATTAAATTCATTAACAATATCAACTATCTTTGAAGTATTGTTAACATTTTCAAATAAGTCCTCTAGAAGTCTATTTATTTTTATAATAATTTTAATTGAAAATTTTTCTTTCAAAATTTTTTTATTAATTTTCCCATATACTTCAATTGCATTTAATATATTATTTATTGTTCGTGTTCTAAATGTTTCATTTAGGTAAATAATAAATTTAATTGCTTTTACCCAAAGTATACTTGAGCTTTCTACAATTTCGTATCTTATATCTATTGGACTTGCATAATAATTATTATAAACCTTCTTTAAAATGTCTTTTTGGTTTTCAGATATATCCATTATATAGTTAAATGCATATGCCCATGTTCTTGTTATAATTGCACCTTGACTTTCTAAAATATCTTTTATAATGCTTTTCACTTTTTCATTAGAACTATTTGTTATAAAATGTACTAATTTTGATTCTACCATTTGCTTTTCTTCTTCATTTTCATATTCTTTTATGCTTACTTGTTCTAACCTATCGTTTCTTCTTATATAGTTACACATATTTACAATATTACTAGTAGATCTCCTATTGCCTTTTATCTCGTATTCTTTCATACCATGCAGAGAAAAATTTGTAAACTGAGTTGGTCTTGCCCCTTGAAAACTATAAATAGACTGAGCAACATCTCCAATTACAGTTATTTTAGATATTTTTTCGCAAATTTTTAGTAACATTTTAGTCTGTAAAGGATTAGTATCTTGAAACTCATCTACAAATATATATGGAAATTGTGCTCTTATTGCATATAATATAGTTGGATTTCTTTCTAAAATCCTATATCCAAAGTATAATATTTCATCGTGGTTTAATTTTCTTACCACAGCCCATAAGTATTTCTTTATTATATTTTTGTGTGATTCAATTATTTTATTACTACATATTAATTCTTTTTTATCTTCGGTTATGTATTTTTCTATATTGATTCTTACTTCTCCCATTGTTTTTTTGGAATAATTTATTTCATCTCTTGTACCTAAATTACTATTAATGTATTGAAAAATTTGTTGCTTATCTTGTCCATGTAAAATACCAATTCCTTCTATTTGTGAAGATATTATTTTATTTCCTTTTACATCTATGTCATAATCTTCTTTCATTATCTTCTTTAATTCATCTTGGTAAAATTGAATTATATATTCAATTATAAAAGAATGTATAGTGCAAATTTCAATATTATTTTCATATCCTTCCAATCTGCTTTTTATTTCATTAACTGCCGAATTTGTATAAGTTATGCATAATATCTTTTTACTTTCACTTCTATATATTTTTGTATCTCTTTTAAACATTTCTTTTATATTATTTATTAAAAAGTATGTTTTACCTGCACCTGGACCTGCATAAATCTTTTTATTGTTATTTATACTCTCTAAATCCAATATATCTCCCGATTTTATTTCACAAGCCATTTTATTCCCTCCTCTATATATGAAGGAATTACTATATTATTCATCAACTCTTCATCTAATAAAATTTCTAATGCAATTTCTCCTTTTTTATTCTCAGCATAGCTTAAAAATAAGTTTGCAAAAAATAATTTTTCATATATTTTCTTATGTCCATTATCATTTTCTATAAAGTTGCTATATTTATTAACCAAATTTTTTATTTTGTCTCTTGTCTTCGTATATTTAATTTTTGCAACATTATCTTTCCAACAATCAAAATCTAATTCATTTTCTTCAATAAATGTATTCAAACTTTTGCTTGAAACTATTTTTAATAACTTAATAGCATTTTCTTTTTTATCCATATTAGCCAAAAATAGTTCATCTTCAAAGGTAGAACCATATGTATTTTGACATACCATAGCTATGTTATTTCTTATAAAATAGATTTTTCGGAAATCTGTTTTTAACATGTATTTTCTGGTTTCCAATAATTTTTTTAAAATTAATTTCTTCTTTATTATTTTTTTCCTTTTTTTTATCAATAATTTACTTATATGTTGTGGCACAAAGTTTGAAATCTTACTCAGATCGTCTTTACTATTAACTTTAAAATCTTTATCAGTTATACACAATATTTTTTTATTTATGTTACTATCTTCATATATATCAATAAAATACTTAAAATGCTTCCCTCCTATATCTATAATTGAAATATGCTCGTTCTCATATGAATATCCTTCCTTCTCTAAAAATTTAGGTAAAATCAGCTTTTCAGCTAATCCTTCAACGAATATAACTTTTTTAGCAAATAACATATCTGACTTAGTTACATCTAAGAATTTCATTATATGCTTTTGTGAATCATTTTTCTCTTTTAATTGATTTGATAAACTCATGTTTAATACTTTATCAAAACTTCTATCATAATTAATCATATACATATTTTCTATTCCTGAAACTGACGTTATATTAGATGAATGTGTCGTTACAAAGATTTGTTGATTTAATTTGTTTTCATCATTAATTTTCTTTATATATTTAAATAATTTATACTGCATTGTTGGATGTAAGTGTGCCTCAGGTTCTTCCAAGCACAATATTCTAAAATCTCGTCCTAGCCTTAGTTCCGGTAATTTTAATAGCATATATATATTAATTAGATTATTATATCCTACTCCATTATGAGTTAATGGTACTATATATTTTAACTTTGTGTCTTCTACATCAATTTTATATCCACTTGAAATATCTGGTTTATAGCTTATTCCTTGCTTTATTGAAACGTTTCCATCTTTCAGTCCAATTTCATTTTTTTCATCTTCATTTACCACTTTATAGATTTTCTCTAGTATTTCTTTAACAGTCTCTTCCATTTCTCCTGATATTTTTTTTGCTAAGTCTTTTACTTTTTTCATATTTTCTTCTTCTTTAATATATTTATTTATTTCATTTTTAGTTTCATAATATACATCATTAGTATTTCTTTCCGCCCCTATAAAATCAATTTTAAATATTTCTGATATACTCTTTTTATCTATATTACTGTCATCTATACCATTAGATACATTCCATTCATAATGCTTTTGTATCAATTCCAGACAACTTTTATAGTCATTGAAATTATCAATATCCTTAACTAAATTACAATAATCTTTTGAATATTTTTTATTTAGCTCATATCTTATTTTAATATTAGCAACAATTAAATACTCATTTTTATTTCCTTGTTCAGTTCTTATTTCGTTTATTCTATCCAATCCTAAAAAAGGTAATAACTTTATTATACTTTCATCATTTTCATCATCTTCAGATATTTTGTGAAAAATCTCATATTCTATTTCTATAATTGGGGCTTCCTTCTTATATTCTTTCATATATTTTTTTAGTAAATCACTTTTATTGAAGTCGTCTATTTCTATATTCAAGTCTTTAAGTAAATTTATTGCATGCAAAAGATTAGTTTTTCCAGAGTTATTCGCTCCTATTATCACATTTAGTCCTTCCTTGAATTGCATAAAAAAGTTTTCATAATTTCTATAATTTTTTATTTTTATACTATTTATATACATTCCTATTCTCCTTTTAGTAACTATATCATAAAATATATGTATTTTTTGTCGAAATTTGTAAATTATTATCAAAAAAGCAAAATTATTCTGTAATTAAAATCACACAATTATTTTGCTATCTTTAGTTTTATAAAATTAGTTATTACTAATACTTGATATTCTCCCAGAATACTTAAATAATCCATAAATATTCTCTCTATGATATTTTAAACTTTCCTTATTTGGAATAAAAAATGGATTTTCTGGCAAATTAATCTTCTTTCCTTCAAATTCACCTAGATATGTATTCATTAATTCTTCATGTACTTTAATTGTATAATCATCATTTATTGTGAAAAAACCTTTATCAAAAGCCCAATGAATATCCCTTGAAAGAGCCAATCCGTTATTTGGCATATATGTTCCATTATGCGATTTTGGCATTATATGTGCAGCTTCAAGATTTATAAACTTTTTCCATACAATAGACTTTCCTGTAACCGCACATTTATTTCCATATCCAACCATAACAAAATCTCTGAATGATTGAGAATTAAATAAGTTTTCAATACTATTTGTGGTTTCCATAAATTCTTGTGTCTTTTCTATAACTTGGGTAGGTACAATAACTTCTATATTTTCTTGCAATTCAGTTTCATTAATCTTATCTTCTATATAGTCTATTTTTTCATTTATTATTGCATGTCCTCTACTTAAACTTGAATTTTCAATAATGTTATTCAAAAAATTATATATATCAATATCAATTTCACTATCCTGAGAAAATCTTAATAAATAATACAAATTACTATATTCATTATCATACTCATTTTGTACGCTTTTGAAAACGACAATATCATTTTCCTTAAATAATAATTGGTGATCTTCTATGTCATTATTTAAATACAATCTGTATTCGTTTCTCCCATTTGGTAATCCTCTTGAAATTTTATCATTATGATAAACAAAATTACAATATACTTTTTTCTTTAATTCTACAGACATAATTGGAAGTACAACATTATCATTAACCACTTTTTCAGACATTGGTGGAAAGAATTTTAATACTTCTTTATTTTTTGATATATAAATATATCTACCCCTTGATGGTCTCCCATCTTCTCTAATACTTCCTAATTCTTGGTGCCCTAATTTCTTAATATAATATTCCATATGTATCCCCCAATCTACATATATAACTTATTTTACATAATCATTAAATATATCTTTTAAAGCATTTGCAATGGCATTTGAAAATTTGGGTGGAACCGCATTTCCTATCATTTTATATTGGTCCATCATTGAACCAATAAATTCGTAATCATCATCAAATGATTGCAATCTAGCGGCTTCTCTAACGGTAATACTTCTTGCTTGTTCTGGATCTGGATGAATATGTCTTAATCCGTCTTTATATAAATGTGCTGGAATCGTATTGCTTTGTTCATCCCATTTTATAACATAATATTTATGTACATTACTTCTTTTACCAGTCTGTTCATAATATAATTCTTTAAGTTTTTCTGTAGAATTATAAAAGTTTGTACCATCTATAATGTCTTTTTCTAATAAATGAAAAATATTTTTATCTCTCTCACTATGAAACCTTGGAATATGATTAGGTATTTCATATTCTTTAAACAAATGCGAATATTTTTTACCATCTCTTCTATACTCATTTGTAGGTAATAATTTAGGCAAATCTCCAATAGCTTCTTTTACTGTCATTTTATTAGTCTTATATTTTTTTAAATACTTGTTATAAAATTCTTTCACTATTTTGTTGGCTGTTTCTTCTCCAAAAAAATCCTTACTTACTCCTAAAATAATTACTCTTTTTCTATTCTGAGGTACCCCATATTCTGTTACATCTATTATTGCTTCTTTTAAATTTTCTAAAATTGTATAACCACTCTCATCAAATCTATTTTTGATTCTTTCTATTATAGGTTTTCCATCCGGTGAAGCACTTAAAATTCCTGGTACATTCTCAAATATAAAGAATTTCGGTTTGTATCTATTAACTACTTTTAAATAGCTTTCAAACAAGTAATTTCTATAGTCATTTTTCATCCCATCTTTATCGCGAATTCTACCTGCTATAGAATATGCTTGACAAGGTGGTCCTCCAATAATTACATCCAATTTATTCTTACCAATTAAATTATCTAAACCCTTTCCATTTCCATATTCTATATCATTTTTCCATCCCGAAAATAGTTCATCAGTTCTTTGTATGTCAAATCTCATAACTATCTCATCAGCATTGTTATAATTCCATTTTTCCTTTAATCTTTTTTCTAGATTTTCACATGGTGCTTTTTCCCATTCAACACAAGCCAAAGTATCATAGAAATTACTCTTTTCAAATCCATCCATTAGACCTCCGCAACCTGCAAATAAATCTATTGTACTAATTTTTTTATTCATATTTCTCCTTTTTTACTTTTTATCAATTATTTTTAGAATTTCTTCTGCAACTGATTTACTTAATAATGGTGGAACCGCATTTCCTACTTGTCTATATTGCTCTGTCTTACTTCCAAGAAAAATAAATTTATCTGGGAAAGACTGTAATCTAGCATTTTCTCTAACTGTAGGAACTCTATTATATTTATAGTGAAAATGATTTCTATGTCCTGTATCTATAGTTCTACTTGGTTTTGTACTATCATATCTTCTCCAAGCTTCATTAAATTTTCTACTATCTCCAACACCTTTTGGTAAATCTTTAAAATTTCCACCATCAGGAACTAAACTTATTACATCCTTAACTTCTTGTGTATGTTTTGTTACTAAATGATTATGAATCATATCACTGCCTTTTCTCATAAGTTTTTGGTATTCTGAAAAAGGCTTTGTTTCATAATTAAAATCTTCTTGTTCAGGCTCATTTTCTAATGAAGGTAGATCTCCTATTGCATCCTTAGTAGAAATATACTCATCTTCTTTTAATTTTGGTTTAGGAAATGATACATCTCCTAAATCTTTTCTTATTCCTACTATAAATATTCTCTTTCTAATTTGTGGTACTCCATAATCTGGTGCATATAATATCTTTGAGTCAAAATTATAATCACCTAATTTATTAAATTCATCTACTATAAGCTTATAAAATTTTCCTCCATATAGCCTTTGAATTCCAGGAACATTTTCTATCATTATTGCTTTTGGTTTAAAAGCCTTTGCCGTTATAAACATAGCTTTATATAGTTTATTTCTTATATCATCTGGATTTCTACTTCCTGTTAATGAAAATCCTTGACATGGTGGTCCTCCAATCACTATATCAACTTGTTGTTCTCCTATATTTTTCTTTATTTCATCTACAAAATCTTCCCTTAATAAATCTATGTTCAATCCCTTGCTTCCTGGATGATTTTTTTCAAAAGTCTTCAAGGCTGTTTCATTATTATCTATTCCTAATATTACATTGCATCCTGCTTCTTGATATCCATATGATAATCCTCCACATCCGCAAAATAAATCTATTACGTTCATTTTTCCTCCATCAATTTACAAATATCTAATATAGTTTATATCATAAAAAAAAAAATTTTTCCACAAATCGACAATTATTTATAAAAAATTTTCTAACATTTTTATATCAAACATTTGTTTATTTGTCAATACATTTTTTAATTCTTTCCAAAAAAGCTTAAATTTAAAACTAAATTCCATCGAAAGACTAAGTAGAATTTAGTTTTGGAAGGATGATATAATTATATTAATACTTTACTTGGGTACAAGGAGGTATTATCATGAAAACTGCAAATCAAAAACATTTAACTTTAGAAGATAGAAGTTATATTGAGCAAGCTCTCAATCAAGATATGACATTTAAAGAAATTGCAAAATTTCTATCAAAAGATCCATCCACAATTTCAAAAGAAATTAAGAAAAATTAAATTAGACAATATCGTTTCTCCATTAATTAAACAAGGGTAAACAATATCTCATATTTATCAAACACAAAATTTGAAATGTTCTAAATCTTCACTTTACAACTATATTGATCAAAATCAGTTATCTGCTAGAAATATTGAAATTCTGTACTTAAAGTATTAATTGAATTGAAGGTATCCTTGGAAATGATTTATTTGAAAGAACTTTTCCTGTCATCCTTACAGATAACGGTACTGAATTTTCCAACCCTCTAAGTTTAGAATTTAATTATGAAGGTATTGGAAGAACAAGAATATTCTTTTGTAATCCAGGGGCATCTTATCAAAAAGGAGCTATTGAAAAAAATCATGAATTTATACGTTATGTAATACCTAAAGGTACCTCTATGGATAATCTTACACAAAATGATATTACAAAGCTAATTAATCATATTGATAGTCTTACAAGACCTAGTTTAAACAATTCTACTCCTTATGATTTAGCACAAATACCATTAGATAAAAATGTATTAAAAAAGTTGAATCTCGAAAAGTTTCCCGCCAAAGAGATTCAACTAAATCAAAAACTACTAAAGAAAAATTAATTTAAATTAAATTTTACATATACCCAAGTAAAGTTTTAATTTAAAATCACATGACCCAACGAGTGGACTTTACTAAAAAAATTTTATCCCCAGTCGTTTATTTGTTATGCAATTTTTTAAAATTTTTCTTTATCATAACTATATTTTATCATATTTCTGTACAAAATCACAACAAAAAAGAAAAAAAATCCTTTATTTACTGGACTTTTCTCTTGGATTAATAAATTCAGCTAAAAGTAGAATTTACTTTTATATTTAACCATTTTTACATATTAAGTTGGTTGTTTATAAAATTTTAATTATAAAAATTAGTTGTTTTCTAAAAATAAACGTTCTAAGCCCCATTGTTTTCAATGCTTTCCTGTTTTTTCAAAAAATAAAGTTTTGTTTAGTTAGTTGTTTAGTAAATCAAAAATTTTTAAATAATTAAAAAAAAATAAAAATTGTGAAAACTATTGATACTCTAATGAAATACGATTTTAATAAATTAAATAAAATTTCTATCAATTAAAGACAATGAAATAGCCTGTATCCTTAGATACAAGCTATTTACAGCATTTTTCCCTTGGTTGCGGGGGTAAGACTCGAACTTACGACCTTCGGGTTATGAGCGAGGTTTGACTGGTTTTTGTGGTTTTGTGAAAATTAGAGTTTTTGTTGGTATTTAGGTATTTACAAAAGTTTTGGTTTGTAGAACATTTGTACATTTTTAGGGCATTTTTGGAGAAGATTTTACCCAATTTTTACCCAATGGGTGTAGTACGTTTGTTCTTACAAAATTGGCTCTTGTGGATACTTTTGGAAAATGAAAAATTTTAATTTTTAGGAGGATTTAGATTATGAATAATTTAAGAGAAGTTAATGATGATATTTTGAAGGATTGGTTAGAATTTAGAGAGGAGACTTTACTTTGTCAACTTTCTGATAGGGATTATAAGTATAGTTTGAATTTTGATAAGTTTTGCGAAAAGATTTTGCGTAATGTATCTAAGGATAATAAGCAGTTTGTTCAGTCTCAACTTGATAAATTGTATGATGATTTTATGATGTATCTTGATTATTGGAATGAGAAGTATTATAGGAATGGTTTTTGCGATGGGATGCAGCTAATTGGTGGTAGTTTTGATAATTAATTAAATATATTTTCCAAAGTTTTTTCATTTTTTTTTAATATCAAAGTAATTGTACAACAAAAGGCGAGTTGATTCTCGCCTTTTATATTGATTATTTTATACAATCTAAAAATTTATACACTAATTATTAATTACATTACTTCATTTTATAACTCTTCTTAAATAACTTTTCCATATCTATGTAATAATCATTTATTTTAGCTAGGCATTTTTCTAGCTTTTCCTTTTTTTCTAGAGATATGTTATTTTCATTTATTTTAGATTCTATTTTGTCTCTAGTATTTATTAGTTTTTCTAGTAACCATGCAAAATTATATAATGGTCTATATAATTTTAATTCCTTCATCATCTCTCTAGCTTTTTCATCTTCCGAATCAATTCCTCCAAATTCATTTCTAAAAAATATTTGGTTATAATCTTTTTCAACAGGGTTATAAAATAATTCATTTTTTATCTCTAATTTATCAATATTACCTTTGAACTTGTCCGATTTTTCCCTATTGCATTTAGGGCATACATACATTAAATTATTATAATTATTACTAAATGTTTTATCTATATTTTTAAATGTCTTCCTAGGTACATAATGATCTATTTCAAATCCTAATGGTTCAATTATAAAATCCCAGGTATTGCAATAAGCACATCTATTATGAAAATCTTTTTTCAAAAATTTTTTATAGCTTTTATAGCGTTTATATTCTTTATTACATGTTCTTGTTATTTTAAAATTTCTAAATTCATCATATTTCATTTCTTACTCCAATAAGTTATTTACTTCATTTAATAAATCTAGCACATCTTTTATTTTTTGTGGATTTACAATTTTTTCAATTTGTGTATAGTCTGTTGGTTTTAGTTCTCTAAGTTTCTCTTCATTATCTATTATCTCATTAACTATTTCTGAGTTATTACCTGTTTGAGATATTTCATCTTCTAAAATTTTTATTTTAGTCTCTATTTGTTTTCTATTTTGAATATACTTTTTCGCATTAATGAATATTTTATTTACTTGCTCTTTTGATTTTTCTTCATCAATCGCAAAAAAATCACTTTTTTTGTATACCTTATCTGGATCAACAAATATATTCTCTATGCATTCTTCTGCAACATTAGTAAGCATTATCATAGGAAATTTATCTACTTTCTCTTTTATATTTTTAAAAATTTCTGTTCCTTCTATTTCTCCTGTATTTCCCATTATTTTTTGATCTATAATTAATGTTATAATTTCTCCATATTTTATATCGTTTAATATATCCTTTGATAGCTTTGTGATTGAAACACCCTCTTCATTTTCCAAAAGATATATTTTAAAATCCACTTCAACATCCTTAGGCTTATTTTCTTTTATTACACCTCTAATTTTACTGATGGCTGTTTCTTCGTCATCAATTATGCCTATTATATATTTATCCATAAAGACCTCCTAATTTATAGGTATATTAATTTTAATGCCAAAGCCGTCTTCTTTTTGCATTATATGTATCTCTCCATAATTTTTATTAACAATTTCTCTCATTATCCATAGTCCTAATCCTGTTCCTTTATCACCTTTACTTGTCTCCCCTGCATCAAATACTTTATCTGGATTATCTTTATATTTTTCATCTAACTTTGGTCCATTATTTTCAAGGTATATTTCTATAGAATCTTTTTTTTCAATCTTTATATATATTTCTCTTCTCTTTCCTTGTAATTTTTCTAAAAACCATGCAGAATTCAAAAAGAAGTTATTAAATATAGAGTATAAATCAATCTTTTCTATATTAATTATTATATCATCTATATTAGGCTCATTAAAAAATATATGTTTTTTGTCCATTAATGGTTTCCAATCATTAATAATATTATTCACAAATTTTGAAATTTTTATATTTTCTTTTTCAAAAGAATTTCTTTGTACTCCATCTAATACAACTGAAATCCAACTATTTAATAATTTATCAGTTTTTTCAGCTTCATCTATAAACTTAAATGGATTAAGATCTTCATCACCTTGATATTCTTTTCCATTTAATAATTTTTTTACCGTATGCCTTATATATTGCATTCTATTCCCCATATCATTTTCTATACCTCTTAATTCATGAGAAAATGTATTAGTTATAATACCCGCCGAACCAAAAGACATTAAAATTTCTTTAGTTTTTTGTTCTTCATTTTTTTCTTTATTTAATTTATAAACCGTTTCTCTGTATTCTTTTTTTGAGTATTCATCATTCTCTTCACTATATTCATCGTTGTTTTTTTCTTTTTCATTCTTTATCGATTCTAATATTCTTTCCTTGTTATCTATTTTTTCCTCTTTTTCAGATAACCATTTACCATACTCTCTATAAACATATTGTCTATCATATTCAAAAGCAGATAAAACTTTTTGTATCATCTCAACAAAAATATAATATTCCTCATTTGTAGCTAAACCTTCACGATTAGCCATATCTATTAATCTAGGGTTTTCATTTCTTCCTATTTCTACACATCCGATTGTTTGATATGGTAATGTTCTCCAATTTCCTGACGGATGCTTAATACCAGCTGGACTTTTTTGTGCTCTAACTCCTAAGTTTAGCCAATCATACATACCATCATCAAATTCTCCATAAGGCCTAACTTTAAAATTATCTCTATACAATTTTATACCAGAAAATTTTTCTAGCATTTCTGTTCTACTTTTCTTTTTGATTTTCTTTATTATAGAATCGTCACTGTTTCCCCCTTTCATAAAATATAAATCCATCTTAAAAGGACCAACTTTTGTTATTTTTTCTAATTCATAATCTTTTATTTCCTTATCAACTATTAAGTTTATTTCTATTTCTTTATCGTAATCTTCTTTATGGTAATTTTTTACTTTAAAAGCTTCTCTATTCCAAAATTCTGATAAATTAAATTCATATATCTTTCCATTTATTTTTGTAATTGCTTTTTCGGCATTTAAATCAACTTCATTTCTTTTTAGTAAAACTTTTATTGTATTATTTCCATCATATTCTGCTTTAATTCTATAGTCATAATCTTGGATTTCCATATTATTGCTCATAAAATTAAAATTACTATCATAAGTATTATTTATATATATTTCAAATGTATCCACTGTACCTAATGGATTTATACTTTGCATGTTTGTATTTACTTTTTTAAATAATCGTTCTGTCCATTCTTCTCTAGTAGGTGTCATTACCAATATAGTTCCTGTACTCCAATTGAATTTTTTTAATCTGGAAAATTCTGTTTTACCAATCAATTCTTCTACTATTTGTTCATATGTACCATTTTTATTTTCTAATGTAGCTTTAATATCATTTAATAATTCAACTTCATCAAATTGCTTCCAATTTATATTCCACTCTAGTAATTTATCAAACTTATTTTTAGTATATACCTTTGTTGCTGTTGAAAGTTTCTCAAGTGCAAATCTACCAATTCCTTTTGCTCCTGTCTTAATTCTGCCTTTTTCACTATACATATTCTTCTCTTTATCGCTAGTAGCTATATTCATCCATGTCGTCTTCATTATATTTTGAGTCATTCCTATACCATTATCTATAATGATAATTTCATTCTTAGAAAATAATATTGACTGCAATTTTGCAATATCCTCATCTTTAATTTCATTCTTTCTTATTATTTTATCACTTTCTTTACTCTCAGCATCATAAAATTTTAATACATATTTTAACTCTTCTTTATTTAAATAATGTTCTAAATATGTATATGTTGTATTTTTTAATATATTAGGAAATGGCATATTATATTTTATGTATACACATTCTGCATCAGCATCATATGCATTCTTAACTAACTCAATTATGGCTCCATCTACCGCAGAAATATTTTCTCTTCCTATAAGTTTAGCTGTCTTTGCACTAACTCTAAATTCCAACTCTTCCATATAATTCTCCTTATTTAAAACATATATTCATTAATATCTTTTGATGTTATTCTCAATGATTTTCCACTTGCATTTATTCCTTTTCCTTCAATATAATTAAAGAATTCTTTACTCTTTAGTATCTTATCAGCTTCTTCTAATGTTTTATCCTTTATCGGTATAATATATATACCTGAATATGGTACATTATTTTTAGGTAGAATCTTTGTTTTTACCTCATTTGTAATTACTGTAGATAATAGCAATTTTTCTTGATTACTATTTTTTAGTGCTTGACTTCTCCCATATTCAAACCATTTAGCATTTTTATCTGACTTTCTATTTTCTAATTCTTCCTTAAACTCTCTTAAATACTCACAAGCACCTTTAAATTTTTCTTCAAATTCACTTGTATCATATCTTACTAATTCATTCTTTCTATTGTAATAATATGGAAATATTATTTTTTCTATCTGAGTCTTATTAAATGTTTTTGGGCTTATTGTGTCTTTGGTAACCTTTTTTTCAATCATCCCCCCTGTTTTAGGATATATATATTTCCTATCTTGTGTATATTCTTTTATAACATATGCATTATTGCATAATGTTGCAATTGTATTGGAAGCGTAAAAATAATCTCCAAATCTTTTCTTATTCTTATTATTGCTAATTTTATTTCTAAAAACCCATTTATCTTCTAATTTATCCTTTTGAATAGTTATTGTTTCTTTTTTGTTAACATCAATATATTCAATATTATTGTTATTACTATTCTTTTCTATTATCATAATTACAGAAGATACTAATCTATCTGTTCCTTTATCATTAGTAGATTTATCAAATAATTGCATAATTGTATAATCGTATATTTTTGTAATGTGCGGTTTTATAAACTTTCTTAAATCATTTGCAAAAACATTTTTGAATATACTACTAGGAATCAAATATGCCATTTTTCCATTATTTTTCAATGATTTTATACTACTTTCAATAAAAGCATAACAATAATCAAATTTTCCTTTTTTACAAGTTTCAAAATTATCTCTAATATATTCTCTATCTTTTAGTGACAAAGATTTATACTTAATATATGGTGGATTTCCTACTACGTAATCAAATTTTTCTTCGTAAAATTTCAATAATGCATCTTCATTTTTTATATTTTCCCACTTTATTTTATTTAATTGATATTCTTTTACTATGATATCTAGATTTTTTATGCATTTTTTATATTGTGGTTCATCATATTCTATTGCATATATATCATTAGATAATCCTTTTTCTATTTCTGATTTTGATATTCCAGTTTTTAAACAATCCTCAATATATCTCCTTACAACTTCTTTTAGAATACTTCCATCACCACAAGAATTTTCAACTATTTTTTTTCCATATAAATTATCTGTATATCCACACCAATCTAGTAATTGTTTAACATTTTCAGTTGGTGTAAAAACTTGGCATAAGCTTCTATAATTTTCTTCCATATTTTCACCTAATATTATTTATTTTATAATCTCTTGTATAATTCCGTTTTTCATATCATTTATGTTATAGATATTATCCATGTTGTCAAATGTTTCTTTAAGATTATGTCTGGCAGATATCCAACCAATTCCATCAGTAAACCACACAAACTCAAATCCTACAACTTTATCTGCCTCTTCTGCAATCATTTTATAACTTCTTGCTGTTTCATTTAATTTCGAACCATTTGAGGCATAAAAATTAGTTTCTATTCCATAAATACAACTATCTGTTTTTACAACAAAATCAAATCTTTTAGTTGCTTGATTTTTGTTGCTTATAAAGGACATATCTAACTTCCATTTGTTTTCTATTTCTTGTAGATACATTTCTTTAAAATATGTTTCACCTTTTTTGAAGCCAGCTTTTTGGATGAATTTTTCCACTAAATCTTCCATTAAGTGTCCTCCACGATTTTTTCTAGCATTTGAATTTAATCCACATTCAACACCTAGAACATAATCGTATAAGTTATTTACTAAATGATTCTCTAATAAATCGAATATTCCTGTTTCTCTCATAAAAATTTTATATTGAGCTACACTATAATTCATTTTTTTAAAATTGTATTCAAACTTATTTCCTTCATCATCTAAAACTATTATTTCAGATTGTCTAACTGCTAATAATGTAGGAATACATTTTATTACTTCTGGATATTTATTAACTAAATTTTCAAAATCTTTTTCTATATTTTTACTTCCAATTAGTGAATTCATCATATTTAATTCTATTTTATAAATTTCTGCATTCTTATATATAGTTTCAAAATCAATATAATATTTATAATTTGCTATACTATCTGTAAAAGTTAATAGCCACTCAGCAAAATTCCTTGTCATCTTCTATCCTCCTACTCAAATTCAATTATAACTTTATTATTTTCTTCATCTATCTTCCAAAATGATTTCTTCTTATTATCTCCAGTATAATCATAATATCCAACATTTCTGTATATTTCAGTAACTCCTCCAAAGTATCTTCTTGTTGCATTTATATTTAATTCCTTTATTTCATTATTAATTTCTACTTTATATTTTGTGTATTCTTTTATTTTTTCGAATATTTCATTTGGAATCGGTAAAATACGTGCTCTTATATCATTTCTACTGATAAGTCTTATTATAGCTTCCATTTTAAATTTATCTTTTGATTTTATAAAATCATTATTAGTATTTATTATTTGTTTAACTTTTTCAATAGAAACAACTGGATTCCATTCAAAAATATAATCTTTTTCTGGATGCCCCATATAGAATTTTAAGATTGATTCGCCATTAATTAAAATTATTTTTCTAGAACTATCATTCTCAGATTCTTCTATTCCACTTTTTGAAAAGTCACTGGTTGTTATAAAGATCCTTTTCTCATAAGATGCTGTTCCTTTAAATTCACGTATTTCTTTTACTGGTACTGTGTTTTTATATCTCTTTGCTTGAATAATATATTTTTCAGGATCTATATCTAAATCATCTATAGAATTTTTGTATGCAAGTAAATCTATTCCATTATCTCCACTTCTTTTTGTTACTTTTATATCTGTAAATCCTAAATCTTCTAAAAATTTCTTTAAAAAGTATTCGAAATCATATCCTGTTTCAAAGCAATTATAAAAATCATTAATCATTTTTCTTGTTATTTCTAACTTCATATATTTGTTCAAACCTCCTTATTGATAAGTCTAAATATTCCTGCGAATTATCTATTCCTATAAATTTTCTATTTAATTTATTTGCTGCTATACCTGTTGTGCCACTTCCACAAAAAGGGTCTAATATTAAATCATTTTCTGTTGAGGATGCTAATATAATTCTCTCTAGTATCTCTAAAGGTTTTTGTGTTGGATGTTTTCCTTGTTTCTTTTCAGATGGTTTTGTTAGAGAAGTTGTCCAAACATCTTTCATTTGTTTGTTATTATTCAAGCTCTTCATTAGTTCATAATTAAATTTATATTTTATTTTTGGCAAATCTTTTCTTGCCCATAATATTGTTTCTGTAGAATGTGTAAATGTTTTACAGGCTAGATTAGGTGGAGGATTAGTTTTTTGCCATGTTATATTATTTATTATTTTGAATCCTTCCTCTTCTAATGCCATACCTATTGAATATATATTGTGTAATGTTCCACTTATCCAAACAGTCCCATCATCTTTTAAAACTCTATAACATTCATTAATCCATTTTCTATTAAAAGAATGCTTTGATTCAACATCTGATGGCTTGTCCCATTCACCTTTATTTACACATACCATTTTTCCACTACTACATGTTATCCCATTGTTTGAAAGAAAATATGGTGGATCTGCAAATATCATATCGAATGATTTTTCTTGAAAATTTTTCAAAGCTTTAAATATATCTTCTTTTATTAATTTAAAGTTTTTATCCTCAAAATAAAATTCACCATTATACATTATCAATTCTCCTCATAGTTTGTTATCAATAATTCAGAAATTGCTCCTCTTCCTTTGCAATTTGCATTTATCATTCTTTTGGCTGAAATCTCATTTATATTAAATCCTTTATATATTTCTTCAAAGAAATTATCCTCTTTATTTGTATTTTTAGGATTTGAATTAGATAACATCAGTTTAGCTTTTTTTTCATCTAATTCTTTAAAATAATTTGCTAATTCTTTTTGATTTTCATCATTAAAATCTTCTTTTGTATACGATGTAAATCCTGATGTTATTGATAATGGTCTATATGGCGGGTCAAAATACACAAATGTATTACTATCTACATATTTTTCACTTTTTTTATAATCTCCATATTGGAATTCTACATTTCTAATCAAAAATGATAAATTCCTTAAATTTTTAGAATCACATATTGTTGGATTTTTATATTTACCACAAGGTACATTAAATTCTCCATTTTTATTAACTCTATATAATCCATTAAAACATGTTCTATTTAAGAATATAAATTCTACTGCTCTTTTAATGCTTAATTCTTTTTCACCGATTCTATATGAATTATATTCTTTTCTTACACTATAAAAATACTTTTGTCTTTCTTCATCTGTAAGAACTAAAAATTCTTCTTCCTTTATTTCTAATTCTTTTATAAGTTCTTCAACATTTGTTTTTATTACATTATAACAATTTATTAGATCTATATTTATATCAAAAGCATAAGCTTCTTTAACATCATATTTTTGTAATATATTTATTAAAACAGCCCCTCCACCAACGAAAGGCTCAACATATTTGGTTACTACTCCACCTTTTAATTGGTAAGGATAAAAGTTCGTTAATTGTGGTATTAAACTTCCTTTTCCTCCTGCCCATTTTACAAAGGGTTTTACTACTTCCATACTTACCTCCAATTATTCGATTATAATATATCACAAATACTATTTTTTCTCAATAAATCTACAGAAATCTATCTAATTTTATTTTTCTTCCGGCAGCAAATATTTTCTCTTTATATTCAATATAAGATTTTGTAATTCATTTTCCATTTTTCTTAAAAATTTTTCATCTTCGATATATCCCTGATAATGTGCTCTTCTTGCAATTTGATTTAATACATTTCCAACTTTTCTTATTGAATTTAAATCTTCATAAAACTCTTCTGATGGTTTTTCTTTTGGTTCAAATCCTTCTATTAAACTTCTTACTAAGGCTGATTTGTTATATCCAACTTTTTCTGCTTTTAAAGTTAACATTTTCCATTCACTATCATTAAGATATACACTTAATTTTATTTCTCTTTTTCTCATCATTTTCTCCTTTCTTGGGTTTGGGATATCCCACATTCGAATTTGTGTGAGTGCACAAATTCAGTGCTTGCTGGACAATAAATATGCTCTCTTTTTATAATTTAATATAGCTTTTTTTATAGGAAAGTGCCTGAATTTTTATTAAATTCAAGCACTTTTTTACATTAAATATTATAAGTGTTTATACATTTTCCAAGTACCATTTCTCTTGCTGAATATGCTATCATATTCATTGCTCCAACCCACTTCATTTGATCTTCTTCTTTTAATTTTTCATCAATGTTTTGATATTTTTTCATCTCGTTTATCAACATATTTTCCATATCTGTAGCTCTAGCATCTACTTCTAATAAATAATCTGTCAGTGTATCTTCCATTAACATTTTTGTATAAACTGGTTTCATTTCTTCCTTTAAAAATTTTAATCTTAGCCTTCCATATCTTCCAATTTTAGGTCTAACTTTTCCATTGTCCAATATTAAATTTGGTATTAAATAATCTCCATATCTTGAATATGTTATTAGCTCTTTTTTAGTTTTCTCACTCATATAAATTCCCCCTTCTATTAATTTTTTCTTTACTTTTTTAAGATTTTGAATTAAAATATTATTATAAAATTTGATTAAAGTTAGTATTTAGTTTGACGGCTTATACTAGCTTTTTTATTACTTAACTTATAATTTTTTCTTTCAGTTAGTAATAAATCTTATCTACTTTTTTCTTTTCTTATCTATAGTGTTACTCTAACATTTCTGTAACGTTAGCTTGCATTTTACTTTTTTCACGAAATTTTCTTTGTCGTTCTCTATTATTTTTTCGTATTTCTTCTAATTTATCTGTGCTTTGATACTTTCCCCAATTTCTTATTTCATAGCAGTTATTTTCAAAAATTATCATCCTCAAATCTATAAACTTATTTAATATTTCTCCAACTTTTTTAGCGGATTTTCCTAAAATTTTTGATAATTGTTGCACATTTAATGGACTATTCTCCCCTATAATTAATTTTCCATTTGAATTGCATTGTCCTGCAATAGTTAACAATTGTATCCATATTCTGAAATACGTATCCCCATCACGTTCATTCAGTAATAATGCAACTTTTCTGTTTGAAAAAATATTAGTACTAAGTTTAATCCATGATACCTCTGCCATACCTCCTTTCACCTTTCTTTCAGTTAATTAGCTATTGAATCTTTTTCTTTTTTAGTTAAATATTCATCTAATGCTTGCACTCTAAACAAAAACTTGCCTCCGATTTTTGAACAAGGTATTTGTTTTCTTCTTACTAACTGATTAGCAAGCCAATAACTAATTCCTAAATATTCTGCTGCTTCTTTCATGGTTAATGTTGTTCTTTCTACTGTTTTTAAGTCCAATATTGAATCCTCCTTTCTTTATTCAATGGTACCTATTGACTTTTGTTAACAATTGAATTATACTAATTTTAGTTAACAAGTACAAGATTTTTTATGAAAGTTTTTGAGAATTGATAACAACAAAAATAACTACCATAACCTAGTTTTACTGTTAACACGGAGGAAGTAAAATGCAAAATCCTAATAAATACTATATAGAATTAAATTTATATAATAAAAATAATCCAGTTGAAATAACTAGATTTTTTTCTATTGTATTTGATACAAGAAAAGTTAATCTATCTGCTCAGAATAAAAAAAAGCTTGTAGATGAATTATACAAAGAAACTAAAATTAAAAGAAAAGATTATTCTTTTAACGAAATATTTCTTTCATTAATTGATAAAAATGTCCCACCTATTCCAGAAAATCTACTATTTGTGCGCAATATAGAAAAAATAGATTTAGACTTAATATTAAATTATGAATATAGAAAAATGGCATTGGGTGATAATTTAATAGAATTTTTAAACTTAGACTTTAATAATTTTGATGATTTCTTTAAATTCTTCTGTACATTTTTCTTTATATATTTAGATAAAATACCTGAAGAGCAATTGATTAAAATTTTTAAAGGATTTGACAAAAATATAATCAATATTGGTACTAACAAGCCTATTCATATTGCTAATAAAGAGTTATTAAAACAATGTGCAGAATCTTTTTATGAAACTGAAAAAGATTCTTTAATAAAAATACAATTATTATTTAGAAATTTCGTTGACTATGTTTTTAATAATAACAGAGAAAAAAAATTAAACAAATTAAGTAATGCACAAAGATTTTATATCTTTCAAAATATTAATAAAGACTTAAAAGAAATATCTGAAGATTATATTTGTGATTATTCTTTGAACTTTTCTTTTACAGATGAAGAGTTTATGAATGAACTTTTGGGTGAAATTCAAAAAGGTATTTCTAATCCTTTATCTGATGAAAATTTTTTAATAAACACTATGGCAAAAAATGATCCTAATGGTGAAAAAATAGTTGGCAATAAATATAATTTTAAAACTAATAATTTATCTGCATATTTTTATATTGTTCTTTATCATATGGTATTAAATGATATTGATTATATAAAAAGATGTCAAGTTTGTGGAAAATACTTTTTTTCTGATAAGAATACTACTTTATATTGTAATGGTAAATATGCAGAAGATATTACCTGTAAAGAATACGGGATTAAAACATCTCAAAAAAGAAAAGAAAATGAAGAACCTGTATATGGTAAATACAGACAAATATATGCAAAAAAAGCTATGGCAGTAAAAAGAAATCCAGATATTGAATACTACAAAACTAACTATGAAAAATGGAAAAAAGAAGCTAAAGAATTTATCAATGATATAAAATCTGTTAAGAAAACTTATGAAGAATTTGATAAGTGGTTAGATAATAACTAACTTTTATAAAAATCGATTATTGAAAGGAGCTTATGATATAACAGATTTATCAAATATATCATAGAATTTTATATGTTAGAAATAAAAAACAAATTATATAACTCAAAAGAAAGAAAAAAACAAAAATTATTTAACAAATATATGGAAACAAAAAAATTCTTTAGGTTAAAAACTCAAAAAATTTTCCCACTCAATGAAAATGAAAAAATATTATATATAGATAAATATTATGATAGAGAAAAAAACGAAAAACCACAATCAGATAAGTATATTGTATTTAATAAAAGAATTCATATCCTCTCTGTAATTTCCAAAAGTGAATTAGAAAACTTTTATTATTCGTTTTGTAACCTTGTTAAAAAAAATCCATCTAAAAATATATTTTCAAAAATTGTTTTAGATGAGAGACAAAAGAAATCCATATTAAATTATAGTAACAAAATAAATTTAGGTGGTTGGTCAAATTTGGGTTATGTTACTCCTAAATCAAAAGATTTAGAGAATATAATAGATTATTTTCACATTTTTATTTTTAATCTATCTACTGACTATGTTGGATTGGATTTTACAGCAATCCTAAATGAAGATTTTAATGATAAATTAAACAAATTTATGATTAGTGAGATAGAACCTGAAATTAATTATTTTAAATACTATGTTGGAAACAAAAAATATATAAATAAAAATAATCCAAATAAGAATATTTCTAGAAAGGAAAAACTAGATGATATTCTACTAGAAATAAAAATGAGATGTTATGATTTTCTTAATTTATACTTTAATCTATTCCCTTTAAATAATAAAGCTCCTATAACATTTGATGAATATGCCACAAATTATGAATTTAACTCAGAAAAAGATTACCTATTAAGATGTTATGATTTTTACATATTTAAGGATGAGCAAATATTAAAAGATATAGATATAATTATTAATCATAATGATAAAGAATTTTCTCAAACTTTTGAAAAAGTAAATTTCATTTATGAATGTGGTTATAAAAGTGACTATAATAGAAGTGCTAGATTTTTATTTAATCTACCACTAAAAAACAAGGACAATTTTTTTGATTCAAGCACATTTATGCAAATATATAAAATTATTTTTATGTTTTATTATAATATTGAACTAGAAAATTACATTGCACAAAAAAGAAAAATATTAAACATAGCATTAAAAAACAGAAAAACAAAAGTATACGACGAGTATATTAATATAAATCAAACGATAAATACATATATTAATATACTAAATAATATAAATATTAAAAATACCTTTGGTGAATATGAAAATGATAAAATAAAAGACTCATTAAAGTATCAAAAAGAAAGATATAACAACATAATAAAAGAAAACAAAAGATTAGATGAAGATTTTTCTAATTTATTAATGGCTGTTAGCTCTAAATCCTCATTAAATCTATCAAAAATATCCATTTGGATTGCAATTATTTCATTAATTGTTACTATGGTATTTTCCATTTTATCATATACTGATTCAAATAAAGAAAAAACTAAAAATGAACAAAATATTATTAATGGCACAGTAATCGACAGGGATGATTTATAATCTCCCTGTCAAAATTTTCACTTATAAATTATTTAATATTTTTTAATAAATTAAAAGCAAATGTTTTATTTAATTTATAAATTCTACTTTTATTAATTACTGCTCCTTTAACAAATGTATATGAAAAATTTTTTAAAGTTATACTCCCTTCATTATTTTTCAATATATTTTTTTTATAATTAGAGTAATACTCGCTTATCATTAAACACCTCAAAAAAAAGATTATATTAATAATATAATCTTTTTTTAATAATTTATTCCTTTTATTTTGCTTTATTTACATTTACTGCTTTATTACTATTTTTTGTATTAATTACCCTTACAACATTAGATGTCCTTTGATTAGATGTTTTTACAATCCTTATATTAAAATTCGAATTTCCTGTTGAAGAAACGCGATAATTACATAACATATTATTATAATTCATATTATTCTCCTAACATATTATTTTTCCAAGATTCAGTATACTGCGTTATATTCTGTGTAACATTTAAATCTGGTGCCACTATATAATTAATATCTGTACACTGTTCTATATAGCTTTCTCCTTTTAAACTTTCAACAACTGCTATCTTAGTTGTATGCTTTATATTTTTAAATTGTCCTATATGAGACGGATTAAAATTATTATTTATCTCTCCAGAAACTATTTTTTGAATATCAAAAAATTCATTAAATTTCATTTCGTTAGAAAAATCCTCGCATATTTCCCACATCCATTGCTCAATTTCTGGATCATTCTCTGATATTTGTAGTCCTATTTCTTTAGCTTCATTTCTCGATAATGGATAGCCATGATGATAAAAAGCTGTATTTAACATTTCAGATATTGATTTTGCTTTTGCCTTATCATCCATATGTGATGATAATAACTTTTCGCTTAATGATAATGCTAATTGTGAACTTCTCTTAGCTACTCCTATTGGTACAGTTCCAACTTCTTTCGTTAACAATTCAAATGATTTTTGCATTAAATCTTGATCAGATATACCAATATCCTTAACAAACTCAACATATTTCTTTATATCTTCATATGCAAAATTCATAGGTGGTTGATTAGGTCTAGAAACAGTTAACTGTGGGTCCACAGGTCCCAAATTGGCATATGGATGCATTATAATTTCGTCGGCACCTAACGCTAATAGTGTTGCCGCACTATATGCATTATATGGAATCATAGCTGATACTTTTTTAAATCTATCTCTTAACAAGTTATCTATTCTTAGAGATACTATTGGATCTCCACCTGTACTTATTATAAATATATCAATCCCATTATCAGTTTTTTCTATAGCATCTATGTGTCTTATTATCTCTGGTATAACATCTTGAGCCATCATAACATTTATACCTGGTCTAATTGAAGTAACATAAACTAATAGTGGTCTATTTCTCTTTGTTTCAATTTTATTATATATTTCTTTTCTACTTGTATATGACATATTTCTCTCCTTTTTCCATAGTATACTACATATTTGTTTTTTTTTCAATAACTTATTTAATTTACAAAATATATTTCTTCTTGCACTTTGTTAACTATTATGATAATATATTTACAGTTAACAATTACATTCTCTCCCCCATTAAGTAACTCGAAAGGAGGTGAAACAGAGTAATGGCCGGGAGTATTGAAAAAAGAGGTAAAAATAGTTACAGGTTAATAGTTTGCCATGGTTTTAATTTAGATGGAAAACCTATACGTCATACTAAAACAGTTCATGGAACTAAAGCGCAAGCTAAAATTGAACTTGCAAAGTTTGTTGCTGAAGTAGAACAAGGAACAGTTATTGAGGGTAAGTCTATAACATTTAAAGAATTTACTGAAATATGGAAAAGAGATTATGGTTCTAAAGAATTAGCACCTTCTACCTACAGAAGATATCTAGGAATGTTAGAATCTAGAATACTACCTTACCTTGGACACTTTAAGTTAGATAAAATTAAACCTACTAACATAATGAAATTCTATGATATGTTAGATAAAGATACTCAAATAAGACGTATTAAGAGTAATAATGGCTATAGAACATTAAAACCTTTATCTCAGAAAACTATATTAGAACACCATAGACTTATAAGAGCTATGCTACACAAAGCCGTATATTGGCAACTATTGTTTAATAATCCATGTGAAAGAGTTCAACCACCTAGAAGTAGAAAACCTAAAAGAAGATATTATGATGATGAACAATGTAAAGTTCTACTTTCTAATTTAAATGAACTATCTACAGAAAATATTAAATATAAAGTAGCAATAACACTTACCGTATTTACTGGAGTAAGACTTGGTGAACTTATGGGATTAGAATGGTCTGATATTGATTTTACAAATGGAATTGTCAGTATAAATAAATCAAGTCAATATTTAGCTGATAAAGGTGTATTTACAAAAACACCTAAAACTGAAAGTTCAATAAGAGATGTTGCAATTCCAGATTTCGTTGTTTCTTTGCTTGAAGAATATAAATCATGGTATGAAGAACAAAAATCAATTTACGGCGAATTATGGACGAATTCAAATAGGTTATTTGTTCAATCAGATGGTAAGCCTATGCATCCATCAACTATTAGTAAATGGTTTGTTAAATTTGTTAAAGAAATTGGATTACCTGTAATTAATTTTCACGGTTTAAGGCATACAAATGCTACTTTGCTTATATCTCAAAATATAGATGTAGCTGTTGTTGCTGCAAGATTAGGACATGCACAAATTACTACAACATTTAATTTTTACGTGCATCCTATCATTTCCCACAATAAAAGTGCAGGAAATGTATTACAAAACTTATTAATACCAAATTAAAAACTACTTTTTTCAATAAATCACAAAATTACTTTGTCGGAAATAAAATCAGTAGAAAACAATTTATAAATTCCCATGTTTTTTACTGATATACATAGTCTTTTTAGGAATAAAAAAGTTAAAATACTTCCCAATTATTTCCCAATTTGACATAATAATGCTATTTTTAAGCATTATCGCAACCATTTTTTAGACAAAAAAATACCCACAGTCGTTGAAACTGTAAGTATTTATTCTTTGGTTGCGGGAGTAGGACTCGAACCTACGACCTTCGGGTTATGAGCCCGACGAGCTGCCAACTGCTCCACCCCGCGATATATTTAGTTTTCTTAACCTTTATTAGTATACTTCTTTTTTTTAGTATTGTCAATACATATCCGTAAAAATTCTTGATTTTGTAGCATGAGCTCAGCTTTTTGCTTCACTCACACTACAATTTTATGCTATTTTACCATTATATATTCCTTTATATTTTCAAATTTTGATTCTCCTATTCCTTTTACTTCTTGTAATTCGTCTATTGATGTGAATTTGCCGTTTTGTTCTCTGTATTCTATTATTTTCTTGGCTATTGATGGACCTATTCCAGGTAATTGTTCAAAGTCTTCTTGTTTCGCTTCATTTATATTCACTTTTTGCTTTTTCCCTCTTTCAACTTTATCTTCTACAATTACATTGTTCCCGCTTCCCGCCGTTATATACACTTTTTCTCCACTTATTTCTTTTTCGTTTTTGTTGGGTATATATACTTTTTGCCCATCTGATAGCACAAATGCTAAGTTTACTTCGTCTAGGTCAGCATTTTCTGTAACTCCTCCTGCTGCTTCTATTGCGTCTGCAATTCTTGCTTCATCTGGCAGTTCTTTTATTCCCGGTTCTTTTACTTCTCCTGTTATATGCACTATTATTGTGTCTCCTTTGTATTCTTCTGTATCTGTCTTTACAAAATCATTCATATCAAATTCTTCATATTGGTTATTTTTTATAATGAAATATGTTGCTATTCCAACAATTACAGCTAGTATAACAATTCCTATAATTATTTTTTGTTTTTTATTTAAATTTTCTATCATAATATCCTTTCTAAAACTTGAATTTTTTGCAGTTTTAATATATATTTATATTTGACATTTAATATAATAAATTTATAGGAGAAATTTCATGAAAAAACTCAAGTTTACGCTTTTTATTTTTATATTTTTAATACTGTTAATCATTTTTGCACCTCCTTGTTTTGCTGATAGTGATTTAAAGACTTATTGTCCATCAGCTATTTTAATGGAAACTAGTACTGGTAAAATTCTTTATGAAAAGAATGCTAATGAGGTAAGCTTTCCTGCAAGTACTACTAAAATTATGACTGCTATCTTAACTGTTGAGAATTGCAAACTTGACGATGTTGCAACTGTTAGTCACAATGCTGTTTATTCAATTCCTTATGATTACACTCATGCTAGTTTAAAAGAAGGCGAGGAACTTACTATTGAGCAACTTTTATATGCTCTTATGATTCCTTCTGCAAATGATGCTGCAATTGTTTTAGCTGAGCATATTTCTGGTAGTGTTGAAGAATTTGCTAAATTGATGAATAAAAAGGCTGAAGAACTTGGTTGCAAAAATACTCATTTTGTTAATCCTAATGGTATTCATAACAAAAATCATACTTCTACAGCTTATGATTTGGCTTTAATGGGACAATATGCCATGAAAAATGAGACTATTAGAAAGATTGTTAGTACTAAGCAATTTACTTTGCCTACTACTAATAAATATAATAAAACTGACAGAATTTTTAATAATACTAATGATTTATTAAGTACATATAGTAGATACTATTATGAAGGAACTACTGGTGTAAAAACTGGATATACAGGTGACGCCGGAAACTGTATTGTTGCCTCTGCAAAGAAAAATGGTTTTGAGGTTTTATTGGTTGTTCTTGGCGGAAAATCTACTAGCAAAGGTTTAAGTGAAAGATATTTAGATTGTAAAACCTTATTTGATTATGCTTTCGATAATTATTCGATAAAAACTTTAAATGAGAAAAATAGTGTTTTGCAGCAGGTTACAGTTTATGGAGCCACAAAAGAAACTCAAAATCTGAACATACTTGTAAAAGATGATATAAAGATTTTCGCTGATAAAAAACTTGATATCTCCACTTTAACTCCTGTAATTGATATAGATGAAAAACTTAAAGCACCTATTGCAACTAATAGTGTGGTTGGAAAAATAACTTATTCCTATGATGGTGAAGAATATTCTTCTGATTTAATTGCAGAGACTCAAGTTATTGCTTCAGGCTTTTTACCAATATTACTTAGAGTTATGCTAATTATTATTGTTTTATATTTATTATTCTTACTTCTAAAACCATCTAAGAAGAAAAAGAAAAAAACATATAAAAAGAAATCTAAAGGTGGAAATTATAAATTTACACAATTTAGTAATTTAAAGTAAAAGGACACTAAATTAAATTTAGTGCCCCTTTTTTATTTATCTTTTCCTAAAATAATTGTAATATTAACATCTGTACTTTCTCCAACAGATACTGTTTGAGTTTGTACTAATAATTTTAATTCTTCAATTGCCGAATTTTCAACGTCTCCCCTATTTATAATAACGCTATTATCAACATTTGAAGTTTCTTCTGTTGTAATATCAGTATATCCTGCTTTTTTTAATCTATTTTCTATTCTTTCTAATTTAACACTGCTTCCACTACCATTTAAAATTTCTATTTTTATTTTTTCTTTATCAATTCCAGTAGTATCAACACTGCTTGTGTCTATTTCTTCATCTTGTAATTCTGGATTTAAAAACATCTTATCTATTAATTTTGCTGTTTTGCTTTCATTTGCTGTGTACATCCACCATCCATTGCATTTTTCAGATTGACCTGGCAAATGCTCTGTTCTTAAATTGTCTGAATTGAATTCTGCTATATATGGAACATAGTCTTTAATAACATCAAAGCTAATATTAGTTTCAACATATTTTTTTGCTATATCAATAAATTCGTTTATTTTAAATATGTTTTCTATTTTTAATGTTTGTTTTGCTAAAGCTTTAAGGAAGTTTCTTTGAGTTTTCATTCTTCCTATGTCTTCGATTCCATATTCTGCTGGATATGTAGAACCATCACTATTATGTCTAAATCTAACTACTTGTTCTGCTTTGTCTCCATCTAATTTTTGAACTCCTGCTTTTAAGTTTATATATAGTCCTTGTTTTTTGTCTGTGTATTTCATGTCTATTGGAACATCAAATGTTACTCCACCTATTGCCTCAACTAATGCTTTAAATGCTTCTGTATCAACTTTTATATAATATTTTATATCTAACCCTGTTAATTCATTTATTTCTTTTAAAACATTTTCTGGACCTGTTTGATATACAGCATTTATCTTGTCCCAAGGTGTTGCTGTATTTTTGTTATTTCCTATAAATGTATCTCTTGGTATTGATAATATAGATGCTTGTTGTTTCTGAGGATCATATTCTGCTACCATTATTGTATCTGTCAAGTTTTGGCTTTGACCCAATAATACAGCGTAAATTTTAGGTAATGTTTTAACTGTTTCTTGATCATGACCAACTGCAGTAGCTAATAGTCCTTTTAATCCTCCACCGTTTTTATGTACTTTATATGCAAATATTCCTCCTATTACTAATAAAAGCAATACTAATACTAATAATATCTTCTTTCCTATTCCTTTTTTCTTCTTCTTCGTTTGTTTCAATTTATTCACCTTTTTCTAAAATATTTTACAATCTTAATAATAACAAAAATCTTGCCAAATAGCAAGATTTTTAGTCAAATTTTAAAATATAATTTTTAATAACAAATTGTTGTTATACATTGTGCTTCCTATGTATGATTTTTGTAGTCCTTCGATAATTCCTGTTTCACTCATCATTGGACTCGCAAATGAAATTATTGCTAAAGCTACATAAATTATTACTAGAGATTGTAATATTCCAAATATAATTCCACCTAATTTGTCACACTGTTTAATTACAGGTAATTTCGTTAATAAATTAGCTAATCCTTTAACTAATAGTAATATTATTTTACTAACTATAAATAGTGCAATTGCTACAGCAATGTTTATAATCATAATTGCTACTTCTCTTGCTGTTGAATCTACTATTGCTGTTTTAGCTTCGTTTCCGGCTTTTTCTACTGCATTATTTATATAATCTGTAATAACTTCTGGCATATTTTCTTTTTGTGTCTCATCATTTGTTTTTTCTTCGTCTTTTAAAATACTTTGTCTAATTGCTTGTTCCAAGTTTTCATCCCAATCTGTTTTATCAATTATGAAGTTGGAAACTGGTTTAAATAATATAAAAGCAATTATTAATGCTAGTACAAATGATACTATTTTTAAAAGTGATCCTGTTAATCCTTTATGATATCCTACTAAAACACATAACGCAATTATTGCAATTATTACTAAATCAATTATTATACTCATTATAACCTCCTATAAATTAACTATTTCAATTTTATCACTGTAAATAATTCCAGCCACTCCATCTCCTAGTATAATTTTTTCTATTACCTGTGAAGATGAATATCTTTTTATAAGCCAAGCATTTGTTTCAACAAAGTATACCTCATTTCCTAGGTTAACTGCTATTACATTGTTGTTTGATACAACTGATTTTGCTACTTCCTCGATAGTATATACATTTTCTTTTCCATTTGAGGTGTTTTGCATCTCTATAATAGTGTCTGCACTAAATAAACTGGTCGATTTTTCATATGTTCTAAATATATAATTATTAAGTTCTATGTCTGCAAATGTGATTTTAGGATTATCTTCATTTAATTTTGTAAGCTCCACATCCACACCCGTTTCAAATTTATGAATACTATCATCATACATACATATTAGTCTACTTTTATCTTGATATTTAATTCTTAAAATTAGACTGCCTTGTGCTGCATTATATTCATATTTTGGTTCTGTATTTTTTTCTTTTACATCTTTTATTGATATTATTTTTATATTCGATTGTATTGTTGTTCCTGAATTATTTACTTCTGCATAAGCAAATTCTGCATTGTCCGGTGATACGCAAGCATCTACTGCAATTGTTTTTGACAAATATGTTTTAAATAACTCATTTCCTTTTTCGTCATATGTAATAATCACAGATTTATATGTAGTTCCTGTTACTATTGCACTTACATATCCATTTTTGTTAACTGTAACTTTGTCTAGATTTCCATCTACACTTTTTTCCCATATAACATGGTCTTCTGATATCAAATATAATCTTTGTCCATTATTTTCACCTATTGCTAAATATCTTCCTTCTACGTCATAAATAGGATTATTTATTTCAATTTTTACATCTTTTTCTTTTTTTCCTGAAGCACTATATTCATTTAAAGTATTTTCAGCTAATATGCAAATATATTTTCCATATGTAAATATATTGGTATTTGATTTATAATCTATGTCAATTGTTGGAACATTTTCTTCTGTTACATCCTTACGAAAAATGTATTTATCCATAAAATTTCTAAAGTTTTTGTTTGAATTATATATAACCATTATGGTAGCTATAATTATAGCTAATACGAACACTGCAATTATTATATATATTTTTTTCTTATTTAACTTTCTATCTTTTCTAAATTTTATTACTTTGTCCATAGTTTTATTCCTTTTTATTTTTATATGTTAAATATATACTAATTTGCATTAAATTACAAGTGGTTTATTTAATGTTTCAATCTCAAAATCTTGAATATTTGCACAAGCCCTAATACTCCAAATATTGGGTATAGCAGATTTACTAAGTTTGAAAAGCCTATTGGTACTACTAGAATGGAAGTTAGGCATATTATTATTGTTCCTACTTTATATCGTTTGTTTGGTAAACTTTTTAGAAATCCATATCCAGAAGATATTGCAGTTGTGAATATTGCAATTAGAATTACTATTCCATAAATTATTGAATGGATATTTCCAAAATCTTTAGTTATTTGTATCATAGGAAGTTCTAAATTTTGAGCATAGTTAATTCCTTTTAATAACAAAAAGAAAAGTATTAGTCCAATTACTGATAAAATAATTGCACACCATATGCTTACTTTTTTTATCTTATTTTTTGCATTCATATAATTGCCCAGCTCTATTAAAATTGGAATTAGTAAGATACTGTTATAGCTTGCATATAATATGCTACTAAATAACCAGCCCCACTGGTAATTTATAATAATATTATTTTCAAAATATGTATTTGTAAAACCTAAATTTTTTATTCCTAGATAAAATATAAAAGCACATAAGAGCGGTATAAGTATGGTATTTATATACACTATTCCTTTTGTATCATTTATAAATGTGATATAACATAATATTGCCATTATTACTGCAGGTATGTATATTAAAATTCCAAATTCTTGGTTGAAATATGCTGAAAATCCAGCTACCATAATATAAAATGATACTAATAAAAATCCTTGTATCATTATTTGCATAATCTTATTTATTTTTTTATTTGAACTTATATTTTCTAAAAATTCTGAATATGTATGTATTTTTTTATTTTTTACTATTTGAAAAACTTTATAAATAATAATTCCCGCCAATGTACAAGAAATTATTAAACCTAAAATTCCCATTGTTCCATATCTATTAAAAAATAAATAAATTTCCTGTCCTGAAGCAAACCCTGCTCCTATCATTGTACCTATTATTACAAAAATGGTTTTCAAAATATCTCTCATAAAAAAGCTCCCTCATAAAATATATGAGGAAGCTCCTAAAATTATTTCTTTCTTCTTCTAACTTGCCATATTACAATTCCTAAAATAACTATAAATATAGGAATACCTATAATAATCACTAGTATAGTCCTTAATTGGCTAGTTGTAACATCATATGTTGTAACTGTTTCACCAGATTTACGAATTGTGATATTATCTTCTCTTTCAGTCAAATATGATACTGCATTTAATAATACGTCTTTATTATTGCAAAATTCTATTGCATATCTATAATATGTTCCCATTGGTATTTGTGCATTTGTAGCAAAAGCTGTATTGGCAAATACTATCAATTTTGATGTTTTATCATCATTTATTTTTTTGGTAAGCATTGCTGCAACTGTAGCTCCTGAAGCATCTTCATCGCTTGAAATTCTGTTAGAACTGCTTGAAGTTAAATCTGTTCTATAAAACGCCTTATCACTTGCAGTTGCTAAAGTTTCCATAGTAACATTTTTCTTTTCTAATTCTTCAGATGATGCAAAAGTTAATTTACCAGATGTCATCATGCACACATTTAATTCCATATTAACATTTTTTACAAGTTCAGAATTAGTATTTATTGATTCTATTATGTATACAGGTGCACCTGATACCATCTTGTTGCTATCACCTTCTATAATAAATCCGTTTGAGTTTTTTATTCCATATTCATCTAATACTTTTTGGAAGTTTGGAGTTTTTATATTACCTAAATTTGAATCTAATAATAATAAAATTTTTCCACCATTTTTTATATATTTTAGTATTTCATCTCTTTCTTTTTGGTCAATGTCCTCTTTTAGTGCTGTAATAACTAACAATTTGCAATCTTCTGGTACACTTCCTTTAGTTAATAAATTTATAAACTCAACTTCGTTTGCCTCAGCAGTTAATGAACTTTCCAAATATTCAAAATATCCATCATTATATAAATTATGTCCTGTTAAAAAGCAGATTTTAGGTTTTACATTTGTAGTAACATCTAAAATTGCATTTGTTATTGCTTCTTCTGTTACATCTATTTGTTCATATGTGGTATAGTCATATGTATATAAATCACTTTCTTGTAATAATTTAGATTTTGTTTTGCTTTCTATCATAATGAATGATGATGCGTCAGAAACTCCAAATTCAGTTTTCCAACTTGTTTTGTCTGTTAAATTATCTAGTTTTTCAACCTTGATATTCTTATTTAGATTTGCATATTTATATGCAAAATCATTTACATAGTCATACATGTTATATATTGAAATTGTAATTTCTTGATCTAGGTTTCCTAACTTATCTTTTGTTGCTTGTGATATAGAGTAAATCTTGTCTTTTGTAAAGTCTAAGTCTGTAATATTAGCTTTCTTTATTCCGTAGCTTATAGCCCAAAATGCACATATTATAATTGCAAATAGCAAAATTGTAAGTGCAATACTTTGTAGCCATTTCTTTTTTATAATTTCTATAAATTTCTTTCCCATGTTTTAAGCTCCTTTCTATTTTACTGATTTTTTTCTTTGCATAATAATAATTGTAAATAATACAAACATTATTGCAATTCCCAACAAATTAAATACTTCTGTTATTGATATAAGTCCAGCTGGGAATTTTTGATAATTGCTCATTAAATCAATAATAGAAAAGCTATCATTTACGCTTGGTAAGAACCATGAGCCTACAAAAAATATTATTGTAATAACTGCTGCAATAATTTGATTTTCTGTTAAACTAGAAATAAACATTCCTATTGCAATTGCTGCCATTGCTACTAATAAAAATCCTAGCATCATTACAAGTGTTGGTACAAGGTTTGGTGCCTTAAAAAAGCATAAAATTCCATAATATATAAGTGAAAATATTAAAGTTATTATAATTACACTAATTGCTGCAAAATATTTTCCAAGTACTATTTCTGTAATACTTCTAGGTGATGTTAGTAATAATTGTTCTGTTCCATTTTTTCTTTCTTCCGCAAACATTCTCATTGTAAGAATTGGAACGATAATGAGTAAACCATATCTTGCTGTAGCAAAATATAAATTTCCCATATCATATCCACCTACACTAACTGTTGTTAGGTAAAAGAACAAGCTAAATAATAATAAAAATAAACCTATTGTTATATATCCTGTTGGAGATAAAAAATAACTTTTTAATTCTTTTTTATAAACTGCAAACATTATTCTTTTCCTCCTTTTTTATTTTTTTCTTTCTTCTTTTGCTCTTTTTTCTCAAGCTTTTTTTGTTTCTTTTCTTCTTTTATTTCTTCAGGCTCTTGCTTTGTTGAATCAATTAATTTTATAAACGCATCTTCAAGTGTTGATTCATCTTTCTTAAGTTCAAAAATTGTAATTTCTTCTTTTGGTAAAACTTCAAATAATTTCTTTCTTAAATCAACATTTTCTGCTGAAGTAACAGAGTATTGCTTTGTGCCATCCTCATTATCTTTTATCATTTTTATTTCTTCTATTTCTGATATTTTTTCTTTTAGTTTTGGCATATTGTTTTTAGTGTCTTCAACAGTAACTAATATTGTATTTTTTTCTTTTGTCTTATTTTCTAAGTTTTCAGGAGTATCTATTGCCACAATTTTTCCATGGTTTATGATAATTACTCTTTCACAAATTTGGCTTACTTCTGATAAAATATGGCTACTTAAAATTACTGTATGTTTTTTTCCAAGCTCTTTTATTAAATTTCTAATTTCAGTAATTTGTTTTGGATCAAGTCCCACTGTAGGTTCATCTAAAATAATAACTTCAGGATTTCCTACTAATGCTCCTGCCATACTTACTCTTTGTTTATAACCTCTTGACAAATTTCTAATCAACTTGTTTTGAACATCTTTTAATCCTGTTTCCTCTATAGCCTTTTCAACTTCTTGCTTTCTTTCTTTTGATCTTACGCCTCTTAATTCTGCCATGTAATTTACAAATTCTTTAGCAGTTAGTTCTGTGTATAGTGGAACTCCTTCTGGCATATAACCAATTTGTTTTTTGGCTTTTTTAGATTTTCTTACAATGTCAAATCCATTGATAATAATTTGACCATCTGTAGGTTCAATAAATCCTGTTATCATATTCATTGTTGTAGTTTTTCCAGCTCCGTTAGGTCCTAAAAATCCAACGACTTCGCCATCTTTAATTTCAAAACTGATATTATCAACGGCTTTGATATTAGGATATTTTTTTGTGACATTTTTAACCTCTATCACTTTAGATTCCTCCTTTTTCTTGTTTCCGTATGCTTTTATACTTTGCTTATCTTATCATTATCTTATTTTCATATCAATATTTTTATAAATATTTCACATAGAATTTACATTTTTGAATATAAATCAAATCAAAGAGGTGCAATTTTATGGAATTTATTTATCCATTTTTTATATCATTTGCAATAGTGTTTATAAGTGAACTTGGAGATAAAACTCAGTTATTAGTTTTATCTTTTTCTGGAAAAGACAAAACTTTTAAAATATTATTAGGTGTTGCTATTGGTTCTTTTTTTAGCCATGGTTTAGCAATTTTATTTGGAAGTGGTTTAGCTCTTTTAAAAAATGAGTTTTTGCATCATTTAATTGAAATAATTACATATTCTTCTTTTGTGTTAATGGGAATTTTAACTCTCCTTCCTAAAAAAGAAAAATTAACAATGAAAGACTCTTCTAAAGAGGGTTTATTATCTAAGATCTCAAGTTTAAGAATAAATTATTGTATATTAATTGCGTTGTGTATAATGATTGGAGAACTTGGAGATAAAACTTTTTTAGCCTCAATTGGTCTTGGAGTACAATATTCAAATTACAAATTTTCGCTTATTTTAGGTGCAATTTCTGCAATGGTAGTATGTGATTTTATTGCAATTATTTTTGGTAAATTTTTAAATAAACATATTTCTGAAAATGCAATGCAAAAACTTTCCGGCGTTTTATTTTTAATTTTCGGATTTATTGGTTTTATTTCAATGTGAAATTGATTTTTTTGTTTTCTCGTGTTATAATTATGTGGTCAAAATAAATAGAAAGAGGAATATAATTATGACAAGTAAACAAAGAGCTTATTTAAGAAGCCTAGCAAATTCAATTGACCCTATTTTTCAAATTGGAAAAGCAGGTTTGTCTGAAAATTTATTAAAACAATTAGATGACGCAATAGAAGCTAGAGAATTGATAAAAATAAATGTATTAGAGTCTTCTGGTGAAGACGTAAAGGCTTTAGGAAATGAAATTGCAGATAGTATAAATGCTATTTGTGTTCAAACTATGGGAAATAAAATAACTTTATATAGAGCTAGAAAGAAAAATCCAATTATATTATTAGATTAAATACTATAATTTTTTATAGTATTTTTACAATTTTTATTGACACATGCTTCAAATCGTGTTATTATAATATTTGTTACAGAAACTATCTTAATCGGGTCAGTAGCTCAGTTGGATAGAGCACAGGCCTTCTAAGCCTGGGGTCGGGGGTTCGAATCCCTTCTGGCTCACCATAAAAAACACACAAAATTAATGTTTTGTGTGTTTTTTGTTGCAAAAATAACGCAATAAATCTTTTAAAATTAATGTTTTAAGAGTGTTACTTTAAATAAAATTTGCATTTCTTATGTAAACGTGGTATAATATGAGTTACAAACTTTTTAATACAGGAGGATTTTATACATGTTGACGAGAATTGAGAAAAAAATTGATTGCACACGGTGCCTCAGAGCACATTGTGTAAACAAAGGGGTCCTGAGTGCCAAGCAGGATTATTCCTGCTATCAGGCATCCGGGTGTGCAAGTTGCAACTTGCACAGTGTGTGCGCTAGTACAACCAAGGACACTGAGGTCTTTGAGCTCTCAGCTCGTCTGACTGACAGCTGGCCTATTCCGTGCTGTTTCGTCAGTCCTATTTGTGATACCTGTTTCAAGGCATCGCACTGCCGCAATAAGAACATGCGACATTTCGAGCTGAATCTCGAGGACCCCACACGTCCCCATTGTTTCAGTGGATATCATTCCATTAAATAATTATGGAAACAACATGTAATCACAGTCAGAAATTTCTGACTGTGATTTTTTTGTGTTTTATTAATCTAATCAGTTCTAAATTTTGAATCTTGTGCATATAATGTAAATATTACATATATAAGGAGGATTATTTTATGAGTGTGCAACTTGAGAAAAAATCCAAGCAACAAAGCAATAAAACATCTGCAAGTATGGAAATTACTTGTGCTTTGTATCAAACTGAAGCCTGCCCTTTTCCCACAACTTGTGATGGCAAAAATCGGCAGTGCAATGCTTGGAAAGACCATAGCAGCAAATAAACCTCAAAAAAGCTCTCGAAATGAGAGCTTTTTATTCTATGCATTTTTCCAAAATGCTTCATATCCTCTGTGTGCTTCATATAAATCTAATTTACTTGTAACTTCATAAGGTGAGTGCATTGAAAGTACTGGTACACCACAGTCAATAACATCTATTCCTTTATTTGCTAGGATATATGCTATTGTGCCTCCACCTCCAATGTCAACTTTTCCAAGTTCAGCAATTTGGTATCTAACATCATTTTCTTCAAATATTTTTCTAACTTCTGCGACAAATTCAGCATTTGCGTCAGATGCACCAGACTTTCCTCTAGCACCTGTATATTTATTTAGTCCAATTCCTCTTCCTAAATATGATGCATTGTTCTTTTCTGAAACATTTGCATAAATTGGATCTAGTCCAGCATCAACATCTGCTGATAACATTTTAGAATTGCAGAAAACTTTTTCTAATAAATTAGGTCTATTTACTCCTAATTTATTTAAAATTTCTGAAATGAATGTATCAAATACATGTGATTCCATACCTGTATTTCCCATACTTCCAATTTCTTCTTTGTCAGATATAATACAAACTGCTGTCTTGACAGGATTTTGTATTTTCATTAAGGCTGTTAAAGACGCATAAACACATATTTTATCATCTTGACCATAACCTGCAACCATACTGTTATCAAATCCCATACTTCTGCAAGGCATTGCTGGTACTAATTCAATTTCTGAACTTAATAAATCCTTTTCTGTTATTCCATATTTTTCATTTAAAATATTTAAAATATTTAATTTTACAGAATCAGCTATTTCGCCACCTATTGGCATACTTCCAATTAAAAGATTTAAATCTTCTCCTTCAATTCCATCTGCCAATTTTTTTTTCATTTGATCTTGTGCTAAATGTGGTAATAAATCTGTAATTGTAAATATTGGATCATTCATATCTTCTCCTATATTTACAGTTACCTTTTCACCATTTGTTTTAACTATAACACCATGTATTGCTAGTGGAATTGTAGTCCATTGATATTTTTTTATTCCACCATAATAATGTGTTTTTAAATATGCAAATTCTGAATCTTCATATAAGGGATTTGGCTTTAAGTCTAATCTTGGAGAATCTGCATGTGCACCAATTATATTTATTCCTTCTTCAATATTTCTCTCTCCTATAATCGCTAGGTACATGCTTTTTCCACGATTATTCCAGTAAACCTTATCTCCTGCTTTTAAAGTTTCGCAATCTTTTATGTCTTTAAATCCGTTTTGATGTGCTATTTCTGTTGAAGTACTTATAATTTCTCTTTCTGTTTTTGATTTATTCATATAGTCTATATATCCTTTTGCATAATCAAGAATTTCTTGTTTTTGCTCTGCTGTTTTAGAATTCCAGCCATTTTCCTTTTTATTAAACAACTTATTTTTTAATTCTTCTGCTTCTTTTTTATCCATTTCCAATCTCCTCTCTAGTTTTTTTGTTATTGTATCACAATATTTTGTATTTAGTATACACAATTTTTAAAAAAATATTTAATTTTTTACTAACATTCCTAAAACTAGAATTCCAATATTGTCATTATATATTTCATCAAATTGAGATATTGGTAATGGATTTTCGCCTATTCCCGCTTCTATTGTATAACCTGGTCTTTTGTAATTTTGTATAAACCAATCTTTATATCCTGCAAAACTCGAATTATATGGCACATCAGTCAAATCATATCCACTAACTCTTGCAAATATTCTGCCTATTTCATATCCTTGTGGTGGATTTATATTTTGAAAATTCCAATAAATTTCTTTTCCTTGTGTGTGATATGAAATTGTTAATTCAAAATTATTTTTTAAAGTAAAATTATATATTGCCAATGCTTCACTTTGAGTTAATGGTCCTTCTCCTACAAAGTTTTGAGGAGCAGGTTTGGTATAACCTTGCTCAAACTTTATTCTTCTTGCTTCTTGCCAACCTGCAGGAAATTGTAAATTTAAATCTACACCATTAGCATTTGCCTTCCAACCACTTGGAAATGGAATGTTTGGAAAACTTTCCGAAATTTCTAAATACTTTTTGTATTCTTTGCTATTTGTGTCAACTCTTCCTGTAACTAAATCAATTCCATCTGGATTCATCATTGGCAAAATGTATAAAGAAACATTATTAAATAATTCTCGTGCATTTTGACCAAATATTCTACTATTTAAAACATAGCTTTGGCAAAAGTTTTCCACAAATTTCATAAGTAGAATACAACATATGTATTCATTTGCATGTATACCTGCATTATACATAATTTTTCTGCTTCCTCTTCCTATTTTTATGTATGGAAGCTGTTTGCCTAATGTACTAAAGCCAATATTTCCTCTTTCTAAAAATGGATACTTTTGTTTTAATTCTTGTAGATTTTGCATCATTAGTGAATAATAATATTTTTGATTTGTTGGTACAATATTCATAAAAAATCACCTGCTATAATTTATTCAAATTAAGCAGGTAATGTGATTTACTGTTTTAATTTACTATATCCATTACTGTAATCTATTTCTATATTTGGTTGAACATTATAAATATATACATTAAAGCATATTTCTTTATTTTCCACAGACTGTGCCTCCATTTGTACTCCACTTGCGACTAAATTGTTTCCTTCAAATATTGGAGTTACCCTATATAGCACATGATTTTTTTCATTTTTTCTTAGGTATTCCAATACTTTTGTTTCGAATGGCAACATTCCGCTTGTGTTAAAATAATTGGTTCCTGTTATAAGGTTTTGTTTATTCGCATTTTCTGCTGATAAACTATACGCAATTAAATGACAACGATTATATAAGCTTTTTCCATTATACTCTACACTTTGCCAACCAGATGGGTATATGTGGCTAATTGATGTTCTTTTCTCTCCTTCTTTTGGCATAGTTTCTTTTCCTAAGTTTGCAAATGCCACTCCACATCTGCCTAATTTATCTAACTTACTATACCTTTCAAAGCACTCACTTGTAAAATCACTTTCCTCAAAATTTGGAATATTATTATTTATTGCTACAAATATTTTTCCATTATATTCTGGAACTTCTCCCAAATTATATGATACAGTTGTATTTTCTAATATATTTTCATTAACTTCTATATCACCAAAATATATTGCCGTAATTGCAACAATTAAAAATATTATACTTGTAATTATATTTCTTATTTTTCTTTTGCTCATTTTTCACCTATTTTATATATTTTCCATTTACTCTTTTTACTATATCTCCAACACAAAAATCTGGATATAATTCTTTATATGTATATATTGAACCACTTCCATTTTCATGTGTTAAATAAATTTTATCATCAGTTATTTTTTGCACTACAAAATTAGTATTTTCGTTGTCTCTTAATACTCCATACAAATCATCTAATTTGTACCAAGCATCATCATTTTTTATATCTATTTCTCCATTGTATAGCTCACATTTATCTCCATTTAACTGTACTTTTTGACCCGAGTATAGGTTATAAAAGTCTAGTTTATCCATTTTATATATATTTTCATAAATCCCTTGATTATGCAGTTTTTCTAATGTTTCATTGGATGTATATATGTATATATTTTCTTCTTTACCGTTTTCTGGATTTAGTAATGTTATTTTTTCATTTTCTAATCCATACACCACTCCTATATTCATATTTCTCTCCTTATTTAATGTTTTTGCTAACTCATTAATAAAATTTGAAATAAAATTTTTTGTTTCATTACTGAAAATAAATTTTCCAAGATTAAAATTTTCTAAATTCATATTTTTCCTTTCTAGAGCTAAATATTTTTTGAATAAAATTTTTCTTTAATATATCACATATTGTCTATTATTTACAATAGTTTTATTTAATGATAAAATTAAGAAAAAATGTAGGTGAAATAAATGTATTATACATATATGTTGAGATGTGCTGATAATTCAATTTATACGGGAATGACAAATGATTTGAATAAACGAATAAATGAACATTTAAGCAAGAATAAAAATGGTGCAAAATATACAAAGTCACATGATGCTGTTAAACTTGAAGCTGCTTGGAAAAGCAAAGATAAATCTCTAGCTTGTAAATTAGAATATCAAATAAAAACCCTTTCTAAAATGCAAAAAGAAGCTTTAATAAATGGTGAAAAGTTATCTAATTTCTTGAGTGGAAAGGTTGATTGCAGAAGACATAAAAGAATAATAGTTGATAAAAAATAGAGTAGTAAGAATTTATCTAAACTCTTGCTACTCTAATACTAATATGGTCGAGGCGACAGGGATCGAACCTGCGACCTCATGGTCCCAAACCACGCGCGCTACCAACTGCGCTACGCCTCGATTTTTCTCAGTACTTATATACTATACCACACTTTTTTTATATTTGCAAGATTTTTTTCAAAATTCTATTGAATATTTTTAAATTTCAATGTATAATAATTATGTTATGCAACTGTAGCTTAGCTGGATAGAGCGTTCGGCTACGAACCGGAAGGTCGGGGGTTCGAATCCCTCCAGTTGCACCAAAAATAGTGTCCAAATGGGACACTATTTTTCATTATTATTTATTTTTCTTGCTGTCTCTTTTATAACCTCATCATATCCAGTCAATGCCGAAAATGGTGCAAACTGTGCTGATCTTTCTTCAAGTGACATTCTTGCATGTTTTTCAGATACATGATGTGGTAAATTTATTATATCGTTATATTTATCACTTTTTTCTAACATTTTTATTCTTTATGACCTCCTATTTGCCTATTTCTTTCAATAGTTGTTCCTTCTTTTTGCAAATTCATACCTTTTAAAATAGCATTTTTTCCATATTTGCTTTTTATATTAATCATTGCTTTTTGTATCTCTTTTTCCGCTTCTTCCTTTTTTCGTTTTTCGTTAACTTCTTTGTAATCTACAAATAAGTTAATTTGCTCATAGTCACTAGTTTTTACCATATTTTCATTTAAAACATTATTAACAGTAATATTTATTCTTCTTACTAAAAGTTGTTTATTCACAATTTGCTTATATAATTCCATTATGTGTTCTGTAAGAACTTTACTAGAGGCTGTTTGATGATCTATATTTATTGTTCCATGTGCATGTTTTGGTACTTTTCTTCCATATTTATCAGTTGTTATTTCTCCGTTATACAAACTGCTAATTGCTTGATTTTTTAAATTGTCCACATCATAACCAACTTCTAGCACAATTTGATTTGTAACTAACCCCCTTTCTACTAAATCTAGTGCAAGTAATTCAGTCATTTCCTTTACAATTAGTTTTGTATTTTCGTAATTGTATGGACAATGTAAAACTTGTCCAGAGCATATACTATTTGTGGCTGGTCTATAGGCCTTAATACTCTCAATTGTTACATTTTCCCATCCCCAAGCATGGTCAATTAGTAGCTCTGCATTTACGCCAAATAATTTATATAATAAATCTTCGTTTTTAACCGACATTCTAGCCACATCACCCATTGTATACATTCCATGTTCTTCTAGTTTTTTTGTATACCCTTTTCCAACTCTCCAAAAATCTGTTAAAGGTCTGTGGCCCCAGAGCAATTTTCTATATGTCATTTCATCAAGACCAGCTATTCTTACACCATTGTTATCTGGTTTTGCATGCTTTGCTACAATGTCCATTGCTATTTTGCAAAGATATAAATTAGTTCCAATTCCTGCAGTTGCTGTTATTCCTGTTGTTTGATAAACATCTTGCATTACTTTTGTTACTAACTCTTTTGCTCCCATATTATATGTTTTTAGGTAATGTGTAACATCTATAAATACTTCGTCTATTGAATATACATATATGTCTTCAGATGAAAAATATTTTAAATATATTTTATAAATTTTTGAACTGTATTTCATATAATAAGCCATTCTTGGTGGTGCTATTATATAACTTAATTCTAGATTTTTATTTTTCTTTAATTCAATATCACTATATGATGATCCTGTAAATGTTCTATTTGTTGCCTTTCTTTTTCTGTATACATTTATCTCTTTTACTTTTTGAACAACTTCAAAAAGTCTTGCTCTGCCTGGTATTCCATAGGATTTTAGTGCTGGGCTTACAGCAAGGCAAATTGTTTTTTCTGTTCTACTACTATCAGCAACTACTAAGTTTGTAGTAATTGGGTCTAGTCCTCTTTCTTTACACTCAACAGATGCATAAAAGCTTTTCAAATCTATTGCTACATATATTTTATTTTCTTTATTAAGCATAGCAATCTTCCTTTCATTACTCTGTTTTATTATATCAGTTTGTTTTACGTTTGTAAACAGCTGTTTGTATTTTATTTGTAATTTTATTTTTGTAGAATATTTTATATTTTTGTGATATAATTTGTAGCAACATAAATTTATATGAAAAGAGTGTGTGAAATGTTTGCAAATGCAGGAAAATATGAAGCTTGTGGTATATTTACAAGAGACCATTTTATATTACTTGTAATTACTATTATTGGCATCATTGTAGCTTTAAAATATACCGTAAATAAAGATAAAAATACTATATACAAAATTATAAAATACACAACAATAGTTGCTTGGATATTAGAAGTTATAAAAATATATTTTAATATTAAGCAAAATTCAATAAAGGCTGTTAATACCTATGCTCCGTTGTATTACTGCAGTATTTTATTATATGCAGGTTTATTAAGTTCTTTTGGAAAAGGTGTATTAAAAAGGATTGGTGATGTTTCTTTAGCTACTGGTGCAATAGTTGGAGGAATTGTTTTTATAATTTATCCATCTACAAGTTTACCTTTTTATCCTGCTTTCCACTTTTTAAGTATTCATAGCTTTTTATTTCATGGTGCAATGATATATTTAGGAATATTGATAAATAAAACAAGATATATAGATTTAGAATTAAAGGATGCTAAATATTTTGCCATTTTAATTGGTTGTATGAGTATTCTTGCACTAATTGTAAATAAGCTTTTTGATGGAAATTTAATGTTTATATCAAATAATTTCCCTGGTACTCCACTTGAAATTTTATATAATATAACAAAAGGTGGATTTTTCTATAAGTTTATTATGATAGTATCTCAAATGACATTGCCATTTTATGTTTCTTATTACATAATAAAATACTTTCAAAAGCATACAAAAATAGAACTATATGGCTAGTATAGTTCTATTTTATTAAATAAACATCGCAAGCATTAAGTCTTTTTAAATATGTTGTATTTTTTAATTGAAGTGTATTTTTTATTTTCTCTAATAACTCATTATTATTTTGTCCATCATTTATAAATATTAACATTCCATTTGATATATCTTTATTTTGCATTATTTCTTTTATATTTTGTTCATTGCATTCAATATCTTTTGCTATATATGATTCGTTTATATTGGATAGTAATAATATATCGTCTAAAAATCTATTGTTATTAGAATTAAATAAATATAATGTTGGCAAGTTATTATTATTGCTTACAAATTCTACTATATCTTGTTTATTAGAATATAAAACTTCTGGCTCTACTTTAAAATCTTTTATAAATAATAATATATCTTCTATTGATGCATTTGAAAACTTTTGAACCATATCTATTGGTAAATTAAATTCACTTTTTAATTTTTCAGCCATTTCTGTTTTACTTGAATATGAAGTTTCTTTTTCTTTTTTAAAATCCTGCCCTACAACTAAATCTATAACATTGTTTGTTATAATAGGCATTATAATCATTAGTAAAAATATTCCTATTATAATTTTATTTCTGCCTTTTAATAGCATATAAGTTAAATATAATACAAGTATGAATATTAAACCACATACTGGCATTATGTACCTCAATTCTATCCAAGGTGAAGCTATTGCTACTAAAATTGTGTATATTATTGTTGGTACAGTTATGTATTTTACGTATCTATTTTTTTCTATTTTTACTTTTTTTAATTTTGTATATATAATTATTCCTAATATAATAATTAGCACATTATTAAAAGCATATACATTTATTTTTAAAAGATATAAACATATGTTACTTAAAAATTTTGAAATATTAGTTAAATTATTTATAGCTCCTTGTCCTCTATATCCCAAAAACATATGTTGTATTGAATATGGGAATATTATTAAAGATATTACACCTGCTAAAAGCATTGTTACTATGTATTTTAGTAGAGATTTATAGTCTTTTTCTTTAATATATTTAATAACAAACATTATAAATAATATTGCTAAATAAAATAAATAATAATAATGTGTTAATGATCCTACTAATGCTGATATTCCTATTGCAGTTAATAGTTTATAATTGATTCCTTTGGTATCTAATAATTTCAAATGTAAATATGTTGTAATTACTATATTTAATGTTGCTAAAGCATACATTCTTATATAAATTACATTGTTTATAGATGCAAGTGTCAAGCTAGATACTAAAGCTAGTATGGCAGATTTCTCTTTGTATTTTTCTTCTCCTTCAAGTAGTTTTTTAATAATTAAATAAACAAATATTATTATAAATGCGTATATAATTATATTCAATGTTATTCCTGTCCATTTTGAGTAACTTCCTATATGAAATCCCATTGCAAATCTTAATAATAAATAATATAGTGGTGGATGCACATCATTTTTTTGGTTTTCATATACTTGACTATATTTTCCAATGTCCTTATTTTGGACTGCTAAATAATCTTCATAATATTCTTTGCTATGCCATTGGTTATAAAAATCATTATTAGCTTGTATTTCAACTTTATCGTAGTTTGCAAGTCCTAATGAATATGTTTCATCCATATGTATGTATGATTTATTTGCCCCTGCTATTATAAATGCTATTGTTTGAATTATAACAATTGCTATTATAATTGCTACTTCTTTTTTGTCCTTTAATTTCATTTTCTTTTCTCCAATATTCAATAATGAATTGCTACAATTATATAATAAATAGCAGATAATTTCAACAAATCATCTGCTATATCTCTATTCTATGTTATGTTCTATATCTTTAAATTTTTCGTTCTCATTAACAAATCATTTTTTAAATAATTTGACTGCAATTTGCATTTCTTTTTTGTTTCGTAAAACCTTAAAAGTAACTTCATCCCCCGGCTTTTTGGTATAAATATAACTTCTTAAATCACACATTTTTTCTAAAGCTATTCCATCAACTTCTAGCAATACATCTTTTTCTTGTATTCCATACTTTGCAGCAGCTGAATTTCCATTAACTTGTACCACATAAATTCCTTTATCTAACTGTAAGTTACTATCTAAATATGGTATTACATTTTTGTCATATGCAAAAATTCCTAAATACGCTTCTTCAAACCCTCCTTTTGATATAAAACTTTTTAATATTGCTTTTACTGAATTTATTGGAACTGCAAATCCAATTCCCTCTGCTGATGTAATTTTCACACTATTTACACCAATAACTTCTCCACTCTCATTTATCAAAGGTCCTCCACTATTTCCTGGATTTATAGTTGCATCTGTTTGTATTAAATCTTCCATGTATGAAGATTTTTCATTTCCAATTTCGTCTTGTTCATTTAATACTATTGTCCTATTTGTTGCACTCACAATACCAGAAGTAACAGTTCTTTGAAATTCAAAACCTATTGGATTTCCTATTGCATATACCATTTGTCCTAATCTTGCTTTAGACGAATCTCCTAAAGTGACATATTTTAAATCTTTTGCATTTATTTTTACAATTGCTAAATCTAAATCTGAACTTGACCACACTACATTTCCTTGATAGTTTTTACCTGTTGAAAGTGTCGCATAACATTTGCTATATTTTTCTCCTGACACATGTTCATTAGTTAGAATGTAGCCATTTTCTGATACTATCATCCCTGTTCCTAGCCCTAATTTTGATGTACTATCTTTTACAAATATAGAACTACCTGTTCCTTTAAGTTTCGAAATTCCCACTATGCTTTCATTTACACTTTCTAGCATTTGAGTAATTGTCTCATTTTCGGTTTTTACTTCATCTACTGTTTGTGAAATTCTAGTTGCATCATATTGTTTATTTATTATTTGTGTAGGAGTTTCAATTCCATAATACAACACATATGTAAGTGCTAATAAAATAACTATTAAAATACTAATAAATGTACCTAAAATATATTTTTTTATTCTAGATTTATTTTGTTTTTTTCTAATGTACTCTTCCATTATCTTCTCCTATTTTCATATATATTTATCTTAATTATGAACAATTTTTTTAAATTTAAACTAACATTTTCAAAATTCCCAATATTCTCCATTTTTTTACATTATTTTTATTGATTTTTTAATTGATTTCATATATAATTTAGCTAGAATTTTTGCAAAACATAAAAAGGGGAAATTTTTATTATGGAAAAGATTTTATATGATTTAACTAATCCTCAAAAATCAATTTGGTACACAGAGCAATTCTTTAAGAATACCTCTGTTAATAACATTGGTGGAACAATAATTATAAAAGATAAAATTAGTTTTAATTTATTAAAGAAATCTATCTATGAATATGTAAAAACAAATGATAGTTTTCTTATTAAACTTTGTTTTGATGAAAAAGGAGATATAAAGCAATACATAGGGGAATTTTCGCCCTTTGATGTTGACTATATCTCCTTTTCTTCTCTAGATGAACTATATAAATTTGAAAAAACTGATTGTGAAAGAAAATTTGATATGATAAACTCTAATTTATTTCATTTCACAATGTTTAGTCTTCCAGATGCTACAGGAGGAGTTGTATTAACTGTGCATCACATAATTTCTGATGCTCAAACAGTTAATCAAATAGCTCCAAAACTTATGAATTTTTACTCTAGTTTTTTAAATAACACTACTCCTGAATTCTTACAAACATCATATGTAGATTATATAAATTCTGAACAAAAATATTTATCAAGTGAAAAATATAATAATGATAAAATGTTTTGGGAAAATTTATTTGAAAATCCATTTACTCCAGCAAGTTTATCAACAAAAACAATAGACAGTTCTGCAATGTGCAGTTCTAGTAGAGAGTGTTTTTTAATTGATAAAGAAAAAATGAATAAAATAAATGATTATTGCAAGTTAAATAATATATCTTGTTATCACTTTTTTATGTCTGTTTTTTCACTATATATTGGAAAAGTAACTAATGAGAAAAACTTTGTTATTGGTACTCCTATCTTAAATAGAACCAATTTCAAAGAAAAAAATACTGCTGGTATGTTTATTAGTACAGTACCATTTTTAGTAAATTTGGAGGAAAATACTTTATTCTCTGAATTCGCATCAAAAATGAGTGTGAAAACTTTGTCTATTTTTAGACATCAAAAATATCCATATCAAGCAATTCTTGAGTATGTTAGAGCGCAAGATTCTTCTATACCAAATTTATACAATATAATGATTTCATATCAAATAAATAAATCTAATGGTAGTATTAACGATATTCCTTATACTACTAGATGGACTCATAGCAATACAAATATGGATGAGTTAGATATTCATTTGTTTGATATAAATGACACTGGTGAACTAAGTATTGCCTATGATTACCAACTTGCCAAATATACTGAAAAAGATATACAGCAACTTCACCAAAGAATTATATCAATAATAAATCAAGTTATTAATAACCCAAATATATCAACAAATCAATTAGAATTAGTTTTACCAGAGGAAAAACAGTTTATTCTTAATACTTATAATAAACCAATTAACCTCCCTATAACTAAAACTGTAATTGATTTATTTGAAGAAAAAGTAGCAGAAAATCCTGATAAATTAGCTCTATGTTTTGGAAACACTAAATTCACATATAAAGAACTTAATAATTGTGTAAATTATTTAGCTGATTATTTGTATGAAAATAATATTGAAAAAGGAGATAAAGTTTGTATATTTTTTCCTAATTCAATTGAGCTTGTTGTGAGCATTTTAGCAGTATTAAAGTTGGGTGCTTGTTACATTCCTATTGATGTTTCTTACCCAATAGAACGTGTTAAATATATTGCTCAAAATAGTAGTTGCAAAAAAATATTAACTAATACTAAATTAGAAGATTTAGATAACCTTTGCTTAGGTATATCACTACCTAATGCAACAACAATTTATGAAAATAAATATAAACCAGATTTACAAGATTTAGCTTATATTATTTATACTTCTGGTTCTACTGGAAACCCTAAAGGAGTAAAAATTGCTCATGAAAGTTTGTCAAATTATATTATGTGGGCAAATAAAGAATATGTAAATGGAGAAACTACTAATTTTCCTTTATATTCTTCAATTTCTTTTGACTTAACAGTAACCTCTGTTTTCACTCCTCTTGTGTCTGGAAACACCATTTACATTTATGAGAATTCTAATCCTCAATTGTTACTAAAAGAAATTATAGATGATAAAAAAGTACAAATTATAAAATTAACACCTGCGCACTTAAACTTGTTACAAGATTTGGCTTCTCCTGAATCTGTTGTTACAAAGCTAATTGTTGGTGGAGATATTTTAACAAATGAAAGTTGCCAAAAAATTTCTACAGCATTTGTTCATCCTATTCATATATTTAATGAATATGGACCTACAGAAGCTACTGTTGGTTGTATGATTTATGAATATACTGAAAATGAATATGCTACAGTTCCAATTGGAATTCCAGCAGATAACACTAATTTATTTGTTCTAAATAGTGACCTTAATTTGGTTCCATTTGGATATAACGGTCAACTATATATTGCAGGTAAAGGGCTTTCAAAAGGTTATGTTGAACTACCAAAAATGACAGCAGCTAGATTTATTGCTTGTCCATTTATAGAAAATGGATTAATGTATGATTCCGGAGATATTGTTAAATTATATGATACAGGAATTATGGAATGTATTGGTCGTAGTGATTTTCAAGTAAAAATAAATGGATTTCGAATAGAAATTGGAGAAATCCAGTCTAGAATTTTAAATTATCCTAATATAAAAGACTGCTATGTATCAGCTTTAGATATAAAAGGTACTAAGGTTTTATGTGCTTATTATGTAAGTAACAAAAATATTAATGAAAAAAACTTAAAAAATTATTTACAAAAATTACTACCTATGTATATGGTTCCAAAATATTATGTTAGTTTGCAAGAGCTTCCTCTTACTGGAAACGGAAAGATAAATAAAAAGTTATTGCCACTTCCTGCTTTAAATGAATCAAAAGAACTGGTAAAACCTAGTAATAAAGTTGAACATACATTGCATAATATTTTCTGTGAATTATTACAAGTGCCAGAACTAAGTGTAACTGCAAATATTTTTGACTATTATGTAGATTCACTTACAATTATAAAAGCTCAAACTAAATTATATAGTATAGGCTATAACATAAATACTCAGGATTTCTATGATTATCAAACAATTAGAGAGCTAGCTTCACATATATTAAGAAATTCCAATTCTAATTTAGGCGCTTCTCAAAATGAAATTCCTATTATAGAGAATTTAATAAAGCCTATTAACAGCACAAATACTTTTAATAATATCCTACTGTTTGGTGTTACTGGTTTTTTGGGCTCTCATATTTTGTATGAATTATTGACAAAAACAAAATCAAGAATATATTGTGTTATACGTGAAAAAGATAATATAAATGCAATAGAAAGGTTTTATGAAAAATTCCACTTTTATTTTCCAAATGAAAACCTTAGAAATTACAGTCATAGAATTAACTTAATAACAGGAAATATTTTAAAAGATAACTTTAATTTACCAGATGAACAATATGATTTCCTTGGAAATAATATTAACTGTGTAATAAGCTCTGCTGCTTTAGTAAAACATTATGGAAAATATGAAGAATTTTATAATACAAATGTAGCAGGTACTAAAAAAATAACTAATTTTTGTATTAAATATAATATTCCTTTGCATTATATTTCTACAATTTCTGTTTCTGGATATGGCTTAGTAAAAAGTCCTGAAATTACTTTTACTGAGAAAGATTTTTATATCGGTCAAAGTTATGAAGATAATGTTTATGTAAAAAGTAAATTTGAAGCAGAAAAATTGATATTAAATGCTTGTAAAAATGATAACTTATGTGCTACTATTTATAGGATGGGAAATATCACTAACCGTTTTTCAGATGGAGTATTCCAACAAAACGCAAATGAAAACGCATTTTTAAATAGAATATCTGCTGTAATTAATCTACATTGTATACCTGAAGAACTCTTACATTTTCCTGTTGAATTTACTCCAGTAGACTATTGTGCAAACTTTATAGTGTCATTATTGATAAATGATACGCGTAAAAACAACTTAACAATTTATCATTTATTTAATCAAAATTACCTTGATTTTAATTATTTATTCGAATTTTTGAAAAAGCATAATATTAATATGAAAACTTGTAGTATTGAAGAGTTCGAAAAACTTATATTAAATAGTAAAAATAATTATTTTGGAATTACAGGATATCTTGCTAATATAAAAACTAATAATTTAAATGGTGTAATTCTTGATAATACATGCACAAACTCTATTTTGGAAAAATTAAATTTATCATGGCCTATAGTAACCGAAGATTACCTACAAGCTGTAATAAATTATTTAATGAAAAATAAATTTATAGGTGGTTAAAAAATGAAATTAAATGTACCAAGAATCAGATCATATAAAACATTAGCACTGTTAGATGCTTTTATTGCAACATTAATTATGATAATATTATACTTTACATTACCGGCTATTCTAAATTATCCTCAAAATTCTATTGATAACAATTTTCAGGTTGAGGTAGTCGGAATTAAATACACACATCAATTTATTATACTTTCTGCAATTATAGTTGCATTAGTTTATATTGGTTTTAGATTTGTATATAGCAGAATAAACTTTAATTCAAATGCTAGCAAAACAACTTTATTAAAAATAAGAGAAAAATGCTTTAATTACCCATACATAATGATACTTCTTTTATCTTTTATTCCTGCCATTATTTGCGGAATTTTGTTAGTAGTTTTCAAAACTGATTTTGAATTATTATTAAAATTGTGTATTGTTATACTATCTTTTGGAACAGTTTACTCAATAATTTCTTATATGATAGGAAAAAACTTTTTTGAAAGCAAACTTATTGAATCATCTGCCATTGTAGGAAATAAAAAAGGTGGTATTAGGCTAGAAATTTTTAAAAAATTATTAATAGAAATAGTACCTCTATTCTTATATTCCTTTATTTTGTTATTATTACTTAGCACCACTATTATGACAACTGAAAAAGGAGATTTATTATATAATATTTATAGAAATGAATTATTAAAAGAATTTGATAGTTCAAAAGTTTACACTTTAAGTGAAGTACAACAAAAATTAAATACTTTATCTTTAAACTCAGAAAGAGACCACTATGTAATTTTATCTGCAGAAGATGGAAGTGTTTATTATTCTCCAGAAACTATAAATGACTTTTTTATAAAATATGCTCTTACATATTATGATGAAATGAATGGACATATTTTTGAATATTATGGTCAGAATTCACAAGCTGCTGTTATAAAAGTACATACCGACCAAGGAGATTATTTTGCTGGAATTCGCTTCTTTGTGTTTGCTAATGGAGTTATAACACCATTTATTATAGTTACTGCTATTCTAATTATATTCAACTTAATATTTGTTGTTTATATTGGAAAAGGATTATCAAATGATATTAAAAATGTTAATGATGGTATGGATAACATTTCAAATTCAGAAAATATTGTTTTTGAAAAAAACTTACCAATTACATCTAATGACGAAATGGCAGACCTAATTTTAGCTTTTAATAAAATTCAAGATATAACAAGAAATTACGTTGATCAAATTCACGATAATCAAAATATGCTTATGGAAAGGGAACGTCTAGCTTCACTTGGTCAACTTATAGGTGGTATTGCTCATAACTTAAAAACACCTATAATGTCTATATCTGGTGCGGCTGAAGGATTAACAGATTTAGTAAAAGAATATGAGGCATCTGTAGGAGACCCTGAAGTTACTGTTCAAGACCATCATGATATTGCAAAAGATATGAAAGATTGGATTGAAAAAATCCGCTCTTATACAGAATATATGTCAGACATTATTACTGCTGTTAAAGGCCAAGCTGTTACAATGTCTGAAGAGCAAGCTGTTTCATTTACTTTAGACGAATTAGTAAAACGTGTTAATATTTTAATGAGACATGAACTAAAAAATGCCTTAGTTGAATTAAATGTCTCTATGCAAGCAAATGAACAAACTATATTAAAAGGAAATATAAATAGTTTAGTTCAGGTAATAAACAATATGATTTCAAATGCCATTCAAGCATATGACGGCAAACCTAATAATAAAATTGACTTAATATTAAAAAAGGACGATAACAATATTGTAATTTCTGTAAAAGACTATGGATGTGGCTTACCTGATGAAGTTCAAAAGAAATTATTTAAAGAGATGATAACTACAAAGGGAAAAAATGGTACTGGACTTGGATTATTTATGTCATATTCTACAATACGTGCTCATTTCAACGGAAATATGACTTTTGAAACAGAACAAGGAAAAGGCACTACATTTAATATCATATTACCACTTTAAATATTAACTCATATGTATAAAATCTAGTATTCTCAACGAAATACTAGATTTTTTTGTGTGAAATACTGTACATTTCGACAAACTATGATATAATGTTGTTGTCATCTTGAGTATACTTATTACTATAAACATTGAGGTGAGATTATGAGAAAAAACATGCAAAATGCAAATGATAAAGGCTATAGAATTATAGCAGTAGATGATGAGGAAGGAATTGTTGATTCTTTGTCAATTTTCTTAAAAAGATCTGGTTACGATTTTACAGGTGTTACTGATCCAATGGAGGCTATTGAAAAAGTAAAAAATGAACATTTCGATTTAATGATTTTGGACTTTATTATGACACCTATTCATGGTGACCAAGTAGTTGAAGAAATACGTAAATTTAACAAAGAATTATATATTTTGTTACTAACTGGTCATAAAGATTTAGCTCCACCTTTGGAGACAATTAGAAAATTAGATATTCAAGGTTATTGTGAAAAGAGTGACAAGTTTGATCAGTTACTTCTTTTAATTGAGTCTGGAATCAAATCAATTGAGCAAATGAATGAAATTAAAAGAATAAATGAAGAGCTTTCTTCTACTTATGAAAAACTAGAAAAAGCTTACTTAGATAGTATTCAAACTTTAAGATATACTGTTGAAGCTAAGGACCCATATACTAGAGGTCATTCAGATAGAGTTTCTAAATATTCTGTCCTAATTGGAAAATATTTAGGATTATCTGATTCAGATTTAAAAACTCTAGAAGTTGGTGGTTTATTCCATGATATTGGAAAAATTGGTATTCCTGATAGCATTTTATTAAAAGAATCTAAGCTAACAGATGATGAATATTCACAAATTAAAAACCATCCATCAATTGGTGCTCATATTTTGTGTAATGCAGAGGTATTTCAAGATATTATACCAATCGTAAAGCATCATCATGAAAGATTTGACGGAAACGGTTACCCTGGAAAGTTAAAAGGAAACGATATTCCTTATCTTGCAAGAATAGCAGCCGTTGCAGATACTTATGATGCAATGACATCAAGAAGAACTTATCGTGATCCTTTAAGTTTAGATGTTGTAAAAGCTGAATTTGAAAGATGCTCTGGAACACAATTTGACCCAGAAATTGCAAAAGTATTTTTAGATATTTTAAATAATCATTATGATGAAGTAAATGAAATTCAAGAACAATTTAAATAAGGGGATATTATATGTTTAAAGTTTTAGTTCTATCATGTAGTACAGGTGGTGGCCATAATTCTGCTGCAAGTGCTATAACAGAGGAATTAAGAAATAAAGGAGTTCAAGTTGATTTTAAAGAATATTTGGACTTAATAAATTATAAGATAGCTAATGTTGTAAATAAATTATATATTAGTTCAACAAAAGGAAATGGTGCTGTTTTTAAAAGAGTTTATAAACTAGGTGAATTATATGAAAAGACAAAAATTACATCTCCAGTTTATGGTGTAAATAGGTTACATAGAAAAAAATTATATAATTATATTGTTGAAAATAAATATGATTATGTTGTAGTTACTCACCTATTTCCTGCTGAAGTTTTAACTGCTATAAAAAAACAACATGACATACATTTTATTGCAATTGCAACAGATTATAAATCAATTCCATTTTGGCCTGAAACTAATCCAGACTATTTTATAATTCCACATAAAGATTTAATTGAAGACTTTACTAAAAAAGGTATCAGCCGTGAAAAGCTAATACCTTTTGGTATTCCTGTATCAACTAATTTCAGTAAAAATTTAGATAAATCTAAAATATTTGCTGAATTAAATTTAGATAAAAATAAAAAATATATATTAGTTATGACAGGAAGTATGGGCTTTGGAAATGTTACAGGTATAATAGATGTTTTGCAAAATGAAATTTCTGAAACGATTTTAGTTGCCTGTGGTAATAATAAAAAAGTTTATGAAGATATTTCAAATAATTATGACTCAAATAAAGTAATTCCTATAGGCTTTACTCCACAAATTTATAAGTATATGTGTATAAGTGAGCTTTTATTAACTAAGCCCGGCGGGCTTACAACAACCGAGGCTGCCACAATAAATGTTCCTATTATTCATACTATGCCAATCCCTGGTTGTGAAACATATAATGCTGAATTTTTTGAAAGCCGTGGAATGTCTATTAGCTGTAAAAATACTACTGATATAAAAAATGCAGTAATATCTCTTTTAGATGATAAAAATAAAGTGGAAAATATAATAAAAGCACAAAAACAAAATATCGATAAAAATGCTTGTAGCAAAATTTGCGAATTTATAATAGATGAAATAAGGAAATATAGTAAATGAAAGAGGATTTACAATCAAATGTAAATAATGAAAATGAAGATATAATAAAAATGTGGGAACCACTTAAATTCGATATTGGCTTAAATTATAAATATGTAAAAAATAATATATTTTTCAAGTTAATATCAAATTTATTTTACTACATCATAGTTGCACCAATTATTTTTCTAATTTCTAAAATTATTTTTGGACTAAGAATTGAAGGAAAAGAAAATTTAAAAAATATTAAATCTGGTGCTATTTCAGTATCAAACCATGTACAATATATAGATTGTGCAATGCTTGGTCTTGCATGGTTTCCTAAAAGAATATATTACACTGCTAAAACTGATGGCTTTAAAATGCCTGTTGTTAGGCATTTAGTACGTTTGTTATATGCTATTCCTATACCAGAAAAAATTTCTTGTAAAGAAAATTTTTATAAAGCAATTGATAATTTATTAGCTAAAAATAAAGTAGTACATTTTTACCCGGAAGCTTCTTTGTGGCCATATTACAATAAATTACGTAATTTTAAAAATGGTTCATTTAAAATTGCTTCAAAAAATAATGTACCAATTATTCCATTTGTGTTTAGTTTTAGAAAGCCAACTGGTATTTTAAAGCTTTTTAAATCTAAACCTTGCTTAACTTTAAGTGTTCTACCACCTGTTTATCCAAACCGAAATTTAGCATTTAATGAAAGGTATTTAGATTTAAAAGATAATGTATATAAAAAAATGAGCGAAAAAATATAAAATATATTTTTTCACTCTTTTTTTATGCGTCTTTCATTGATAATTGAACTTTTTGTCTTTCTTGGTCAATTCCAATAACTTTTACTTTTACAATATCTCCAACTGAAACTACATCAGATGGATTTTTTACAAAGCTATTACTTAATTGTGAAATATGTACTAAACCATCATGTTTTACACCTATATCAACAAAAGCACCAAAGTCTGTAACATTTCTAACAGTTCCTGTTAAAACCATTCCATCTCTTAAATCTTCAAATTTAAGTACATCAGCTCTTAATATTTGCTTAGGCATTTCATCTCTTGGGTCTCTACCTGGTTTTGACATTTCTTCAATAATGTCTGCTAAGGTCATTTCACCAGCATCAAGTTCTTTAGCCGTTTCTTTTACATTTACTTCTAATAATTTAGCTTTTATTTCTGATTGTTTTTCTTTATTTAATAAATCTTCTTTTTTGTATCCTAATTTATTAAGTAAATTTTCTGCAACAGAATAACTCTCTGGGTGAACACCTGTAATTTCTAAAGCATTTTTTCCACCAGGAATTCTAATAAATCCTGCACATTGCTCAAATGCTGCTTTTCCTAATTTAGGAACTTTTAATAGTTCTTTTCTTTCAGCTAATTTACCATTTTCATCACGGTATTTTACTATATTATTTGCAATAGTTTTATTTATTCCTGCTACATAAGAAAGTAATGATGGTGTAGCTGTATTAACATCAACTCCAACTTCATTTACTGCATCTTCAACAACACCAGTTAAACTTTCTGTTAATTTCTTTTGGTCAACATCATGTTGGTATTGCCCTACTCCTATAGCTTTTGGATCTATTTTTACAAGTTCTGCAAGTGGATCTTGCAACCTTCTTGCAATTGATATTGCACCTCTTAAAGATACGTTTATATCTGGATATTCCTCTGTTGCAAGTTTTGAAGCAGAGTATACAGATGCTCCAGCTTCACTTACAATTGCATAATGAAGTGGTCTTTCAATTTCTTTAATCATATCTGCAACAAAGCTTTCAGATTCTCTTGAAGCTGTTCCATTTCCTATTGCAATAATATCAACTTTATATTTTTCAATTAAAGTTTTTAGCTCTTTTTTTGCACCATTTACATCATTTTGTGGTTCTGTTGGGTATACAGTTGTAGTTGCAAGTAATTTTCCTGTCTCGTCAATTACTGCAATTTTACAACCTGTACGATATGCTGGGTCAAACCCCATTACTGTTAAACCTTTTAAAGGTGCTGCTAAAAGTAAAGGTTTTGCATTTTTTCCAAATACTTTAATAGCTTGAGTTTCTGCTTTTTCTGTTAAGTCAGAACGAATTTCTCTTTCAATAGATGGTTCAATTAATCTGCTCCAACTATCTTCAATTGTCTCTTCTAATATTGTAGTAAATTGAGTTTTTTGTTTAATAATATCTCTATTTATTAAATCTAAAATTTTATCTTCTGGCTTTTCGATTTTTACTTTTAAAAATTCTTCAGATTCTCCACGATTAATAGCTAAAATTCTATGGCTAGGTAAATGATTTACCTTTTCGCTAAATTCATAATACATATTATATGCTGTTTTTTCTTCTGGCTTTGTAGCTTTAGTTATTATAACGCCCTCTCTGTAGCAAATACGTTTAATTTGCTTACGGTATTCAGGATTATCTGATATAATTTCTGCAATAATATCTTTTGCACCTTGAATAGCATCTTCCACACTTGCTACAACTTTTTCTTTGTTATTTTTATCTTCCTCTGATAATTTATCAATATTTACATATTGTTTTGCAATTTCTTCAATTGGTGTTTTTTCTGTTTGAGCTAATATAATTTCAGCTAATGGCTCTAAACCTTTTGCTTTAGCAACTGTAGCTCTTGTCTTTTTCTTTTGTTTATATGGTCTATATATGTCTTCAACTTCTGCTAATGTTTTAGCATTTTCTAAGTTTGCAACTATTTCGTCTGTAAGTTTTCCTTGATTTTCAATTGATGTTTTTACTTCTTCTTTTCTTGCTTCTAAGTTACGAAGGTATGTAAGTCTTTCACCTAAATCTCTTAAGGTTTCATCTGAAAGTCCACCAGTTACTTCCTTTCTATAACGTGCAATAAAAGGTATTGTATTACCTTCATTAATTAATTCAATTGTTCTTACAACTTGCACTAATTTTATATTTAATTCTTCTGCAATTATATTTGCAATTCTTTCTTGTGTATCCATTATTTGTCCTTTCTTACTAATTAATTATTTTAGATTAAAATAATTTTATATTATTGTACAGTAATTGCTAATATTCTTATTGCCAAAAACACTGCCCAAATTATAATACCTATAATTCCAAGTACTAAACCAGTTGTAGCAAGACCATTTCCTTTTTCATTAAATAATTTTATTTTTTTCTTAGCTGATATCGAAAATGTTATTGCTAACATAGGAAACCATATACTTGTAAATAAAATACTTAAAATTCCAAAAATAAGACTTAAAATAGCAAGTACATTAGTTTTTGAGTTAACATTTGTGGTTTTTTCATTATTTTCTATCTGATTTTCATCTAAATTTTTACCACAATTAAAGCAAAATTTTGCATCTGGTGAATTTTTATATTCACAATTTTTACATATTTTTTCTTCCATTTTTATCTCCTATATATTTTCTATTTTAATTATTTGTGGTTTTGTAGTAACTACTCCCATCTTTAATTTAAATGTAACTTTTACATTAGGATGTTCTTTTGTTATTTCAATTTCTTCGGCTCCGTTTCCACTCCACAAGTCAAACATTATTTTATGTTTTCCTATTGTTGTATTTACTGTTACTTCTGTATTACTGTTTAATGTTGCTACTAAGTTTCCATCCATAAATACTTTTATAGGAACTATACAGCCATAATATTGCTTTTCTCTCTTAAAAATAATAGTTCCAATATCTTTATTTTCAATTTTTTCTCCACACGAATTACAAAACTTATCATTTATATCTATCTCCGCACCACATTTATTACAAAACATAATATTACTCCTTTTATTATTTTTTATTCTACTCCTAAATATTCATTATATGTAACTTCTCTATCTATTACTGTATCTGCTTTTATATCAATAATTCTATTTGCAACAGTTTGAGTTAATTGATGATCATGTGAAGTAAATAGCATATTTCCTTTAAACTTCTTCATTCCCTCGTTTAACGCTGTAATAGATTCCATATCTAAATGATTTGTTGGTTCGTCAAAAATTAAAAAGTTTGCTCCTGATAACATCATTTTTGAAAGAACACATCTTACTTTTTCTCCACCTGAAAGTACATTTACTTTTTTAAGTGCTTCTTCGCCTGAAAATAACATTCTTCCTAAAAAGCTTCTTACATAAGTTTCATCAGGATCTTTTGAATATTGTCTTAACCAATCTGTAATTGATAAATCTGACTCAAATAAATAGTTATTATCTTTTGGAAAATAGCTTGATGTAATTGTTGTACCCCATACTACTTCCCCTTCATCTGGTTCAAGTTCACCTGCTATAATTTGGAATAACACAGTTTTTGCATTTTCATTATCTGCTAAAAATGCTATTTTATCATCTTGTTTTACTGTAAATGAAATATTATCTAATATTTTTTCTCCATTTATTGTTTTAGATATATTTTTAACGTGTAAAATTTCTTTTCCTGGTTCTCTATCCGGTTTAAAATCAACATATGGATATCTTCTGTTAGATGGTTTAATTTCATCTAATTCAATTTTTTCTAATGATTTTTTACGAGATGTTGCTTGTTTTGATTTTGAAGCATTTGCACTAAATCTTGCAATAAAGTCTTGTAATTCTTTAATTTTTTCTTCTTTCTTTTTATTAGCTTCTTTCATTTGCTTTAATGCAAGTTGGCTAGACTCATACCAGAAATCATAGTTTCCTGGGTATACTTTAATTTTTCCAAAGTCAACATCTGCAATATGTGTACAAACTTTATTTAAAAAATATCTATCATGTGATACAACAATAACTGTATTTTCAAAGTTTATTAAAAATTCTTCAAGCCAGCTAATACTTTTTAAGTCTAAATCGTTTGTAGGCTCGTCAAGTAAAAGTATATCTGGGTTTCCAAACAATGCTTGTGCTAGCAATACTTTTACTTTATCTTTTGCTTCTAGGTTGCTCATAAGTTCATAATGTTTTTCTGGTGCTATTCCTAAATCATTTAATAACACTGCCGCATCTGACTCAGCATTCCAGCCATCTAATTCTGCAAAACGTTCCTCTAATTTAGCAGCTTTCATTCCATCTTCTTCTGAAAAATCAGGCTTTGCATATATTGCATCCTTTTCTTTCATTATTTTATATAGTTCGTCATTTCCCATAATTACTGTGTCCATAACAGTGTATTCTTCAAAAGCAAAGTGATCTTGTTTTAAAACAGATAATCTTTCTGTTTTTTCTTTTGTTACTTCACCTTTGCTTGGTTCAAGTTCGCCTGATAAAACTTTTAAAAATGTTGATTTTCCTGCACCATTTGCACCTATTATTCCATAACAACATCCTTTGTTAAACTTTATATTTACATCTTCAAATAATGTCCTTTTCCCAAATCTAATTGTTACTCCTGTAGCTGTAAGCATTTTTTCTCCTCCTTGCTATTCACATACTTTGTATATTATACCATATTTTTCTAGTTTGTAAAGGAAAAGAGCTGAATTGCAATAGCAATTCAGCCCCATATTTTTTCTTTTATTTATCAAATAATAATTTTATTGCCCATAATCCAGAAATTCCTACTAGAATATAAATTATTCTACTTATAACTGACATAGCACCAAATATTGCATCTACTAAATTGAAATTAAATATTCCTACTAATCCCCAGTTAATTGCTCCTATTATTATTAAAACTAAAGCAATTGTATCTATTACCTTCATTATATTACATCCTCCTTTAAAAATAATTTTAAAAGTTTTCACTATAAAGTATATTCATTTTTCGTCATTTTATACTTTTTGCATTTTATTATTTTTTCCATTAAAGGAGAATTTTTACAATTTATTTTAACATATCTCTTTTATTAAGCCATACCGTTGCAATTATAGAAATTATTACTGAAAATCCAATTAATATTATAAATCCATATGGATTATATTGCATTGGAACTGGCACATTCATTCCCCAAAAGCTTGCTATCATTGTTGGTATTGATAAGATAATTGTTATTGATGTTAAAAACTTCATAACCCTGTTTAAGTTGTTGGAAATTATTGAAGCATATGCATCCATTGTCCCATTTAAAATATCACTATATATTTTAGCCATTTCAATAGCTTGTTTATTTTCAATAATAGAATCTTCTAATATATCTTCGTCTTCTTCATATAATTTAATTATTTTTCCACGCATTGTTTTTTCCATTACAACTTCATTTGATTTTAAAGATGTTGTAAAATACACTAAACTCTTTTCTAAGTTTAATAATTTTAACAATGCTCTATTTTTCATTGAGTTTTTTAGTATCGACTCCGCAATTTCAGTTTCTTTATTTATTTTCTTTAATAAATTTAAATACATTGAAGCATTACTATATAATATTTGTAATAAAAATCTACTTTTTTTGTATGTAATAATATTTCTCATATTATTTTTCTTTAAATCTTGAATAATACTATTTTCCTTTATTGATACAGTAATTAAATAATCATCTCTAACAAAGATAATACCAATCGGCATTGTTGTATAAATTAATGAGTCTCCTTCTCTTTCTCTGATTGGAACATCTATTATAAATAATATGGTATTGTCATCTTCTTCAACATCAATTCTGGCTTTTTCTTCATAATCTAATGCATAACGGATAAAGTCTTCATTTATTTTTAAATTTTTACACACATCCATTATCTCATCTTCGCTCGGGGATATCATATTGATCCAACTACCTTTTTCATATTTAGTTACAATTTCTGTTTTATTTGTTGCTAAATCTGTTTTGTACATTTCTAACATAATATTTCCCCCTTCCATATGTTTTTATTATACCACATTTCCGGAATTTGAAATACCTTTGTATCAAAATTTTTCTGTTCCTTTTGTTAATTGTAATATATCCTGTATATCACAGTCTAATACATTGCACAATTTTGCCAAAATTGTTAGGTCAACTTTTTGAACTTCATTTCTACAATATCTTAAAATTTGACTATATTGCATTTCTGTTTTTCTAGTTAAACTAGATCTGCTTATATTATGTTCTTTTAAATATTTATCTAATATAATATCAACTTTTCCAAAATTCTCCATTTTATCCCTCCAATATATAGTATTACTCATTTTACGTATAGTATACTTATAAGTAGTATATTAGCATATAATATTACCTATTGACAGTTGTTTTTTTATATAGTATATTTATATACAGTATATGGAAATGGAGGATAAAAATGGAAACTGATGATACAAAAGAAAATTAATTTATTTAAAAATAAAAGTTCATGTTAGAACTTAATACAAAAGATGAAAGGAAAGATTTTAATGAGTAAAATATATGATAAATATCAAAAATTAAAAACTTCTGACAATTATACTCCTAACACTTTATATTTATTTAAAGCTGGTTTATTTTTTATTTTTATAGATGAAGATGCAAAAATTGTTTCTAACCTATTAAATTTAAAACTTGGTAATTTAAATGATACTATTGTAAAATGTGGATTTCCTTGCAACTCTTTGCAAAAATACCTAACCTTGTTAAAGAATACTCCATATAACGTTGAAATAGTTTCTCTTGATACTCAAGATAGCCCTATGACTTCTAACAATTACCTAACTAATAGGCAGTTAAAAATAATTGTTGATGAAATAATAAATTTAAAAATTGATGATTTATCAATTAGCCAAGCTTATGATTTTTTGTATAAAATACAAGATAAATTAAGGACTGTAAAGTAAATGAAAAGAAAAAAAAATTTATACGATGATATCTACAACTTTGAAAATATTCTAAATGTATTTAATGAAGTTTGTAGAAACACTAAAAGTAAAAGAAAAGTGGCTAATCTAAAGGAATATAAAGCTACTTATTTATCAAGAGTTTATAATATTTTGAAAGATAGAGCTTATATTCCTCGGTCCTGTTAACATATTCACAATTTATGAGCCAAAAGAAAGACGTATAGTAAGCCAAAATGTTCAGGACAAAATCGTAAATCATTTAGTAGCAAGATATATTTTATATCCTGCTCTTCTTCCTTGTTTGTTAAATGTAAATGTAGCCAGCAGGAAAGATATGGGAACTAGCAAAGGACTAAAACTGGCTTCTAATTTTCATAGAATTTGTAAAATCAAATATAAAAAATATTATATTTTAAAAGCTGATGTAAGCAAATTTTTCGCAAGTATTGACCATGATATTTTAAAAGAAAAACTCAAAAGAAAAATAAACGATGCAGAGGCATTAAAAATTGTTTTTGATATAATAGATAGTGAAGAAAACGGTTTAGGAATAGGTGCTATGACAAGCCAAGTTTTGGCAATTTTTTATTTAAATGATTTAGACCATTATATTAAGGAAGTGTTAAAAATAAAATACTATGTAAGATATCAAGATGACTTTTTGTTATTCCATCATTCAAAAGAATATTTAAAATATTGTTTAGAAAAAATTAAAGAATTCTTAGCGAAAGAAAAATTATTTTTAAATAAGAAAACAAGAATCTATAGAGATACTAATAATTTCATATTTCTTGGTAGAGATTCTAATGGAAAATATGCAAGATATAGAACTGTTAAACGTAAGCTTAAAAAAAACTTGCATTTATATAAAAATAACAAAATAAATTTATCTAGCATAGTAAGTAGTATAATTTGTTATGATAGCTTACGTAATAATAAAAAGAAGAGTTGTACACTCTCCTCTCAAAAATAGTACTAAAATATACTCCTCTTCGCCAAAAAGTTACTAACAAATATATTTATCTATTTTTAGTTTATAGTTTAAGAATAACTTAAACTAAAGGACATTAGTTTGTTTCTATCTAAAACTTCTCTTACTATACCTTAGTAATAGTAACCACAGTTTTTTAGAAGCTACGGCACGCACGCCTAACGAAGGGTTGTTAGTGTTACCGTTCGAGTTCCACAAGTTATAGTTGTTCACGTTGCCATCTGAGTTCACATTGCGCAAACCAAAGTTCGAATTGTTAGAGTTCGCATTCACATACGAAGACGCAAGCCAGACAACTATGCCCTATTGTTGCTTATTATATGTTTTTAATAAGCCTGATATATATTTAACTATATCATCCAATTTTTCAGATAATTTAATATACCTTTTTTGTGGTAGTAATTCTCTATCATAACTTAAGTTTATTAAAAAATCTATTATTTTTACCTTTGCTATTGCTTTTACAAGTAAGTTCTTTTTTTCTTTAGGTTCCTCTAGCAAATTTGCTCTATATACTAATTCTAATAATTCATAACTTGTATCTTTTATTCTTTTCTTTATTTCTATATCTTTTTTAGGGAAATTTTCTAATTCATTTTCAACTCTTACAATAAATTCCCTTATAAATTGTAGTATTTTAAACTTTTCTTCCTTCATTTATAATCACTTTTTCCATTTGATTTATTAATTTTTTATTATTTAAATTATGTATTAGATATTGATATATTCTATCAACTCTATTCTTTGAATCTATATATTGTTTTGCTCTCTCATATATCTGATTATATGTATTTAAATTTTTATTGTCACAAAATTCATCAACATCATAATTATTTCTTCTATCTACAATTAAATAATTAATTTTTTTATTTTCTAATTTTGCCATTATTTTATTTATGCTTTCTATTGGAAAACCACAACTTACTATTCCCTCTAATTCTTTTAATTTATAATTGAAAAAATATGATAATATATATGAATCTTTCCCATATACATTGTAAAATTTTCCAACTTTAACCAATATTATACTATCTGGATGTATTGATTTTATAGTTTTTATTATTGTAGTTACAGCCATATTAACCACCTTTTCTTCTTTTGTATATTTCAAATTATATACAAACCATTTTAAGCTTGTCAATACTTTTTTCTGTTTTTATTTCAAATTTTTTCCAGTTTCATAGCATAAAAAAATCAAGCTGACAGACACAAGGCCTGTCAAGCTTGAAGATTGCTTATTTATATATTTTAAATTTGTGCCATATATAGTTTTCTAATTTCTCGGAGGGGATTCCAGATTATAGAGAAACTACGGCACGCACGCCAAACGAAGGGTCGCTAGTGTCACCGCCCGAGTACCACAAGTCATAGAGGTCCACGCCGCCATCTGAGTCCACATTGCGCAAACCAAAGTACGAATG